>Ga0214919_10002070_pt1 | contig 31994 bp, 37 predicted proteins | sample LL1503_MetaG_FD_177994 | JGI IMG/M metagenome (GOLD analysis project Ga0214919, IMG submission 177994) | Freshwater microbial communities from Lake Lanier, Atlanta, Georgia, United States - LL-1503 | ecosystem: Environmental > Aquatic > Freshwater > Lake | place: USA: Georgia | collected... | reverse complement strand
TGCCAGAACTCGTGGGAGTTGTCAAAGCAGTGCCAGAACTCGTGGGAGTTGCCAAAGCAGTAACAGAACCTGTGGGAGTTGCCAAAGCAGTCCAAGAGGAAGTGCCAGAACTCGTTGGAGTTGTCAAAGTACTGCCAGAACTCGTGGGAGTTGTCAAAGCAGTCCAAGAGGAAGTGCCAGAACTCGTGGGAGTTGTCAAAGCAGTCCTAGAGGAAGTGCCAGAACTCGTGGGAGTTGCCAAAGCAGTCCAAGAGGAAGTGCCAGAACTCGTGGGAGTTGCCAAAGCAGTAACAGAACTTGTGGGAGTTGCCAAAGCAGTCCAAGAGGAAGTGCCAGAACTCGTGGGAGTTGCCAAAGCACTACCAGAACTTGTGGAAGTTGTTAACGAAGTGCCAGAACTTGTGGGAGTTGCCAAAGCACTACCAGAACTCGTGGGAGTTGCCAAAGCACTGCCAGAACTTGTGAGAGTTGCCAAGGAAGTACCAGAACTAGAAGCAGAGCTAGAACTAGAAGCCGAACTAGAAGCCGAACTAGAACTAGTACTGGTGGGAAATCCAGTTTGTGTACTGCTGTGTGTTGAAAACCGCGATATGGTAGCTAAACTAGTACCCGTTGCACTCACCGTTCCAGAAGCGGTTACACTAGCTGTCTTTGTAGAATTGTTTGATATTGTCATAGCACTTGTTTTCGTACGGCTACTTGTTTCTGTGGCGCGTGACGTGGCAGTGGAGGTCGCAGTGGATGTACTTCTACTCGTACGAGTAAGAAACCACCATTGAAGTGATGTTTTTGTTGATGTGGGTGTAGGTATCGCTGACTGAGTTGCCGTCACCGATTGACTAGGCGAAAATGGCACATTACAGTAGTTTGTCAAGCATCCGTATACATCTAGAAAGTTCGTGTTTCCATTAATGGCCGTATAATTCGCTAAAGAAGTCCCCAAATAGTATTGCATCGGGGGCGGTGTAGTGGCGTATCGTACACAGACATCTGCAGCATTTATAGGTCCCGAAGATTGGATTGGAGGTCCAGTAGAATTATTTATCCAACAGGATAAATACACTGCTTGTACACTGGATACGAGCAAAAGTTTAAGAAAACGCATTTACTATATATGCCTCTTCTTAAAATTTGTAGAATCAATTTTACCACTGCTATCATTAGTATGAGTGACCATTTCGGGCCTATGGCAATCCAAATATCAAAGCGGGGGCGTGCTTTATCCTCCTTTCATCGCGGTGATACGATACATGTCTCTGACAAAATGTCCAAGGGGTATTCCTACACGCTCGCAGAAGATCCTGGTACTGGTTTCGCAGCCGATTTCAAACCGTGGGCGGATCCAGGCGAAATGCTCGCTCTCGGAGTATTTGAAGGCAAGTATTTGAACGACTGCATCCAAGAATTCCCCGCGGAATGGTTTCTCCACGCCGGCGGTCTGGACAAACTTCGTCCGGCCGGCGCTGATGTATCGGTAAATCTTTTCCAAATTCATTCACGTCTTCCTCTACCCGCATGGCGAAAAAGTGGCTGGGTTCCTGGCGGCCCTGCCGCAGCCAGAGCACAATACCCGATCTTATCTAACGCTAAAGCCAACCCCGATGAACGTGGCTGGTTTCAATGGTATTGTCGCTACTGGATGGGTCGGCGTATCCCCGAACTGGATGCAGTGCAAATCAAACGCTGGCGTGCATTTTCCCGTCATGCAGGTGCAGTAAAAAAGAACTGTCGCGCGGGGGATCTCCAGTGTCGCCCGAGGCAGCGCCAGGCGCTGTTACAATGGTCCTGGAATCCGTTTATTTAGACCATCGTATGCGGCGTTTTCATAAGTTCCAGCATTTTCTTGACTTCCGCCACGTCATTTTTGCTGATTGTGATATTTGTCAGACTTTTCGTTAGTTTCAAATGGTTGGATATATGTGCATCGGATGAGTCTTCCTTAACTTCTACAGTTACTGCATCTGCACTTGTTCCCGCCTGGCCACGGCCTCCTAGCTTCTTCGCGGCCAGTTGAAGATAATACCGGTATCCTCCCGCGATTCCTCCAAGCGACAAAATGGAAATACAGATTGCGCCGAGGACCGTCCCAGCAGAAGAATCGGAGTTTACAATTTCCGTTATAAAGGTAGTTGTGTTGGACATCTCTAATCATATATAGAATAAATATTTGTACAATATAGAATGAGGTGGCCTTGGAGTAGAAAAAAGAAGTCTTCACCCAAGCCAGTAAAGCCAGTAGAGCCACAAAAGGGTGCAAATGGTAAATATATAGGTGAGTGGTCAAAACTAGATTTAGGTAATCAACACAACGGACCTTCTCCGTATCTTGTATTTTATCATAATGGTAATGAGCTTCTGAAGGTACCGTATATAGATGACAAAGATAAGTATATTAATGGGGAGTATTCATACTATGTTAGAGGTTACCCTGATATACCCGCGGAGGTTTTTACGAGTCCTAAAGAAAAGGAAGAGATACAGAAACTCAAAGATGAAGATAACAATAGGGTGGAAGCAGCATATAAGCTTGCAAATAGTAAATTTGAGGAGATAAAAACGATTATAAATAGTGTTGATGATGAGAAGCCTCGTAAAAGTAGAAATGCATATCATCATAATAACACTAGTGCACGCTCACAATTGATAGGCATGTTATGTAATGGAAGATGGGGTGGAGGCAGTAAAACACGCCGATCCAAGAAACACGCCAAACGGCGAACCATGTATCGCAACCGCGATACACGCTAGCAGCCTATGGCGAACTAGGCGATCTTAAATCGCATATATTCCTCTTCCATAGACATATCATCCCATTCCAACCGCTGTATAACCGGTTCACCCGTGCCACGTCGTGCCTCGGATGCACCTGTACCGATCCAAACACCTGCCGTACCCCCCTCTTCCTCCCACTCGTCTTTGATCCAGCATGACGGATACTTCGTCAGGAGTCTCACGAGCCACTCAAAATCGGGGAGCCACCGACTCCAGAGTTTAATACAGACAGCCTCTGGGCCGCGTTTATGAATCGTCAGAGCCCAATGAGGCACTTCCTTGAATTCCTCCAGCATCAGTGCATCCAGTTCATCGCTCGTCGCCGTAATCATCAGATGATTCCAGCAGTCGTTTGGCATTCTAAAGAGTAAGGCAGATGAGCGATTTAAACCGATGGAGATCTAGACATTTCCAATCTGTTCAATAGAATATAGACAGTAGATATTGAAAACAATATTAAATCGGAAGATCCTCTAATTAATAATGGCATGTCTAATATATTTTGACTATAAGCAATCCACAAAGCTGACGATACGATACTGATAATAGAAAAGACTAATGAAAATGTATTGGTAGATTTTTTCGTATATAATAGATACATAAAAACAAACCTGCTTGATACTGAAATAACAGTAAGTAAATGCACCTAAAATTGATCACAGCGGCTCGCAGCATAGTAGTTAAGCATGAATCTATTATTTGCCGGTGCCGTCGCTGGTGCAGTGGCCTATATTCCTTGGACATTCATATTCTTGATTCTTCGTTTTGCAGGAATTCAGCAATATCGTCTGACAAAAATAGAAGAGTGTTCTCGGATTCAAAAACGCCTGGGAGATCGTTTTAGCGAAATTGGAGATGGTGGAAAAGGGCAAGGATGGGCCATCGGGAAATGGTACATTGTTTATATTAGTAAATCATCTGGTGAATATGTTGCGTGGATGATCACTACTAAAAAGATATTTAATGATCTTGTCAAAGAGGTCAATGACATGATTGTGATGTGTCCAGTTACTGAGAAACCGGTGAAGAAAATCCAAATCATTCAGCGAACAGGGTCGTTCGGACATCCGTGGTACCGTCAGTATAAACTGCCGATATCTTTGAAGCCGCGTGAAGATCAAGAGTTGATTATTGAATGCATATTGGCGCATCAGACACTGACAAACAATACAGTGGCGTTTCTTTGGGGTCAGCCAGGAACAGGGAAATCCATGATTGCTCTGTTCTTGGCAAACAGGTTGAACGGGATGTATTGCAACACCTTTTCACCTTGGCAACCGAATGACACGTTGACGTATCTGTATTCGGAATATGAACCGACTGTAGAAACACCATTAGTAATAGTCTTTGACGAAATTGACACGAATCTGATAAAAATCCAGAATGGAATTCCGTCACATAAAGATCTTCCTATTGCGATTCAGGATAAGACGGGGTGGAACCGGATGTTGGATGAGATACAGCGTGGGATGTTTCCTCACGTGATTCTGTTAATGACATCCAATAAACATCCGGAATTTATAAATTCATTGGATACTTCTTATATGCGGGAGGGGCGGGTGGATTTGATGTTTGAAGTGTGTGGGGTGGTTCAGAATTCTGAAGTGGTTAGGGGCGTAAAAGTGGATTGAGGCAGGCGCGGCCTAGGGGTCGCCTAGGTCGAAAAAAATTTGGGGGGGGGTATCACATGAGATCACCTGGGCTCTTTTCTATAAGTTTTAGCCATCGTTTAGCCATTGGGCTCGTATAGCCTGCTCCTGAGGGAACGGAAATTTTGCCTGTACTGAAATAATGAAGACGTAGTTGTCGCCGTGGAACTGCCGGTGCTTTGGTGGGATTTTTGAGAGCGGCTTTGGAATTTACTTTCATGATTGTGACAACTAAAAATGAATTTTTTATTTTATTTCCGCTGCCCCATTCTTTTATATATTTATCTCTGCTATCTTGATTCGGAAATAGAAGTTCTGCGTGTAAATTAAATGCAGTGGGGCCTCTAAATACGTGGATTACTTCTTGTGGATAGCGTTCTGTTGGGTCGTTTGTATAGAGGGCTAATATCTCTTTTTCGCGACTTGTGAACATATATCTGTGGGTGGTATATTTTTGGTGGTGTGTGCGGCGCACAAGAATTGATCGGTGTGTAAAAGAGAAAACCTCTTGCAGGGGTTTCCTTTCTTAGACGTTGCTTGACACAGATATTTGAACGTGAGATTTGGTCCGACTTTTTTATTCGCCCGCCAGGCGATGGAGGCTTCATCAAAGAAGTCTTGTGTATATTCTTGTATATTTTTATCAGTCTTGGAACGTGTCTGCATTCTACCTGGGCTTAACGATCGGGCTTCGTGCAAATTTTAGACTTGTTTGAGAAGCATATATGTCCCTGTAAAGAGTACGCCTCCCCACACAATATCAGTAAGTGCGAAAGTGAGATCATAATGTTTGAAAGTGGCATAGTTTGTCATATCATATACGGCATATACGGCAGCACCTATAGAAAATGCTTGCCATCCGGATGTCGCGAGTCCTACGAGATAGGCGAGGGCGGCGTAGACAGCTAGCGCCGGAATCCAGCGAATTTCTATTGGTATCAGCTGTACACGTCTGATTGCGGTTGTTGACCAATCCCGCGTGAGCCATAGCCATGGCATGTCAATTAGTAGGAGTATTATGAATGCTTTCCACATCTATCTTGCGTCCACATTTCATTTGATAGATCTTTACTGCAAATATGGAGGGCAAAACATATCATCTGGAGGCGTTTTCTAGCCCTTTGCGAGGACGGCGAATATGGATTTCGGCACATCCCAGTGTGGCCGCCGGCCGCTTTGCCTGCGTGGCGAGTGAATTGGCGCATCGCGCTCGTCACATTGTCGTCATCGCATCCGTCTCCGGACCCGGTTTGCCGCCGTGGGCCGATGCTATCCGAGTGGATGCGTTGTTTCGTGTGGTGGATACGACAGATATGAAACTTGTTTTGCAGACAATTCAGGCAAAACCTGTACCGACTATTTGTCTTTGGATCGGGCCGGCGCCACCGGCGGCGGTCTTTCAGTATTTCGCACGGTTTCCGTTTGTGACACTACTTGTGTCAGGGGATGGAGTACCTATAGAGGAATATGATGCGGTGTTTTGGCCATCTAGCGGTGGCCAGGAAACGGTGGAATCGGTATTGATCCGGAAAATGGGATCTGCAAAGGCGAGCGAAGTGGCTGTGGGGACGATCATGAAAGAATTGCGTGCGTCAAATGTGGGTCTTGTCTGGTCCTCCATAGAAGAATCAGAGAAGAGCGGGGGTGTATATTGGTTTGACCCTTTTGAGTTTGAACTTACCGAAGGTAAAGGATCTGTCAAAGGATTGTTGGAACAATTACGTTATATTACGGATCAATTGGAGAAATCATGTGGCGGGACTTAGGAACTACTTGCCAGAGGCTGCTAGGCTGCGCCTACTACTTGCGAAACAGCTTGAATGTGCCCTTCTTAGCCACGAAACCAGCCTTGCGCAGATTCTTCAATGCCTTTCTGCCAGCCGCATGCTTCTTGCGACTGACAATGCGACCCTTGTGCTTCATCAGATCCTTCTTTGTTAGACCGCCGGAGGTGTGCTTGGCGGTGCCGTTCCAGACCTGGCGTTTGCTTCCAGTTGTGACCTTGCCACCACCAGACATAGGTGCGGCAGCGACGTTTGCGGCAGGAGCATCTTCAACACCTGCTAAGAGATCTGCCTCAGTCTGAGTCTCAGTAACTTGTCCACCATGTTGTCTCCGTGACCGGGATCGGGATCGGGATCGGGATCGGGATCGGGATCGGCGACCACCCATATGTCTTCCACCAAGAACAAAATTGCTAGGCATGTGTCCGTGGTGTGAAGCGGTTGGGGGCTCATTTCCGTAGTGTGAAGCGGTTGGGGGCTCATTATAATGATACTTACCACCCGACATAGCATAAGATGCATTATTACGTCTTGAGCTGCGCTTGGATCGGGAGCTGCGAGCACCACCCATGGCTACTGGAGGAGCTCCCATACCTGGAGGAGCTCCCATGCCTGGAGGAGCTCCCATGCCCGAAGCGGCGGGTGGAGGTGGCATTGTAGGAAAGGATGGCCCCGATACAGATGGTAACATAGGCATAGGAGCTAATGGCATAGAGCTAGTTGATGGTTCCATTCTACTTAGTGAGCAATATTTTTTGACGCGCCCAGAGTTCTAAATATAAGTAATTTCACCTCCCAACGATAACCGTGGTATCTTTCCAGCCAAAATATCAGATTGAAGTTGTTTCAGAATCGGCGCACGCCATCCACCAGCAAAATGTACCAGTAACTCCCTCGGGGTCCACAAAGGTTGTCCGGGAAGACCCATAAGATACGCATTAAACTTCTCATGCCTCCCCGTAAGCTGCGTCTTTGCGAGATCCGTCGGATTCTGCTCTAACAACTTAATCATAGCCGCGTTTTCCCACCAAATGTGGTATAGCAGATCCGTCTGTTGATAGACCCGCTTGAAGTAGTCACGCGTCCATGCAGTGTTTCTAAGCAAAATGTTCCCCGAATTGATATGTCCACATGCATCAATTGTGATCAACATATCTTTCCCATCCAAAAGATCTTGTAATACAGCATCTTCAAGACGAATATCCGGGTTTGTAATCAGTACATCGGCATCTGAGAGGAAGAAGAAGGCGCCTTCCGGGGACTTTTCAAGTTGATCTAGTAAAAAGGGGATTTTGGACCACGCTGTCGGACGATCACGATCCCACCATTCTTCCTGTCCGAGAATATACGTATATCCGTGTTTCTCGGCATAGGCCTTTTTGGATGCAAGAGCAGGCGCAAGTGTTTTTCGGTAGTCTTCTCCAATAGCAAGAGTGAGGATTGTGATCATTCTCTATAGGATTTGGTGAGGCGGATTTAGGCTCCGGACTCCGGACTCCGGACTCCGGACTCCGGAGAAAAATATATAAAGTAAGTATAATGTCCTTACTTCGTGCCCAACCCGATTCTAGCAAGCGTTCGTACATTGCCACCGACAACTTCTATGGCGACTTCTTTAGCTATACCACGACGACTGATGCGTATGGCGTTACGCACGGTGTTTGGGGGGATGCAGCAAATGATCCGGGCCAAACCCCACGAGGTCGTATTCTGCGTGAGAATGGCAAGAAGCTCTATAAGGACGCCAATCCCGATGTGAATCAGTATTATGTCGGTGTCTATGATGCCGTCACGGGTCTCCGTGGCTATATTGACCCGAATAATGCCGTATTTGCCATCTTTAATTCTGACAAGCCGACATATCTGGATGACAACTACAGTGATGACGGTGGTAGTGATGATAACTCTGAAGGGCCCGATCTCGGCAACCCTGTGTACACCCAGGGCGATATCACGACAAAGTTTGGAAACATTCTTGCACTTAATGTAGATAATAATAACGGGGCTCATGTCGGTATAGAGGATGCGAGTGGTGCGTATGGTGAGTTTTATACTTATGGTAGTCATCCTCCAAATGTCGCGGTAGAGGTGGGTAACGACACACCCTGTGTGTATGCCGGCATGTACGGTGATGACGGCAGCATTTGGTGCTCTGGTCTGATCAACCCATTTAACTCTGTGGGAACAGTGGCGCTTTCTGGCGGTGGCGCAATAGTGACAAATGATATCTTTAAATCAAATCCGTATTTATTTATTACACGAAGAACATATGCTGTCGTCTCAGGTGGACTTGGAGTTCTTACATATTCTATTAATACCGGTACTGGTGCGCTTACAATAACTTCTAGCAACAATACGGAGACCTCTGATATCAACTGGCTGGCGATCGGCAGCAGCGAGTGCTAATAAAATTGAAACCGGTGCTGGCCCGGCGGCACAGTAAATGACATATGCCTATAAGAAACTTCCAGATGGCCGATTTGAGTGTACCGAATGCGGTGAGATTAAAAACGGCCAAAGCACCATGTTTTACCATATGGTTGCCCACGAAGGGAATCTCCCGTATAAATGTAAGTTGTGCGACAAATCCTTTGCGCAAAAATCGGCTCTTGAAATTCACCGTAGTGCGAAACACGACAAGAAAACAAGATTCATATGTCCATCCAACGGATGCTCATATGAATGTTCTACAAAAGCAAATTGCCGTGTTCATTACGTGCGAAAACACGCAGCGGCCGAGACCGGTGCATCTGACCGTTGCCCCTCTTGCCAAAAGGAGTGCCGGTCGGCCCACATGTACTATTACCATATCGCGGACTGTATGACCTTTCCTGAGAATATCCGAACAGAACTTGCAAAAGTGATCTAGGAATCCGGTGCCATAGTCTGAGTGAATAAAATAAGAGTGTAGATGTGATAGCCGAGCGCACCGAAGGTCAGAATTGCCATCAGTTCATAGCCCGCCCGAGGCGTCTTTTTTCCCAGAAATCCGATATAGATCATAAGCGGTGCCACAAGAATTACATGAAACAGATTGACCCAGAGCGACGGGGATTTTGCCATCCACCGTACGAGGGATTTGTAGCTGTGATAGGCGAAGACAAAGAGACCGAGACCGAACAGCAGTGAATACACCCATTCAGGTGTAGCGGCCTTCTGGTAAACAATATATCCCAGAAAAGGGACCACTAATAGAATATGGAGAAGCGCAATAAGCATATGAGGGTCCATCCTATAACGAGGAAAGAAGCATTTCTGCATGTTCTAGCGCCCCCTCCATCCATCCTTGACGCAATGAAAACGACTCTCCACAAACATGAATTCGTTCAGAAAATCGGAGCGCCTTCTTGGACTCCGTGGCTGGATCGTATCTACCCGGTAACCAGTACGTTACACCCGACTTCCACGGATGTGTTTTCAAAAAGATCGGGGCGGGAATATGTTTCTCTGGAAAAAGACGACGCAACTCCTTCTGAAGATACCGTCCCAACGCCCCCTCGGACATGGCCATCAACGGTTCCGCGTCACGCGCATCCGTATACGATATCATAGCCTCTCCCGCGGCCTCATTTGTCGGTATGAAATACCGCACCGGTGTATCCGTGACGACCGTCGGTAAGCCGGCAAACCACGGCCGCCCGCCTGGCGCGGGGTACTTTGCATATACACGCAAAAGCGGCGTCATTCGGAGATGTTTCATGACCCCCCACCCTTTGAATCGCGGAATGTGATGAAGAGCATTGACATGCATGGCGAGAATAATGCGATCTGCCGTTGGGCGAAGACCTCCTTTAAAAATGGCGGTGGTTCCATCCACGTCCAAGAGTTCATGGCCGAGATGGATTCGCCCCCCACGTCGCACGAAATCGCCCCGCATCCGTTTGGCGAGTTCTGACAGACCTTCTTTGCAGACAAAATACCCGTCATGTGATTTCATTTCCACGTCAAAGAGGGATAGAGCCATATCGGCGCGCATAATATCCACTTCGGCGCGATATGGGAAACGGTTGAGTAAAGCTTCTGTCTTGGCCGGTCCGTAGATTTCTTGACAGAGTTGACGAATCGTTCGGGTGGCGAGAGTTTCCGCTGAGAGATTGTGCAGAGGTCCAAAGAACACCGGAAGTGACGGCTCAAACAGATTCGGTTCCAGGGATGATGTATAGTCTTGTTTGTAGAGTTCTTTTGAACCAATAGGTATTGTATGAAGATTGTATTGTTTGAACAGACCAAGAACAAGCCGATGTTTTTCCGAAATACGGCCGGCACCGGCTTCCCATTGCACTTGGCCACCAGGAATCTTTTTATGAAATGTATACATGCGCCCACCGACATAATCGTATTTTTCATACAGGTTCACCGTGTGACCCCGTTTGAGAAGTTCTATAGCACAATGAAGACCTGCTATGCCGGCACCCACCACTGTGATACGTTCTGGAGCCATTACCTAATCAGATGTCTGAATCTATTCATGCATATGGCTAATCGGGTCTGATAAATTCAAAAGAGTATGGGAATGGTGTGACAGTGAGACCAGCAGTATCCAGAGTGTATTTCAGATACTTTTCAGCGACGATTCTGCCATGGTGGCGACGATACTCGGCTGCGCCTCCCAAACGGTTCATATAGACTGACATTGCCGTGAGATCACCGAGAGCCATACGATCATTGTAGCCTTCATTATGTTTGAAATCCGGGAGGTAGACAGTGCGGGGCGCCATATTCTTAATGATATCTACTGGAAATGGCTCCTCTAACATTGCATCTGGTCGTATCAGCAATACTGCATCGTGTCCTGGATCTATCATACTCAATGCTCGTCGCTGGGATTCTAGAGCACACACGTGATTCAGAACTAAATAGGGGAGCCATTCTCCATCTTTAGAGTGACCGACCGTTTTATAGATGTGGTCATAGAAATAGTTTCCGAAGTTAAGATTGCTAGTAAAGATATCCTGATTTTCACATGTGTATACATTCGGTTTCAGTAGGGTCCAATATGTATCTGTGGGTGGTTTGTGCACATTGCTCCATACACGGTAACCCATATCTGTACGCCAAGTATGAAAGTAGATTTTATAGTTAATGCCGGCAGCCGTCAAAACATCGCGGAGATATTTCTTGTGAGATTCCGCCGTTTTTTGAACAGATCTGGCCATGCCAAAATAGACAATCGCCAGAGACATTATTATATGTAATTTACGACATTTCTTTAATCCACGCCGCTACAGTGCCCGTATCGGAGGAGCTGAAAGGACCTATTGTTTTCTTATCTTTGACAATCAAAAACGTCGGAATCTGGCGAATACCGCAATAACCTGCAGTATAATCATTCACGTCTACATCACATTTCAGAAACGTGGCGCCTGCTGCCGTAGCAGCTGTCTGCAGTGCCGGTACATCCAAATTCTTACATGCACCGCACCAAGATGCCGTGAAATAAATGACAGCGATAGGCGGTACAGGCTCGGTTGATGGTACACGACCCAAAAGCATCTCAAATTCCGTCTGTGTCGCTAAGAGTTTTACTGAGCTCGGTTCGGGTATCAGTGCTGATCCGTGAAGTTTCATCTTTTTTGGCCTTGGATTGTTTTTGATAATAGAAACCCGCGTATGAGATTCCACCCAGAGCGATTGTCAAAAGAATTCCCATAAACAAAAGTGATTCCGATGGGAGTTCATTTGATTTACGTGTATCCAACATTTCTTCAGCGATTTCTTGCAGAGATGCTATTTTTCTGCCACCACCCTTTTGTGCTGTCAAAAGAGAAGTCTTCGGAATTGCTGGATTGGGCAAAAAACTTCTTATAGATGTTAAATTACTTGTTAAACTTGTTAAATTTGTTACATTACTCTTTAATTTCACATATAATGAATACAACGATATAAGAAGCATTAGTAGACCAATACCTCCCGAAACAAAGGCTGTCCAAGTAAAAACGGTCCTCAAGCCACCAGTCGTATGTGAAGAGGCAATCCATGTGTAGAATGCCACTGTAAGCATGCTAAGAATAAAGAGCACTTTGGAAATATTCCCGACTGTTTGTTCCATCCCAGGCATGAGTGTTTCTGTGACCATCCCTTTACCGAACTCTATATTCTCAAAAAATGGCATTGTATATCCAACTTTGAGTAGGTCGTCACTAGATAGAACATATACTACATCATAAAAATACCAAGAGCCAAGTGTGATAATATTTATGAGAGCTTTGGCTGCACCTGTCAAGTTAGACCCCACGAGAAAATGGTCAGCGCCCACGAGTCCGGAAAGTGGAAATACCGCTAGTAATCGCATAAGCCAAAGAGGATATTTGAGTGTAAACACTTCTGTCCCCGACGCGGGTGCCAACGAGGCCATTGCTACCCATAAACGCTAAATTTAAATCTTGAATAGTACACCACCAAATCCATTGACGATTCGGAGGACATTATGATTCGTCGCGAAGATCGTTATATGAGCATTGCCACGAGGTGGGGTATACGTGGGAGATCCTAACGGCGCAGTAGAATCTGGTACAAGTGTGGCTTGTAAGACAAAATTGTCAATCCGACTCGCATTCACAGATCCAGTTGGCTGTACATCCTCTGGACGAAGAGCAAAACTGTAGACGTAAATAAAGGCGTCGTTAGGGACCGCCGTGTGATGCATAATGGGCTGTACAAGACGGAAATATCCTGCATCACGTGAATCAAACCGATCATATCCATCCAGCTGAATAATAGCAGTCGCGAGCAGATCTTGACGTTTTCCAACCTCCGTTATTGACACCGAACTGTAATTATACCATTCATGATATGATTGTAACTGGTCGCGCTGTACGATCCAAATGAGTTCTCGGATGGGGTGATTAAACTCCAGACGAGCCGACACGACATTGGCACCTATGGGAATCGCGATCGGAGGAGTATATTGAATCTGTTCAATCAAGTATTCATGTGCGTTCGCGACGAATCGGCGACGCTCCTCCACATCCAGAAAGACATAATCACCCCAAAGACGGAGATCAGTAATTTTGACAGGATCCACCTGCAGCGTGGAACATTTGGTCACGAGTTGTCCAGTATAAAAGAGATCTTGTAAGGGCCGAATATTCAGATTAATTCGGATCGGGTGAAACTGTAGTGCCAAAAGCGGCAAATAATTGCCCGGATTCTTGCAAAACCAGAATTGCAGCGGGATATAGAGTTTCGTCGGGCCATAGTTGGACGGTTGTATATACGGTTCTACACGCCCAATCATCTCATTGAACCCCTGCCGTTTGCTCGCATCCGTTGTAAGATTGGACCAGATTTCCATCCATTCACCCGTCTGTGTATCCACCTCGTTTTCACCGATTTCAATCGTTATTTGATCTATGAGCATATGACCAATGGAATTAACATAGGAGACGGGCACGGCCGGTTTGCTGCCGGCGATTGTGAGTGCGGGCAATGTCACTTCCAAAACGAGCGGTCCGAGCAAATCACCACGACGAGGCACAAGACAGGATAGACGTTTGCCGAAATCGGGATCACCATCAAAATACATGACCTGGGATTCCACGGCAAAATTCGTATAACGCCGATAGACACTTTTAAACCACGTCGTTTGTGGATTCCCGGTTAAGAAAATGTCCTGTTTGCCCATGGCAACTAATTGTAATAAACCGCCACCTGAAGGCATTCTAGTAGCAGCCTATAAAATGTGCTTATGCGGGCGCGGTGCCTCCCGCGCGAGCAAAGAGCCGCCCACAATATAGAATGAGCGCAATTGATGCAAGCATTATAATTCTGCGAAAAATATTCGCCTATGATCCTACAACTCGTCTCCCCGTTTCAACCAACTACACCGTCGCTGCAGACGGGAGCGGTGGCGTCAGTTGGGTAGACCCCTACAGCAATCTAGCAGCACAATCAGAAATCGTCGGTTATCTTCCCACCACAATTTCATCAATAAACGCCGTAAACGCCCAACAGTCCACGCTCATACAACAGAACTTCAATACTCTTTCTAATGCAATATCTTCAGGCGTTACACCGGGTGGGGCAACTACACAGCAACTCATCAGCACCTCTGACTATATTCTGGACCCTTCACGCTACATCTCCAGCGGTAATCTCATCAGCACACAAAACTACATTTTGGGTCGCAGCAATGATTCCAGCCAACAATTCATAAGTACGGTCAACGGTCTCGGCTCGGCCGGTTATGTCAGCACCAGCAAACTCGTCGCCGCGCTAACATCCACCGTGGCCGCTCTCGGCACAGTCGGTTATATCAGCACATCACAACTCAATAGCACCATCACCGGTCTCGGCTCGGCGGGCTATGTAAGTACGGCACAACTCTCAGCATCCCTCAGCAATCTCCTCTATACAAACACTCCGACCGGCTACGGCGCCGTCACAACTGCCGGTACAGATCCAAACAGAATTGACTATTTCACACTGACGGCCGCCTTTTTATCCACGAACCAGTTTTTTAACTCCAACACCATGAACCAGCTCGGATACGTAAATTCGCAGCAGCTCTCACCTCTCTTCACAAGCACCGTAACTGGTCTCGGTTCGGCAGGCTATGTCAGCACACAGACTCTAGCGAGTACCATAGACTATCTTCTTCGTCCCATTACCGTCAATCAACTCAACAATGCCTATATAACAAACAGTATTGTGGGGATTTCGTCGGTAATGAGCGGTTCTTTTACGTCCAGTATGACATATCGTGGTGTTTCGGGTGAGATTATCGGCAGCGATTTCGGATTGGTGCGGTTTCAATCACCCGGTTTCGGCTTTTCTAGTCTGAATCTGCAATTGGATGGGGTATCATCTCTGATTACCGCAACATCAAAGGTTATTGTGGATTATGTGCCAAATTGGCTCTTTTCTCCCGCGGTGTTTCCTCTTGGACCTGATACAGCCGTCGTGCCGATAAAGACGTATTTATCACAAGGCACCGGTGGTGGCCAGACATTTGCATATGAACATAATACGGTGTTGTATGCAGGGGCGGAAGGAACAAAGAAATCCAACGCGTTTCAACAACCGATTCGGATGGTGTTTCCTGGCTCGTATCTATTATCAAATTCGTTTGCACAGCCATATGTGCTTATGCATGGCGTCTATGGGGTCTCTCAGGGATTGAGCAACGGCCTCTATAGCAGTAATGTGCTGATCACTCCTCCGACGAATTCGTACATTCTTACAATACAGAATCTCGGGTTTTAACAGATGTCATCTGCACCTGGACGAAGAACTGCTGATCTAGATATTCTACAAGTAAGAACTCTGAATATTAGAAATCCGAATAATTCGGCGCCTGGCGCCAACATTGTCTTAACATCAGATGGAAGTGGTGGGACATTTTTCGCCATCGCAAAGACAGATCCAACGACTCTGGAATTAATCAATGATATAAGCGGACTGGTATACGATTTGAGTAATAATGTGACGGATACCCAAGCCGTGTTTCAGGATCTGAGCGGTGTTGTATATGGTCTCGGTAGTGCCATTACGGAAAACGTCATGGTTGCGAGTTATCAAGATGGATTATACTATACAACAAGTGGTAAAACATGGTCACCTATAACCCTATCATTTAATATTTCCATAAGTTGTATTGCGTGGAATGGCGCTATGTGGGTGGCTGGAGGGGGGCAGGGCGCTACATATGTTCTCGCATATTCATCCGATGGTATAGTGTGGCTCCCAGTGGAAAATTTTGACATTTTAACATCTGTAAGATCTGTTGCATGGAATGGATCTATATGGATCGCGGTTGGTGATAATAATAGCAACCCAAATGTGATAGCTGCATCTAAAGATGGAATTATTTGGTACGATCCTGATGCTACTTCTGGTTCACCATTAAAGACTCTTTTTCAGTTTTGTAACAATGTTGCTTGGAGTGGAGTAACATGGCTTGTATCTGGAGCTGGAGCGATTCAAAATTTGCTAATTGGATCTTCAACAGATGGTGTAAATTGGATAGGTGCTTATTCAGCAGGAGGTAGTATTAACACGCTGGTTAACAATGGACCCTATTGGTTGGGGGGAGGGAGTGGACCAATTGTTGTTTCTGCAAATGAAGGTAACACATGGACCTCCATAACACCACTCATTTTTGTAGATGTCTTTATAACTAGTATTGCATGGAATGGATCTATGTGGGTTGTCACTACTGGTACAGGTATTATAGCATATAATTTTGATAGTGGAGCTGGTATTAATAAGACATTACCTAATTATGGTTGGACGGTAGCGTATACATTTACACAAGGACAAATATACTCCGTGGCATGGAATGGTTCATCGTGGTATGCATCTGGTGCAACACAGCAGGGCTCTCAAGTACTTTCCTCACAGGATGGTATTACATGGACTCCTATCACAAACAATCCATCATCAACTCTATCTAGTATTACTTCTCGGCGACCACTTCCATATGTTGGAGCAGTACCAGGGAGAGGGCGTATAGGCCCTATTAGCACTATTAATGATATTACAGGTTTAAATCAAGTCTATTACAATACGGCTACTTCTGAATTTTATGTCTATGTCCCTTAACTAAGAGGATATCCTTCCCTCTCCCCTAACTCCTTGGCCCACGGCTGCAGAACACCCCCCACAATTGCCGTCGGTCGGTAAGGCCAAGGGGACATAAATACCGCATTCGGCGCCTTGTGTGCACGTTTATACGCTAAATGTGTATGCGGCGGCGGAAAAAGCTTGCGGAAAAGCCGCTGACCATCCGCATTCTCCGCCAAATTCACACGGACTTCATAACGCATTTTTTCGGCATCTGTAAGTGTTTTACCTTCCAGCGCTCGGTCGCGGACTGCAGTTAAGGCATCATACCACTTCTGAAAATTCTCACGCCGCCACATAGTGGCCTGAAAACAGTACATGTACGTGTTGTTCTCAGGATTCAATTTATACCACGGGCCTACGACATGTTTATCCGTCGCCGCCGGTCCAGGGCAAGGCATATACCGCACCTGGGCCACGCTGGAATCAAGCAGCGTGAGCGATTCCTCTATTGCGTCCGCCTGTGGCGGTCTATCCAAAAGAAAGTCCTCCTGCATCGGAAAGACATACTTGATATGAGAAGGCAACGCCGACGTCGCCGCCCTCCTGCTATCTAGAAACCCCGCATCTGATTTTTGGAGAGTAATTACCGTCACATTAAAGTCATGCGCCACGGCCCGGATGACGGGGTCATCGGGGACCTCGGTGGCGAGAAAGAGGGGCCAGGTGAGGGAGGGTGCATAGCGCCGCACGAGCGCAAAATGCAGTGGTAATATATAGAAATATTTGGGACATGAATTCACAAGATAAGCCACATCAGTTCGGTCCATATATTGTGAAATGGCCAATCTGGTTAAAGCGGTCTAGCAATATATGAAGAGAATGTCGGCACGCATAGGAAAACATCCCAAGACGGGAAAACCCATCAGGATTCTTCAATCAGAAGGACAGGCGTGGCGAAATGGTAAAACACTTGTTTGGCTGGGACAAACGACTCTACCAATGATTTCGTATACGCGTTATGAAACTGGTGTATCCAATATGTTAGATTTAAAAACGTGGGTAGGGAGTATTATACCAGATCTTATCATTTTCACAGAGCCATCCGCTGAAATTATGGATTGGTTGCGTGGGGGTCATTGGCGAAAACATCGTATCGTGTTTCTTAGTCGTGCAGTTGTCGCCGAGTTTGAAGATGGGGAGTTCGCCGCACTCGGCATGACAAATACAATTTGTCTGGATGAAATCCATGAACTCTTCCCTTTTGTGGAACTCCCTTGGAATGGATCAGAAGCAGATGCACGGATTATGGCAGCACTTCTTCTCCGTTGTTGCCAGACGTTCCCCACAACTAAAGATGGTACATCACATTCCTCGGTGGCTTCCAAATATAATCTTCTAATATCTATGGAATCTTATATACCACCTATTATTATTCTGATCACACAATACTATGTCCCTGATAAACCAAAGAGAGCGCGCGAAATCAAAGAATGTTTACGACGGAATATTGAGAATCCTCTCATTGATAAGATTCTACTTCTGAATGAATCGCCTCAAACCCTCCCAGATTCGCCCAAAATTATGGAAAAAGTGATTGGGGCACGTCTCACCTACGCCGACGTCATCAAATTCATCAAAACTGAGGTAATTCCCAATACAATTGTGATTTTTGCGAACAGTGATATCTATTTTGACGATACTCTACGTCTTCTATATTCCGTGGACATGCGTGATACGTTCATGTCATTGCTCCGATACGAAGTTAAAGAGGAAGGTGAGCCACAACTCTTTGGACCGCGGGGGGATTCACAGGATACGTGGATTGTTTTGAGCGATAGTATTCATGCACGCGAATGGACATGGGGCGATCTGGAGTTTCCTTTCGGCAAAGGAGGGTGTGATAACGCCATTAATACTGAAATGATGCGTGCGAAAATGTTTGTGGTGAATCCGGCGCTCACGATTAAGACGTATCATTTGCACAAGAGTGGTGTGCGCACCTATGACCCTACTGACATTGTTGATAAATCTGTCTATGTGCATGTGAATCCGAGTGGTCTACATGATATGCAGGCAGTGACATCGTTTGATAGGGAATTTATGCATACACTTCTAGAACCGGAACAATTTCCTCGGCGAATTCGTGGAATCGCCTCTGATGCTGAACGCACTACCTTTTGTACTATGCTCGCTCGTGACACTCCTTACAAGCTCGCTGCAGAAGCGCGAAATGCGTGGCCGGTGGAGAAACATGTCCCCATTTTGAAATTTACTGACTGTTTTCAGACAGCCCAAGGGTTGCCATACGGATATAATCAACTCTGGCTAGGACGCTCTAAAATGATTGCGGAAGCGTGGGGGTCATCCATGACGAGTACTCTGTCACACAGTGTAGGTGTTCGTAATGCTCTTGTAGCATATTTGTCACCGGCGGCAGCGCAGGACCCGATCCAGTATATGTTGACGTATTTGGGGAAAATTTTCTGGTTACGAGAGGAAATGGGTCTTAAGGATGGGGCATTTTGGGGACCGAATCGGCCGGAATTTGTAGAGGTTATGAAGGCGTTTGTTTGGCCGAGCAAGAAAGTACCGGTCATTGAATGGAAACCCGATGGACAGATTTTTGGTCAACGGGCCGTCATGTGGTATCCTCAAGAGGATTATCAGATTACACGAGAAGAGGTGTTTTTGCTAAGAAAATTTCTTGCGGGTGGGTGGGTCCCTATTGCTGATGTAAATAGCCGTCGTCTTGTGGTCTTCGTAGATGGCGGCCAAATTACTGATACATGGGTGGCGGCATTGGAAAAGGCCGTAGGTGATCAAATCACGGTAGAATGTATTTATCCCGGAACGGCGCCGCAACGTCAATGTGATCTTCTACGAGGCGCCATGGCAGCAGTTGTATTTGGCGGAAAAAAGAGTCATGCACGTTGGGGATGGTTCTGGGTGCTCCCTCGTGATGCAATTATATATGATCTACAGAATGATATCAATCCGTGTGCAGAATTGTTACATATGATTTCTGCGGGGGGTGGTCGTCATTCTCTAGTGGTTGTGCCGCGGGCTGCATCTGCTGTGGCGGCAGTAGCAGAACGTGTTGCCAAGTCCTTTTGCGAAACCACGGGGGCATGTGATGCAGAGTTCAGTCCGCCGTCGGTACCGACTGTGTACGTCCCCGATCATCCCGTTGGCGGATTTTTCCATCACGCCGGTGATTCATTTCGCGAAATGGTGGATATGTGGGCCGAAAAAGGGTTTGTCAAAGTCGTAAGAGATGAGTCGGTGCACAATGTGTGGCTTGGGGGGCCGGGTGAGACACTATTGTATGACCGTCCGACGATGGATTGGTATAAGAAATCACCGGCGAGGGAGCAAACGTGGACACGGGCCTTATTTGGAAATCCACCACCTCAAGGTATGAATGCGTATGCGTGGACATTCTGGCCTCGTCGTCCCCGACTTGTTGAAGAACTGGTGGCCGCGGGCGCGGCGGAGAAAGACTTTGCCAAACGAAAAAAGGGGCTCGTTTTTTATGGCAAGATTGAAAACGCCGTCCAGGATACCGCCAGACGTGGCCAGGGCCATGATTGGTCATATATGTGTGACGATTTTGATATGGCGATTGGGGCGACCACTAAATACAAGTACAATCAGCGAGAGTATTTAGAGGCTTTGGCCGGCGCCCGTTTTGGGCTGTGTTTGCCCGGATTCGGCAAGAAGTGCCATCGCGAAGTGGAATGTATGGCAATGGGATGTGTTCCAGTCATTACACCGGATGTGGATATTACACATTATGCGAATCCCCCAGAAGAGGGTATACATTTCGTGCGTGTGGAGTCACCTGGGGATGCTTATCATACACTCGCGAAGATTTCTCGGGCAGAATGGGATATCATGTCGGCGGCAGGCAAGACGTGGTGGAAACGTAATGCAAGTTGTGAGGGAATGTGGGAGCTGACGCGGGACCTGGCGGGGACAATTTAGTAAAATTGATGGCCTTTACCCCCGTGATATAGGTTAATGACAGAACGTATGGAAATTGGCCGTCGTTTCTGGAGTCTCGTTTGGTTCAGCGTCGCCGAAAAAGTCGTGGCTACTGCCGGCGAGGTCTATGAACTTTCGCCAGAACAACAGGCAGCTCTTAAGCGCGTGTTTCTTCGCCCTGGGGATTATGTTATAAAAGAACGCAACAAGTAGGCGGCAACGCAGCCAAATGTAATACCGCCCAAAATCTGTGGCACATTGTGACAACTCTTGTACCAACGTGCCCAAGCCACCGCCGCGATAACGCCAACAAACCACGTCGTCGGTAAACTCCCTCGCAACCAAAAGGGTGTTAATAAGAATGTCGTGCTCGTCATGTGACCCGACGGAAATCCAGGTTCACCACCCACTTTACCGCCCTGGTTAGTGAGATTGCAATCACAGGCCGCTGCAGGCCGTTTCATCCACGCCCATTTCTTCAAATGAGGTTTCATAAGAATTTTTATCCAATTTGTTGAATGTGTAACGATCAAATATAAGACTGCGTGGATCAAATACTTGGTTTTTTGCGCAAGTATACCGTCTCCTAATAAATATAAAAATCCCATGGAGGGTATAAATGACAGCGTGTTCGCTAGGGCCAAGCTCATTACTTATACGTAATTTAATAAATCCGGATTTCCCTTATAGACCACATATACAAGTGCGAGCATTCCTAAATAGACAACAATCTCCTTTACCACATTTCCGCCAGTCATGTAGTCAACTAGATGTGTTAAAATACCCCACATAGCTACCCAATATATAACACCAACCGTAATTACGAGAAGAGATGCCATCTAAATGTGGAGCACAGATTATCATATAGAAATGAACTTCCCACCGAATTGGCAACCACCGGCGTTTTATTTGACGGCAACACCTGAGGATGTCGCGCTGGCCCTGGAGTTGGGTGCATCTGCCGTAAAACATATGAAAGAAAAGGCCATTGACACTGTGCGTCGGCAAACACACAGCGATATTACCGAATCCTATGAGGCGCGTATTAAAAGACTCCAAAAGGAGTATGACTCGGAACGAGCCGATCTTGTGGCGGAGTTAGAGCGTCTTGAAAAGGACGCGACGCAGCGTCAGCAGCGGGTAAGGGCGGAAATCCGCGAATCTACACGCGAACTACTGGAGGCAAAAGAAGCACAGATTCGTTCACTTGAAACCACGCTGCAGGGGCTGGGGGGGAAGTTTGAGACATTGCAAAACAATCTTACACGCGTCTACACGAGCTCTAAAGAGAAGGGGACTGTCGGTGAAATCATCGTGGAAAGCATGATCAAGAAGGCCTACGATTGTGATGTGGAAGTCGTTTCCAAAGAGTCGCAAACGGCCGATCTCCGAATGACGCGTGCGAGTGGCAAAGTGTATTTCTGGGAAGTAAAGAACTATACACGTATGGTCTCCAAAGAGGAAGTGGAGAAGTTTCGTCGGGATCTTCGTCTTCATCCGAGCATTTGTGGGGGTGTTCTTGTATCGCTGCGTACAGGGATTGTCGGGAAAACTCGGGGCGGGGACATTGATGTGGAGTTCTTAGAGGATGGTCGTGCTATTCTTTTCTTGTCTAATCTCTTTGCTCGTGACGACATTGTCTTTTATCTGCAGACACTCCGACCATTTCTGGATTGTTTGGAGCGGTTGGCACAGCCTCGGGACGAAGTTGTCCGTCTGGATGCACCCGATCTCGCCGCGCTCCAACAAAAGGCCGTGCTTGTGACGACTCTTATGCGCAACCATGCGGGCAATGTCCTCAAACACCAGAATTCCATCGTTAATCACCGGAAACGCGTGGATAGCATGTTCACCGAATTCCAGGCGTTTTTATTGGAGGCGGAGACACAAATAAACACCGTCCTGCGTCTCGTCATGTCCGACTCCGCCGCCGAGCAGGCCGCCATGACAGTCGCGGTGGGCGTGGACCTCCCCCTGACCGTCTTTTTGAAAACGGCATTAACGGATTATGCGGAGCGGGAGCGGGATTTCGTGACGTGGTTTATGGAGAATGCCGAGATTCGTGACGGGTCCGATGTCCAAGTCAAAGAGTTGTTGGAGAAGGCTGTAGCACACAAGAAATCCTGGAATGAGAAATTCGTGCGTGGTATGAGGGCGCTTGTGTTTCAAGAGGCGGTGTGGCCACATGGATCACGGACACTTCGGGGAGTTGCGTGGCGCTTGGCAGAGCAAAGCACGCTTGAAGCTGCCGCAGAAGCGGCTCATAAACAGCTGGAGGAGACACGGCAGAGAGAGCGTGGACTACTGGCTGGCATCGCGGCGCTGCGGGAAATCCCCCCTTTCATGCTCCTCCACACCCCTCCGTCTCCTTAAGACTTCTGACGGGGGCAGCGAGAAGGACGACGCACCTGTCCAGGCCAATTTGAAGGGCGTCCCCCGCGCCAGGCTCCACGCTCGCGCATCTCACGCCAACACAGCTGGAAATCTCCTACTAGGCTTGCGGGGTACGTCTGCAGTTCTTGAATAATCCACATATAAATATATTTTTCCGGATTTTCCCGATTTCCGATTTTTTCAGAGTTCGCCGGTGACGTCCTGTTCCATCTTTGATTTCTTTGTATCCTTTCCCATTTTTAATACTCACAGTATTTTTCTGTACCTTCCGAGTTCCGTTTCGGCTATCAGAATGTATTTGTTGTGAAAAATATGTGAATTTGTCTGGCATTTCTATTAGATGTGCAGATCATATTTCGGAGCAGAGTTCGGGCCGGTAGAGTCTAATACATCTTCTACAAGAATTCCATAAGGGGTATGCACAAACCCTTCAGGGCAGACTTCGGAATCAAACAACGCGAGTGGTTTGGAATTCCGAAGTTTGGCTGGGCAGCGTGTATCGGTTCCGATACATGCTTCAGGGCGGAGTTTAGATGCCTCAGGTTTCGCGGTCGGCCGCACACGCTGCCGCACGAATGAGCTCCGCACCCACTTCCACAGCGTTGTCAAAGGTGTATCTCCTCCGTGCAAGCGAGAGTGTTTCCGCCACCATGTTTGCAGTCTTTGCAGGTTCGGCATCAATCTCATCTAAAACTTCCATAAGATTAGAAAAATCTCGTTCTACAGGCCAATAGTGCTTGCCCGCCACGAGTTGCTGATCTGACCAACTCCAATATGGACGGTCTTGTACCAAAATAGGTCGGCAACAAAAAGGTAACAGTTTTAGACGTCCACTCCAACCAAGACCCTCAATATCCAGTAAATACTTGTACTTGTGTTGATCCGAAAGAGGTACAAACTTCGTCGGCTTACTCCCATTCTCAGTCCAAGTCATTGTTTCACACGTTAGCCGTTCAGGATGATCGGCGGCGAGTTTATGGTAATGCTGTCGTGCAAGATGCACTTCGGAATTTCCAATCCAAAAACACGTGCTATCTGTAGGCTCAACACCGTCTGATTTGGCCAGGATTTCCGCGGTGAATTTATCAAAGTCTATCAAACCAATATGCCACCAATTCCCGAAAATATAGTCGGGAAAGAGATTCGGAGTATCACGTTTGCCAACCGTTTGAAAGACATAATGGTTGGCGAACGACGGCGTTTCTAATGGGTAATCTGCACATACGACTTCCACTTTGAAAGGGTCACGCCCCTCAAAAAAGTCGGTAGCGCGTAACCGACGGTATATCGCCACGAGAATCTTTACCATGCCGAGATTACGACATTCACCCCAAGATGGCAAACGACGAATAGAAAAATTCTCTTTAGAAAATTTGACAATAATGGACGGACCTCCCTGTTCGGGAATCGGTGCAGTCATATCATAAATATCCTGCATTTATATATAATTATCTATACCGGTTTAGGCTTATAAGGTAGCTTTAATTCGCTGTTGAGCATATGTAATTTCTCGCCGGTTTATCTGGCCACGCTCTCCTCGCTGTTGCATATATGTAGGAGCGGGCCTTGGTGGTGGTTTCAATGCATGTACAGGTGTAGTAATAGGTAAGCGTGGGGGAGGCTTTGCTACTACGTGTACTATAATAGGCTCTGCTGCAGGTGCCAGTACAGGGACTATGACCGGATGGGGGGCTGACTCTGGTGCACGTGCGGCTTCGGGCTCTGGCTCGGGTGCGGCTGCGGGCTCGGGCGTAGGCTCTGGAGTCAAGGCAAGTTCCAAAACGGGCTCTAGAGGGGGGACAGCAGCAGGAGTGTCACAAACAGACTTTGGAATTCCGAAGTTTGGCTGGGCAGCGTGTATCGGTTCCGATACATGGTCACAAAGCTCTAAACCCCCTGCAGGCTCTTCTAGATCCTTTTCTGGCACACCCTTCATGGAATTCGCCTGCTTCAATGCATCACGGTACATTGCGCCGCGTCCCGTTACAGGATGTTTCCAATCAGACTTCATCATATTTTCTTGTACCTCTTTTACAAAGTCACGCCATGTCGTAGCACGCTGACGCGGTTTCGTCTGGGCAAGAAGCAAATCAATCTTCGCATCAATGGCCTGCATCTTTCCTTCAAGAACGCGAATCATTGATAGTAGCGTATCATTGTCTCGTGTCATTTTACTAGCTTTTTCCCCGGCTTGGTCAAGGACTCAATTTTTCAATATATTGAAAATATCAACTTTGTTGTAATACCCAGATTATTCTTTAATGTGGTAATAGCACCCTTATACTGCGTAATATTCACCGGTGTTACTGACAACAAACTCCGTATGTTTGCAATATCGGTCTCAACCACCTTTGTACGACCTTTAGGAGCACATCGTTGTATAGCCTGTAAGTTGTCCATAATGTAATTATTAAGAGTAGGACCGGGTTGGGAATTATGCAAAATCTTCATATTCTTGAGTAGATCACATACTACAAACCCAGATACAGAATTCAAAGAGATACATATAACAAAAAGAGCGACCGCAGCAATTATGAGTCTAACATACATATACCTAATAAGTAAAATGAAAGGTCTTTTGAAGATTAAAAGCCGTGGCCACATTCTTAACGGAGTTTTTGTAGATGGTTAAAGGACCACCTTTTAATGGTTGATTTGTTCTGACGACAATATTAATATAGTTCTTGAGTGTATTCAGATTTCCCAAAAGAACATAGGTGTGTTTCTTGAGTTGGAGTGCCGTTTGATACGCGCCCTGGCATCCTATCGGGTTGGTCGTAATATAGTTAGGATCAAGATACAAAATGATATCATTGATATTTTCTAAAATATCATGTGCGAGAACCGAAACGGGTGCTGCACCGTACAAAAAAGAGATTTCAGAATACACCAGATTTTTCAAACTGTTCAGGGCAGTATTAACGGGGCGGGTGCAGTTGCTCATCTATATTGGGGCTAAGAAGTCATTCCCACGCGCTGGGGACAAGAAGTCATTCTGAAAATCCACCGGGCAGGGCAGATAGTAAGTTGCGCTGCCTTTGGCAACCTGCTGATCCAGTGCATCCATTTCCGCAATCATCTGCAGCATCTCTGCATGCATCTCAAGAATGCTGCGCATATGGGAAACACTCTGCTGAACCGCAGCCATTTTTTGCTTCAAACGCGCAATGAGCTCATCCTTCTCACGCTGTTTTGCCGGAACAGCTGTTTTCTTGTACTTCCAAGACTGTGCAGCGGGAACATCCACAACTTTGCTCTCTACATCCGTAATCTGCTTCTGAAGAGCGGTGATCTCCTCATCCGCCTTTGCGACGCCGACTTTGCATGTGTTGTAAAATTCGTAATCCATTGTGTGTACTTTCGGCCTAAGTGGAGGCGCACTTTCAATTTTACTGCAGCGCATGTTCCAGATCCGCGACGGACTTGATCGGTGTAAGATGAGGTAGAATGGCGGCTTTCCGTGTCCACCACCCCTGCTTTCCCTGAAAGGTGACGATCTTCTGCTCACGCATTGGGCCCATCAGATGCGATTTCTTGACACCCCAGACTTTCCACCCCTGGAAATCTAAGAGAACAAAGAGTGCATATTCGTAATCGTGATCTGGCTCCAGATGTTGCCAGACACAATCATCTTTGCCGGCCCAGTAACGTGCCGCCTTGATCTCAATCTTTTTGCCTTTGAAGGTGGCATCATTCTGTGTGGACGTGCGTGGACCGAGACCGAAGATTTCTGTAATGATCTTTTCCGCCTGGGAACCGAACGGTTTGGAATCCAGTTCTACGAGCTGAAGAACTTCTGGTGAGCTGTTCATCTTCTTGTAGTATTTGATCTGGGTTTCCTTGTCTTGGATGGATTGGAACGCCGCCGTGTTCTTCCACGATTCGCTAGAGAGGATTTCTAGACCCGCCACCTGAAATGCTTTCTTGGATATGAGAATTGCCATTTTACTGGCCTGCGGAGCGATGACATTTATCAATTTTTGCGCGTTTTTCGCCCTTGGCGACGTCTACGATGTTTTGTCAGCCTTCTTCCACCAGTTTTAGGAGGAGGGAGATATTCTGTCAAAGCGTCAGTAAAATATGTATTTTTTGCTATGAGGAGCAACTGCTGCTGCCGAGACAGCATGAGAAATTTATTGGGACCTATTATATCTAAATAACATGTTTCTTATATCTTGATTGTTAGAGAGAGCGTGAAATATACATGACCATATTTCATTATTATCCGATGTAAGTAATACAGAATATTCTGGATTGAGTTCCATTTGCTCCTAAAAAGAAACTTTCCGTTATTACAATCGCTATATATTTAGCAGTTTACAGTGCGTTAATTTGGATTATATTGCAATTAACCCGAGAGTGTATAATACGATGGAGAATCCCAAAAATAAAATCTATTCTGTAAATAGATGAGTAAAGATACAGATGTTGATGCTTTCCTGCAGGCGGCCTATCGTGGCGATCTTAAAAATGTAAACATTTTATTAAATAAATACAGAGGAATTTTAAATTCTACTGATACTCGTGGCTCAAACGCACTCATGTACGCCAGCGAGGCGGGCCACGTAAATGTCGTGAAGGCGCTGTGTGACCGGGGTGCGAAAGTGAATGATGCCGACAAAGAAGGCTGGACTGCGCTCATACTCGCCAGCCGAAATGGCCACGCGGACGTCGTTACGGCACTCTGCGATAGGCACGCAAAAGTGAATAAGGCTGAGACCCAAGGGGGTACTGCGCTCATGTGGGCAAGCATGGGGGGCTACCAGGACATCGTGACGACACTCTGCAAAAAGAAGGCAGATGTGAATGCGGCTAACAAGCAAGGGGGTACTGCGCTCATGCTCGCCAGCCGGGAAGGCCACGTAGATGTCGTGACGGTGCTGTGTGAGCGGGGTGCGGCAGTGAATGCGATTGAAAACGACGGCTGGACTGCGCTCATGTACGCCAGCCAGGATGGCCACGCGGGCGTCGTGACGGTGCTCTGTGAGCGGGGCGCGGCAATGAATGCGGCCAACAACCGCGGCAAGACGGCGCTCATGGCAGCCAGCCGTGAGGGCCACGCGGGCGTCGTGACGGTGCTGTGCGGCCGGGGCGCGGCAGTGAATGTGGCGGCCAACGACGGCTCCACTGCGCTCATGTACGCCAGCTTAGAGGGCCACGAGGACGTCGTGACGGTGCTGCTCGCGGCGGCGGCGGCAGAGGGGGCGGCTGCGGCAGTGAATGCGGCCGCCAACGATGGCATGACTGCGCTTATGTACGCCAGCCGGGAAGGCTATGAGGGCATCGTGACGGCACTTTGTGATAAGGGTGCCGACGTGAATATGGCTGACAATGACGGCTCTACTGCGATCATGTACGCCCATAATGCCCACGAACACGATATCGCAAAGATACTTATTAAACACGGTGGGACAGCGGTGGCGACCAATAATATAACTTCAAGAAATATTCCTTACATGACATTTAATGCGATAACATCTGACGAAATCCATGATGGTGATAAAATGGTAAATTTAAGTGGTGATTATAATTTTGGAAGATATTATAAAAATAGTAAACTTATTCGAAAATTAAAAATACACCCTTATACAAGAGGTACACTTAATAAAGAGAGTTTTATCCCTTATATAGCTCGTGTTGTAAAACCAAAACCTTTACACGCTCCACCACCACCACCACTAACGGAAAAAACAACCCACCATCACGGAGGCCGCACGCAACGCTACGGCTCGCGCACGCAACGCTGCGGCTCGCGCACGCAACGCTACGGCTCGCGCAGGTGCCGCAGGCGGGCGCGCGGGCAGGGTAGTGCAGGCGCCGCTGCCGCTGCACCGCCAGGATTGTCGGCAGCACTACAACTATAAACAATGTTAATCAAAACACAAGTACTGTATTAAATAATGGGATATGGCATTTAGTAAAAATGCCATATAGAACCGTTATAGGGCCTTACAATCCAAATATGGTATATAACACCTTTTAATGGTTGATTCGTTCTGACGACAATATTAATATAGTTCGCTAGAGAGGATTTCTAGACCTGCCACCTGAAATGCTTTCTTGGATATGAGAATTGCCATTTTACTGGCCTGCGGAGCGATGACATTTATCAATTTTTGCGCGTTTTTCGCCCTTGGCGACGTATACGATATCGTGTGACCCTTCTTCTACCACCGGTTTTAGGAGAAAAATATTCTGTCAAAGCGTCAGTAAAATATTTATTTAGATATATAATAGCTGCAGGATCCATTCCCTTCGCGGCGGATGCAGCGCTTTTGGCAGCGCTTCTCTTTACCTCATTACTAGAAAATATCGCAATCATGTTTTTTTTCTTTTCATTAGATTCAAACGCCGGCATCCTGCCTTCCACCGCATTAAATCCTATATCCATAAAACTGTCAGCTATATCACGTACATCTTTGCTATGACGAGCAACTGCTACTGCCGCAACAGTATCAGCAATTTCTTGAGACCTATTATATCTAAATAGCATGTGTCTTATATTATAATTTTTAGAGAGAGCCTCAAATATGCATGACCATATTACACTATTATCCGATGTAAGTAATACTGAATATCCTGGATTCAGTTCTAATAATAACGTCTTTGCTATTGTATCAGTATTTTCTTTATCACTTGTAATGTCAGTCATTACACGATAATATAACTCTTCATCAATATCATAGTTTGTATAGTTTTTTAGATTATCTATATCTTCTTCTATTTTACCACCTCCTGAAGTCTTATTTCTTGATCTACTTCTTGATCTACCTCTTGATTTAGCTCTTGATCTAGCTCTTGATCTAGCTCTTGATCCTGTACGAATTACTTTGGTGATCTTATTAGCGACCTTAGTAACTGATTTATGAATTTTACTCATCTTTCCCAAAAATGTGGAATTTACACCTTTAATACATGAACTAATAAACTTAATAGCGATAGTTTCATTATCTTGCCCATTATCATCTAATGGCAAGCCAACTTTTGCTATTGCTAATGTCACCTGTGGATCTATTTCTTTCGCTACTGCTACCGCTCCTGCATCGCTAGTCGCTGTCACCGTATTACTCATGTTCTCCATCCCAGCAGCTTCGCTAGTCGCTGCTGCCGATTCGCTATTCACCTCTTTTACTAAGGAAGTATCAAGATGAGCACTAGTATCCGCCTTCAGTGCTGCATTATCAGCTCGTGTGAGTCGTATACCCTTAGTAACTTTGTTATTCGCCCTTTCTAAAGCGATCCTTTGCGCCTCTTCAGCTGCTTTCTTAACAGCTGCAGCGGCAGCCTCTGCAGCTTTCAATAGCTCTTCTGCTTCTTTTGCTGCCGCTTCTGCCGCCGCCGCAGATTCTGCAGCATCCTTATTTCCATATAATACCTTTTTAAGAGATTCTGGTGATAAAGCTGATAATACTTTTAATTTCACTACTAAATCATAAAAATTTTTACTACCTGCTTCATTCAAACTATTATTCATATAGTCAACAACTCTTTGAAAGCGCGCAGCAAGTTTAATCTCTTGAGATTGTGATATTACCGACTTTATCTTACCACAATCGTATTTGTCACTTTTTTCAATTGCACGGATTATATACTTTACTAATATCATATTTACTCTATATTTTCCAGAAACTGTGTCAAACTTTATAAAGTCGTAATTTGATTTTATTTGATTGCAGCAGCGGTGTGACCATTCATATTCAAGAAATCCTAATAGGGCCAATATTTCGTCTGGAGGTTTATATGTACCCCTTTTTCCTTCTTGTACTAACCAGAGGTTAGAAAGCGCCGCTAATATAGCTAACACATGTTCACATTCCATTGTTGATTGTCCTGAGGCGGTTGGTAAAATACGCCTACCACATAAATAACATTCTATATTTCCTTTCCCTTGCAGCTCTTCTCTTGATTTCCCTCCCTTAGAAAGCAAACACTGTTGATCATTTGCCAGTGGAGCTAATTCAGATTCTCTCCATTCTGAGTATCCTACGTTAAATAGTTCATTAAAATACTTTGTATAACTACCATCTAGTGAACTTAGATTCGCTGCATCTCTGGTTGGAAATGGCCTTAACCAACACTCTATAAATTTATCACTCATAAAAAATGCTTGTCTGGCAAGAAGATCCACATTATCGGTAGTCTTTATCTCTACCTTGTCTATATCCCCCTTTAACTTTTCTATTAATCCAAAAAGTAACTCTTGAACAATCTTACCACCAACATATACGTCATCTTTTTCTTCTAGAGTAATATCTGTCTTTCTACGCGTTTCTATAAGTAACTTTAATGTATTAAGATCATAACATTTTAAACGGTCTAATACAGAACCTATACGACCGGAAGCGGCTCCTATAAGACAAGGATCCCCTGCCGCAGCCATAACTATACTATCCCTGGATTATTTTGGTTTGGATGCATCAGCAAGAGAGATTATGATGTTGATGAGCAAAGGAGATGGTGGAAGCGGCATCTTCTTAACTCCAAAAGGGATTCCACGTGCCACCAATAGTCTTGATGCGTTCCTTGTAGTTAAATGTCTTGCCGCTGACCAGCAAACCGCCTTCGGTGGTCGTAATTGTAAAAGAAATGTTTGGCATCTTGAAGGTATGTGTGCATACCTGCACATACAATCTTCAAATTTATGTTATATATTGCCGTGACATCGTTTCCGATACATGGCTAGGAACGACTCGCGATCATGTATCGGAGCCGCTATACACCACCAGGCATAAAAAATCTATCGGTGTCTTCTGGTAGGTCGCTTTCCCTTTCGCCTCCTTGTAACCGTAGTAAATCTATTCGCTTCAGGAACGAAGTTGGGGGCCTCTGGGTTTAGCCGGGATCGTGACCGAGACCGAGACCGAGACCGAGACCGAGACCGAGACCGAGACCGAGAATTGTTAAA
>Ga0214919_10002068_pt1 | contig 32003 bp, 31 predicted proteins | sample LL1503_MetaG_FD_177994 | JGI IMG/M metagenome (GOLD analysis project Ga0214919, IMG submission 177994) | Freshwater microbial communities from Lake Lanier, Atlanta, Georgia, United States - LL-1503 | ecosystem: Environmental > Aquatic > Freshwater > Lake | place: USA: Georgia | collected... | reverse complement strand
GCACCACCTGATTTAGACAGGTAAGATGTAATAGCAGCAGTTAATGTTGTTTTACCGTGATCAACATGACCAATTGTGCCGATGTTGACATGGGGTTTGTTGCGTTGGAAGACTTGTTTGGTCATATATTTAGACTTTTTTCAAGTTAATAAACTAACAAGGAATACATAAAATAGACCTTGAATATTACAAAGAGTTTGAATTTTAAGCTTTGTTTGAGAGCTTTCTTTGAGGGAAGGCGAGCAATCTACGAGGGAAGAAATAAAAAGCAAATAAAAATCTTTAAAATAATTACAATTGTTTTTTTAGGAACAAGAGATACTGAAGCAAGCTCAGGATAACGAGATGGAAAACTTACCAAATCTATCATCCCGAACCTGCTTCAGGATCTCTAAAACTCAAAACTAACTATTATAATACATTTCAAACTCAATTGGATGAGGCATTTGCTCATATCTTTCAACTTCTTGCATTTTTAGTGCAATATAAGCATCAATTTGCTCGTTACTAAACACGCCTCCAGCAAGCAAGAAATCTCTGTCTTTATCCAAAGATACCAAAGAATCGCGAAGTGAACGCGAAACGGTTGGAATTTTTTTCAAATCTTTTTCTGGCAAGTGGTAAAGATCTTGATTTCTAGGATCTCCAGGATGAATTTTATTTTTAATTCCATCAAGACCTGCCATTAAAAGAGCGGCAAAAGTTAAATAAGGATTTGCCGCTGGATCTGGAAAACGAGTTTCAATTCTGCGCGCTTTTTCATTCGTAACATGTGGAATGCGAATAGAAGCAGAGCGGTTTTTCGAAGAATAAGCCAAAAGAACTGGAGCTTCATAACCCGGAACCAATCTTTTATAACTGTTTGTTGTTGGATTAGCGAAAGCATTTATTGCCTTAGCATGTTTAATGATTCCACCAATGTAATAAAGCGCTAATTCTGAAAGATTAGCATGCTCTTTACCCATGAATAAATTTTGACCATCTTTCCAAATTGATTGATGCACATGCATTCCAGAACCATTATCACCAAAGATTGGCTTTGGCATGAAAGTTGCAGTTTTGCCGTAAGCTTGGCAAACATTGTGAATTACATATTTGAATTTTTGCACATTATCTGCAGTGTCCATCAAAGTGCTATATTTAAAGCCAAGTTCAAATTGAGAATTAGCAACTTCGTGATGATGCAAAAGCGGAACTATGTTAACTTCGCGCAAAGTTTCAATCATTTCAGACCTGATATCTTGACCAGAATCAAGTGGAGTTGAATCAAAATAAGCGCCTTTAATTTGCGATCTGCGACCTAAATTTCCACCTTCAGTAACTTTGGCGCTATTGCGAGGATCTTCTTCAGAATCAACTTCATAAAAACTACCATGTGGTTTATTTTGAAAACGCACATCATCAAATACAAAAAACTCTGGTTCTGGACCGAAATAAGCTACATCACCAATACCACTTTCTTGTAAATATTTTTCAGCTTTTTTAGCAGTATTTCTTGGATCTCTATCATAACCTTTGCCAGTTGTTGGCTCAATCACATCGCAGATAATTGCCAAAGTTGGAATTGTTGCAAATGGATCAATAAAAGCAGTTTCAACTCTTGGCATTAGAATCATATCTGATTCATTAATTTCTTTCCAAGCTGGCACTGAAGATCCGTCAAAAGAAACGCCATTTGTAAATTCTTCATCACCAACTGCATCATGACAGTGGCTGATGTGAAGCCATTTTCCATTATAATCAGAAAAACGAAAATCGACAAATTTAATATTATTATTTTTAATCATATCATAGATATGAGAAAAGCCAGAAGACTTGGGCATGGTAGTTACTAGAAATTAAATTTAAGTCAGAAGGGGAAAAACAGCGAATTTTTAATCGCCAATCTTTGTAAGATGGGACTAATTTTTTAACTTTTATTGTTTCAAAAGTACAGGAGTTTTTTGAAAAATTTATGAGAAATTTATATGGGTTATCTTGCTATTTTTGTCTAAAAGAGATCATGAAACAAGTTCTGGATGAAGCTGGAGCAATCTCGAAAACAATTTCATCATGAACTTGTGGAGGGATCTCTTTGTAAGGAAAGACCAAATAAATAGATTTAATTCAAACTTTTCATTGATTTTTTTTCTTAAGCCCTTTAGAAAGCGCACTCAACATTTTTAGGCACTTTTTAAGCACAATTTTGCGCCCTTAGCTCAGCTGGATAGAGCAACAGCCTTCTAAGCTGTAGGTCAGACGTTCGAATCGTCTAGGGCGCACCATAAATTAGCTTTTCTTTTCTCTTTCTCCAAAAATTGCTGTACCAACTCTGATATAATTTGAGTTTAGAGCAATTGCCTCTTCAAAATCAGCGCTCATTCCCATTGATAAATTTTTTAGATTGTTTTCATCAGCTAGTTTTTTTAGTAATGCGAAATATGGCGAAGCTAGTTCTTCGCTTGCCGGAATGCACATTAATCCAGTTACATTCAAACCACATTCATCGCGCGAAAATTTTACAAATTCTTTTAAATTCTGTGGTAAAATTCCATTTTTTTGTGGCTCTTCGCTGATATTAACTTGAATAAAAATCTTAATATTTCTTTGTTGTTTGGTTATTTCTTTTTTTAAAACTAAAGCCAATTTTTCGCTATCTAAAACTTGAATGACATCAAATAATTCAACGGCAGCAGCAGCTTTATTGCTTTGCAAATTTCCTATAAAATGTAATTTAATTTGAGGATGTTTTTTTAAAATTTCAGGCCATTTTTCTTGCGCTTCTTTAATGTAATTTTCACCAAAAAAATTACAGCCAGCATCAATTGCTTGATAAATTTTTTCAGCCGTTTGAGTTTTAGAAACTGCAATTAAATTAATTTTTGTCTTGTCTTTTTGGTAAAGCTTGCAAGCTTGATTAATCTTGCGATTAATTAAGAATAAATTGCGTTCAATTTCATTAAGAGTTGCGTTTGCCATGAATCAAAAAGTTTTGTTTGAAATAAATAAATTTAAAAAAAGAAGTTCAAAAAAAGATTTACCAGTAAGTGTTTTTTTTAGCAATCGCGCTTTCATAACAAGCCTTGAATCAACTATAAAACATTTGCCAAAAAATTCTGCAATTATAATTCGCGAATATGATTTAGAAGAAAAAGATCGCGAAATTTTTGCTAAAAAAATTGCGGCTTTAGCAAGGCCTTTGGGCTTGAAAATTCTGGTTGGAAAAGATTTATCTTTGGCTAAAAAAATTAAAGCTGATGGCGTGCATTTTTCTGATTTTGACAAATTACCATTACAATTTATTTCCCAAAAAAACTTTCCAGAAAAATTTCCAAGGAAATTTATTTTTAGCTTTTCTTGTCATAATCTAAAATCAGCTTTAAAAGCTGAAAAATCAGGCTTTGACATGATTTTCATTTCACCAATTTTTCCAACTACCAGCCATTTAAATACAAAAAATATAGGTTTAAAAAATTTGGCAAAAATTTCTTTAAAAACTAAAAGCACGCCTTATTGTGAATCTTCATTTTATGCCTTGGGAGGAATTAATTCCCAAAATCTTTCGTCAATTCGCAAGCTTAATTTAGCAGGATTTGGCGCCATAAGTTTATTTTTAAATCATTCATGAAAATTACTCCTGTTATTTTATCTGGTGGCTCTGGAACAAGATTATGGCCACTTTCTCGCAGTTTGCATCCAAAACAATTTCTCGATTTTTTTGGCAAAAATTCTTTATTTCAAAAAGCTGCTTTACGAGTAAAAAATTCTGAAGTTTTTCATAACCCAATCATCATTTGCAACAATGAACATCGATTTATTGCTGCTGAAGAATTACAAAATATTCAAGTTTTTCCTAAATCAATAATATTAGAACCAATTGGCAGAAATACCGCACCAGCCGTTGCCGTTGCTGCGCTCAACATTACTGATAAAAATGACGATTTAATTTTAGTAATGCCTTCTGACCATATAATTGAAGATGAAGAAAAATTTATTTCTCATGTAAAAAATGCCGCCAAAGCCGCAAATGAAGGCTATTTAATTACATTTGGAATTATTCCATATAAGGCGGAAACTGGTTATGGTTATATTAAACAAGGAAATAAATTAGAAAATTTTATAGAAGTTTTAGCGGTAGAAAAATTTATTGAAAAACCACAAAAAGAAGTTGCTGAAAAATTTGTCAAAGATGGCGGATATTTGTGGAATAGTGGAATCTTTATGTTCAAAGCCTCTGTCTATTTAGAAATTTTGCAAAATTTACAAAAAGATATTTTTAATTCTTGTGAAAATTCTTATAAAAATGCCGTAAAAGATTTAGATTTTATTCGTCTTGCTTATGAAGATTTTGAAAAATGCGAAAATATTTCTATTGATTACGCGTTGATGGAAAAAGCCAAAAAAGTTGCTGTAGTGCCTGTAAATATTGGCTGGTCAGATGTTGGAAATTGGCAAGCAATTTCAGAAATTTCAAAAAAAGATGCTGATGGAAATAGCTTAGTTGGCGATTGTACTGCACTTAGAACAAAAAATTGTTACATTAATTCAAGAAGTGGAATTGTTGCCACTATTGGTGTTGAGAATTTAATTATAGTTTCTCTTAAAGATGTAACTTTGATTGCTAATAAAAATAATTCTCAAGATGTGAAAGAATTATTTGAGATTTTAAAAAATCAAAAAAGAGAAGAATGTCATCAAAATCCTAAAACTTTACGCCCGTGGGGAAGCTTTGAAACAGTTGATCTTGGTGATAGATTTAAAGTCAAAAGAATTACCGTTAAATCTGGTGCTTCTTTATCTTTACAAATGCATGAAAAACGCTCTGAACATTGGGTTGTGGTTAAAGGAGAGGCGACTGTTACTTGTGGTGAAAGAGAATTTATTTTGAATGAAGATCAATCAACTTATATTCCCATTGGTGAAAAACATCGCTTAGAAAATAAAGGAAAAAATCTTTTGGAAATTATTGAAGTACAAACTGGAAGTTATCTTGGAGAAGATGACATTGTAAGGTTTAGCGATATTTATGGAAGATAAAACATGTCAATTTTCCTAATAATTCTTAAACAAGAATTCACTTTGGCTGGCAGGAATTTAGCGAAAATTTTTCAGAATTTTTTATTCTTTTTCATCTCTTTTGCAGTTTTTTTTCTCATCTCACAAAACCAACAAAGCCAAATATTAAGCCCTTATTTAACAATTGATGCAATTTTATTTTGTCTAATTTTTAGCTTAATTTTTTCTAACGGCGATTTTTTATTCGAAGATTTTTCCGATGGAACTCTTGAACAGATAATAATCTCACAACCTAATTTGGAAATTTTTGTTCTAGCAAAAATGTTAGGAAATTGGCTAATTTTTTCTTTGCCAATCTTGATTTCTATACCACTGATAAGCATTGGAATTGGCTTGAATCAGAATTTTATAACTGACTTTTTTATTCTCACAACTCTTGCCAGCCTAACTATAAATTTTATCTGTGCTTTTTGCGGATCTTTAAGCATAGCGCAAAATAAAGCTCCAATGATTGCTGTTTTGGCATTACCTTTAATTATACCGGTGTTACTGATTGCTTGCGGAAGCTTTTCTACTACTGGAATTTCTGATGAAGATTTCAGATCTGCTTTAAAAATTTTATTAGGAATTTGTGTTTTTGTGGGATCTATTTGTGTTCTTGGAACAACTAAAATTATCAAAATTGTTTCTGAATAATTTAAGAACCTGTTTAAGGAGTTGTGGCGAACTTCTCCCTAATCTAAACCTCAAACTCCATAACAACTTGGCCAATTCCTACTGATTCACCTTCCATAAATTTAATCTTCTTAATCACCACATTGTGATCGGTGCGAATTGAATTTTCCATTTTCATTGCCTCAATAACCACAAGCTCTTGACCAGCTTTTACTTCTTCACCTTCCTGCACTTTAAAGCGAATAATTTTTCCTGTAATTGGCGAAGTTAAATTTGCTGGCTTAGCATTTTTCTGAATCTTTGGCATGAATTTGCTAAGTTCAGCATTTCTTGGCGACATTACGCTTACAAAAACATCCGAACCAGAATATTGCAATAAATAACTACCAGTACGATTATTCTCTCTGATTTTTACACCAATTGATTTTTCATTAACTAAACCACGAAATAATTTTTCACCATTATTCCAAGAAGATTTCAGTTCAATTTCTTTCTTATCGCATTCAATTTTAATATATTCGCCAGATTTTTCTAAAAGATTTACTAAATAAGGCTGGTCATCAATCATTACCACCCAACGATCTGATATTTGCTTTTCTCTATCATAAAGCTGTCCAGTAATTTTACCGTTTCTTTCAAAATTCGCTAAAAATATGTGCATTGCGGTGGCGATAAGAACCTCTTGCGCTGCTGAGCTAATTTGATTACCAGAAAATCCTTCTGGAAATTCTTCTTTAATAAAGCTGGTTGAAAGATTTCCACTAATGAATTTTTCATTATGCATTATAGTTTCAAGAAAACTTATATTGTGCGAAACGCCGCCAATAGCAAAGCCACCTAAAGCATGACGCATATGATCGATTGCTTCTTTACGAGTTTTTCCGTAAGAACAAAGTTTAGCAATCATAGCATCGTAAAACATGCTTACTTCGCCACCTTCATAAACCCCAGAATCAACGCGCACATTCTCATTTTCTTGCGGCTCAATATAAAGATTGATTCTACCACTTGAAGGAAGGAAGCCACGAGATGGATCTTCAGCATAAATTCTAGATTCCATCGCCCAGCCTTCCAATTTTATATCTTCTTGCTTAAATGGCAAATCTTCACCAAGAGCAATTTTAATCATCAATTCAACAATATCAGTGCCAGTAACAAGCTCTGTAACAGGATGTTCAACTTGCAGACGAGTATTCATTTCTAAGAAATAAAAATTCTTATTCTTATCCATGATATATTCGATAGTTCCAGCAGAAAAATATCCAACTTTTGCCGCCAAAGCCTTTGATTGTTCATACATTTTTTGACGAGTTTTATCATCTAAAAATGGACTTGGAGCTTCTTCAATAACCTTTTGATTATTTCTTTGAATTGAACACTCTCTTTCGCCTAAACATACAATATTACCTTTTTTGTCAGCAATAACCTGAATCTCAATATGTCTTGGATTTTCAATAAATTTTTCAATAAAAATACGATCATCAGAAAAGCTATTTCTAGCTTCATTTGAGGCAGATAAAAATGCTTCTGACATTTCTTCTTCCTTCCAAACAACTCTCATACCTTTTCCACCACCGCCAGCAGAGGCTTTAACCATTACGGGAAAACCAATTTCTTTAGCAATTTTTGTAGCTTCTACATCATCTTTAACAACGCCCATATGACCCGGAACCGTACTAACACCAGCGGCAATTGCTATTTTCTTCGATTCGATTTTATCACCCATCATTTCAATTGAATAAACTGAAGGGCCTACAAAAGTTACACCATTTTTTTCCAAAGCATTGGCAAAAGCACGATTCTCTGATAAAAAACCATATCCCGGATGGACAAGATCAGCGCCAGTTTTTTTGATTGCTGCTAAAATTTTATCAATATTCAAATAGCTTTGCGAAGATGGGGAATGCCCAATATTTACTGCTTCGTCCGCCATTTGTACAAAAAGCGAATTATTATCTGCGTCAGAATAAACTGCGACAGTTTTAATGCCCATTTTGCGACAAGTTTTAATAATACGACAAGCGATTTCGCCACGATTGGCAATCAATAATTTATGTGATCTTTGCATTTATAGGGATTGTTGATTTACTGAATTTACAGATGTTTAATGACACTCTTCTTTAAGGTTTACCATGCTAAATTTGAAGATAAAAAAATCAAACTAAATCTATGAATCAAAATATTTATAATTATTTAAGCCTAATGCGCCTCAATCGCCCAGTTGGAATTTCTTTGTTATTTTTACCATGTCTTTTTGGAATTTTTTTATCATTAAAAAAAGTTGATTTGAATTTAAGCCAAACTCTTTGGACAATATTTTTATTTGGCTCAGGGTCAATAATTATGCGCAGCGCTGGCTGTGTAATAAATGATATTTTTGATCAGAAATTTGATTCTCAAGTTGAACGCACAAAAAATAGACCATTAGCTGCAGAAAAAATTAACCGCTCCAAGGCTTTGATTTTACTGGCTTTTCTATTGATTTGCGGATTATTAATTTTACTACAATTCAATAAAACAACAATTTTATCTGGATTTTTTGCCTTAATTTTAGCCGCAACTTATCCTTTGATGAAGCGCATAACTTATTACCCACAAATATTTTTAGGGCTAGCTTTTAATTTTGGAATTTTAATGTCAGGCTTTGCCATTCTTGAACACATCGATTTTAGCTTCATCATATTATATTTTACTGCCATAATTTGGACATTAATTTACGACACAATTTACGCCTATCAAGATATTGAAGATGATTTAAAAATTGGTGTGAAATCTACCGCCATAAAATTTAGCAATAATCCCAAAAGAATTTTACTATCTCTAACTTTATTAATGTTTTTTAGCATTTCTTATCTTGGCTTTAGAGAATCTTTTGAATTAGGATTTTTTATTATTAATTTTGCCGCTCTTTTTTTATTAGCTCAAAAAATTGCAAATTGCGATTTTAAAAATCCGCAAAATTGTTTAGCTGTTTTTAAAGCCAATTTCTGGATTGGATCTTTAATTTTAATTGGAATTTTTCTTGGATAATGAAAGTTGGATTATTTGGTGGAAGCTTTAATCCACCGCATCAAGGACATCTTCATATCAGCAACTTGGCCATTAAAAAACTTGGGCTAAAACAAATTTGGTGGATTCCAACGGCGCATAATCCTTTCAAGGAAAAATCAATTTATGAAAACTATGAAGCTCGTTATAAAAAATGTGAGAATTTAACCAAAAATCATCCAAAAATTTATCTAAAAAAATTTGACGAAATTAAAACTGAAAAATTAATAAAAAAATTACAAAAGAAATATCCGAATTATCAATTTATTTGGATCATGGGAGCGGATAATTTACCTAGATTTCATGAATGGGATAATTTTAAAAATCTGATAAAAATGCTGCCTTTTGCAATTTTTAGTCGTGATAATTTTTTAGCAAAAATTTCTCAAACAAAATCTTTTAAAATTTATTCCAAATTGCAAAGTTCTGATCAAAAATTCCCCCAATTTTTTAGACTAAGAACCAAAACCGTAAATATTTCATCAACAAATCTCAGAAAAAATGTTTAATTATATCGTTGATACACATTGCCATCTTGATCTTGTAGAAAAACAGGGTTTGCAACTGGAAGAGGTTATAGCAAACTCTTTAAATAATCAGGTCAAAATTCTGCAAACAATTTGTACCAGAGTTACTGAAATTGATAAAATTTTAGCTTATACCAAAAAATATGATTTTGTTTATGCCTCAGTTGGAATTCATCCTTGCAATGTTGCGGAAGAGCCAAAAATAACTGCCGCTGAAATTATAAAAATTTGTTTAGAAAACCCCAAAATCATTGGAATTGGCGAGACTGGATTAGATTATTTTCATGACAAATCCTCAATTGAGCAGCAAAAAATAAGCTTTATTGAACACATTAAAGCTTCTCAAGAAACTAACCTGCCATTAATAATTCACAGTCGTGATGCTGATTTAGAAATGATGGAGATATTGGATTCTCAACAAAAAATTAAGAAGTTTCCTGCTTTATTACATTGCTTTTCAAGCTCCACAGAGTTAGCAAAAAAAGCTTTAGATTTGGGAATTTATATTTCTATTTCAGGAATAGTTACTTTCAAAAACGCTGTAGAATTACAACAAATTGTTAAATCTTTGCCGATTGAGTCATTATTGGTAGAAACAGATTCACCTTACTTAGCACCAGTTCCAAATCGTGGTAAAATCAATCAGCCAGCTTTTACAAAATATGTTGCAGAATTTATCGCTGAATTAAAAGGCTTAGAAAATGCAGAAGTTATTTCAAAAACTACTGAGAATTTCTTTAAAATATTCACTAAAGCTAAAATCCTAAGCTAAAAATATTATGAAAAATAATCATTTTATGGAAAGGGCTTTGCATCAGGCAAAATTAGCTTTTGAAAATAATGAAGTTCCAGTAGGTGCAATTATCGTTGAAGATGGAAAAATTATTGCTGAAAGTCATAATAAAAACATTTCTTTAAAAGATCCCACCGCCCATGCTGAAATTCTAGCCATAAGACAAGCCTCTTTATTTAAAAACTCACATCGCCTTGATAATTGCGATATTTACATAACTCTTGAACCTTGTCCGATGTGCGCTTCGGCAATATCTTTAGCAAGAGTCAGAAGAGTTTACTATGCCGCATCCGATCAAAAATTCGGCGGAGTTGAAAATGGTCCAAGAATATTTCACAGTAGCTCTTGCCATCATAGACCTGAGGTTTATTCGGGAATTAATGAAGAAGAATCTAAGGCATTGCTGACAATTTTCTTTAAATTAAAGAGATAATCTTACATAAAGTTAAATAACCAGTCTGATTGCTGCGCAATCATCCACCCTCTTTTTCAAAGAGGACTTGCCGCTTTTAGCTCTCTTTGAAAAAGAGGGTGGATCAAATGCGCCAGCATTTGAGATGAGTGATTTATCTCCAACTAGAAAATCACTTTTTTGAATTTTCAATAAAATATTTTCAATGTTTCATGTGAAACAATTTGACAGAAAAAAAATAAGATCTAATTTTAGAAAGTAGATTTTACTAAAAACTAAAATAATCTTATGAGTCATCATCACAAAAGAGCGCAGGTTTTTTCTATTGTAAATCAAAAAGGTGGAGTTGGAAAAACCACTACTGCCGTCAACCTTGCCACAGCTTTTGCAGCCATAAAAAGAAGAGTTTTGATAATAGATTTAGATCCGCAAGGTAATGCCAGTACTGGCTTTGGCATTAGCCAATCTCAAAGACAAAAAACAATTTATGAAATTCTAATCGGAGAATGCTCAGCAAAAGAATCAGTAATACCAACCAATATTCCAAACTTAAGCATTATAACTTCAACTGTTGATTTATCAGCGTGCGAAATTGAATTAGTTGGATTAGATAATCGAGAATTTATTTTGCGAAAAGCTTTAGCTAAAGTAATTCATGATTACGATTATGTTCTGATTGATTGCCCACCATCTTTAGGCCTCTTAACAATTAATGCCTTAACCGCTTCTGATTCAGTATTAATTCCATTACAATGTGAATTTTTTGCTCTTGAGGGATTAAGTCATTTATTAACAAGCTTAGATTTAGTTAAAGATAATTTAAATCATAACTTAAGAATTGGCGGAATTATATTAACTATGCATGATCGTAGAAATAAATTAACAGAGCAGGTTGAGATTGATGTTAGAAGCTTTTTAAAAGATAAAGTTTTTAAACACTCAATTCCTAGAAATGTTAAAATGTCAGAAGCTCCTTCGCACGGACTTCCTGGTATTATTTACGATTCTAAATGTACAGGATCTGTAGCTTATATTAAATTAGCCAAAGAAATATTATCCAAAGAAGAGTCTTCTAAAAAATAGTTTCATGTGAAACATTAAATCAAAATTACTTATGAAAGAACCAGCCATTCAAGAAAAAAAATTAGGTCGTGGATTGTCAGCTTTGCTTGGCGAAAGCAAATCTAAAAAGGTTGATAATATTCAAAGTGAAAATGTAAGGTCAGGAGAAATGGTTGAATCAATTTCGGTAAATAAAATTATTGCTGGAATATATCAACCAAGAAAAACTTTTAATCATGATGAAATCGACGAACTAGCAAACTCAATTAAAGAAAATGGCTTAATTCAACCAATCATTTTACGCAAAGCTGATGATGAAAATCATTACGAAATTATAGCTGGTGAGAGAAGATTTCGCGCCGCAAAAATTGCTGGCTTTACTAAAATTCCTTCAATTGTTAAAAAATTAAATAATCACGAAGCTCTTGAACTTGCTATTATTGAGAATGTTCAAAGATCTGATTTGTCTTTAATTGAAGAAGCGGCCGGATATAAACAATTAATTGAAGAATTTTCTTATACACAAGATCAGATTTCAAAGAGAATTGGAAAGAGCAGAAGCCATGTTACAAATCTTTTAAGATTATTAACATTACCTCAAATTGTTAGAGAGTTGTTGGATAAAAAATTAATCTCCATGGGTCACGCCAGAGCGATTATAAATTCTAACGATCCAGAAACTTTAGCAAAAAGAGCAGCTAATGAATCTTTAACTGTTAGGCATGTTGAAGATTTAGTTCGTGATGAGAAAATTGAAAAAGTAAAAAATAATACACTTTTAGTTAGAACAGAATCAAAAATAAGATTTGTTAATAGCCAAGAATTAACTAGAATAGAAAGTGAATTAGCTGAAATTCTCAAAACTGAGGTAAAAATTTCTTATAACTCTTTGAAAAATAACGGAAAAATTACTATTAAGTTTTCTGAACTAGAGGGAATTCAACAATTAATCGAAAATATAAAAAAATAATAAAATGAAACTAATTCCACATTCTCACTTATCGGAAATCGAAAATTACAAACCTGGAAAGGCAAAGGTTGGCGGCAAGGATAAAGTAATAAAATTATCATCAAATGAAAATGCTCTGGGATCAAGCCCCAAAGCACTCGATGCTTATACCGATCACATTAAAGATGTTTTTCGTTATTCTGATGGCTCTTGCTCTGAACTTCGCGAGGCAATCGCTAAAAAGAATAAAATTGATGCAGAAAGAATTGTTTGCGGCGCTGGTTCAGATGAGATCTTAGCATTTTTAACTACAGCCTTTGCTGGTATTGGCGATGAAGTTATTTATAGTGAATATGGCTTTTTAATGTATCCAATTTCAGCTAAAAGAGTTGGTGCTAATGCTGTAAAAGTTAAAGAGAAAAATCTTAAAACTGATATTGATGCTATTTTGGCTGCAATTAGCAATAAAACCAAAATTATTTTCATTGCCAATCCCAACAACCCAACTGGCTCTTACTTAAATGAATGTGAAATGAAAAAATTAATTGAAAAAACTCCCAAAAATATCCTCATAATTCTCGATCATGCTTACGAAGAATTTGTCATGGAACATGATTATCCAAATGCCATTAAATTAGTTAATGAAAATTCTAATGTTGTTGTAACCAGAACTTTTTCAAAAATTTATGGATTAGCTAGTTTACGCCTCGGGTGGTGTTATAGCTCATCTGAAATTGCGGAAATTTTAAATAAAGTTCGTGGCCCTTTTAATGTTGGTGGACCAGCGCAATTTGCTGCCAAAGCAGCTTTGGAAGATGAAGAATTTTTCCAAAAATCAATTGCTCATAATAAAAAATGGCTAGAAATTTTCTTCACAGAATTTGCAAAAATTGATAAAATCACAGCTCGTCCATCTATCGCAAATTTTATTTTGCTTGATTTTGGCGATATTGAAACATGCCAGAAAGCTAATCAGGCTTTGCTTGAAGAAGGAATAATTCTTAGGGAAATGCAGGCTTATAATTTGCCAAATTGTTTGAGAATGACAATTGGCACGCAGGAAGAAAATTTGCATCTGTTAAACATTCTAAAAAAGATATAATGAATCTTAGCTCATCAGATTGGCAATCTTTTACATATTACGCATTAATTCTGCTATTTTTGTTTACGGGATTAATTTCACGCCAAGATTTGCCTTTTAGTAAAATTTTCAAATATTTATCAATATGGCTGGGAATCGCAATTATCATAATTTCGCTTTATAGCTATCGTTATGAATTTTATGATTTTAAAAATCGTATTTTAGGAGAAATAAATCCTTCCGCTGCACACATTAATGAAGAAGGGCAAATTTCCATCAATATCTCGCGAGATGGACATTTTTACATGGATGTCAAAGTCAATGGCGCAATGGTAAAATTTATGGTGGATACTGGCGCCAGCGATATTACACTGAATTTGAATGATGCTAAAAATGCCGGAATTGATGTTGAAAATCTTAACTTTAACAAACGATATCAAACCGCCAATGGTATATCTCTAGGAGCAAGTGTTATTTTAAAAGAAATGGAAATTAGTGGCGTGAAATTTAGGAATATGTTGGCTTCAGTAAATAGCGCCAATATGGGAGTTTCTTTGCTTGGAATGAGTTTTCTAAAACAATGTAAGAAATATGAATTTTATCAAAACCGCTTAGTTCTTACCTTTTATTAGTTTTATCTTCTGTGATTAAGAGCTTTGTTATTATATACACAAATCAAACTATCCGCTAATCTTAAAGTGAATTGTCTTCCAACTACAGGAACTACCACAAAACCATCCCGAATTATATAATTTAAAGGCTGCTCATTACCATGCACATCGGCTAAACTAATTGATGGAACAATTAAGTTGTCATTAGAAAATTGGAAGAATGTTTCTTTAGTGTCGTCATAAACTTTTGATGGCATGATATTATCAGAAGTGCCCGCCAAACTAAAATCAAAATTTAGATCAGAGCCTTCAGGATTTCTACCAATAATTCCTGACAATCTTTCATCAACTCTGGCTTTTGGAGCTGGAGTTCTGATGATAGATTTAGTAGGAGCTACAGGAGTTGCCACCGCAGCAAGATTTGGAGTTGATAATCTTGGTGGAATTGGCAGAGGCTGCCCAACTTGTGGATAGAAGAATCTCACGGTGTAAACCAATTCTTCATCGGCTTTTCCATCATATTCACCAGATCTAATATCAAAATGATAAGTTCTTTTATTGCTGATGATCGTCATGTTAGTATGTCCAGCAACTTCAAGAGGTCTAACAAATAATCTTTTGCCCGCGGGAGTTAAGCGCCACGCGAAAGCTTCACCAATTGAGATCATTTCAATTTCTTCATCTTCAGCAAATTCAATGAATGACTGATAGCCGTAGTAAAATTTTAATTCATAAACCTCATTAGAATTATAAACTAAAGTTCTAATTCTGGAATCAGTTGTGACGGGAGCTTGTTGAGAAAAAGCTGTGGATAAAAAACTAAAAGAGAAAAATGAAAATATACAAAACTGCAGTAAAAAAACTTTTGAATATCTTGTAAAAGACATCAGGAAGCTGATTAATTTTGCCAGTATTTTGATATTATTTTTTATCACTAAAATTATAGATTTGTTAACAGATTTCGAAGGTTAATATTGAAAAACCTCTTCTGCAATTAGATATTTACTAACTTGAAATCCAAGAGGATTAATTAACCTTTCTTCCATGGTTATATCCATGTTGGTAAAATAAAAAGTCATAGTAATAATTTCATCCTTTGTTTCTGGCTTGTCGATAGGATTTTCTAATTGCTTGAATATGCGAATTTGTGCAGTGTTATTATCGGGGAATTGAATTGATTTTATTCTCACATCAATTTTTGAATCAACGCCTAAATCTTTAGCTCTAATACGATTACGAAACTCAGCATATACTCCTGGAGCTGAAAATAATCTTACCTTATCAACATCTGATTTATAAGTCTTTGGATCATATCCACTGGCAGCGTGAATGAACTGATTGATAAAATATTTACGAACCATTTGATCGCCAGTAAAATTTTGCGATGTTAATTGATCAACAATTGTAGCAACCCCAGTCTTCTCTTCAACCTCTATCACATAAGGCTCTAAAGACTTTGATTCCATAAGATTTTTAACGAAAATTACTGCGACAGCAACTGAAATCATCGAAATTAATGTCAAAAGAAAAAGTATATTTCTTTGCACCACAACGATTTGATAGCGATTTGAATACCAACTTTTAATTTTTAGCTTATTTTTTTTATTTGGTTTATCTGCTTCTGGCATGCTTTAGAAAAAATTTATTAGCAATTTTTACATCATTTTTTTAGATTTATTTTAGGCAAAGTAAACATCTTGATTAATAATATCAAGATGTTTTAATGCGCCTCCCTTCCTGCTTTGACAAGCTTTTTATATATTAAATTTTAGCAATGCCATTTAGCGATCAAGAAAAAATTTCTATGTCAGAAAAACTAGAACAACTGAATTGGTTGTTAGTTTTTATGATCACAGTTTTGTCTTCTATTGGATTTTTGATGTTATATTCCGCTGGTGGCAGCAGTTTTAAACCTTGGCTTATAAAACAATTAGCCTTTTTCAGCATATTCTTTGTTGTGATGATTTTTATTGCAATTACCGATATAAAAATCTGGTTTAGATTATCTTATTTATTTTATGCTATTGCCTTGGCGATGGTTATTACTGTTGATGTCATGGGTCATAATGCCATGGGCGCAACTAGATGGTTTCGACTTGGGCCACTGACAATTCAGCCTTCAGAGATTATGAAAATTTGCACCGTCTTTGCTTTAGCTCGTTATTTTTACAATATCGAAGCTGATAAAATTGGTAAAATGAAATTTTTAATTGTTCCAATTTTGATGATAGCAGTGCCCGTATTTTTTATATTCGTACAACCAGATCTGGGAACCGCAGCAATTCTGGCTTTAGTGGGGGTGTCGGTTTTATTTTTAGCAGGTGTAAAAATTTGGAAATTTGCTTTGGTGGGAACTGCAGGATTAATAGCAGTTCCATTTTTATGGATTTTTGTTTTATATGATTATCAGAAACAACGCATTTTGACTTTTCTGAATCCCAATAATGATCCTTTGGGAAGTGGCTATAATATCATTCAATCTAAAATCGCCATTGGCTCTGGCGGAATCACTGGAAAAGGCTATTTGAACGGCACTCAAGGACAATTAAATTTCTTACCTGAAAAACAAACCGACTTTATTTTTACTATGCTTTCAGAAGAATTGGGCTTCATTGGCAGCGTATTTACAATTGCAGTTTACAGCGTAATCATTGGTATTGGTATATATATCGCCATGTCAACTCGCCATCAATATGGTCGTTTATTAACTATGGGAATTGTTAATATTTTCTTCGTTCACATGTTTGTAAATATTGGAATGGTGACAGGGTTACTTCCTGTTGTGGGTGCGCCACTTCCTTTGATATCTTATGGCGGAACAATTACTGCATCAATGTTGATTGGATTTGGATTGGTTTTAAATGTAGATTTGAATAAGAATTTTGATTTTAAGATGAAGTAATACCATTTATCACAATTAAATATACATTTGAGCTTCATCTTTTTGGTCTAAAATTTAGAAAAAAAACCTTCTGTATATCCTGATACAGGCGGTTTTTCTTCTAAATTTTATCCTCAAAAGTCTTTCGCTCAAATGTATATTTAATTGTGATAATTGGTATAAGTTAACTATTCATCATCATCCTTCAAATCATACTCTTCCAACAGCTTTAAATCAGAAGATTTCTTCCCCTCAATTCCTAATTCAGAAATATTTTTTATTGCCGAATAAACACCGCGATTAAGATTTTTAGTCAACTTTCCATAAGACGACAAAGCTTTATTCAAAGACTTGCCAACCTCTTTTGACTCTTTAAACACCAAAGCCACGCCATCAAGCAATTTCATCACTTCAATTTTCAAATTCTCAATATTTTTATCTTGCTTAATGCGATCAATTACAAAACGCGCTTGTGATAAAAAATTAATTAAACCAATTGGAGTTGCCAAGATAACTCCGCGCTCTAAAGCCTTTTGTTCAAAGCTTCCGTCAATCTCTCTAATAATCTCCAACATTTTTTCTGTTTGCAAAAACATTACAATAAAAATTTTATAATCTGACTGATTTTTACTGCGCAATTCTTCAAATAAAAACTTGGTGTAATCCTTTCTGCACAAGCTTTCCAAATGCCTTTTGAAACTATCTTTTATTTTACCCAAAATTATTTTCTCTTGTTCTAAATCGCCAATTTTTCTTACTTGTTCAAGCTCTAAAAAATGGGGAGAAGATTTACTATCAATGACTGCAATTTGATCGTTTGGGAAAAATAAAATTGCATCTGGTCTTTTAGATTCGGGATTGTCGCCGTTAATTGCGCTGCCAAAATGTGATTGCAATACATAATCTCCAGCAGATTCAAGGCTAGATTTTTCTTTCAATCCCGAACTTTTTAAAATATTTTCAAGAGTAATTTCAGCCGTTCTACCAGAAGATCCTGGACTTAATAAAGCGTTTTTAACTGAAGCACTTTCATCAGAAGATTTTTTTACTTCATCTTTTAAAGCCATAACTTTTGCGGTTACGCTTTCAAAATCTTTAAATAAATTTTCAGTAATTTTTTTGATATTCTCCTGCTGATTGATACTAAGTAAATTTTGTTGCTCGTTATTTTTCCTAATCAACTCTTCTGAAAGTTGAAATAACATAGTTTCTTTATTCTTATTCCATTCATCTTTTTGATTCTGTAACTCTTGCGCTGTTTGCTTCAAAAGTTCATTACGCTTTTCAAATTCTAAAATTTTATGACGCAAAACATTGCTTTCTTCAGCTAATTTATTTTTCTCTTCTCGTAAAAAATTTATCTCACTTTGTGCATGTTCATATTTGCCTTTGAAAGAACTTAATTTACGATTTTCTTCCAACGAAAGCTCAAATTTTTTATTTTGCTCTTGTAACTGAGCAAGAAGATTTTTAAATCTCTCATCAGAAACCAAATTTTCTGATTGCAGATTTTGCAAATTTTTATTCGATCTAAAAAAAAAGATACTAGTTGCGACTAGAACTAGAGATATTACTGTTAGAATTATTTCCATATTTATTAGTTTATTATAAAAGCATTCTGTATTCCTGCTGAATAAATACATTAACCCACTTTAAACATGACAATACAAGAAATAAAACCACAAATTCTTTGCGCCATACCTTTGCGAGATTCAGTGGTTTTTCCTCAAATGACCACAACAATTTTAGTCGGTCGTGAAAAATCAATTAATGGAGTTGAGGAGGCTAAGAGTTTAGGCGCACATATTTTTGTAGTTCTGCAAACTAACCCCGATCTTGATGATTTTGAAGAAAAAAATATTTATAAAACAGGTGTAATTTGCAAAATAATAGAATCCATCAAAACAGTTGATGGAACCCTTAAAGTCATTATTCAAGGATTATTTAGAGCAGAAATAAAAAGCACTTCCAACTCACAAAATTATTTCACCTGCGAAGTTAATATTATACAAGATGAGAAATTTATTCCTGATGCCAAAAATGGCAAAGAAGTTCTTGGCTTAATCAAGGGCTGCGTTGAAAATTTTAGTAAATATGCCGCTTTTAACAAAAGAATTTCTTCTGAAACTTTAGCCTCTTTAGTTAAAGTTAGATCACCTTACGATATTGCTCACATAATTGCTGCTCACTTAAACAGCAAGAGTTCTGATAAACAGAAAATTCTTGAAGAAAATAACTTAACCAAAAAACTTTATAAAGTTTTTGAAGTGTTAAAAACCGAAATTGAAATTGTTCAATCAGAAATTCGTATCAATAAATCAATTCAAGATAAAATTGCCAAAGCGAATAAAGACCTATATCTAAACGAGCAATTAAAAAATATTAGAAAAGAATTAGGGCAAGATGAAGAAAGTGAAATTAAAGAATTATCTGCAAAAATTGCTAAATTAAAACTACCTGAAGAAGTTGCCAAAAAGTGCAAAGTTGAAATTGCCAAACTTGAAAAAATGAATCCTTTTTCATCAGAATCTGGAGTGGTGCGTAATTATCTCGATTGGATTGTAACTATTCCTTGGAGCGAAAAAACCAAGCCTAGCAATAATCTGGATAAGGCTCACAAAATTTTAGATCAAAATCATTTTGCTTTAGACAAAGTTAAAGATCGTATTTTGGAATTCATCGCAGTGCAGATAAAAACCAAAGCTATGCGTGGTCCAATTTTATGTTTAGTTGGCTCTCCGGGAGTTGGAAAAACATCGCTTGCCAAATCAATTGCTGATTCACTAAATCGCAAATATGTTAAAGTTTCTTTGGGTGGTGTGCGTGATGAGTCTGAAATTCGTGGACATAGAAGAACTTACATCGGATCAATGCCTGGACGCATTATTCAATCAATGAAAAAAGCTAAAACCGTTAATCCTTTAATGTTGCTTGATGAGATTGATAAAATGTCCTATGATTTTCGTGGAGATCCTTCTGCGGCACTTTTGGAAGTTTTAGATCCTGAGCAAAATTCTATTTTTTCTGATCATTATTTGGAAGTTGATTATGATCTTTCACAAGTAATGTTTGTTGCTACAGCCAACAGTCTTGCCAGTATTCCAGTTCCACTTCGTGATCGCATGGAAATCATTAAACTTGCTGGCTATACTGAAAATGAAAAATTACAAATTGCTAAAAAACATTTGATCAAAAAACAACTTGAAGAAAATGGCTTGAGCGATAAAGAATTTTCTATTTCCGATGAAGCAATTTTAGTTTTAATCCGACAATATACTTTTGAAGCTGGCGTTAGAAATTTAAATCGTGAACTGGCTAATTTAGCGCGCAAAACCGCTAAAGAAATTGTAACAAAAAAATCCAATTCTTTACATTTTACCAAAGCAAATATTCAGAAATTTTCTGGAGTTGCTAAACATAATTTTGGAATTGCCAAAGAAACTAATTTAGTTGGAGTTACAACTGGACTTGCTTACACTGATTTTGGAGGCGATTTACTTGATATTGAAGCATTAAAATTTGAAGGCAGCGGTAAAATTCAAACCACTGGAAAATTGGGCGATGTGATGAAAGAATCAGCTCATGCCGCTTTAAGCTATACCAGATCTATTGCCGATAAATATAAAATTGATGCAAAAAAATTTAGCAAATATGATTTTCACATTCATGTTCCTGAAGGTGCCACTCCAAAAGATGGACCTTCTGCTGGCGTAGCTATTTGCGTAGCTTTAGTTTCTTGCATTACTGGGCTTCCAGTAAGAAAAGATATTGCCATGACAGGAGAAATTACTTTAACTGGCAAAGTTTTAGAAATTGGAGGATTGAAAGAGAAGCTATTGGCAGCACTTCGGGGTGGAATTACAACAGTTTTAATTCCTGAAAGTAATAGAAAAAATCTTGCCGACATGCCAAAAGAAGTTTTAGATCAACTTACAATTAAACCAATAAAGACAGTTTCTGAAGCTTTGAAAGAGTGTTTAGTAAAAACCAAAAACTAAAATGTCTCGGGAAAAAGAATATAATAAACAAATTCATATCATCGCAGGGCCAAATGGTGCAGGCAAAAGCTCACTTGCTCGCGTCACACTTTTGCCTGATTTTCTAAAAAGCAATGAATTTGTGAATGCCGATGTAATTGCTAAAATTTTATCTCCTGAAAACCCTGAAGAATCTGCCATAAAAGCTGGTCGTTTAATGTTAAAAAGAATGGAGTTTCTTTTAGAACAAAATATGGATTTTGCCCTTGAAACTACGCTATCCGCAAAAATTTATATCAAATTCATCCACAAGGCAAAATCAATAGGTTATAAGGTAAATTTATTTTTCTTAAAACTTGAAAATTATGAACTTGCACAAGAAAGAGTCTTGACTAGAGTAAGCAAGGGTGGTCATAATATTGAACCAACCGTAATTCATCGTCGATTTTTTAGAGGTCTTGCCAATTTAAAAGATTTTTTAGAAATTGTTGATACCGCGATAATCTACGAGGCAAGCGCACTTGAGCTAATTGAAATTGCTAAAAAAAGCGAAAATCAGCTAACTATTCTTAATCAAAATTTGTGGAATAAAATTTATGCGTAGCGAAGAAGTTCTTAAAAGAGCCGAAGAGGGCATGAAAGAAAGCAATAAAATTCTGATCAGAGAACTTATTCATGATCTGGAAGAAAAAGGTATTTCTCCTGTAATTGGAGTTGATGGTGAAGTAAAAAAATTGAAAATTGCTTGTAAAAGCGAACTCGATGATTTCGAAAAAGAATTAAAAAAATTTGGATTGGAAAAATCTGATTTTTGTTTACTTGAAGAAGATTCTGCAAAATCCTCTTCAAACAGCGTTTATCCAATGGCAGGAAATATAATTTTAGTTCATAAAGTTTCTGCTAAAATTAAAAAATACAAGGCTGGCAATAATTCCCACTGGATCACTGATTTTCATCATGATTTAGAAAATAAATTTTTTACAAATTAATCCCTTTAAAAAAATCTTTAAAAAAATCTTTAAAAAAATCCTTAAAAATCTCTAAAACGCAATGCAAGATAACAAGAACATTATTTTAGCTACTTTATTTTCTGCAATTATTTTACTTGGCTGGACTTGGTTTTATGAAAAACCAAAAGCAGAAAAAAAAGCTGAAGCACAAAAAATTTTAATAGCACAGCAAAATTCAAATAAAGTCATTGAATCACAACCACAGCCAGTTCAAGGCGAAACCGCAAATAATCTGCAACCAAATAAAACCGAAGAAGCAATTTTAACTGTTAAAAATCGCGGCGAAATTTTATCTGAAACCAAAGAAAATCGTATAGAAATCTCTAACGAAAATCTACATGGATCTATTTACCTTGAAGGCGCACGCTTTGACGATTTAACTTTAGCTAAATATTTCGTAACTTCAAAAAAAGAAGAAGAGGTTAAACTTTTTTCTCCTTCTCAAAGCAAAGAAAGATATTTTGCTGATTTCGGCTGGATCAGCTCTGACAGCTCTTTGGAACTGCCAAAACCAAATACAATTTGGAAAAGTGATTCCAAAAAACTTACTTCAGAAAGCCCGGTTGTTTTATCATGGAAAAATAGTCAGAATATTGAGTTTTTAATCAAAATTTCCCTTGATAAAGATTACATGTTTGCCATTACGCAATCAGTAAAGAACAACTCTGGAAAAGAAATATCTTTGGCTTCTTATGGCAGAATTAATCGCGTTTTAAATGAGTTACAACAATCAAATTACATTCTTCATGAAGGCGCAATTGGCGTGTTTGCGGGTGTTTTGCAAGAAACCACTTACAAAGATTTAATTGAAGAAAAAAGCCAATCTTTTGAAAGCAAAGATGGCGGCTGGTTTGGTATCACTGATAAATACTGGCTTAGCTCGATCATACCAGATAAAAAAATTATTTATAAAAGCAATTTCAGCAATAATTTAGCTAATCATAATAGCATTTTTAACACTGAATTTGTTGGTCAAGAATATAAAGTTGCGCAAAATGAAGAGTTGAATTTTAATCATCATCTTTTTGCTGGGGCCAAGAAAGTAAAGCTTTTGGATAAATATTCAGAAGAATTTGACATTCCACTTTTTGATCGCGCTGTTGATTTTGGTTGGTTTTATTTTTTAACCAAACCTTTCTTTTTTGTGCTTGATTTTCTTTACCAATTTTTAGGAAATTTCGGTTTAGCAATTTTGGCTATGACGGTTATAATCAAGCTATTACTGTTTCCAATGGCAAATAAATCTTATTTGGCAATTGGCAAAGTAAAAAAATTACAACCAAAAATTGATGCTATTAAAGCAAAATTTAAAGATGACAGAGTTGCTTTAAACCGTGAAATGATGGAACTTTACAAAAAAGAAAAAGTTAATCCAGCGTCTGGATGCTTGCCAATTTTAGTTCAAATTCCAATTTTCTTCTCACTTTACAAAGTACTTTTTGTGGCATTAGACATGCGCCAAGCCCCATTTTACGGCTGGATTCACGATCTTTCTGCGCCAGATCCAACTACAATTTTTAACTTATTTGGCCTATTACCATTTCAACCAAGCGCCGCTTTCACCATAGGCATTTGGCCAATCTTGATGGGCGTTACCATGATTGTTCAACAAAAACTAAGCCCAATGAGCTCTGATCCAACGCAAGCTAAGATTTTAAAGTTCATGCCTTATGTCTTAACTTTCGTTTTAGCGGCCTTTCCTGCTGGGTTGGTGATTTATTGGACTTGGAGCAATACATTGTCGGTTTTACAGCAGTGGATTATTACTAAGAGATTGAATAAAGATAATAAGTAAGAACGCGTTGGGTTCTGCCCCCAACCCCTACTTATCAAGGAGTTTCAAACAGCAGAGCTTGAGTCAGCTTTAGCTGATAAAATGACTGCAAAAACATGCTAAACGCATGTTTTTAGTGAGTAACGGGCATGAGCAACAGCGAATCCCAGAGGTTTATAAGGTTTCAAAACAAAAGGAAGGATGGCCGAGTGGCTTAAGGCGCACGCTTGGAAAGCGTGTTATGGGTAAAACTATACGAGAGTTCGAATCTCTCTCCTTCCGCCAACGCTACAATTCAAAGAAGATCATTAGAATCCAATAAGGCGTTATAAATAAACGACCTGTTAAACTTTTTTATTTCAAGACGTCCGATAAAATCCGTTGACATCCAGATAATTCTGGGGGTATAAGTTGGGGTATAAAACCATAATAAAAAGTTTATACCCCCAAAATGTCACTTACCGATATTATTACCAAGAACGCAAAACCTCAAAAAACTCAATACAAATTATCTGACGAAAGAGGATTGTTTTTGCTGGTTCTTCCTACTGGCGGCAGATATTGGCGAATGAAGTACAGATTTGATGGTAAAGAAAAATTACTCTCCTTTGGAACCTATCCCGAAACATCTTTAAAAGAAGCGCGCAACAAAAGAGATGAGGCGAGAAAAAAAATACAAGAAGGCGTTGACCCCTCTCAAGAAAAGAAATTAGCAAAAATCACTCGTGCAATTAATGCCGAAAATTCCTTTGAATCCGTGGCACGAGAATGGCATACAAAACAAACATCAATTTGGTCAGAAAGATATTGTGAGACAGTTTTGCGCAATTTGGCGAAGGATATTTTTCCGGTAATTGGTTTTCGCCCGATCAGTCAAATCACACCTCCTGAATTGCTGGTCGCCCTCAGAAAAATCGAAGATCGTGACGCGTTAGATATTGCGAAGAAAATGCGCCAAACTTGCGGACAGGTTTTTAGATATGCGATTGCAACAGGAAAAACAGAGCGCGATATTACGTCAGATTTACAAGGCGCTCTTAAGCCAATCAAGAGGAGGCATTTTAACAAACTTGATGAAAAAGATTTACCTGAGTTTTTGCAGAAGCTCGAAAGATATGACACTGACTTCAAAGGTGATATCCAAACAAAGCTTGGCTTAAAATTAATCGCTCTCACCTTCGTCAGAACCACAGAAATGAGAGGCGCAAAGTGGGAAGAAATAGATTTTGAAAAAGCTGAATGGGACATACCAGCAGAAAGAATGAAAATGCGAGTGAAGCATATCGTACCTCTCGCAAATCAAGTAATAACGGCATTCAAAGAACTTCAATCAATAAACGGCAATCGTGAGTTTGTTTTCCCAAATCGTCAAAACCCCAATAAATTCATCAGTGAGAATACTTTATTATATGCCATGTATCGCATGGGATATCACAGTCAAGCAACGGTGCACGGCTTTCGCGGCGTAGCCTCCACTCTTTTGAACGAAAATAATTTTCGCCCCGATGTAATCGAAAGACAGCTTGCACACGGCGAGAAGAATAAAGTTAGAGCTTCTTACAACAGCGCTCAATATCTGCCTGAACGCAGAGAAATGATGCAGTGGTGGGCAGATTATTTGGAAAAACTCGGAGGCAAGAAATGAAAAAAACTCACAAAGACGACATGGAAAATCTTCCGCATTGGCTACCTGAAGAAGTAAGGAATGAAGAGATCAGAAGAAGATCCTCCAATCGCGATAGATTTGAGAATGGTCGGATCTTTTTTCGCCCTCTTTTTATAGACGAAAGAATGAAAGTTGTTTGGGAAAAACTTTTCAAAATAAATAGCGATTCAACTGTAAAACTTATGCTATCCCTTGAGGCGATGCACATACTTTACAAAATGGATAAGGAAGAGTTTTTAGATCTTTATAAAACTAAGCAGAAAAAATCAGCAATAGAAACGAGCTTATCAGCATGTAAGCAGTTGCTATCTTCTACAAATTCAGTTTACAAAAACTATACCTACGACCTTCAATTTGAGAAAAATAATGACCCTATTTTTGGCAGATTAATGGATGATTCAGAGTATGATAATTTTAAGAATGGAGTCAAAAAATATATCAAGAGATTAGAAGAGATTTTATTTTATTACGAGGTCTTTGAAGAAAGACTTGATGAGTTAGCATATCTACAGAATCCAATTTCAAACAAGAAGTCCGCAAAAAAATCTGCATGCACTCCAGAAGCAATTTTGTGGGCAAAAAAATTAAAAGTTCACTTTCTAGAGTCTTATAAAAAGCCTCTGCACCAAGAAATCGGCACAATAATTTCTATTCTGTTTGACGACAATCCAAACTGGGGAGTTTCAAACCATGTAGCAAAAATCACGCAAGATATTGGTACTACTTTTAAAAAACTGGAAGATTCGCTGTAAAATATAACCACCCAATCTTCGACGACAATCTTACTCAATTTTTTTTAATCCTGTAAAGATCAGTTCAATTCAGAACTGTTTCTTAAAAACAAAAACAGGATTAAAAAATGAAAACAGAAAAAGGTTATTTGCCAGAAATCGGCTTCCTCAGAGTCAAAGAAATTTTAAAAATATTTCCAATCGGAAAATCAACTTGGTGGGATGGTGTCAAAGATGGTCGCTTTCCAAAGCCTATAAAACTTGGAGAAAGAACAACAGCTTGGGCAATTGAAGATATCAAAACTCTTGTAGAGAGTTATAAAAATCAGAACGGAGGCAAAGATGCTTCCCTATAACAAAAAACCAGCAAGCTTGGAAGAGCAAGGCTTAGAAGCTGACTTAGCCCTTAAAATGGGCTTCACCAGCATGGATGATTTTCGCAACTCAAACGCTGGTGGTGAATTAAGGCAAATAAGCAGCAACGATTTGGCGGAGGTTGCAAAGTTTCAAACCGAGCTATTTTTACCAACTGAGCTGAAAGAGTTTGTGGACGATACTTCTAAAAGCCTTTCCGTACCTCCTGAATTCATCGCAATTCCACTAATTGTTGGTCTGTCTTCTTTGATGGCTGGCAAGGCGACAATCAAACCAAAATTAAAAGATGATTTTTGCGTCTTTGCCAATTTATGGGGCGGAGTAATCGGAAATCCCAGCTCAAGAAAATCTGATTCTTTAAAGCAGGCTTTATTTTTCTTTTCACCGCTAGAGATGAAAGCCCAAGAAGATTATGACAGCAAAAAAGCTCAGTACGAAAAAGAGTTGAGTAAATACAAAAACACCAAACAGGCTTTAGAAGAAGAGTTTAAAAGGCTTATAAAGAAAGTTGGTGCGTCAACTGCACAAATCGAAGATAAATTATACAGCCTGCAAGAGCCTGAAAAAATCTGCTTAGAAAGATTCATAATTAAAGATGGAACTACTCAAAAAATTACCGAGATTTTGAGAGATAACAAAACCTCTTCAATTCTTCTTGAGCGAGATGAACTTTCCGCATTCTTTTCAAATTTAGATAAGAAAGAGCATGAAGCTGATCGAGCCTATTTTCTTGAGATGTGGAACGGAAATTCAACCTTTAGAAGCGATACTATTGGCAGAGGTTCTGTACTTGCCAAAAACGCCTCAATTTCAATCGTTGGAACAACTCAGCACGACAAGATCAAAACTTATTTGGAAAGAGCCGCAAACAGCCTTAACGACGGTTTATTGCAAAGATTCCAGTTGCTAGTTTACCCAGACCCAATTGACAGCTTTGAATATGTTGACGAGAAACCAAATGAAGAGGCTAGAAGTAAAATTTCTGCGATTGTTCGCTTTCTAAACGATAGTGATTTTTTTAGCTGCTCAAGTGGGTCAATCGAGAAAGATGGCAAAACCTACCCTTACTTTTCTTTTGATGATGAGGCGCAAAAAATTTATCAACGTTGGTATGTTGAGACCACCAAGAAATCTTTAAAGCTTTACAAAGAGGGTAAAAACTTACTCTCGCAACATCTTGGTAAATATCACAAACTTTTACCAGCTTTGTGCCTGATTTTTTATCTCGTCAAGAATGATAAGAATCAAAGAGCGATTGATGCCGCGACTCTAGTAAAAGCAATTCTCTTCTGCGCTTATCTCGAAAGCCATGCGGGAAGAATTTATGGAATTTTAAGCGGCGAAGGCAGGCACAAAAGCAAAGCTTTGGAGTTGATTGAGAAGATAAGAAAAAAGTTTCAATCAGGAGAAAAACAAAACATCTTTTTTGGCGAATTTACCAAACGAGATTTGGGAAGAAAGTTTGGCTCATACAAAGATGATGATCTTGAGAGAATCATAAGTGTTTTAGTTGATCACAATCACCTCGTCGAAAGGCATACCGAAGCAGCCTACCAACAGAAAGAGAAATACTCTTACAAGCTACACCAAGATTTGATTGAGAGGTGGTCAAATGAGAAATAATTCTCCTGATTTTTACCATCTAATCAACCACGCACCTGACATTCTTGACTTTCTTGCTGAAGTTAATCTCACCAAGCGCTCAGACACTATCAGTAACTTTGACAGTGTTGACATTGTGAAGGCTTTTTATGGCTTAGAGGATAGGCAAAAAGCTTTTACAATGCCAGAGAGCGGCGGAAGCAATAGCCATGATGAGGCTTTGAATTTAGTGACATCGTCAACAATGACAAGAATGTCAAACGTTCCAGAAGAGTCTCGAAACCAGCAAGAATCCGATCTAGAAAAATACCAATATCTCTTCGACGAGAGAGCAGCAATTTTAGAATACGAAGCTTTACCAATACACATGACTAGGTCTCTTGCGGAAGATGAAGCCAAGCAAGAAATCGCCATTCTTTACGCAAAAGAAAAACAAATCTCCGTTAATTCGCAGCAAGTCACCGACTTTATTAATCAAATAATCACCTAACTCATGGTCAGAAATAATAATCAAGGCGCCGAGTCTCTAGCTAAGATAAAATGCAATAATTCCCCTAAAATTATGGTGGTGATGAATGAAAAAATAGAAAATAATGGAATCACCCCATGCAAACAAAAATTCAATATCAGAGACGCTAAAAAATGCGGAGCAAAAACCAGAGGCAAAACTCCTTGCAAATCACCTGCCATGAAAAATGGAAGATGCCGAATGCATGGTGGAAAATCAACGGGAGCAATAACAAGAGAAGGGATTAGGAAAATAAGGCGTTCTAATCTAATTCATGGAAAGTACACCAAAGAATGGATTGCATTGCATCGCGAGAATATGAAAATGCTTAGATTTGGAGAGCTTTATCTTAAGCTGGTTGGAGCTTTGTGATCAAAAAATCAGAATAATCAGATCAAGTTTTGACCTGACAAATTATCTTGATATCACATATCATAACTTTTTATCTTCTAATTTTAACATCATTTTATCGCGCCACTTTTTGCAGAAATAAAAAATTACTACAGCCAAAGTTAAATCGACGATAAACTTTAAGCTATGATGTAAGTTATAAGCAGATTTGAAAAAAATCGCTTCTAATATCCCAAAAACTAGGCATCCGATTATACATGAATCGTAGTTAATATAAAATGATTCATTTTCTTTAGCGTCGCCTATTTTCGGTTTTGAGAATAACATAACTCGAAACCCTAGCATTAGAGATGAAAGAATAGCAGTCAGACCAACTAGTGTAAATTGCCCTTCCACTTCCTCATATTCAGAATATCTTCCCAGATTATTTAAAACTGTAATTGGTTCGTCAAATTCCACGTAAATTGGCACATCAAAAATTTTTAATACCAGCGTAAAGAGTGTCATAAAAGCCATGCAGCTTAAGCCAATTAAGCCAAGAAAAAAATATTCTTTTTTATCATTATAAAAATCCTTAATCTTATTAGAAATTTTAGTATCTCTATTTTGATCTTCTAACTCCCTGATTTGCTTATCACTTGCAAGCATCCTATCAAATACGTTCTTCATCTCTCTAGGATAAGAAAACTCCGACTCGCTACTCTTCTTCTTAAGATTACCAAAACATTCATTTAATTCCGCGGAAGGTGATTTTCCCTTATGCATGTAAGAATCAAAGGCTCTGCCAAATTTATTACGATGCTCTTCGGTAATTTTTCCATTTTTAATTTCTAGCCAATCTTCAATCGTTTTCCAATCGTTTTTGATTTGTTCAGAAACGTCAGGGATTTTGGCAATATCGCTTTGTATTTGAAAGAATAATTCTCCAAACCCATTCATTGAAGGGTTATTCTTATCAAATAAAATAGTATTGGTCTCTAAATCGTATTTGCTCATTTTGTGTAAATATGGGTAATTTTAATTTTGAACAGGTAAAAAACCCAAACCAATATCGATGCAATATTTACAACGCACCAAATATCTCTCGGAAGATGAATTGGAGAAATTGGATTATACAAAATAGCAACGAGAACAAAGACCGCTTGAAAACATTTGAATAAATTTTGTTGGTATAAATTAGGCTTTTGATATATCCCAAGCAATAAAGGCAGCAAAACCAGCTATCAACCATCGCATTACTTGATAGTAAGCATATGGCATCGGAAGCAAGGCAAAAAGTAGTAATGTAACCGGAATAAACCCTATAAATTTATCTGTTTTTATACTCATAATTAATCCAGCAGCCCTCTAAAATATTCTTTATAATTGCTTCCACTCGGAAACTCGTATGATTTTGTTACTAGTGCAGAAAATAAAAAAATTCTCACTCTCTATAGCTCTGGCTCCTATTTCTCTAGCCATTAGATCCTTTGTGTAATTGTAGGTGTATATAATCAATACCACTCCTATCAGAGCTGTATACCAGTTACAAAATATCCATAAAACAAAGGTGCCAGCAAAGCTAAGATAAAATGAAAAAATAGCCATCAGCACAGGAGGGCTTTTAATTCTAAAGTTATCCCAATTCAAAGAAATAATATTCATATTCATCAGTAAATCTGCTTTTTTGTGAGTGAATAGATAACAAAATTGATCATGACTCATGTTGTCATAATCAATTTTCATATTCTCGTAATCTTTGCCAAAAACACTTTTTATGTAATTCTTGACCTCTAGCGGGTTATCATCTTCTTCAAACTCTTCTTCGGCTATCAACTCGAAGCACTTCCCATCCACAAAGATTACATTTTCATGCTGGCTATTTACAGCTTGGATAAATCTTGTGCCAATTACAGTATCTTGAAGAAAATCTTTGATAGCCGAGTCATTGGAATTGTTCCGTATTTCTATATTCCCAGCTCTATATTGACTTAACCAATAATTTAAAAAGATTTTATTAAATAGGTAATTTAAACCTTCCGCTTGGATTTTAAGCAGTTTGGATTCCATAACATATCCACAAATTACATCATCATCGCTAGCAGCAGATTTTATTATTTTATTTTGTTCTTCAATTCCTATTTCTGACCAATCTTTTTCCCCTTCGTAATCTTCCCAACCAAAAACATTAAAAATTATCTCTTTGGCTTCTTTTGCACTGGTTGCGAGTGCAATTTCTTCATATAGTTCATCATCAATTTCTTCTAAATCTTCCCCTTTTATAAGAATTACATCTTGTGTTATGTCTGATAAAGCTTGGTCAACTCTTTTTCCTATAATGGTTCTAGAAAGAAACTCTGATATTTTGAGCGCTAAATTATTATTCCAAGTGATATCTTTTATTACGCCATTTTTTTCTAGTTGCAGAGCTATCGCCACGAATAAAGAATCTAATCCATCAGCCTGAGACTTCAGAAGTTCGGTAGCCATTAGTTCATTCTTATTTGCTAAAAGAGAACTTTTTATTGCCTCATTTTGTTCTTTAGGTGTGAGTTCACACCAGTCCTTAGATCCTTTGTAGTAATCATATTTGGTGCCATAAGATACAAACTTTGTTACTTCCATTTGTCTAAAAAATAATGTTACACTAATCTAAAGACAGACTAAAAACATTCATTTAAGAAAAAAGAATAATGTTACTCATAGGCTGAAGATTTATAGTCTACAAAAAGCATCAATTCGATTATGAATTTATGCAAACTTGTCGGACTCAATATCAAAAAATATCGCCCCATGTTGGTCGGGTTTTGTAAACCCGACCTTGTTATTTGTTAAAATTTTAAATTTTATAATTTTAGCAAACGAAAGGTCGGCATTATAAATGCCGACCAGCACGGGAAATCTTCACCTTCGTTGATTCTAGCCAGCTGATAAGCAAAATTCATCTTTGGAATGAAAGAGACAAGGCAATTGCCGAAGGTTTGGAGAAGTTCAAT
>Ga0214919_10002067_pt1 | contig 32008 bp, 32 predicted proteins | sample LL1503_MetaG_FD_177994 | JGI IMG/M metagenome (GOLD analysis project Ga0214919, IMG submission 177994) | Freshwater microbial communities from Lake Lanier, Atlanta, Georgia, United States - LL-1503 | ecosystem: Environmental > Aquatic > Freshwater > Lake | place: USA: Georgia | collected... | reverse complement strand
ATGATCGGCCAAGGCCTGCGGGTCAATCTTGGCTGAGGCACCGGGCAGGGGGATGATCCCCGATCCACCGCTGAAGAAGGCTGGTGCTCCGGTTTCGTCCACCGTCACATGGGCGTGCTCATGGGCTAGCACTGCCTCGAACGGACGACAGAGCATGGCCAGCGCTACGGCATTGGCCGCCGTGCCAGAGGCCACGAACCGCACCTCGGCGTCTGCATCCAAAAAGGCGCGAACGGCGTCCGCCGCCTGCCGGGACAGGTCGTCGCTGCCATAGCCGCTGGCCGTGCCCTGATTGGCGGCGATCAGGGCATCAAGCGCTTCGGGTGCCATGCCGGCGGTATTGTCCGAGGCAAAGTCAAAGCGAGGGGTCAAAGCGAGGCGGCCCAGTCGCGAAGGTCGGTAACGAACAGGTCGGGTTCTTCCATCGCGGCAAAGTGCCCGCCTGTGGCCATGTCGGTCCATTGGGTGATGTTGTAGGCCCGCTCGGCCCAGCTGCGCGGCGGCGCGGCATAGAGCGCCTCGCCGGGGAAGTTGGCAAAGGCGGTCGGGGTCTCGCAGCGCTGGCCCTCGGTCAGCTGCACGCCGCCTTCCTCCATCAGGCCGCGATAGTACCAGGCCCCGGTCGTGAAGGAGCCGGTCATCACATAGATCATGATGTTGGTCAGAAGCTGGTCCTTGCTGTAGGCGCCGATCAGCGACTTGGTGCGAAGGTCCGACCAGTCATAGAACCGCTCGAGGATCCAGGCGGCCTGTCCCACGGGATTGCCCGCCGCCATCCACGCCAGAGATTGGGGCTTTGAGGCCTGCAAAAGGAAATAGGCGCCGAGCTGTTGCATCGCCGCGCCGGTGCGGGTCAGCCACGCGACTTCGGCCTCAGATGTCGGTCCGCCGTGGGGCCTAAAGCTCATCATATTCAGATGGATGGCCTTGACACTTGATCCATAGTCAAAGCCTAGCCACGAGGTCACCAACCCGCCCCAATCGCCGCCTTGGGCCAGATAGTTTCCATAGCCGAGGGTCTGGGTCATCAGGCTATTGAACAGCCGCGCCGTTGCGCGCTGACCTATGGGCCGCTGCGGCTTGGACGAAAAGCCAAAGCCGGGCAGGGACGGAATGACCAGATCGAAGGCGTCCTCGGCCTTGCCACCAAACCGGCTCGGGAAGGCCAGCTTCTCGATGGAGTCCCAGAACTCAAAGTGTGAACCGGGCCAGCCGTGGGTCAGCAGCAGGGGCCGCTTGCCGCCCGCCTCGCCGACCACGTGGAGGTAGTGGATGTCGAAATCCTCGATGCGCGCCGTGAACTGCGGATAGCGGTTCAGCTCCGCCACCGCCGCGGACCAATCATAGGCACCGGTCCAGTGCGCGCAGATGTCCTTGAGGAATGCCCCATCACAGCCATAGGCCCAGCCATTGTCCACGGCCGGTGCAGGCGGAAAAGGATAGGTCCGCACAAGATCCAGAACCTTGTCCACCTGCTCGGCGGTCCAGTCGACGGTGAAGGGTTTAACGGTCATGGCAGAGGTCCTCTTGCTGTTGATGCCAGCCTGAGGGGCTTACGCTGCGGCGGTCAAGGGGGAGGGGGTGAAAACAAGTGAAGCCCTTTCCCCCCTTAAGGGGGAGAGGGTTGGGAGTGGGGGTATTCATCCAAGGCCCTCACTTAGGCCCTCTTATTCAGGAAGGGGGCTTATCGGTTTTAGCCCTCGCCCCCTTGGGGGAGAGGGTTGGGTGAGGGGGCTATATCCACCTTCTTATCAGGCGAAATCACCGCGCCGACATGGGCCTCACCGCGGGCCTGGGCCAGCGCGGTTTGGCGTTGGCGTTCGGCGTAGCCGGCCTTCTGCGCCTCGTCTCGGTGATCATAGCAGGCGGGGCAACTGACGCCGGGGACATAATGTTCCGACGCCTGATCCTCTTGGCTGAGGGGCATGCGGCAGGCGTGGCACTGGCCATAGTGGCCGAGGCTCAGGCCGTGGCCAACCGATACGCGCTGATCAAAGACGAAACATTCGCCTTCCCACAGGCTCTCAGGTTCTGGCACGGTTTCGAGATATTTCAGGATACCGCCATCGAGGTGATAGACCTCGTCGATGCCCTCAGCCTTGAGGAAGGCGGTGGATTTTTCACAGCGGATTCCGCCGGTACAGAACATGGCCACCTTGGGGGCCTCGGCACCATCCAGCAGTGCCGCCCGATTGGCACGGAACCAGTCTGGAAAGTCACGAAAGCTGGCGGTCTTGGGATTGATCGCGTTTTTGAAGGTCCCGATGCGGACCTCATAGTCGTTACGCGTGTCGATCAGGATGGTGTTGGGGTCAGCGATCAGGGCATTCCAGTCCTTGGCCGCAACATAGTGGCCGACCTCGGTCAGGGGGTCGATATTGGGCTGGCCCATGGTCACGATCTCGCGCTTGAGCCGAACCTTCATGCGGTAGAAGGGCAGGGTCTCGGCAAAGCTATCCTTGACCGAAAGGGTCGCGCAGCCGGGCAGGGTGCGGATATGGGCTAGGACCTGATCAATGGCCTCTCGGGTGCCTGCAATGGTGCCATTGATGCCTTCGGGGGCCAGCAGAAGCGTGCCCTTGACCCCTGCCGCGCGGCAAACAGGCTCTAGCCCCGCGCGAAGGGCTTCGCAGTCTTTGAAGGGGCTAAATCGATAGAGGGCGGTGACCCGGATGGGATAGGTGTGATCCGACATGGCTCATCTTACCGCCGAGTGGGCAAGCAGGCCAACGCCTTAAGCGCCAGCCTGTTTGCCTTCGTCGCTTACATACGCTTCAGGGCGCAGATCTTGTTGCCGTCTGGATCGCGCAGATAGGCCAGATAGAGCTTGCCCTGCCCGCCTTCACGAACGCCAGGCGCGTCTTCGCAGGTGGTGCCGCCGTTGGCCACGCCCGCCGCATGCCATGCGTCGGCCTGCTCAGGGGTTGTGCAGGCAAAACCGATGGTGCCGCCATTGCTATAGGTTGCTGGCTCACCATTGATCGGCAGCGAGACCGAGAAGACGCCCGTTGGCGTCATGTAGAATATGCGGTGGCCATCGACATGGGCAGGGGCAACGCCCAGCGTGCCCAGAACGGCGTCATAAAAGGTCTTGGCCTTGGTCAGGTCGTTCGTGCCGATCATGATATGTGAAAACATTGGTCTCTCCCTTGATGGTCCGCGCCGGTCGATTACCGACGTCAGGTCAGGCCTCAGCCAAATCACGGACCGAGGTTTCTGGCAAGGGAGGGGGTCTTTATTCGCGTCATTGCGAGGCGCACCGCGCCGGAGCAACCCAGGGGAACATCACCTCACGACCGCGCAAATCAACTGGGTTGCTTCGCTTCGCTCGCAATGACGCGGGAAGGAAACAAGGCCCTCACCCATCCCTCTCCCTCAGGGAGAGGGCTAAGAATGAAGAAGCCCTCGCCCCCTTGGGGGAGAGGGTTGGGTGAGGGGGTTACTTCCGCTGAACCAACCACAAATCTCACCCCAATCCCTCAGCCATCGCCGCCATCGCCTCGTCCCAAGCCCCGAACCGCTCAAGAAGCTGAACCTTTGCCTTGGCGTAGCTGGGATAGTGGTCGGTGCCGAACAGGGGCCACGAGGCGGGGGTCATATAGATCTGGACGGCCGAACCGCTGGCGGCAGCAAGATTTGTCGTGGCCGTGGCTGGGCCAATGGTCAGGTCTAGGGCCGCGCAGAGGGCCACGACGCCCTCCAGATCATACTTTAGATCCAGACCGGGCGGCACGGCCACCTCGGCCCCCATCTGCTGGGCAATGGTGCGCAGATCATCCTCGGCGCGGCCATATTGCAGGCTGATGAACTGAACACCGGGCATTGTCAGGACCGGTGCCCAAGCGCTCAGCGGCGCGAAATAGCGGGCGCGGTTGAGGTCGACCAGCAGGCTCTTCCAGATGATTCCCACCTTTCGACCGGTCTCCAAGGTGGCAAGCCAAGCCTTCCAATGGGCGACCCGTGCCGGATCTGGGATCAGGAACGGGGCACCTGCGCCAAAGCTGGCCGCATCAGGTCTCAGGGCGGCCATGGCGGTGCCCAACGGAGCCCAAAGATCAGGGGCCTCATCCTTGGCGAAGGGTGTTTCTATGCCGCGCAGTCCCCGACCATTGGCGCGGCCTGTGGTGTGGGGCACGATTTGGGCCGTGGGAAAGGACCGGGCAGCAAGGCTTTGCAGCCGTGGATCAAGCGCCAACGTCAAGCGACCCTTTGGTCCAAGGGCGGTCAGAACGTCCGGCACGGTTTGGGCAAAGAGGATCTCATCACCCAGTCCCTGTTCGCCGATCAAGAGCAGATGGCGGCCCTCGATGGATGTTCCGGCTTGCCATTGTGGATAGGGCAGGGGGAAGGTCGTGGCGTCCTCGTAGGTCAAATCATGGCGCGCTTCATAGACCTGCCAGCCTTCGGTCAGACGCCCCGCGACAAACAACCGTTTGGCCTGGCTGACCTGTGCGGTCGCGACCAGAGAGGGGGGCGCGTCGGTGATCGAACGTTCCCCTTCAGCCAAGGCAACAGACTGCTTTTCCTGATCAAATCCGGCTGTGAACATCAGGGCGTCGGCAAGGGCTATCCGCGCCTGCCCCATGCCGGGATTGAGGCGCAGGGCCTCGCCAAGGAAGGTCGCGGCCTCATCCATGCGGCCATCGCTAAAGAGAATGAGGCCGAGTGTATTCCAAAGGATGGGTTCTGTCGGATGGGCCTCAAGCGCCGTGGTGAGGGTGGCGATGGCGGCGGCGAGGTTCATCTGGCTGGCTTGAGCCAAGGCGAGGCTGTTGATGATCGCGATGGAGCTTGGGTCCTGCTGTCGGCAGGTCAAGAGCAGTCGTTCGGCAACGGCAAAGAGATCGAGCGACATGGCCAGCCGGGCCAGATCGACACCGATCTGCGGCTGATCGGGCGCCAAGCTCATGGCCTGCTGGTAGGCGTCTAGCGCGGCGCTATTGTCGGTCAAGGCCTCGCAGGCAAGGGCGAGCAGGTGCCAAGCCGCTGAGAGTTCGGGCTGGCGTTTGACGGCCAATTCCGCGATCGAGCGCGCCTTTTGAGCGCGGCCAGCGGCAAGATGGGCCTGTCCCTCACGCACCATTGAAGCGGCATTGAGCGGTGTGAAGCTGTGCTGTCGAGGTAGGGCCATGGCCACGCTCATCAAGGTCGAGCCAAAAAGCTCATCCCACCACCTGACGTGATTTGGTTTAACGAGCGCTTAAATGCCGATGGAATGCTCGATTTTGGTGCATCCTCATGATTTTAAACGAGAACCTATTGCGCTTTTCGCATGAGCTTTCCGAACGATCCAAATCGCAACCTGAAATTTATTTAGAGACGACACTCATTGCAAAATTGTATATCTTGGCGAGGGAGCAGCAAAAATATCAACGCCTTATATTTTGCGCCGCAGCAATCACAACTCCTTAGCTATCAAGGGGGTTTTAGAAGAATATTGCCGACACAAAGAAATTGCTGCCCCGCAACATCACAAAAACGTTACCTGTGGTTCATTGACACGGCGCGTCAGGCGCAGAGGCTGGTTTCTAACAAATCCGTAATGAGGCCGAATGGCTCGCTGCGCACGCGGTTTCGAACGGATGAATAGTTTAACGGCACCGATTTGGTGTTGGTTCCAGGGGGGAACATTATGATGACGACGCGTTTGCGGAGCTTGCTCTGCCTATCGGTTTCGGCCATTTCGCTGATCAGTATTTCTGGTCAGGCCTATGCCCAAGAAAAAGAATCTGGTCGCGACAAGAGCGGCAATATCGAAGAACTGGTGGTTACCGCTGAAAAGCGTGAACAAAGTCTTCAGACCGTCGCCGTCGCCGTTTCGGCCTTTACCGCCGCCAAGCGCGATCTGATCGGGATCAATACGATCCAGGATCTGACCAACTTTACCCCTGGCCTCCAGTATAACAGTTCCACCGACCGCGTATCGCTGCGCGGCGTGGGTCGTTTGACCAACGTGCTTTCGGCCGACGCGGCCGTGGCTAACTATTCTGATGGTATCTACGAGACCTTCGCGGTTCGCGCCGGATCGTCGACCCTGTTCGTCGATCGGGTCGAGGTCCTTCGCGGTCCTCAGGGCACGCTTTATGGACGTAACTCCATCGGTGGCGCGCTGAACATCATCTCCAAGAAGCCTACCAAGGATTTCCAAGGTGAAGTCCGCGGAAGCTTGGACAATTACGGTGCGACCATGTTGGAAAGCACCTATTCGGGACCGATCAATGAGAAGGTCGGCTTTCGTATTGGCGGCGCTTGGTTCAACCAGAGCCATGGCTATATCGACAATAAGGTTCCGGGCATGCCTGACGAAGGCAATGTCCGAAACGAATGGACCACTGATGTTCAACTGAAGTTTGACTTTTCTGAAAAATTCGAAGGTTGGATCAATGTGATCGGTAGCCAGTGGCGCAACGGCGCTGGCGGACCTGGCGCAGTGTCTGGCGGCTGGACCCCCTATGATTGGCCAACCACCTATCAATCCCCTTCGGCGACTGAGCCCAATAACGGCTTCGGCTGCTCAAATCCGGCGGTCACCGGCATCACCAATGTCGTCAACCTGAACCCTACAGGCTGTAGCAACCCAGCTAAGAACAGTCCTTGGGAAATGGCGCGCGCCACGGCCTACAAGGTCACCTTGCCCGTCGCCCTGACGATCCACAGCAACTGGATTTATCATGCCGATAAGTTCGATATCAAATATCTGACCGGCGGCGTGCACTATCACTATATCTTGAAGGGCACCACGGACACCAACCGTGCGGCACCTATCACCCAATATACGCTCCCAGCTGTGGGCTATCGTGGGCCTTTGACGATCTATCCGAACGAAAGCTTTGTCTACCAAGAGGACAACTCGTTCTGGAGCCACGAGGTTAACTTCATCTCGACTGGCAACAGTCCGTTACAGTGGGTGGCGGGTGCTTACTATTTCAAGCAGCACTATACCCAGCCCGTCTATACCGAAAACAAGGCTCAGAAGGAATGGAACGGTCCGTTCGCCTTTGCGCTTTGCCCCGCCAGCCCAGGCGGCGCATGCCCAACCTCAACGACCAATCGCCGGTTTGATAACCGTCCAGACGTGAACGCTGAGTCCTACGCTACCTTTGGACAGCTCGACTGGAAGGTCAGCGACCATTGGAAAATGACGGGTGGTCTGCGTTACTCTCATGACCGCAAATATGGTCAAGAATCGGTCCGCATCCTCTGCTTCGCCGTTTCGGGTTGCGACTTCTCTGCACCTTACGGCGTGCCACCCGCAATCGACATTACCCAGACCGGTAGCGTCGTGGCCAATGGTAACTCGCTGCCAAAGGGTGTGGTCGCTAAGACGGCGTTTGATCCGATTACCGGCTTTGCGACCCGCAAGCAGGACTTTGAGTGGTCTGCCGTTACCGGTACTGCCGGTATCGAATGGACCCCTGATCAAGACACCATGGCCTATTTCAAATATAGCAAGGGCTATAAGGCTGGCGGCTTCAACATCGGTATCTTTACAGTCTTGAGCTTCTTCCCAACAACGGATGAAGAACTGGTTGATGCCTTCGAAATCGGACTGAAGAAAGATATCGGACGCACGTTGCAGGCCAACTTCGCTGTGTTCCGCTACAACTACACAAACCTACAGATCCCCATCACGCGTATCGCGACCGGCGCCGTGGGTGAAGTTGGTCCTGGACCAACGACGGCGACTGACTTCTATAACGTGCCCAAATCAGTGTCTCAGGGCTTTGAGATGGAAACGACTTGGAAGCCCACCCCGAACATGCAGGTCCTGTTCAACTATTCCTACAATGACACCCACCTTGAGGCCGGCACCGCCGTCGACTCCGTCGACCCACTGGCTTTGGATCCTAAGGCTAAGCCGGTTTTGACCTTGGCTCAGTGCGCCGTGATCGTCGCCGGTACAACCACCTGCCCGATCGATGTGTTCACGGGTGGCTATACCCGGATGCAGAACCTAAACGGTAGCCAGTTGCCAAACGCGGCGAAGCAAAAGCTGGCCTTCAATGTCAACTATAGCTGGGACTTCCAGCCCGGTTATCTGGTGGCCTCTGCCAGCTATGTCTGGCGCGACAAGCAATATGGTACCCTGTTCGAGCGTTCATATAACGAGGCGCCCGCATGGGCTCAGATTGACGCTCGTCTGATCTGGACCCAAGCCGAAGGTCGTTACAAGATCATTGGCTACGTCAAGAACCTGACCGATGAGATTGGCTATGACGCTGGTGCAACCGGAACCCGAATGGCGGGCTATATCCGTCCAGCAGGAAGCCTCGGTTATGCCGGAGCAACCATGACCCCGACGATCCAAGGCATTTCCAAGACCTACTCTGTGGTGCCACCGCGCACCTTCGGTGTGGAACTGCAATATAAGTTCTAGAGCCAGCCTCTAGATCTCAGGTTAGACCCCCGGGCGTTCACTACGTCCGGGGGTTTTTCTTTTTGGGCGCCGGCGTAAGAATTGGCTTGAAAGATCAGGTCAGAGCTTTGACACTCGGGAACAGAGACGCAGAACCTCCGATCAAGGAGGCGGCGAGGGAAATTACATATGTCGCGATCAGATTTAAGCGTGGTTCGGGCCTTGGCCTTAATAGTGGCCCTGATCTTACCGGTTCACGCCTTCGCCGTTCCCGTGCCTGAGCAACTGCCTGCGGGCCAAGCCCTCTATGATCAGCACTGCAAGAGCTGCCACGAGGCCGCCCAAGGCCGCACGCCCGGTCGCGAGCAACTTGCCCAGCGCAATCCCGCCGACATTTTTGTTGCCCTGAAGTCGGGGGCCATGAAGGCCATGTCTCAAGGCCTGTCTGACAGCGATATGCGCGACATTGCGGGCTACCTGACCTCATCGGGTAAGTCTGACAGCCTGACCAGTATGCTCAACCCGCCTGCGTCCAAATCCGCCACGGTCGACAAGCTCTGCCCTGCGGGCAAGACCTTGAAGGCCAGCGCCTCCAGTTGGGCCCTGTCGGGCTTTGACGGGGCTTCGAGCCGGTTTCAGACCCAGTCGGCGCTGAACGCGCAAAATGTGTCGCGTTTAAAGGTCAAATGGTCCTTCTCGATGGAGGGCGGTGGTCAACCGGTCGTTCTGGGGGGCTGGGTCTTTGCCACCAACCGCAACGGCTCTTTCTATGCGCTGGATGGCAAGACCGGCTGTGTCATCTGGTCGGTCTTGGATGCCCAATCGCGCAATACGCCGCTCGTGCTGAAGAGCACGGTCTCGCCGAGCGGCTGGATGGTTGTGATCGGACAGTTGGATAAGCGTGTTCGCGCCTTTGACGCTCAGGACGGCAAGACCCTGTGGCGCAGCCCGGTGCTGGATAACCACGTCGCCGCTTCACTGACGGGGGCCACTACTGTTTCTGGTGATACGCTCTATGTGCCGGTCAGCTCCTATGAGGAGGCTGTGTCCATGTCTAAGGCCTATGCCTGCTGCACCTTCCGAGGTTCGCTGGTGGCCCTGGACCTTCGCACCGGCGCTCAGAAATGGAAGACCTATACGATCAAAGAGGCCCCGCGCGACTATGGCCGGGTCAATGCCTCAGGCATGGGCCTGAAAGGTCCCGCCGGCGGCGCCATCTGGTCTGCGCCGACGGTCGATGCCGCACGCGGCTTGGTCTATGTCGCGACGGGCGACAGCTATACCGACATCGACAGTGAGGGCTCTGATGCGATCATCGCCATAGAGATGGCGTCGGGAAAGATTCGCTGGACACAGCAGGTCACCGCCAAAGACAATTTCGTCATGGGCTGCGACCGTAAGGGACCGGCAGCGACAGGCAACTGTCCATCGCCCATGGGACCGGATCATGATTTTGGTGCCGCTCCGATCCTCTTCACCCTACCCGGCGGCAAGCAGGTCCTCTTGGCGGGGCAGAAATCCGGCATGGCCTATGGTCTATCGCCAGAGGATGGAAAGCAGCTTTGGAACACCCAGGTCGGCGTCGGTGGTGCCTTGGGTGGTATCGAGTGGGGCATGGCCGCCGATCGGGCGCAACTCTATGTCGCTATGGCCGATCTAACGGGTCTGTTTCGTGCGGCATCCGGTGACAAGAGCCCAGATCTCGCCAAGCCCGGCCTATCGGCGCTCGATCCGGCAACAGGCAAGATCAAATGGTACACACCGTCACCTGTCGCCCCGTGTGGACTGCACAAGCCCACCTACGACCTAAAGGGCTGTATGCGCGCCCAGTCTGCCGCACCGAGCGTCATTCCAGGCGCGATCATCTCCGGTACGACCGACGGCTGGCTGCGCGCCTACGAGGCCAAGACCGGCAAGATCATCTGGGAATATTCGAGCACGGCTCAGACCTTCTCGACGGTCAACGGCGTGCCCGCTCAGGTGGGCGGCGGCTTCGACGGGATGGGACCGGCCATTGCTGATGGCATGGTCTTTGTCATGTCCGGCTTTAACGGCGCCTCTCGCGTCGCAGGCAATGGGCGAAACGTCCTGCTGGCCTTCTCGGTGGATGGCCAATAGGGGCCTGATCAGCGTTTGGCCGTCTGCATCGTCTTGAGCAAGGCCTGAAAGCGGCGCCCGCGATGGGTTTCGTGAGCGTCCTTAATCTGGGCAAGGCCAAGGCCTGCCAAGGCTGGGTCCTGCGCGCTGTCAGGCGTGAGGGCCGCCATACGCTGATAGGTCCCTTGGTCAATGCGTTGGCGAACAGCCTTGATATTGCCGTTTGGGTCTCCGGGCGTACCGTCGCCGAAATAGCCATAGCCCTCAACCATATTAGCGATGGAGGTGGCGTTGAACCCCATGCGCCAGAGCAGCTTGTCACTGGCCTTGGCCAAGACCTCGGGCGAAACGGTCAGTAGGAAGTTCTCCTGCTGACGCACCCAGGATTTGACGATCGAGTTGGTGAGAATATAGCGCAGCCGATCAGAGCGATTGACCGCACCCGCATGGAGCAATCGCCCGTCCATTATAAGGATCGTGCCGGCTGGTGCCTCCAGGTTGATGGGCGGCGGCAAGGGTCCATAGGCCTCGGGACCGTCCTTCATCTGATGGGAACCGGGGACGACCAACGTGCCGCCGTTCACCTCATTGACGTCCTGTAGGATGTATATCGTATTGACCAGCGCGGGGGCGTCAAGGAAACGGAAAGGCACAGGAAAGGATTGATCTTGATGCAGAGCCTGCGGCTGACAGCCCGGAAAAGAGATGTTGGCCAAAAAGCTGTAATGGTTCCAACCTGGCCCTAGGGCCTCATCCATGAACCGCTCGATCAAGGGGCCGGCCTGCACAGCGCTGGGGTCATGTTCCATGCACTGGGTGAACATATCGCCCTTATTGACCAGAGCCCAGACATGCTGCTGCGCGGGACTAATATGGGCCAGACCTAAGGCGCGCTCGGCGGCGGCCTGCTCAATGACCCGTTCGTGCAGGCTTTGGCACTGGTCAGGCGACACGCCATCTTCAATCAGTCCATAGCCCCAGCGGATAAAGTCGGCGCGAAGCTGGTTCAGCTCCTTGGTGGGCTGAGGCAGGTCTTGATGGCGCCAATAGTCATGTTTGCGGGCCACGGTCGTGTCGTAATAGCGGCCAACACCCCATTCCAGAGTGTCCGTCGGCTTGGGGGGACGCATGGCGGGATTGTGCCGCATCAGGGACCGGTAGGGCTCGCCATTGGCATAGAAATCGGCATAGCCAAGCTTTATGCCATCATTGCAATCGAGGTAAGCTTGAGTGAACTCCATAGGAATAGGCATGACCTTCTCCAGTTCGCGATAGTTGTAAGGGATGCGCCCCTAGGCGAACGCGATCCAGCGTCCGCCTGCGGCTGCGGTGACCCAGACGAGGATCTGAGAATAGGCGATGGTCTGGGCGAAGGTCGAGGGTCCACCGTCCTTCATGATGGCTCGGCCCCTCACGACGGCAAAGCCAAGAACCCAAACGAACCAAACGCCAGAGAGCACGATATTGGCCATGTCGATACTGGCCATGTCCTCCGGCTTGAAGAGCAGATTGGTCGCCACAGACATGGCAGCCAAGATCGCGAGGCATCCAGCGCCATAGAGCCAGCGCGCGCGTCCCTGCACCACGACCAGAACAATCAAGCTGCCCGCGCTCAAGACATGGAGCAGGCCTGGTGTGACTAAGCCGCCTGTGGCCAAGACCACGACCGACAGGGCCCAGAGACCAAGGCCCAGACCGGCCCAGAGGCGGGTAGCTGATCGCGTTTCGTTTAAGGCAACAGGGCCAAGGACCTTGAAACTCAGCACGATCCCACCGATCAGGGCGATGAACTTGGCAAGGAAGGCGGCACTATCATAGAGCCGCTCGGCATTGGCCATACCAATGAGCAGGCCGCTGATGGTGGTGGCCACGAGGCCAATGGCGATCAGGCGCGAAACGCCGCGATAGGTCTCCTCAATCGGCCGCTCGACCAGTCCAACCCCTAAAATCCTGAGGCTTACCAGAGCCGATGCCCCGCCTAACGTCAGGACGGAGACAATGTGGAACACCTCCCAGATCGCGAAATTGGCCTTGATGTCATAGGCTGGCCAGACCTTGACCAGATGGGCAACGAACGGTTGGAGGGTCGGGAACAGATCGGATAGGGTCATGGGTGAGCGACCTCAATGGCAACCGCGCCCTGTTCAGAGGTCGCGCAGGCCTGAACCTGATTGATGAAGGCAGTCTGGGGCTTGCCGCACTCGTACCAATTATAGGCAATGAACCGGCCCATAATGATGACCAGGAGCCACACGGTCAGAGAGGCCAGTCCTGACAGTCGAACCGCCGTCGGCGGCCGCTCCTGAGCGTCCCATTGGTCTTGATGGCGATGGAGCACAAGGTGGAACCAGAGGATGTTCAAACCGGCCAGGACAAGGAAGCAAAGCTTCAGTCTGAACCAGATATTATGATAATAAACCAGAGGCTTGGCGAAAAATAACGCCACGCCGGTAATGACCATAATGGCAAAGCCGCCCAGCACGAGGGGCAGCAGTCTTCGGGTGATAACGGAGTTTGGTATGGTCTTGAGCGCCACGCCCATGAGCCGCAAATCAATCACCAGCATCACGCCCGCAAACAGCATCAGGCTGATCAGATGGGTACCTTCAAGCAGTCCCCAAAAGTTCAATGACCCCAAAAGGGCCTCGCTCCAAGATGGATCAAACTCTTCTGGACCCTTACCCAGAGACGTCTGAAGCCATACTAAAAAGGATCTTAACACCCGCACCCTCCCGTGCCGCGCTGCTGCAAAGTCCGACGATGCGGCGTGTTACAGGAGCCCGATTTTGCGCAGACTTGATTATGGGCTCCGACGCAAGGGTGCGACAGGAGCCATCGCTTTGCAAGTGCGCCAATCAAATGCGTTGCAAGCGTTGACAAGGACCGTATTGGCTGTGCAGCATTAATGAGCGTCGTATCTAATCAAGGATCACTGAGCGGATCCACTGCGACGCGCCAAAAATGGTGAGGAAGCCCATGGTATCGAAAAAAGCCACCCTAATGGCCGTTGTGGCAATGGCCTGTGCGCTCGGCAGCGCAGCGATGGCGCAAGGCCCAACCTATAAGGCTCCACGCGGACCCGACAAGGTCCATCCGGACCTGAACGGCGTCTGGCAGGTCTTGAACTCTGCCAACTACAATATCGAACCTCACCTGAGTTCGGCCGCGATGGCCATGCGCTCAGGACCGGTTATCCCGGTTCCGGCCAAAGAGGTTGTCGCTCTTGGCGCTGTGGGTTCGGTTCCTCCAGGACCCGGCGTCGTGGTTGGGGGTACAATCCCCTACAAGCCAGAGGCCTTGGCCAAGCGCGATGAGAACAAGGCTCAGTGGCTGAGCCGTGATCCAGAGATTAAATGCTACCTGCCCGGCGTGCCGCGCGCGACCTACATGCCCCAACCGTTCCAAATCGTGCAGGGGCAAGACAAGATGATGATTGCCTATCAGTATGCCAGCGCGACCCGGACCATCCTGTTCAAGGATCCCGGCGAATATCCCGCTGACAGCTGGATGGGTCAGTCCGTCGCGACCTGGGACGGCGATACCCTGGTGGTCAAGGTGACCGCGCTCAATGACCAATCTTGGCTCGACCGAGCCGGTAACTTCCATTCGGACATGATGACCGTGGTTGAGCGCTATACGCCGACCAGCGCCGTGACCATGCGCTACGAAGCAGAAATCACCGACGCAGAGACCTATACCAAGCCGTGGAAGATGGAGATGACCCTCTATAGGGCGGTCGGTCCTGACGTCACGCTCGGCCAGTTCAAGTGCGTGGAACATGTGACAGAGCTTCTTTATGGCGACCTGCGTAAAGAGCCGCTGAAATAGTCCCGAAACCCATTCTCTAACGCCCATTCCGGAGCCTAAACGCCCATGACCCGTGGTCTTAAATTCGCATCCATCGTTCTTGCCTTGGCCCTTGGAGCCTCTGGCCAAGCCCAGGCCCACCACGCCTTCGCTGCTGAGTTCGACAGCAATTCGCCAGTTCTTCTGCGTGGCAAGGTCACGCGGGTGGAGTGGATCAATCCCCATGCTTGGGTTCATCTGGTCGCTCAGGCGCCCGGCAAGCCTGATCAAGAGTGGATGGTTGAGGGCGGCACGCCCAACACCCTGTTCCGCTCGGGCATCAACAAGGCCTCGCTGCGCCCCGGTACGACGATCATCGTGCGCGGCTATCAGAGCAAGGATCACCTCTGCACGCCCCAGTGCCGCGCCAATGGTCGCGACCTGACGCTTGAGAATGGCCAAAAGCTGTTCATGGGCTCGAGTGGCACCGGCGCGCCGAAGGATGGCGCTGACGCTTCTGAGAAGAAGTGACGATAGGGTAGAAGAGGGGCAACAGCATGCGTCGACAGTTATCTGTTTGGGCCTTGGGATTAACGGCGGCATTGCTGCTGACTTCTTGCGGTAAGCCTAAGCCCTCGCTCTATGATACCACCCTGCCGGTCTTGGAGGTGATGGATCACCTGATCGATCCAGGTGCTTGGGCCTTTTGGCGGGCATCCGGAGAAGTGACTGAGGAAGCGGGTACCAAGAGCTTAAGGCCGACGACGGAGGAGGGGTGGCTTGCGGCCGAAAATGGTGCCGTTCAGGTCGCCGAGGGCGGCAATCTTATGCTGCTTCCGGGCCGCGTTCGCGATGAAGAATGGATCCGCTTGGCGAAAAAGCTGACCCAAGATGGGCTCGAGGCCAAGGCCGCGACTGAAGCCAAAGATTCCGATCGAATGTTTGTTGCTGGCGCGGAGATGTACAAAACCTGCAAGGCCTGCCACGCGAAATATGTTCCGGCTCTGCAGCCCGGTGCCGAGCCTGTTGGCGCGCCACTACCAGATTGGCCGGAAGACGTAAGCCAAAAACAAAATCAATTCCTTGAAGGAAAAAAATGATGATTTTCCGTCTCCTTGCTCCATCGACCCCTCGCCTTGGCGCGATGGTTGCCGCTCTAGTCCTTTCTGGAGTGGCAGGCCAAGTCGTCGCGGCGGAAACGCCTGCGGCTGCCCCTCTGAACCTGGCGGTTATCTCGGACCGCGCTCAGGTCGCTGCTTCGCCTGAGGTGGTCTGGAAGAAGACCGGGGGCTATTGCGATATTGGCGCGATGTTGAAGACCACCTGCGTGATCACGTCTGGCACTGGGGATGTCGGTTCGAACCGCCTGATCGCTGGCCGGGTCAACGAAATCTTGGTTGCCAAGACCTCGACCTCCTACACCTACACTCAGCCCATGGCCCCAAACCTCTATCATGGTACGGTTGAGGTCTTGCCTGACGGTCCAGGCAAGTCGGTGGTGATCTACACGCTGCTGTTGGACCCAACCTTTGGCGGCGACCCTGCCACGCGGGACGCCAAGATTGCGGAACGTCGCGGCTTCTTGAAGCTCATGCTCGGTCAGATCAAGGCCGCGTCAGAAGCACCATAAGGATCAGATGGGCAGCAAGGGGGATCAGGCTCTCAAGCCCGACCGCCTTGTGACCGGGAACCCAATGATATGACAGGCACCCCCTCCGCCGCACCAACGCTCTGGACCAAGCTCGCCTATGGGTTTGGGGCTGCGGCCAATGGGGTTGCGGATAATGCCTTCAACTATTTCCTCTTGATGTTCTATGGCCAGGTCATCGGCCTCAGCCCGATCCTCGTCGGCTTGGCCATGACCATCGGTATGATGGTCGATGCCTGCCTTGACCCCATCGTCGGCCTTTGGTCGGATAATCTGCGCTCACCTTGGGGGCGTCGCCATCCCTTCATCTATGCGGCGGTGGTGCCGACCGGGCTACTGTTCTTCCTGATCTGGAATCCGCCTCATGGCTGGTCCGAGCAGGCGCTGTTCTTCTATCTTCTGGGGCTGTCTGTGTTGATCCGCGCGGCGGGATCGCTGTTCCAGATCCCGTCATCGGCTCTCGCGCCGGAACTGAGCACCAGCTACGACCAGCGCAGCAGTCTGATGAGCTACCGCTACTTCTTCGGTTGGGTAGTCGGCAATATGATGACGGTGTCGATGTTCTATCTCATCTTCCCGGCCTTCTCGACAGCGGCGGTGCCCAATGGTCAGTTCAACCGTGATGCCTACGCCTTTTATGGCGTCTTGGTGTCGATCTTGGCCCCCTTTGCGATGCTGGTGTCAGGGCTTGGAACCCATCGCCATATCCCGAACCTGACGGTTCCGCCTCTGCGCGAATCCAAGTCGATCAAGGAATTGTTCGGCGAGATCTTTGCCACGCTCGGCAATCGCTCGTTCGCAGCCCTGTTCATCGCGGCGACCTTCGGCGCGGTTTCGACGGGTTTAGCAGCCGGTCTGGCCTTCTATTTTTCGACCTATTTTTGGCGCTTCACCACCCTTCAAAATGCTTACTTGACCATGGGCGTCTTCGCCTCCGCGGTTCTGGGTTTCTTGGCGGCACCTTTGGCCACCCGAACCATTGGCAAGAAGCAGGGGGCGGTGATTATCGGCCTGATCGCCTTTTTAGGCTCGCCGCTGCCGATCGTGCTTCGGCTTCTAGGCCTGATGCCGGCCAATGGGACGCCGGAGACCTTTTGGATCGTCTTTGGCTTTACCGCCATCGATACGGGCCTGATCATCTGTTTCCAGATCCTAGCCTCCTCGATGATGGCCGACCTGGTCGAGCAGGCCCAGTTGCGCACCGGTAAGCGCTCTGAAGGGCTGTTCTTCGCCGCCGATGGGTTTGCGCGCAAGATGGTCACGGGGCTTGGCCTGATCCTTGCGACCCTACTGCTGCAGTTTGCCAACTTCCCCAAGGGAGCCGATCCGAGCCAAGTTTCTGACGCGGTCACCGCCCGTCTGGCGATCCTTTATGTCCCCTCTATTCTGTTCCTCTGGCTGTCCATGGTCGCGGTCATCTCGACCTACAAGGTTAGCCGATCTGATCACGAAAAGGCCTTGCAGGATCTATCCGACAAGGCCGCCAAGCAAGCTTTGACATCAACCGATTAATCGACACACCAAGACGGAGAAAACCGATGCGGATCAAATTTTTGGCGATGGGGGCGGTTGCAGCCCTAGCCCTAGGGGTCGGGGCCTTTGGCGTGAGTGCCAATGCCGCTGAGCCCGCGCCCTACAAGGCGCCCCGTTTGGCCTTCGGTCAGCCTGATCTGGGCTCCAACTGGTCTAATGTCAGTCTGACGCCAGAGAGCCGTCGCGGGGGCATGGGCACGCGCGCTGTCCTGACCGAAGACGAGGTCAAGGCCATCGAGAGCGGTGCCGTCAAGGCCCTCGATGATGCCAATCAGCCAACAGACCCCAATGCACCAGCGCCTACGGCGGGCGGGGATAAGCCACCTCCGGGCACGCGTCCGGAGTTCGCAGCCGCTGGCGGCGCGGTGGGCGGCTATAATGCCTTCTGGCTTGATGCCGGCAGCCGGGTCATGCGCGTCAATGGTCAGCCTCGCTCTTCCATCCTGACCACGCCAAACGGGCAGGTTCCGCCCTATCTTCCCGGCGTTAAGGGCCCTGAGCCTTGGTGGAAGGCGGGGGACCATTATGAGAACCCGGAGAACCGCTCCTATGGCGAGCGTTGCATTATGGGCTTTGGCCGCAATGCGGGCCCGCCGATGCTGGCCAATGGCTTCTACAATAACGACTATATGATTGTGCAGTCGCCGACCGTGATCAGCATCCTGGTCGAGATGGTGCACGATGTGCGGATGATCCGGCTCAATGGCAAGCACCGTACCGATGGGCTTCGGCCATGGATGGGCGACTCCATCGGCCATTTTGAAGGGGACACCTTGGTGGTCGAGACCACCAATATCCCAGAGACCCAAGCCTATTATGGCTCGTGGAAGAACCTGACGGTTGTCGAACGCTTCACCCGCGTTGGCCCTCAGCGACTTTACTACACCTACAGCATCGTCGACCCGACCATGTGGGCCCAGCCTTGGGGCGGAGAATATGAGTTCTCGCCGTTGCAAGGGGAGGTCTATGAATATGCCTGTCACGAGGGCAACTACGCTCTGAGCCATATTCTGGCCGGTGCACGCGCTGAAGAGGCGGCTAAGGCGGCCAAGGTTGCTCAAAAGCCTTGATCTAAGCGCTGACTTACAACCGAACGCCAATGCCATCCCTTCCTATGATCGAAGGGGTGGCATTGTCATTTTAGAGGACAATTGGTCCTTGCCTAAGTCGCCGCGGCCCATAAGCTGGCGGCAATCAAAACCAAATCCGGACTGGGGAACACCATGGTCGAAGATATTCTTGAGCCGAACCTGCCGATCATTGATCCCCACCATCACCTCTGGGACCTGAACCCGCTGCTCGGCCACTTTCCAGAGCCGCATCACCCCTTCATCGCCGCCGTTGCGCGCACGCCCTACTACACGTTCGACCAGCTGCGTAGCGATGCCCAAAGCGGTCACCGCGTGGTCGGGACGGTCTTTATGGAATGTGGTGCCTTCTATCGCGCCGATGCGCCTGCGGAGATGCAGCCCGTCGGTGAGGTCGAGTTCGTCAACGGCGTCGCCGCCCAGAGCGCCAGCGGCATCTATGGCGAATTGCGCGCCGCAGCCGCCATCATTGGCCATGCCGACATGACCCTAGGCGACCGCGCTAAGCCAGTACTCGAGGCGCTGATTGCGGCCGGTAATGGCCGGTTCAAGGGTATTCGGCACCAAGGGGCTTGGGACGCCAACCCTGACGTCCTTGGCCCTCCGTTTCAGGCGCCGCAAGGCCTGCTGGCGAGTGACGCTTTCCATGAGGGCTTCAAGGCGCTGGCGCCGATGGGCCTGACCTTTGACGCTTGGGTGGTTGAGCCGCAGTTGGACGATGTGCTCAAGCTTGCCCGGGCCTTTCCCGATACCAGCATCATCCTTGACCACTGCGGAACGCCCCTGAACATCGCCAACTATCAGGGCAAGCTGGATGAGAACTTCGAGCGCTGGCGCAACTCGATCTGGGCCATTGCCCAATGTCCCAACGTGACGGTCAAGCTTGGCGGCCTCGCCATGGCCTTCTGCGGCATGCCCGAACAGGGGCCGGAGGCGGGGGTCAGCTCAGAGGCCTTAGCCGCCATGTGGAAGCCCTATATCGAAACCTGCATCGAAGCCTTTGGTCCGCAGCGGGGGATGTTTGAAAGCAACTACCCTGTGGATAAGTGGGGCGCGAGCTATGCCACCCTCTGGAACGCCTTCAAGCGCATCACGGCAGGCGCCTCCGCCGACGAGAAACGCGCCCTCTATGCGGGGAACGCGGCGCGGGTCTATGGGATTGAGAACCTGTTGGTCGGCATCTAAAGCACGGCGATGGATGGGCGGTGGGGCGGCATTAGGACTGCCCCGCTGTTCATCTTTATAAAGACATTTGGCAAAAAATAGCTAAAACTCTGATTTTTTGAGATTTATCGCTCTCATCCAGTCACGGAAGCTTGTCTTGACGGGATGGTGGGCGCAGTAGGATTCGAACCTACGACCCGCTGATTAAGAGTCAGCTGCTCTACCAACTGAGCTATGCGCCCGCACCAGAACTGCCTTTGGTGAGGGCAGAAGCGAGGGCGCGATACATACGCTAATCTATTGGGATGGCAAGCGACTTGATATGACTTTTATAAGGAAAATGGGGGGCACCCATGGCCGAACGAGAAAAAACGGGAGCACTGGATTTCGATTATCTCGAGACCTATGCCGATGGCGATATGGTGGTCGTTGAAGAGGTTCTAAATCTCTTCCGAGAACAGGCGGGCCTGTGGCTACGGGTCATGGATCCGCACGACCCGGGTGAAGGCTGGCGCGATGGGATCCATAGCCTGAAGGGAACGGCCTTGGGTGTGGGGGCGGTGTCGCTGGCCCAGGCCTGTTCAACGGCGGAGTGGGTCATCGGTGATGCTCACATGGACCGGACGCTTGCCCTGATCCGTGTGCGCGATGCCGTAGAGGCAGTCTTGGCCGATATTGCGATCTATCAGTACGAGAAGAATATTCAGTCCTTGCGCGACTGATCCCAGACGCTGAGCTCGTAGGCGATGGATCGGTCGATCAGCAGGCGCCAGACGGGCTCTGCGATGGCGGGCGACAGGCCGACCTTCTGCGCCTCGGCCTTGACCTTGGCCACCACGTCTTCGATGCGCGGCACGTCGCGCACCACATTGCGGTCCTGCTTGATCCGGGCGGCGGCGTCCATATAGCCCTGACGCTCCGCCAAGAGGGCGACAAGGGCACGATCAAGCTCATCCACCCCTCGGCGAACTTCGGTCATGGTGCTGCAGTCAGAGGGGGGGAGGCGATCAGACGTCATTGGGCCTTAGATTCCAGCACCATTATCAATGGACAGAAGCGCGGCCTCATGGGCCTCGGCTTCCGCGATGAGCCACGAGACGAAGGCCTTAACCTGCGGCAACCGTCCCTTGGCCTTGGGATGGACGAGGTAATAGGCGAAATCGACGGCGGTGGCGATCTGAAAGGGCGCGACCAATCGGCCTGCATCCAGATCCGCCTGCGCCAAGGCCCGCTTGGCCAGCGCCACGCCGCGCCCACCGACCGCCGCCTCGATGACCAGCGAGGACTGGTTAAAGCGCGGCCCCCTAGCCCCGTCCATACCTTTCACGCCGCGCGCCGCCAGCCACATGGTCCAGTCTGGACAGCTTTCGTCCGCGTCTGGCGAGCCATCGTGCAGAAGGATCTGCCCGCTGAGATCGGACAGATCGCTCAGAGGGTGGGCTTCTAAAAAGGCAGGGCTGGCAACGGCGATCACCGTCTCTTGCATCAGGCGATGGACCTCCAGCCCCGGATAGCGGCCCGAGCCATAGCGGATGGCGATATCCACCTCACCGCCGCCAAAATCGACCAACTCCATCCCCGCCGACACCCAGACATCGACATGGGGATGGGCAGCCTCGAACTTGCCCAGACGCGGGACCAGCCACTTGGCGGCAAAGGAGGGTGCGACCGAGACGGTCAAGCGCCGACCATCAATGGCCGCTGTCAGCATCGAGGCGGCTTCCGCCAAACGGTCAAAGGCCTCGCGCAGGGCGGGCAGGGCGATCTGGGCCGCGTCGGTCAGCAACAGTCCCTTGGGCGTGCGCTTAAACAGGGCCGCGCCGACATAGTCTTCGAGATTTTGGATCTGCTGGCTAACCGCGCCGGGGGTCACCGATAGTTCTTCTGCGGCACGACTGAAGTTCAGGTGCCGGGCAGCGGCCTCAAAGGCCCTTAGCGCGTTTAGGGGGGGTAGTCGGCGGCGGTCCATAGTTTTCCTATAGCCTTAGGCAGAAGTCCTCGTTTGCGAAGTGGCAGCATCCGCAACAATTTGCAACTGTTCCGCAACGTTATGGCCCTTTCGTTGTGGTGCGGACAGCGGAGTGGATGCTAATCGTTCACTCCGTTAGATCCGGCAATCCATGCCAGTCCGACCCGATGAAAGCTTTCTAGGCCTATGGCCCGACGACTTGTTGTCCTGCAATCCTCTACCAATGCGCCGGAGTCTGGCCGCGTTGCGGGTAAGGTGTGGCTGGTCGGTGGTGGACCTGGCGATCCTGATCTCTTGACGGTCAAGGCCTTGCGGCTGCTGCAAAGCGCTGATGTGGTGGTTCATGACCGCCTGACCCCTCAGCCTGTGCTTGACCTTGCGGGTCCCCAAGCGCGGATGATCGATGTCGGCAAGCGCAAGTCGCGCCACACCCTGCCGCAAGATGACATCAATGCCCTGTTGGTCGCCTTGGCGCTCGAGGGCCTAAAGGTCGTGCGGCTCAAGGGCGGTGATCCCTTTGTCTTTGGCCGGGGCGGCGAAGAGATGCAGGCATGCCGCGAGGCCGGGGTTCCGGTCGAGATCGTTCCGGGCGTCAGCGCAGGCCTAGCGGCGGCGGCGGGGGCAGGCGCGCCCCTGACCCATCGCGGCATGGCGCAGGCCGTGACCTTCGTGACTGGCCACGCGGCCAGCGGCCAAGCGCCTGATCTGGACTGGAACGCCTTGGCGAGCGCCAACCACACGGTCGTGGTCTATATGGGCCTATCCAGTGCGCCGATCATCACCGCCCGCCTGATTGAGGCGGGTCGTGCCGCATCCACGCCGGTCTTGGCCGTTGAAAATGCCAGCCGCCCGGACGAGCGGCGGGTCCTATCCACCCTTGGTCAGTTGCCCATGGCCCTTAGCGGCATTGACGGTCCTGCCATTCTCATCATCGGAGAGGTCGCCGCCTTGGCACAGGACGCGACCCTTCTGGATCAAGTTTTAGAGCGAGTTCAGGCATGAGCGCCGAGTTTCTAAAGGCCCTAACAGCCAATCGGCTGAGCGAGGGTGACGTGGTCTTTTGGGCCAAGGGGCAGTGGGTCGAGCAGTTTGCCGATGCGGAACTGTTCACCGACGAAGCCCCAGCGGAGGCGGCAGTGGCCTCTGCCAAGAGCCAGAACAGAGTGGTCGTGGACGCCTATCTGATCGATGTGACCCGGTCCGATCAGGGCGTTGCACCCGTCAGCTATCGCGAGCGTCTGCGGGCGCTCGGTCCAACCAATGAGCTTGGCCATGGCAAACAGGCTCTGGGCGGTGCCGCCATCGCCGCCCTGCAAGCCGCGTCCGGAGCCGCCCGCTCGACCGGTCGCCTTGATCTCATCCGTCGCAAGTAAGGACACCGCATGTACCGCTATGATGCGATTGATAAGGAATTTCTGACCGACCGCTCGAACGAGTTTCGGCATCAGGTCAGCCGTCGTCTGGCAGGCGAATTGAGCGAAGACCAGTTCAAGCCCCTGCGCCTAATGAACGGTCTCTATCTACAGCTCCACGCCTATATGCTGCGGGTCTGCATCCCCTATGGCACGTTGAATGTGGCCCAAGTGCGCCGTCTGGCCTGGATCGCGCGGACCTATGACAAGGACTATGGTCACTTCACCACCCGTCAGAATATCCAGTTCCATTGGATCAAGCTGCGCGACGCCCCGGACATTCTCGATGCCTTAGCTGAGGTGGATCTTCACGCCATCCAGACCTCGGGCAACTGTATCCGCAACACAACCTCCGACCCCCGCGCGGGCGCGACGGCCGAGGAGATCGACGATCCTCGAGTCTGGTCCGAAGCGATCCGTCAGTGGTCGACCCTGCATCCGGAATTCTCGTACCTGCCGCGCAAGTTCAAGATTGCCGTAACCGCCTCGGCCAAGGATCGCACGGCAGCGCGGGTTCACGATATTGGGCTGGCCCTGCGCCGAGGCCGCGATGGTACCTTGGGCTTTGAGGTCATGGTCGGCGGCGGCATGGGGCGCACGCCCTTCATCGGTCAGACGATCAAGGAATTCCTGCCCGCGACGCGGCTGCTGTCCTATCTTGAAGCAGTTTTGCGGGTCTATAACCGCGCCGGTCGCCGGGACAATATCTATAAGGCCCGGATCAAGATCTTGGTCTCGTCGCTGGGTGCTGAAGAGTTTGGCCGTCAGGTGGAAGAGGAGTGGGCCCAGATTGATGGGGCTCGCGCCGACCTGCCCGACACCGAACTGGCGCGCATTCGTGCGGCCTTTATCCAGCCCGGTCTCGAAGTCTTGCCGCCGGTCAGCGAAAGCTATGAGGCGGCCCGCGCCGCCAATCCCGCGCTGGCTCGCTTTGCGCGCAACAATGTCAGCGCCCATAAGGCCCCGGGCTATGCCATTGTCGATGTCTCGCTCAAGGCCCATGACGCGACGCCGGGTGATGCCAATTTCGATCAGTTGGAAGCCATCGCCGATCTGGCCGAGCGCTTTAGCCTTGGTGATATCCGCGTCACGCACGAGCAGAACCTCGTCCTGCCGCATGTCAAGCAGGGCGATCTTCCCGCCCTGTTCGAAGGCTTGGCCGCGGTAGGTCTGGCGACGCCGAACATCAATCTGGTGTCCGATATCATCGCCTGTCCGGGGCTGGACTATTGCGCTCTGGCCAATGCCCGCGCCATTCCGGTGGCCCAGTCCATCGCCCAGCGCTTCCTCGATGCGGACCGGGCTGAACTGGTTGGCGAACTGAAGATCAAGATTTCGGGCTGTATCAATGCCTGTGGTCATCACCATGTCGGCCATATCGGTATTTTGGGCGTCGATAAGAAGGGGGAGGAATATTACCAGCTCACCCTTGGCGGTTCGGGCGCAGAAGATGCCAGCATCGGCAAGATCCTCGGCCCCGGTCTCAATGCCGACCAGGTCGCTCCAGCGGTGGACCGTCTCGTCGAGGTCTATCTGGCGGAGCGCCAAGGCGAGGAGCGGTTCCTCGACACCTATCGCCGCATTGGCATGACGCCGTTCAAGGAGGCCGTCTATGTCGACGCTCATTAAGTACACCGCCAACGGCGCGACCGAGGTTGAAAACGCTTTCGTCTCTGTGGTTGATGATGAGGCTGTACCTCAGGGTGCCGATATCATTGTCTCGCTAAGCCGCATCAAGGCCGAGGGCGAGGCGCTGCTGTCCAGTGGCGTTCGGGTCGGGGTTCAGATCGAACCGGCTGAGGCGGTTGAAGACTTGGCAGAGCTCTTGCCGCGTTTGGCGCTCGTTGCCCTGGCCTTCCCGAAGTTTCGCGATGGTCGGGCCTATACCTCGGCAACCCTTCTGCGTCAGCGGTTGGGCTTTAACGGTGAAGTGCGTGCCGTCGGCGATGTCTTGCGCGAGCAGGCCTATGTCATGACCCGCTGCGGGATCGATGCCTTTGTGCCTGCCGATGGCTCCACCGCAGCCGAGTGGGCTCGGGCCGCGGGTCATTTCCGCCATGTCTATCAGACGGCGGCGGACGGCCGGACCCCGGCCTATGCGGAACCGGGCAGGCGCTAGGGCCATGACTGTCGATTTGCAGAACGATAGGACTGCTGCCGCTCAGACCAGCCTCGCTGAGCGTCTCGATCAGGACCTGCGCCATGCCTCGCCGCAGGAGATCTTGGCACGGGCGGTCGAGACCTTTGGCGATCGGTTGGCGCTGGTCTCGTCCTTTGGCGCGGAGTCGGCGGTGCTGTTGCATCTGGTCGCTCAGATCAAGCCCGACATGCCGGTCCTGTTCCTCGATACGGGCATGTTGTTCGGCCAGACCCTCGACTATCGTAAGTCGCTCGTTGCGCGCCTTGGCCTAACCGATGTGCGGGACCTGCGACCTCAGTTTCAAGACTTGGCGACGGGCGATCCGAAGGCGGACCTCTGGAAGATCGATACGGATGGCTGCTGCCATATCCGCAAGGTCCTGCCCCTTGACCGCGCCTTGGGCGAGTTTGATGGCTGGATCACCGGCCGCAAGCGTTTCCACGGCGGCGACCGGCTGCGTTTGGCCGTGGTTGAGCAGGCTCCCGATCAGCTGAAGTTCAACCCGCTCGCCAACTGGGATAAGGCCGATTTGGACGCCTATATCGCCCTGCATGATTTGCCGCCCCATCCGTTGGTGGCTCACGGCTATCCTTCGGTCGGCTGTTGGCCCTGTACCAATCCCGTCGAAGAGGGCGAGGATGTTCGTGCTGGACGTTGGGCGGGTTCGGACAAGACCGAGTGCGGCATTCACCGGCCGGTCGACATGGACAATGATGCCGGAGATGTCGGCGCCGATATCTAGGGCTTTGGCGCTGGCGTCGTTGGCTTGGCGTTCGGCCAAGCCGGTGGGCAGCCCTTGAATTCCCCGATCCGATGGGCGGACAGGGTCTTGAGGTTCAGTCCCTTCTTCATCAGGGGCTGCATCGAATAGGAGCCAAAGCCGGTGAAGAGGTCGATCATGGCCCCTCGAATGGCCCCGCCCGTGTCGGACGCGTACCACATGCCATCATGGACGCCGCCGCCGGGCACCGGCAAGCCGACCGTCTCTGGGATATAGACCACAGACCCCTTGGGAATGATCTTGGGGTCGATGGCGACTGTCCGCATCGGCACCACCTTGCAGCCCAAGGAATCCTTGCCGCCAACCCCCTTGGCACCCGCATGATACATCCGCACGGCAAGGGTCCAGTCTGGTAGCATCATGGCGGCAGGACCCAAGGCTAAGTTGCTAACCTGTTCAAGGGCGGAATTGACCAGGTCGCCGATGGGGTCGTCTGCGGCGGGCTTGTAATCAGTTGACGACGCGGCTGACGCAGGCTTGGCGCTTTGCCCCCAAGCGGTCGGAACCGCCAGACCGGCTGCGATCAGGAACCCAATGACGAGGGAGAGGCGCGTGCGTCGAGACAAGATCTACCAGAGGTCAGCCTTGGCGTATTGAGCCGCAGCTATTTAAGGGGCATGAAGGGCCCGGATCAACCCTGTTGGTGAAGGCTGTGCCGCTATGCCCCTGCAAATCTATGGCGACCGGATTTCTGGAAACTGTCTGAAGGTCAAATGGACGGCGAACTATCTGTCGATCCCCTATCGCTGGATCGACATTGATGTCTTGAAGGATGAGGCCAAGACACCTAGCTTTTTGGCGCTCAATCCCGCCGGTCAGGTGCCGACCGTGGTTCTGGCAGATGGACGAGTTCTGGCCCAGTCCAACGCCATCATCACCTATCTGGCCGAGGGGTCTGATCTGATCCCAACCGACGCCTATGACCGGGCCAAGATGCTGGAATGGATGTATTGGGAGCAATATAGCCATGAGCCCTACATCGCTGTCGTGCGGTTTCAACGGCACATGATGGGCAAGAGCGCCGACCAGATCGAGCCGCGCCTGATCGAGCGGGGCTATGGAGCCTTGGCCCGGATGGAGGCGGGGCTTAAGGGCCGCGCCTATCTTGCGTCAGATCGTGCGACCTTGGCGGATGTGGCCTTGGTGGCCTATACGCGCCTTGCACCGCAGGGCGGATTTGATATGCAGGCCTATCCGCTGGTGCAGGCTTGGATAGCCCGTGTCGAGGCGGATCTGGGTATTACAGACTGATCGAAAGGCGGCGCTCTATGACGGTATCCCTCCTCAGGCGCGCACGCCTTGGACTTTCCTCCTTGAGCGCCATCGCTGCGCTGGCCGTACCCGTTTCGGCCTTGGCTTGGGGTGCGACCGGCCACCGGATCATCGCTGAAGCGGGAATGCAGGCCTTGCCCGCTGATCTTCCCGCCTTCCTTCATAAACCCGATGCGGTGATCACGGTGGGCGAATTGGCCCGAGAGCTGGACCGTTCCAAGGGGGCGGGGCGGCTTCATGACTCCATGCGTGACCCCAGCCATTTTGTGGACCTTGATGATCAGGGCCTGATCATGAGCGCTATGCCGCTAGAGCCGATGGCCGCGACCCGGTCAGACTATGAAACCGCCTTGCGCGCAGGCGGTTCCGACAGTGCCAAGGCGGGCCTCCTGTCCTATGCGATGGTTGATGGTTGGCAGCAGATTACCAAGGACTTTGCCCACTGGCGCGTTCTGAGCGCCGCCTTGCCAAGGGCCAAAGACGCAGCGCAACGGGCTTGGATCAAGGCCGATCTGGCGCGGCGTGAAACCCTAATCCTGACCAATATTGGTATCTGGGCCCACTTTGTCGGCGATGCAAGCCAGCCGCTTCATACCAGCATCCATTTTAACGGCTGGGGCGATGGTCCCAATCCGAAGGGCTATTCGATGGCCCGCACGATCCATGGCAGCTTTGAAGGGGCGCTGGTTCGGCAAGTGATGGATCCGGCCCGTTTGAAGGCCGCTATGACGCCTTACGTGCCTTGCAACTGTACGATTGAGCAGATGACCGTGCGCTATTTGCGCGCCACCAATGCTCAGCTTGAGCCGCTCTATGATCTCGAAAAGGCGGGCGGCTTGGTTGCTAGCGATCCGCGCGGGCAAGATTTTGTCAATCGTCGTTTGGCGGCGGGCGCGTCGAGCCTGCGCGATATGGTGGCTGAGGCTTGGGCGGCCAGTGCCAATAGCAAGGTCGGATGGCCAGAGGTCAGTGTCGCCGATGTCGTCAGCGGCAAGGTCGATCCCTATCCGTTGCTCTATGGGCAGGACTAGGCTCTAGAACAATTTCAGTTTGTCCTCGGCGAAAATGATTTAGCCTGTCCGTCTGATTAAAGCGGCTCCGGAAGAGGGCTGCCCGGAGGATCCGATGACGTCATTCTATGATCGCCACATCATGCCCAAGTTGATTGGCTGCGCCTGCGCCTCCAAGCCGATCATGAAGCAACGGGCCAAGGTCGTGCCGCTGGCCAAGGGGCGGGTGCTGGAGTTGGGCATCGGCGGTGGCCTGAATCTGGCCTTCTATGATCCGAAATTGGTCAGCAGCGTCGAAGGCGTCGATCCCTCCGACGAGCTTCGCGCCTTTGCAGAGGCGGCTCCGCGTCCTGAGGGCTTGAATGTGACCATTGCCAAGGGCACGGCTGAGGCCCTGCCTTTTGCTGATGGGAGATTTGACACGGTGGTCTGCACCTTCACCCTCTGCTCCGTGCAAGACCCCGCAGCCGCCTTAGCGGAGGCGAGGCGGGCCTTGAAGCCCGGTGGGACCTTCCTGTTCTGTGAGCATGGGCTTGCCCCCGATGCCAAGGTGCAAACCTGGCAGCGCCGGATCGAGCCAATTTGGAAGCGGCTTGCCGGCGGTTGCCACATGACCCGGCCCATTGCGAGCGCCATCGCGGCGGCGGGTTTCCGTCTCGAGGACCAGAACGGCATGTACCTGCCCGGTACACCGCAAATCTTGGGCTGGAGCGAATGGGGCAGCGCCCTTGTGGCCTAACCGCCTTGGGGTTGCACATCTCCTCTGTTAGACTGACCCCATGAGCTTGCGCGCTGATTTTCGTCTCGAAGAGGCCGAGGGCACCTGTCGCATCATCGCCAGTGGTGATTGGACATCGGTGCAACTGGGCAAGGCAGGCGCTCGCCTTGTCCAAGCTGTACAGGCCGCGCCGAACGCGATCATCGATCTTTCTGACGTCGCGCGGCTGGACACGGCCGGAGCCTTGGCTGTGGTTCGTGCCTTAAGCGGCCAGATTGACCCGCAGCGTGTAACGGGTAGACCGGCGACCCTGCATCTGCTCGCCCTCGTCGCCGATGCCGCCGCGCTCGAAAGGCCGTCTGCGCCTATCAACCGACCCTTTCATCAATTGGTCGAACGGGTTGGACGGGGCATCTATTCTATTGCTGATGACATCTATGCCACCTTTGCCTTCAATGGCCATTTGCTCGTGGCCATAGGCCGGGCCTTTCGCAGTCCGCAGCGGGTGCGGTGGGCCGCCTGTTTCTCGCTGGTCGAGCGGGCAGGGCTGGACGCCATGCCAATTGTGGCGGTGACGAGCTTCTTTATCGGCGCGGTCATTGCCCTCTTAGGTGCCAACATGCTGTCGCAGTTCGGGGCGCAGGTCTTTGTCGTCGAACTGATTGGTATTGCCGTGCTGCGCGAGTTCAGCGTCATCATCACTTCTGTGCTCTTGGCCGGTCGGTCCGCCAGTAGCTTTGCCGCCGAGATCGGCTCGATGAAGATGAGCCAGGAAATTGATGCCATGCGGGTGCTGGGTATCGATCCCTTTGATGCCCTGATCATTCCAAGGTTCTTTGCCCTTCTGTTCGCCATTCCGATCCTGACCTTTATCGCCACCCTTTCAGGGCTTCTGGGCGGGATGTTGGTGACCTGGTCGGTGCTCGATCTTGGGCCATCCTTCTTCCTGCAGCGGATTGTCGAGAATGTCGGCATCAGCCATTTCTGGATCGGCATGAGCAAGGCCCCGGTGATGGCCGCAGTTATTGCTTCCATCGGCTGTCGGCAGGGCATGGAGGTCGGCGGCGACGTGGAATCTTTGGGCCGACGCGTGACCTCAGCGGTGGTACAGGCGATCTTTTCCCTGATCCTGATCGATGCGGTCTTTGCCCTGATCTATATGGAGCTCGACCTATGAGCCCCGGTCAGACCCCCGTGATCGAAATCAAAGGCCTAGCGTCCCGCTTCGGCGACCGCGTCATCCATCAGGGTTTGGATCTGACCATCACAGAGGGTGAGATCGTCGGTGTGGTCGGGGGATCGGGCTCCGGCAAGTCCGTGCTGCTCAACACCATCCTCGGCCTCAAGCCCATCGATGAGGGGACGATCAAGATTTTTGGGGTCGATCTGTCGGTGGCCGACCGCGCTGCACGCAGTTCAGTCGATCGGCGTTGGGGCGTGCTGTTCCAACGCGGCGCGCTCTTTTCCAACCTGACGGTGGGGGAGAATGTCGAGGCTCCGATGGTTCAGCATAGCAACCTGTCAGCCAAGGATATGCGGGAATTGGCGGCCTTGAAGATCGCGCTGGTCGGCCTGCCGCCCCATGCCATTGACCTGAAGCCGTCGGAGCTGTCTGGCGGCATGATCAAGCGGGCGGCCCTTGCGCGGGCGCTGGCGCTCGATCCCGAACTTCTGTTTCTGGACGAGCCGACCTCTGGCCTTGATCCGATTGGGGCTGGTGCCTTTGACGAGCTGATCGCAGACCTTTCAGCCAGTCTGGGCCTCACCGTCTTTATGATTACGCACGATCTGGACAGCCTCTACACCATTTGTGATAGCGTAGCGGTGCTGGCGGATAAAAAGATCGTCGCCAAGGCTTCGGCGCGTGATCTGGAACAGTCGAAACATCCTTGGGTCCAAGAGTATTTTTGTGGTCCTCGAGGTCGGGCGGCGGCGGCGTCTGTCGCCGCCTCCAGCCGTTTAAAGAGCCCGGCATCGGGTGCCGAGGAGGCAGGTTGATGGAACGCAATGCCAACTATTTCTTGGTGGGATTGATCTCTCTGATCCTACTGATCCTTGCGGCGGTGTTCGTCACCTGGCTGGCGCGGGTGCAGTTTGCGCAGGACTATGCCATCTACGACATCTCCTTCGTCGGCCCTGTGCGCGGCCTCACAGAGGGCGGCGAGGTGCACTTCAATGGCATCAAGGTCGGCGAAGTGACTAAGATTTCGCTTGATCCGAAAGACCCAAAGCGCGTCATCGCCAGGGGGCGGATCACCTCTGATGTGCCCATCCGCACCGATTCCTACGCCACGCTGGAGCCGCAGGGCATAACCGGAGTGAACTATGTGCAGATCACTGCAGGCACGGCGACGAAGCCCTTGCTGCGCGATGCGGCCGAGCGCGGTACGGTTCCAGTCATCTTGAGCGAGCAAGGCCCCTTGGCCGACCTGTTGGAGGGCGGCGGAACGGTCCTGACCCGCACCTTGGATGCCATCAACCGGGTCAATCAGGTCATGTCCGACGAGAATATTAAGAGCCTTGGTCACACGCTCAAGAACATCGAAGCCGTAACCGCCGAAGTTCGCGACCGAAAAGCCATATTGGCGGAAGCGGAAACCGCGCTGAAAGATATTGATGCGGCTGCCTTGGCCCTGAAAACCGCCAGTGACTCCACCGACGCGCTTATGAAGGGCGATGCGACCAAGACCCTTGCCGATGTCAGTGCTGCCTCCGATGAGTTGAAGGCCGCCACGGCAGAGGCGCGGGCTATGATTGTGCAACTGAAAGAGCCGACGGCAGAGTTCGCCAAAACCGGTTTGCCCCGCCTAAGTTCGGCGATCTCGACCCTGCAGGCCGCAGCGGAGTCCTTGAACCGGCTGGCCACCGAAGCTGAAGTTAACCCCCGTGGTCTTGTCACTAAGGCCCCGGCTAAGGAACTGGAGGTCCGCCCATGACCCGTGCTGTTCGCATCATCCGGCGCATGGCGTCGATAGCCACTCTGGGTCTGGTCAGCATCAGCCTAGCAGGCTGCGTGACGCTGCTTCCTAAGGCG
>Ga0214919_10002066_pt1 | contig 32022 bp, 38 predicted proteins | sample LL1503_MetaG_FD_177994 | JGI IMG/M metagenome (GOLD analysis project Ga0214919, IMG submission 177994) | Freshwater microbial communities from Lake Lanier, Atlanta, Georgia, United States - LL-1503 | ecosystem: Environmental > Aquatic > Freshwater > Lake | place: USA: Georgia | collected... | reverse complement strand
TCTTTTGAATAATTTTGTTTACCTAATTGGCGTAAACCAATAGTTTCTTCAGATTGTGCAGGGGAGGCTTCATTAGAAGAATTTATATCTTCATCAGTATCTTTATAAGAATGGAATTGAGCATATTCATTATCAGTATTTTTTTTTGAAGCATCAAAGTTTACTGGAGTTGACTGAAAAATTACGTCATTGGTACTTTTGTGATTTTCAGAATTATGATTAACATCTTGTTCTTCGTCAGAATGGAATTGAGCATATTCATTATCAGTATTTTTTTTTGAAGCATCAAAGTTTACTGGAGTTGACTGAAAAATTACGTCATTGGTACTTTTGTGATTTTCAGAATTATGATTAACATCTTGTTCTTCGTCAGAATGGGATTGTTGATTAAAATCAACATGTAATTGAGGTGGATTATGCGAGACTTCTAAATTACTTGAAATAAAATGTAAAAAATTTTCTAACTGTATTTTTAATTCTTCTTTTTTTGTATCGTCTAAATGGGATACAAATTTTTTAAACTCTTTATTTGTGCTATAAATATTTCTATACCAAGGAATATTTTTACGCCAACCATAATAATTATTCATTAATTCAATAAAATATTCTCTGATAACGCCATCTTCTGTAAACGAAATTTTATTATTAATCCATTCTGAAAATAAATTTTTTCGCGATTTAGTAAAATGTTGAGATAACTTTATATTTATTATTTTATATAATGCAATAATTTGTTCTTCCGGTGTTTTGGGGGAGGGTGAACAATATTCTTTATAACATGTTTTTTTAAAAAACCTATTTCGTTTATCACAATAGTGTTTAATGTATGGATTTGGGTCTAATTCGTTATTTTCATCATGACTGCATTTTAAATACTGTAAATATTCGGCTTCATTCATATAATATAGATTTATAATATTTTCAATACAAATTACCAAACATTAAATTTCAGTATTTTAATTCAAATAATGTCATTTTTGCATTTTCATCCTTTTTTACTAATTCCATCTTCCTTATTCCTTCTAAAAAATCGGGGTCCCTATATTGTTTCTTGATAAAATTAACAAGTATATGTAGTTTCCCTTCGTCAAAATTCAATACATTATGAGAGTGTTTTTTACAGCAATTTACAAAATCATTATAATGGCTTAATAAACACAATTTCAAAATAAAATAGGCCAACACATTAGATTCTTCCACATAAACACCATTTCCCTGTAAAAGGTCATCATATCGGAGCCCCATATGCTCCAACACTTTTACCGCTTGAAACGTACTAAACCGTTTTTCCACTTGTATCATGACATTCATTATTTCTGCAACTTTGTCAAAATTTCCGCGACGTTCCATCGCAATGGCGCAAAACATCATATTCAATATTTCTGCCCAGAATTCCGTATAAGCCTCAAACAAATTTACTTCTGATTTTACCGGAAATAATACGCGAATTTCTTCCTTACCGGCATGAGGAAAGTCTAAACGAAAACTATGAATAGATTCATGAATTAATACTTTGAACCAATCTTCTTCGCGATAAATAGTTATTTCATTGGTTTGTTCGGGATGCGAGGAAGAACAAACGCGGTCTTTAATATTCACACCAGTATTTACATTATCTGCGCCGATTGTTTTATTACAGCACGGTAATACTTTTTTAAAAGGTGTCATGTACAAATAAATATGAAATTCCCTAGATTTCATGCACGACTTGTGTGAAAAGTGGTTTAATACAAAAAGAACTTGTAAAATATGCTGAAGATATTCATCGTATTTTTTTCGGTTTACTTTTCCAAAAACAATAAAATGAATTATTACATGTCTTCCTCCCTGTAAAACATCGTATTGTAAATGATGGCACGGGTGTGAGTGAATATAAGCAGAAATTCTTTTGGACATGTACGGGGAGTCGCGCAGACCTTCGCCTTTGGGGACGTCTCCTCTAACCGGGGTTAACTTAACTAGAACATTTGTTTCACTGGGAGGCGCAGATGAAAAGGTGACGTGCGGGCATTGCACGAGAACATCATATATTTCTTTTAGACACTGTTTTGTTTCTTTTTTTATTTCGTCTCTTTGAAAATCTTGTTGATGGAAGAATTCTATCATTTTTATATTTTTTGGATTTAGATGCATATATATTACGTTTAGATTGTCTTCCTCCAAATGGCCACCAAGAATCTGGTTGTTCGGGTGGAGTAATTACGAGACGCTCATTTTTGCTTAGAGTATGGGTTGGTTTGTGAACTTGTGAAAGAGATTTGCGAATAATTTCCGAGCTACTTGTATCTTTAAGAGAGTGAGCTTGATTTGGTACTTGCGAACGAGAGTTGTCATTAACAGGTTTAACTGAATAATTCTCATTTAACTTATGTAACCCGTAATTTAAAAGATTAAATTGGTCAAGAATACGTTTATGTACGCTAATTTTAAGTGCATCCTTATAATGAGTCTCCATTTTTTTTAAAAATTTTGTAAAATTACTTAATGAATTATAAATACGAAACATAAAAATATTTGTGCGCCAGGCCCAATCTTTTTGAATTTCCAATAATTTTTTGCGTATTTCATTTTCTTTATCATACGAAGATTTTGTCTTTTTATATTTTTCTGAATTTTTATGTCTTGGATCACTATATTCCGGTATTTTTGATTTTGCATTAATCCAAGATGATAGATAATTAATCCGTTTTGGACATTCTTTATTTTCATTTTGACAGTATTTATGAAAACCTATATTTATTTTTTTATATAATTGCACTAAATCATTTTTTAGTGTACCTGCATATGTTTTTGCATATTCAGTCTTGCACTTGTTGACAGTAAATCTATTACGACTTTCGCAATAATTTTGTATCTCTTCTGCAGTTATTTTATAGCCTATTTCTGGGTCGTCTTCTATTTCTGGGTCGTCTTCTATTTCTACTAGATATCTTCCCAATTCTCCGTGTGTATCCATAATATTTATTTTTATTTAAATTCCGGGATTTACCTTTTAACATCCTCTGTGTTTGAATATAAGTTCCGCCTACGAAAGCATCTAATAATTCCTTATCTTCTCTGGAGATTTGTCCCAGAGAGTTATTGTCTGCATCATTATATAATTCATATAAATTTGTACCATATTTAGCAAGTTCGTCATTTATATACTTATAATACATTTCCATTTTATAACTCCAATTGCTTGAAAATATTGAATGACTTAATAATTTATTAAACATTATTTCATCATAACCTAATAATTCGGATAAAAAATATAAAAAAACCATTTGAAATAATTTTTTTGAATCACCATTTTTTTCAAAACGACTAACTTCTTGATTAAATATTTTTTGTAAAAATATATTTCTATTTTCAAAAATTCATCAATTAACATTTTAAATCTTGAATAATGTTCTTCAAATATTTTTTTAATTTTTTCTAATAAAATGTTATTCAACACCCCAGGGTTATCCAAAACTCCCCAAATTACGCGTTTACCGTCTTTTTCAAAGTATTTCGTTTTTAACCATTTACAAAAATTAAAGAATATTCCTTGTTTGATTACATCAACATTATCACCAATACGAAGTCGTCTTGTCATCTTGTTTTTTATTGTATCTCTCATTAAATTCATAAATTCAGAGATATCAGAGATATTTGATAAATAATGTAAAAAATCTTTCCAAATAAATACATTTGCATCCTGTAATTTATTATATACTTGTGTTACAAATTGATTATCATTACCATATTTTGGAATTCTATCAAATATTTTTTTTAAAGTAATAGAACATTTTTCTTTTTTACAATCTTCTTTTCTATATCTGGTCCAAATACCATCGCATTCAGAGTTGCATTTTTTTCTAATTCATCTAACAAAATTCTAATAGATTCTGGTTTGTATTTATCTAAATTCTCTATAGTTAAAAGCTCCATATTATATCAAAATATAAGTTAATAAATTAAAACTAATACATGCCACAACATGCAACAATGAATGAAATAAACTTGAAATTGTCTTATCAGAATGATAACAATATTTACATTTTATATATCCATAATAAAACAAATAAACTTCAAATATGAATGCTAAAGGAAGAAAAAGTAAAACAAATAATGTAATTCCCGTTTTTTTATGGTTCTTAAATAATACGCGGTTCTGTGCTTTTGGGGACGTCCGCGGAGAAAACCCGCCTAAATAAGTTTTAATTTCCTTGTTTCGTTTTATTTTGCGAAAAGCATTTTGAGCTGTGCTCTTGAAAGATTTTTTGATTTTCCGATAATTTTTGTAGACGATATGGGCATAATTATAGACTGAAAAAATAAGTATTCCTAAAATAGCGGTTTTATCCAAAAGATTTAACCATATACCTCCTTCGTAATAGTGTATGATAAGAGATGTAACAAGTAAATAGGCAAAAAGGAAGGCATACACATATTGCTTGTTTATTAAATTATAAACCACATTGGTAATAAAAATAAAACTGGAATAGAAACATATTTTATTCATTTGTCATGTATGAATAAAATAATACTGAATATTTACTGCATATTCTTGCGCAATTTATCTCGCACATCCATGAGAATACAAGAAGGGTCAGGCTCTTCTCCGCGAACAAATTCAGACAACTTTGCCTTTTTGGTTTCCAACAATAACTTTTTCATTTCAGGAAGAGACCATTTTGCTAACAATGCTTCTTGTAAAAGTTTGTTGTACCCGGGCTCTCTTTCTTTGCTTTTGGTAAAATTGACATTGGTAGAGAGTTCGCTTCCCGAATCCATAGAATATTGAATATATTTGCGTGGATTGGATTTATATTTTGATGCCTCCATCAAGTGACTAACACTGGCCCATCTATGTTTATCATAGACAAAAGGCTCAACCCAATCATTGGATAGTTTCTTCCTCCAATTAGGAATTTTATTCAACGTTAAAAAATGTTTTATTTCTTTGTCGGGAATTTTTTCACCTGACATTTTTCCCGGCATACCACTCCGCGATTTAGAATGATAAACAAATTCTATATTTTCATCAAATAAATCATACAATCTTGCATCACACATTTGTTGAATTTTATCTGCAGTCGTTTTTCCTTTTGCGCCAATCCCCTGTTTTTTCATCTGAATAAAATCAGGAATGTAATTATAGATGGAATTGTATTCCATGCATTTATTAATAATCATTTGTTTCAAATCATACGGAAGCTCTTTAAATTCAAAAATATATTTATCTTTGTACCCTATTAGTCTGTAATGTGTTCCAGTATGTTCTAAAATAATATAATAATCGGGTTCATAAAAGTTATCTACTTCGGCTTCCGTGTCTATAAGTTGTGTTACGTCTGTGATTGCACAGTTTAAAACAATTTCCATGTCTCCATGAGAATAGTGGTCGCTTGACAAAACAACGAATTTAATATTTAATTCTTTTTCAATAATTCCAATAGACCATGAATCTGCCCAATAATGAGAAGTTCGTAATTTAGATTTAAAATGTTTGAAATTCGGAACATTACTTATAAATTTAACATCTCGTATAAGAGGTTGTAGTGAATCATATTGTTCCACTAATGTATTGCGTTCCTCTTTAACCTCTTTGCCTTTTTTTAATAAAGCGACCTTTGCATCCTTACTAGTTTCTTTTTTCAAAGCTGCTTGGATATCTTCGTAAACAGCTCTTAATTTTTTGGCTTCTTCCTTTAATTCGGATGCATTGGAAGAATATTGCTCATATAAGTCTCTATAATAAACATACTTTTCTTCTGTTGCTTTAGAAGCAAGGATATCGCGAAGTTTTGCGACAGATGTTTCTTGGCCGATTGTTAAAAAGGCGTCTCTTACGGCATAAAAAAAACAATCCCCGCTACCTTCATTGTCTTGTATAGAATAGTTTGTATTTCTAAAAAATCTTTGCACCCATGTATTTTCTTCTGTATTTTCAAATCGCCCCCTCAATGCTTTTGCACTTTCCTCGGTTTCCACAGGAAGAGAATTAAACTCTTTCCCGGGCATAATTGAAAAATAAGGTTTCCTTATTTCTTGAATAGGATTGTCCTCCGATTTGTTGACTTCCTTTACCTCTTCTTTGACTGGTTCTGTTTTGACTTTGGATTCCGTTTTAACTTTTGCATCTTTTGATTCCGTTTTAACTTTTGTCACTTCGGTCTTGTCTGTGGCAACATCCGTTTTAGGATTTAACCTTGTTTTTTCTAAAAAGTCTTTGTTTACAAAAGAATAAAGTAATGGTTTATCAAATGTTTCAATGTCTATATCATCAACATATTTCACGACATCTTTGGAGTCAACTTCGTAAATACCAATTTGTATAGACTTTGAATTGTACTTAATAAGATAAATGGGAAAATAAACAACTCCTTTATCAATATAAGAATTATTTTGTTTCCCAATTGCAATTAAAACGGGTGTAGAAAGAATTTTCATTTCATACAAATCGCACTCGCGATTCAGGTCATCATTATTAATTCTTTTGATTTCCACGTAATTTATTTTTTTGTTCAATTTTGATAAAACCATTTATAATTATTAATTATATATTATATGAGTTCATTTGTCATAAATAAGGATAATATGGAAAAATACATACCGGTTGAAAACGGTAAAGTTAATACATCTATTTATAAATATGTCTATTATCTAAAATCATACATGTATATTTTTAAAATTGATAAAAAGGATGTTGGTAAAAAAGAGGATGAATTAAAAAAAATAATGCTAAGAATACTAAATTTAATAGATGCAAATAAAGAACAATTTAATGGCACAACTGCTTTAAGTAATATAACAGTTGACAATTCATACAAAGGAGGTGTTTCTGGTAAGATAAATTGCCAATCATGGGACGATTCGTTTGCTTTTGTTACTCTTAAATGTTTGCAAGAATCAAATACAGAATTGAGTTCTTTGAATCCTCCCAATATAAAATTATATTCAGAAGGAATAATTTTTTTTTTATATTTATTGCGAACATTATACTTTAAATATACATTTCAAAAACCCATAACAGGAAATAGTTTAAGTTTGATGAAAATTATAGCAAATAATTATAAAACTAGAAAACAGACTGCAAATAATTTTTCTGAAGATATGTTTATTAACTTTGTTGAAAATTTGCGATTATAATTCTAGAATATCCATACACTTGAATATACTTTTGCTTGACAAGCTTTTAAACGATTTATTTGTAGATTTACTCAATTTATTGATAATTTCATTTGTAAAAGGTATTTTGAGAATATTCAATAAAGAATACACAATATCTAGAATTTCATCTACTTCGCTTTTTTTGTTCTCTTCTTCAATAAAATTATTCACATTGTTTAATAAATGCTCTATAAAGTGAATCATTATATTCATTTCTAAAAAATCAAGTAAACAAAGATTTGCATAAAAACAACAAAGAGCCATCCTTTCTTCCGATTTTTTATTATCATCGCAAAAATCATTATAATTATCGGATGAACTATATGAGAGATTTTCTACAATTAAATACATTTTTTGTGAATTCTCAATGACAAAATTTCTAAAATCCTCATTTTGTTTTGTGAGTAAAAATACAAGCATGGCGTAAGTTTCAGAATAAAAATAATTTTTATAACTTGTTTCAAATATAATTTTAAAAATTTCAATGTCAGTTATACCAGTAATTAAAGTTTCTATTTTTTTTGAGATTTCTGAAACATTATCTCCCGTGGCCTTATTCAGAAGACTTTTAATATTTATTAACAACTTCTCGGTATCTGTTAAAACTTTTACATGGTTTGTTACATATTTGGATTTGCAAAATTTATACAAAACTTCTTCATTCTCTTTGATTTTTAAAACAGAATTTCCCGTAATTTTACTCACTTGTATTAATTTATTAATGATATCCGCATTTATTAAAAAATCATCGGATGAGAAATTTTTAAAAAAACTCAATGAATATACTTTCATTAATCCTAAATTATCAATAATTATTTATATTAATTTAATTATTAAATTATTTAAACACTAAAACATATTTTATTAAAATGGAGGAAACCGAAATTGAAAATTGGGATGATTTAGATTTAAACACCGAATTACTTAGGGGTATATATGCATATGGGTTTGAAAAACCGAGTCCAATTCAAAAAAAAGCATGCATCCACTTTATTAACGGTAGAGATATTTTGGCACAAGCTCAATCTGGAACAGGTAAAACGGGTGCATTTGTGGTCGGTTCTTTGTCGCGAATTAATACCGATTTAAATCAAACACAGGTTCTTATTTTGAATCCAACCAGAGAATTGGCTTTACAAACATTGAATGTTATTCAAGAATTGGGTGCAATGGTAAAAGGGTTACGAAGTAAAATATTGGTTGGCGGTACTTCATCTGAAATTGATACGTATGAAATAAAAAGAACTATCCCGCATATTATTACTGGCACTCCTGGGAGAGTTTATGAAATGATAAAGCGAAGAATTATTGTTCCAGGAAATATAAAATTAATTGTTTTAGATGAAGCCGATGAAATGTTCTCGTTCGGTTTTAAAGACCAGGTGTTTGAAATATTTCAAAGTTTAAAGGATGTGCAAATTGCATTATTTAGTGCAACAATGCCACAACATGTTTTAAATATATCAACCCAGCTTTTAAAAAATCCGGTTAGTATTACTGTAAAAGCGGAAGATTTGGCTTTAGATGGGATAAGTCAATATGTTGTTTTTCTAGATGATGACAAGCAAAAATTCTCAACCCTGCAAGACCTTTTTGAACGATTAACTATTGCGCAAACAATTATTTATTGCAATAGTGTAGGACGGGTAGTTGATTTATATGAAGCTATGAAAAATGACGAGTTTCCGGTGTGTTGTATTCATAGTAATATGGACAAACAAGAGCGCGAACTTTCTTTTGAAGAATTTAAAAATGGAAAATATCGCGTTCTGATTTCTTCCAATGTTACTGCAAGAGGGATTGATATACAACAAGTAAGTATTGTTATAAATTTTGACCTACCTCGCGACCCACATACTTATTTACATAGGATAGGTAGGTCTGGGCGTTGGGGGCGTAAAGGTATTGGGATAAATTTTGTCACAAAAAGAGATTCATATAATCTAAAATTGATAGAAGGACATTACGATAAAAAAATGGAAGAGTTGCCAATGCATTTTGAGCAAATATTGCATTAGTATTTAAATATTATTTTTTACATAAAGATTATGGACCCAACTAAAGTGAAAGGAATTAGATGGTTTAATTTTGAATTAATTGGCGATATTACATTTGAGTTTGTTATAGTTGTTTTAGACGAATTCTCCAAATTATCTTTTGAAGAAAAAGAGAATAACGTATTTTATTATTTCCAGGACGAATGGAAGCCAATCCCCTGGAGAGATTTGCGTGAATTTTTATTAGTAAATTATTAATTTATTTTATAAAGCATATATATTATCCCAATAACGACAGAAATAATAGCCAATAAAATTTCAAACAAGAAAAACCCGTATTGGATATAGATTAACCAACGTTGCCATTTCATTGCGCATATGCATTTTGTAGTCAACGATTTTTTCATTTGATGGACATTATAACAAAAATATAGGTACACGGAAAATAATAAAACACCCATTGCACCTGTTAGGTAAAGAAATACAAAAATATCGTTTTTGGATAGACGATTAATATTTAATGTTAACCATAAGGACATTAATATCCAAACTAAAAACATGACCATTAATATCCCTTCTGCATTCTTTACTTTTTCAACATATTCTCCTTCTGCACAACTACATGACTTTAAATTTGACAAGTAGTTGTATGCCAAATATACATATATTAACCCCATTAGTAATATAGTAATGTAAATAGAGTGTTCCATGATATTATTTCCTAAATAGAACACTGTTTTTTTCGTATAATTATTTATAAATCTATCTACAAAAGGAATAATCTGTTTCCTCCTTGGCATATATAATTATATAAGAAATTATTCGTAGAATATATTTAAGATATTTCTAAACCAATGATATGCAGTTTAAATTTCCGGTATCTTATACATCTAAAAAAATGACTCTTCAGAAACATATTATTGATGATATGGAGCTCGTTTCTTTAAATGGACAGAATGACTTTACTGATTCTATTTATGACAAATTATTTAAACCAAAACACATTTTAAGTAAAAATGTTTTGATTGAACTTGTAAAAGAATACAGTTATGATAAAAAATTTTTAAAAGATACACAAAAAATAATAAAAGAATACAACCCTCCTAAATTTGATGAATCTTTTGATAAAGTATATCAAGAATGGGATGATATTAAAAAAACGAAAAATTTCAAGGATTTTTATAATTATTATAATTGGAAGATTTTTGAACCATTGAATAATAATGATACAGCTTTGGAATTTTTAACTATTTACACATTGTCATCTCCTGTATTTTCTCTGCTTCTTCCTATTTTTATGTTGATTGTTCCATTTTTAATAATTAAAATAAGAGGATTGCAGTTGTCATTGTCAGAATATTATTCTATAATCATGGCTTTGCTGAAAAATCATTCTTTGGGGAGAGCGCTCATGAGTTTCAATGGGGCAGATATAAATAAAAAGGCATATATAATTTTTTCAGTATTTTTTTACTTTTTTTCTATATATCAAAATATTATAACCTGTGTGCGATTTACAAAAAATATCAGAAAAATATACAATACTTTATTCATGTTTAAAGAGTATCTTGAAATTGTCTCTAGTAAAATGGAGTGTTTTATGACAGTTATTATAAAAAGAAAAACGTATAATGCATTTTATAATGATATTAAGTCAAACAAGGAAGTATTAGATACATTTTTAACAGAATTGAAAAAAATACAGCCATTAAAAATAAATATCAAATGCTTAAAACAATTAGGATTTACAATGAACCAATTTTATCAATTATATTCTAATACCAAATATGAAACGGCTATTCAATATTCATTTGATTGTGTAGGTTATATGGACATAATAGAAAATTTCCCCAAGTTAGCTAAATGTAATTTTTCTAAAAAAACAACCATAAATAAAATGACGTACCCTGTAACAAAGGATGCAGTTAAAAACAATATTGTTTTGGATAAACCAATTATTCTAACTGGACCGAATGCTTCTGGAAAAACAACTATATTGAAATCTACGCTTATTAATATTTTACTTTCACAGCAATTTGGGTATGGGTGTTTTCAATCGGCCGATATCAAATTATATAAATTTATTCATTCTTATTTAAATATTCCTGATACATCTGGACGCGATAGTTTGTTTCAAGCGGAAGCAAGAAGATGTAAAGAAATTATAGATTGTATCCAAAAAAACAAATCGGATAATCATTTTTGCATTTTTGATGAATTGTATTCCGGGACGAACCCCGAAGAAGCAATCATTAGCGCTAATGCTTTTATGAATTATATATCTACTGTAAATGTGGATTGTATTTTAACAACCCATTATATTGAATTATGCAAATTATTAAAAACGTGTGTAAATTATAAAATGGATACAAAACAAACAAATAATAATTTTGAATATACTTATACAATAGTTCCCGGCATTTCAGATGTTAAAGGGGGAATTAAAATATTAAATGATATGAATTACCCCAAAGAAATACTAGAAAAAATGAAATAATTCGTTTGGTAACTAAATAAATAATGTATACTATTATTAATGAGTTTGTTTGATTCTGGTATTGTTAATTTTATAAAACTTTTGATTATCATTGGACTAATAAGTATGCTTTATATGGTTGTAATGCAAAAAATAAAGGAACAAAACCATAAAATAACATCGTTGTTAAGTTTAGTAACTACTATGGCTACTGAAATAAATTCTTTAAAACAAGGCCATGTTAAAGAGGTGGATTCTGAAAACGATGCAGAGGTCTTTGATAATGTAAAGGACGACATTTCAGATGATTCTGGGTCTGACACCGAGTCGGATTCAGAGTCTGAGCCAGAAATTTTAGATTTTACAGATAAAATTAATTTTTTTGAATCCATTCAGGAATTGGAACTTGAGCCAGAACAAATAAATGAAATAACCGAAATAAATGAAATAACCGAAATAAACGAAAATGTAGATTCAGAAGAAATATTTACACAATTTGAGGAAAATTCGGACAAACCAAACTACAAAAAAATGAATATATCAAAATTGGTTGAGGTGGTTGTATCAAAAAAATTGACTTCAGCAGAATCTGCTAAAAAACTTAAAAAGAATGAACTGTTAAATTTATTAAATTAATTTCATGAATAAAATTATATATTCATGAAATATGAGCTGGATTGAATATACATCTTTTCAAAACTATCCGAGCAAACATTTAAAAGCGATAAATTGGGAATGTGATGTAAATCAGAAAATTATAACTAATGATAATATAAATACGGCGTGGAAGCGTCGTACATATATGCAAAATAATACAAAAACGATTATAAATTATAATACAAAAAATTCCATTTCACATTTAGGAAACAACAATAATAATATTTTAAATATAACTGATAGAGGTTTTTCATATGACACAATGGTTTACTCTGACTTGAAACAAAATTATTTAAAAAAGGAGACGAAGATAACTTGTCCTTCTATATTAATGAATTAACGCACATATTTGCCAACACTTACAAATTTGTCTATTACAAAAATAATAAAACAACCCAATAATGCGTAAATTATGAGGTCTTCAATGATGGTATTTGTTTTTTCGTCCTTTTGATTTTCTAAAAGACCAATAATATAATTTATTTTATCTAGCAAAACATCACCTGTTTGGGTGTTTTGAGGCTGTTGTGTGTATTGTGGATATTGTGGATATTGTGGATATGGGGGTGTTTCTGTGTCATATGGAGTTAATATATTTTTATGGTAATTTGACAACCCTTTTGGTTGCAATTGTTTCATTTCCTCTATATTAACATCTTCCGTCACCTCTACTTTTTCGGGTTCATAATGAAAATCAGACAGCGTGTCTTCATTTATAGAAAGTAGGACATCATTTATCTTTTCTTGATTTTTTTGTGTCTTTGGTCGGGAAGTTTTTTTTATTCTTTTATCATTTTTATCAAAATCGTCAGATAATAATGATGGAGCTGAATCATAAGGACATGCATACATTGCTAAAGACATTCTCTAATAAAAATTAAGATAATTATTTTTGTAACAATCTGAAATTAATTTATTCGTAAATTATAATGAAAGGAAATGTAATTTTATCTGGTGCATTATTTCTTATATTAATAGGAATGTTTCAGAATAAAGAATTTTTTTCGTTAATGTACAATAGTAAATTAGGTAGGTTTATTTTAGTATGTATTTTAATTGCATTGACACTAAGTAGTGTTTTTTTAGGAGTTCTCTTATTAATAGTAATTATTTTTTTATCACATAATAAAAAAAAAATAAACATTGAAAAAAAAATGGAACCAGAGGAGCCTAGTGAAAGAGTAAATATGAGTGAAGTAATTACAAGAACAATAACAGATAAACCAAATGATACCATCTCATTTAAAAATTATAATAAATATCAATATAAAAAATCTAAAAGAAAAGGAGGTGTAAATATATTGCAAATAAATGAATTAATGAAACCAAAGTCTTCTAAGAGTGAAATTATTATTCCCAATATACCAAATATTGAAATATTACCGTATTCAAATAAAAATTTTTATAATTTAAATTAATATGAAATATTGGTTTTTATGGTTTGTCCTATTTATTTTAATTGCAAGTTGTACAAGTTTTAAAAGAGAAGGATTTACAGATGGATTTAGAGGATTTGTTAACCCAAAATACAAATATACGAAAGAAAAAATTAACGACCTTTTTGCTTATTTTGGCATTTATTAAATTATAATGAAATAATATGTTTAGTGCATTACATATGTTTACTAAAGGTATAAATGAAAGTAAGTTGTTTGCCGGGTTAATCATTATCATGTTAAATGTGGGTGGTAAATTAATACCAATAACATTAAGTAAATCGGCGGAAGATATTATTAAAACAAAAATTTCAAGAGATATTATTGTATTTGCTATCTCCTGGATGGGAACCCGTGATATTTTTACAGCTTTATTTTTGACATGTTTTTTTGTCTTGGTATCCGATTTTCTTTTAAATTATGAAAGTCGTTTTTGTTGCATACCAATGAAATATAGGTTGGTAAAAGAGGATACCGAGGAAGAATTATCCGACGAGGAAATAAATAAGGCCATAGGTATTCTAGAAAAGTCAAAAAAAAATAAACAGTTACAACAACAACATGAGACTTATCTCCGTTTTTTTAAAAATTAATACCTTTTAATATAGAATGGATGAATGGCTTAGACGTGGAAGATTTATGGATATGTCGGACGACGATTCAATTGAAAATAGGCTAGAAATGCTAATGGAAAAAAAAAGGTCAACTGGCGAAGAATCAACGCTAGAAAAATTAAAAATATATACTTTGGATAAGTCTAAAACTTATCCAACTATAAAATTTTTATTGCGTGATACAAATAAAAAACATAAAAATGTTGAAATTCTGGCTTCCCTATTTTTTAATATTTCTGAAAAGTATCCAATTCTTTTATACAATTTAGAATTAAATAAAAATATTATGTTATATATCAAAGATTTGACAGACGAAGATTTATTTAAAAATATATTAATACTTAACAAGAAAACAAAAGAAAAAAATTTAATTACAGATATAACAAAGATACCTGAATTTAAAAATTATATGAAATCGCACTATTTTTCAAATAAATTATACGATTATTATATACAAAATTTGCAAAAACTTATTTTTTTTTCAATTGAATTGTTTGAAAAAATAATTGTCATCTACATTAAAGAAGAAAAAAAAACATTATTAAATACAAATACAATTGAAGATTTGATGAATATAGATAAAAATATATTAAATAACATAACTTTTTTAAAAAGTGTATTGTTTGATAACTTTAAAAATGATACATTTATTTTATATAGTTCAAAAAAAAAAGATGCCGAATACAATAATATTTATCAAGCAACTAATTCTATAATTGACACCCCATACGATAAAGATAATTACATGAAAAATTATAAAAATGCCTTTAAATTATTTTCATCAAATTATTTGGGTGACTTGAAAATCCTGGGTAATTTTTTTATATTAATCAAAGACGACGAAAGGATATTTGGAGATTTTAATTCTTATTTAAATTTTGATATAAAAGAAGTTGCTCTTACAATTGTTTCATCGCCATTTGTAAAAACAAATTGCAAGGTTAGAAAAAGCAATATTAAAGATTATTATATCAAATTAACAAAAAAGGGTGGACGTAAAATGCGAAAGACAAAGCGTATAAATTTAAAAAAATTGAAAAAAATGAAAATAAATTTTATTTTTGTATAAACCTCTGTAAAATGGATAGAAGTACCGAATTCAAGTCAAAGATGGAGCTATGCGTTCGCACAACACAATCAGGAAAAACATTTACAGCTATTTCAAAAATTAGTCTTGAAATAGCACAAGACATTGAGTTGGGAAGAAGTATTCATTTTATGAACACAATGAATACTCTTTTGAACAATAAACAAGTCGCCAAACGGTTGGATGCAATTGAAAGGACTTATGGCATAGGGTCTGTTTGCGTCCTTTCTTCCCAATATGACGGAAAATACAGACACGTAAAAAGCCGAGCAGAGTTACAAGGCATTTGTTTTGATGAAACAACCTGTCCAAGAGTGGTTGTTATGTGTAGCAATAAAAGGAGATATGATGATGGCGTAGAGTTTTTAAAAGTAATAGATAGAAACAAAAGTAATATTGAGAGAGCATTTGTTTATTTTGATGAGCTTCATAAATATTTGACACCTCTTCTCCGTTCTCAAATAGAAGAAATTCATGAACTAGAAATTGTCAAAAGGATAACGGCATTGACAGCAACCCCAGACAAAATTTTCCAAGAGGGGTTTTGGTCAAAAATCAGACTTGTTCATCTGGATAATTTTTCCGAATTAAATTATGCCGGAGCAGGAGACATGATTTTCAATTGTATCGATGATTATTTTACAGGACATGTCCCTCGCGTAGAAGAAAGACAGTTGATTGGATTTATTGACATGGTTTTGGAAAAACATGATATTTTGAGACCTGGTACATATTCATTTATTCCGGCATATAGCCGACGCGCTAGTCACGAAAGTGTCCGAAAATTGATATTTGAAAAAAATGAAGAGGCGGTCGTCATTGTTATCAATGGTGAAGAAAAGACTCTTCAATACAAGTCCGGCAATATTAAAACAATACCTTTGATTGGCAAAAAACTTGGAGAAAATTTAGATGAAGAAGTATGCGAAACTATTGCAAGATTATTGGTTAAACACAATCTCCAAGGACGCCCTGTTGTCGTAACTGGATTTTTATGTGTTGGAATGGGTCAAACCCTCACTCATCCGGATATTGGACCGTTTACTTCTGCCATTATTGGACATGTTGACCTTTCAAATGACGAGATTTATCAACTGTTTGGAAGGACAACTGGTAGGATGAAGGATTGGGAGAAATATGTACAAACCAACATCTATTGTCCAACTGTCGTAATGAATCGTTGTATTGTCATGGAGGAATGTGCAAGAAATATGGTATTAGAATATAGCGGAGAGATTGTTACTCACGAAGATTATATAGAACCCATGGTCGTGATGGGCGTTGTTGGCCAAGCTGCTCTTGAAAATATTCATATAAAAAAGAATCCAGATATTGCAAAAATGCAAAAAATTGCAGAGAAGGAAGTTCGCAAAGCATTAAAAGATGCTAGAGAAAGGTCTAAACATGTTCCTTACATATTCCAAACCACTACAGAAAAGATTCAACAAATTCAAAGATTTCACAAAGGAAAAGAAAAAAATGAACAAATGCGCAACAGTATTATTTTTGAAATAGTACAAGAGATTGATGGAAACTGCTATGAGATTATTCAAACTTATAGATTAGTTCGGGTAGTTATACCAGATATTGACACAGACACTTATGTCAATAATATTACAAAGGCAATTGTAGCTCACAGAGAAGGAAGAACATTTATTACAGCTTTGCAAAAAAAAGACAAGGAACACGATGTATGGACATGCAATATTGATTTGAAACACAATCAAATTATCATTTTGACTCAGAAAAAAAATTAATTCAAGTTAATTACATTTTTATCCGACTTTTTCCTGCGACTCTTTTTGGGAACATCGCCATCCAAATCTTTTAAATCTCCAATACTTATAGTACTATTTGACTCTTGTATATTTATTGTTTTTGTTTTCAACCCTGATAAAAGCTCGGAAATATCAGACGGCCCTCTCATATCGGGGCGGGTATCAAACCCAAGGGCAGCTGACATACTATTTGATTCGGTTGGATATGAAGGACGACTTACATTATTTCCAGGTCTGGTAATAGGAGGCGGAATAGAATTAGGGCCTTGAGTGGCCATGGGGGGAGGAGGGCCACCTACGTCATATGTCGGCGAATTCGTGGGGTTCATTAAACCATTCATAAATCCAGAAAATCCGGGGTTTGAATTTCCCATTGAATTTACTGCTGCATTTTGAAATTGTTTCATTAAATCGGGATTTTGTCGCAAGATGTCATCCATACCTGGAACTGAATTTTTAAATATATTATTTGTCATGTGTATCATGATTCCGCTTCCTGCTAATTGAAATAATAATTTTAATTCGGGTGCAATCTTTGCTTTTGATTTATATTTATCATGTAATTCAGAGAAGATTTCATCATAGTCTTGTATATTTTCACTAATTTGTTCTCCCCAACCTTCTAATTTGATATCAAATGGGTCAAATTTGTTATTTAAAAATTCTAGTCCATTTATAACAGCCATCATCATGTTTCCTTGAAATTTGACGGAATTTTGTTTGTTCTTCTCCTCTAATATAAGTTCATACTCCCCTTGCATTTCAAGTAAAGATGATTCCATGTTGTATTTTTTTGATAAATTAACACCTTTTGATTCTAATGCTTCCAACTTTCGTAATATTTTTAATTTTTCACGTAACATCTCTTCTTTCGTCATCTGTGGTTGCGTAGGTATTGTTTTATCTGGTTGTACCGGAACATTATTAAATTTGCCAAAACCATCCCATGTTTTTGGCTCATTAGATGTTTGGGAAGTAGATTCTCCCAATTTAGAAACATTTATAGGAGTGGAGACCTGTGGCGTAAATGCCGGAATATCAACAGGGTCCAATTTCAATGGTTCCTCAAAAGAAATACTTGGTTTTTCATTTAATGAGAAAGAAGAAGATGAAAAAATATTGGAATCATAAGTTGTTTTAGTATCCGAAACCAAATCATTTAGTTCGTTTTCAAGGTGCGTTATATCGTCAATTTTTATCTCATTGTGAGATTTTTTATCATTCATTAAAAGCTCAATCCCTCCTCCAAAATTGGAAGAACTCAGTTCACTTATTTCAATGATATCAGCCATTTATAAATTATTTAGAAAACTTAATTTTAAGTATTACGAATAAATCAATTTATTTTCTCTAAATACAAGATATTCTTGATTACCTACTATATTTTTTTGAAGGATGTCATCTAAATTGTAATGAAAATGGTATATTAAATTAAACATTGTATTTAAATTTCCAATATATATATTATCTAGACCTTGAAATTCATGGTCGTGTAAAAATAAATTTCTAGTTATAGGAGTTGCATTTTTTGTAAATTGCAGTAATAAGTTGTAAGGAAATCCATTTGAATTTGTAAAAATATCAAATCTCATATTTATAATTTTTTCATCCATATTTACAATATCTTCTTTTACATTATCAATCAATCTTTTTTTACCATACCACATATTTTTCCAACCTATCTTTGGACATCGTGTACTAGATACATTCCCATGGGTTGTTCCTATTAAAGGTAAATTAGCATCATCGTCTATAGTTATATTTTTAATAAATTGGGCAATATCCCTAAAATAATTTTTAATTAAATATTCGTCCACAATATGGTCGTCTTTGCGTATATTTCTCCAACTTATATTTGATTGAATAATATTCCAAGTATGAATATAAATTTGAATATCTTCGTCTTCATGAATTTGTTTTAATAGACGATATAACCTGTCATCATTAAAAGAATCGCGTATATGTCCTCTAAGCATTATAATCATTTATTTATTCAAACATTTTATTTTTAAAACTTTTCCCCCGAGATTTAATCTTTCGTTTTGCAGTTTTGCGTCTTTTAATTGGTTCTTCCTCTTCTGGTTCGTCTATCCTTACCCTCTTTTTTCGTTTGGGTTCTAGTTCTTCCTTTTCTTCGTCTTCGCTTTCTTTAGAACTAAAATTTCCCATATTTTTAGATAAATTTTTTATTTTTCCATTTTATTTGCAATAAACCACAATCCTTGCAAAAAACAGTCTGCCAAATCATCCTTCTTTTTACTTTTTTCAAAAAAGTCCTTCCACTCCCCCGGAGACAACTTTTCCCTACATAATCGCACACCCTCTTTTTTTCGTTCTGCATAAGTTAACTTTTGCGTTGACTCTTTTAACTTGTTGGCAGAACTGACAAAATGTATTTCCGAGTTTTTAATAAAATATTGAGTAATCATTCCCTGAATAGTCTTCATGCGACTTGCTAGGGGACTTATTTGGTTTTCAATAATAACTTTTTGAAACAGTGGTTTATCCCACCCCTTGTTGTCAAAATTGGTTTGAATATTTTTGCTAATTTTGACTAGATTCATTTCAGATGCGTTTTTTCCCAAAGGAAACAAAAAGGTGTTAGATGTCCGGATGACCTCAATCCATTCTTCCTTCTTTTTTGTTTCCTTTAAATCTTCGTTTAATTTTGCATAATCGCTTTTTTTCATTTTATATTTGATAATAGGAAACTTTGGTTTGTGTTTGGTGCAATATTTGGCGTCGTTTGTTTTATAGGTTGCTTTTTTATTACAATGACACAAATGTTCTTCTGATTCTGAAATGTCTATAATTCCCCAATCCACGACATGAGGCGCCAAAACACAGAAGGATAAATTTTTTATTCCGACGTCAATACTGAGAATCATTTTATTATATTCAGGAAAAATATTTATATAGTTTATAATGACAGATATACAGACTATCACACAAAAAAATGGAGACGTTTATTGTGGTAAAATTATTGATGGGAAAAAACAAGGCTTCGGCATTGAAAAGCGTGGCAGAAAATTTTTTTTTGGTAATTGACAGAATGATAGAAGAACTGGGTATGGATATTCAATAAATGATTCCGGGTCGTTTTACGAGAAGAGTGGAAGACCTGGAGTTAAAGCTACAATAATGAATAATCGCCGCTATGTTTTACTTGATGGTTCCTTTGTTTTTTTTCCAGAATGTAGCTCTAAAGAAGAAGAGGCTTCTTTTACGAAGGAAATACAGGAACAATTTTTAAAATTTTTAAATAATGATTTATGCGAAGAACTTTTTAGTGAATTAATGAATTTAGTTAGGGTTAAAGCTACTACGGGTAATCCACCGCCCCCGATGGTTATACATGAGGTATATAAGATTATTGAAGATGACAAAAAAGAAAGAAAAAGAAAAAAAATAGAAAGAGATGAAATAGAAAGAGATGAAAGAATAAAATATATAGAAGGCGAAAAACCAACAATATTAGAAGAAATGAAATATAAAGAGGAAGAAACACAAACAATACAAAATACTAGACTTTATAGTTGGGTCAGAAAAAACGATGACGACCTAAAAAAAAGGTTTATAGCCCTTTTAAAAGAATCAAAATTAGCAAAAAAATATTTTCAACCAGTAGGTAATCACCATTTAGATCTAAATTTAAAAGATGATATGTTTTATGGTTGTTATTACGATGGGGCCGAAAATGATATTCAGGACGGTACACCTATTTTAACCTTACCTAATTATTTTGAACTATTTTGCTTTAAAGTTGCAAAAATAATGAATACTTATGATGATGGAATGAAAGAGTTTTTTACAGAGACACGAGAAGTTTTTAAAGAGATATATGTTTATCATCTTAAAAAGTGCGGAGATTCCAAAAATTTTTTAAATTCTCCAACTTCAGGTGGTAAAACAAAACGTAAATCAAGGCGTAGAAACCGCAAATATAAGAAATATTCTGCAAAAAGGTTTCATTGAAATATATTCATAAACTCGCGAATTAAACAAAATATTTTTTAAACACGTTGTTTTGAAGGTATTTCTACGATTTTTGTAATTTCACAATAGGTTTTTCAAATATATTTTGTCCAGATTTGTTTCTCGTTTCCATTGGATGACCATTTTTCACTTAAAGTATATCTGGATTTTTCAAAGGACGAAAATTTATACCTGTTTTGGTATAAATTTTCATTCTAGGCCATTGTACATGCGTGTTCATTTTGTTGAAGCGTCAAATTTATTCAACAAATAAGTCAATTTTTAATGATTTTTACTAATTTCGCGTTCTTTAAATGGAATCTTTAGATTGGTGTTTTTCTATATAAAAATAATATTATAATATATGATAATGATGCTTCTCTTTACCAGCGCTCTTGCACTCAACGAAACCTCTTGGACTCACTTTTCTAATTTTAGGGAAAAGTTTCATAGGCGATATACAAGTTTAGAAGAATTGGAAACCCGGTTCGCCATATTCAAACAAAATTTAGCTACCATCCACGACCACAATGGAATGCATTCTTTTAAGCTTGCCGTCAATCAGTTTGCCGACCTCACCTTGGAAGAATTTAAATCGCGAATGGGCCTAAACCGAGTGCAATCTTATCAATGCAAACCTTTTTCTAATGTCCAATATGCTGTGCCAGATTCAATTGATTGGCGCGAAAAAGGCGCCGTCACACCCGTAAAAGACCAGGGACAATGTGGGTCATGTTGGGCTTTTTCTGCGAGCGGGGCAGTTGAAGGCGCATGGGCCATTACCACTGGCAATCTAACAAATTTGTCTGAACAACAATTGGTTGACTGTGCTTCAGGATTTCAATATGGTTCGCATGGATGCAATGGGGGGCAGATGGACGGTGCTTTCAAATATACCATAAATTATGGTCAATGTGGCGATGATTACATGTATACTGCAAAATCGGGGTCGTGTCAAACATGTGAACCAGTTGCTCGCATTACGTCGTGCTATGATGTAAAATCAGGAGACCAACTTGCGTTAAAAGAGGCCGTTGCTCAACAACCCGTAGCTATTGCAATTGATGCCGGGACATCCTATTTCCAGTTTTACTCGGAAGGAATCCTTGGTGGCGTAGAATGTGGAACAAATTTAGATCATGGTGTTTTAATTGTTGGGTATGGAACAAACGAAACAGATTACTGGTTAGTGAAAAATTCATGGTCTACGACGTGGGGCGAAAATGGTTATGTGAGAATTGCGAGGTCGTCGTCGTCTAATGACCCTGGTGTTTGCGGAATTGCGATGGAAGCGTCTTTTCCGTCTGCGTGATTTACCATTAGCATATAACTCTTCAAATTCTTCTTCTGTCAATCCAAAACCTTCTGGTTGTCCCTTGAATACTGGTTTTGCAACAGGCTCTAAAACAGGTTTTGCGTCAGGTTCTATAGCTAAAACAGTCTCTGGTTCTGGTGATTCCATTGTAAAAGGAAAAATTCTATCATATCTGGAACCAATATAAGAGTATGTTCCTGTACATTTTCCTGTTTCTACCTCTTCTCGCGTACATTGGTCATTAACACTTGTGCTATAATCAAATAATTTACATATAAATGCACCACAAGGAATATAGTGTGTATACATTCCAAATTCATTTATACTTGCGCTAGGCGTTGTTAAAAGAAACGGCATGTAATGCTCTTCCTTGGAAGCTATTCGTTCTATATTTCTTTTATAAATTTCAGGAGGTTCTCCAATAGGATGAATATAAGATTTCAAGTAATATAATAAAATAATATTGGCTTGCCCATATGTTGGACGTTTTTTACTCAAGCGTGTACAACGCACTTCACCTGTAATTTCTAAAATTTCTGAAAAGATATTATTGTAAGTAAATACACTAGTATCTTCGTCGTAATTATATATTTTTTTTAACTCTCTAGAAAATTCCTTAATAGCTTGTGTGGGAGTACGCATTCGCGGCGTGGTTGACACTTTTTCGCCACATTCAATGCTTTGTTGCAATCTTATAAATGGAGGCTCTTTAATTTGTCTCCGGTAATCATCAACCGTGGCAATAACTTCATTTTGTGTTTCAATGTTTCTAAATTTCTGAAACTGTTTAAAGCGCGGGTCATCTTCTGCTTGATACATATAACAAGCCATAAAAATGTCATTGCGTCTTGGGTCTGACTCTGTTTTTAAAAAATCATTTTTACTAATATCAAATTCAGGTAAATCTCCTACATGTTCATTTAAAAATTGTTGAAGAGTTAAATGAATAAATGTTTGTTGAATGTAATCATAATAATTATCTTCTGTAAATTCTGAAAAGGGTTTGTCATTTTTTCCTTTGTAAATTTGCCTATTTCCTATATATGGATCTTGTGTTCCGACTTGTATCATACATCGCCATAACCCAACTTCACTTTTAGATGGATAAACCCAAAAAATCTTGGAAGTTCTGGTTTTATGATTATATGAATTTATTTGCACCAGCAAATAACGCGCCTGGTATTTTGATAATAATGAAAAAGTAAAATCATCAATGGTTATCTCCATATATATTAATGTCTTAATATTTATCGGTTTGCATGAATTATCAATATATTTGACGTGTTTATATTAAAATACAACACTTTTTTGCTTGTACAGTTGGGTGCACATAATTGTAAAAATAGTATCCACAGGGGACCCTTTCAGGGTGCGTTTTTTCTGAAAGATTATCTGATATCAGTATATTATCTCCCAATTCTTCCACACACAAGTAAACATATTTCTCATTTTTCATCACCATTGTTAAAGAACATTTGAATAAATGTAAAAAGGTGTCATTATCTGTTTTATTCAAGGAAGCATACAGTGTAAGCATTTCTTTCCCTTCTATAGTAGTACAACTTTTGCGAAAAAAATAACAACTATTTACATCGGAACCGGTAATACACATATAAATCATAATATTGTTTGTTTTTACAAGTTCCAGTATGTTTCCAATGTCGCTAACAATAACATCTTGTTTAACTAAAAAATCATTAAACATATGTATTGTATTTGTATTCACTCGTATTATTTTATGAGAATCTTTTACTTCTAGCCAATATATCATTGAAAAAATGGTGCAATTGAATTTTACAAATGGGACTAATAATGGCACGTTTCCTTCCCGTCGGAAAAAAGAAATTTGCGATTTTGAATTATGAGATTGATGATACTCATGTGTCTGAATTAACTGAGGTGTTAATCTCTTATTTCTCTCTTCTTTATCTATACACAAGTAATCCACATAATAAATTGTTTTTTTTTGAAAAGTGATGGGTCGTGAAGTGATGGCGCCAATTATTTTTTTTTCCGTTTTTGTTTCAGAATTTAAAAACTTGTAATTATTTGCATACATGAAAGAAATGAAGGAAGGGTTATTATGTCCAATAAAATAAGGTTTTATTTCATTTAAAGTGGGGGAAAAAACATTATCTCCATTTCTCAGAAAATTTTCTTCAATCAGTTTTTGAAATTGAGTCCATTGGGATTCTTCCAATGATTCTATTTTGGAAAAATAAATTTGGGAATTAAAAAATTTATTTTTTTCGGGTAATTCGCGACGTATCTCTTTTGTTTTCCATAAAAATACATCATAATAATGATATACTGGTTGGATAAACCAAAAAGGATGCTTCCATTTAAGGTAAACAAAAAAGAGAAATATGCTAGAAAATGTTATGAACATTACATAATTTATCATTTTAAATAGAGAATAAAAAAGATACAGATTAATAACACAATCAAAATATAACGATACCACGGGCGAATTTTTAAAAAATTATCACGAAGTGTTTTATCATATTTAAAATTTCCTGCCAAATGAGCCGATATAGCTATATCATTTTTCTGAGGGTTATTATTGTTTAAATAATAATAGTCTAAATGTTTTATATTCTCTCTATATTTGGGTAACACGTGTTTTTTAAAAGAACCTTGCTCATATTCTTCGCCCGCCCATTCTCCATGGGTTGACCATGAACCATTAAACGTCCAGTTCTCTTTTTTATATAAACTAATCCAATGCTCTAAAATATTTTTCCCTATACTATCGTTTTTTACAATAAAAACACCTGCATTAAATTCTCCTTCTGACCAAGGAGGCATATCTTTTGCTATTATCATTGACTTGTCAAGATGTGTTTGTATAAAATTAGTAAATTTTTCATTTGTAAAATTGATAAAAAAGGCATCACTATCCATCCACATAAAAAAAGGAGTTTGTGGATTTTCGTCCATGAGACGCCTTATTTCAAAAACTTTTCCCCAATAAGGAGGTACATGAAATGTGGACGTTTTTTTCCTTACATATTCAAGGTTGTTTTGTTTACATATTTTTTTATTATGGTTCATAAATTGATTCAGAATATATTCGTTTCTATCTTCCATCTGAAAAATCATTTATATTTCCTTTTTCTTTTATTTTTGCGAGTTTTACGGTACTTTCGCGTTTTTCCTTTTGATTTTGTACTTCTATATGTTTCTTTATCAGGTGCATCGTTGTGAAGTCCTATATAAGTTTCGTCCAATTTTTCAAAACTATCAAAGTCAATTGGTTCTGTATGGATTTCAATTATATCGCCATGAGGTCCACCTGGTTTGAAAACAGCCGATTTACATTTAATATCTCGTATTAATTTTGAATCATCATTTAAGAGACAACCATTCCACGTGAGATAAAATTCAGGTGTAACTTTATCTTTATCATAGAAACATATACTATCTATTAAATATTTTAAATCCCCAATAGTTGCTGCTTTTGTATCATTGCCAACCGTATCTCTAAATAATTCTCTCAGTTCTTTAATTCTGCCATTGAGTTTATATAATAAATGGTAATGAAGCACGTCGTCATGTGGATGTCCGTGCCCTCCTTTTATTTTCATTTATAATATTATGGAAGAAATTATATCCTGTCCTCATTGCAATGAGTTTATCATTATCAATGAATTAAATTGTAAAATTTTTCGCCACGGAGTGTTCAAGGTAACCGGTGTTCAAATTCCACCTCATTCGGAAAAAAAAATGTGCGATGAATTGGCAAATAATGGAGACATTTATGGTTGTGGGAAACCATTTAAAATAGATGTAATAAATGGCAAATGGGTAGTAAGTATTTGCGAGTACATTTAGTTGGGTTTACTCAAAACATATAAATATTGATAATCATATTTTATACTTTTCATGTCAATTTGTTGTTGAACTATAAACCCTGTATTTTGCGCCATTAGTAATATTGTTTTTTGGTCTTCCATATAGAACGTGTGCCTGTTTTTTCTTACACCTGTTTCACTTTTAAACCGTTCATTAAAGACAGCGGTGTTCGTTGTTTTAGTCAATTCAAAAGTTGACTCATAAGTAAAATCGGTAAATTCAATTTTTGTATATTTTCCCTTTTTCCCTCTTTTATGAGAATTCATAGGAAGAATAGGGTTGAAATTATCCCGATTTACTAAATGTAACACAAAAACTCCACCGGGTTTTAACCAATCAAAAACATTTTCAAAAAACAGCGTTTTATTATCAATGTAATATATAGTAAAATAAAGGCATAAAATATGAGAAAAATAGAATGGGGGAAATAATTGTGTTTTTAGTACATTTCCGGTAATGATTTTACCCCGAAGTTCCGGGAATTTTTCAACCGTTTTTTTAACCATATGAGAAGATTTGTCAACCCCTAAAATATTATATCCCCTTTCATTAAATAAATTTACTATATTTCCTGTGCCACACCCAATATCCAAAATTGCACTTTTATTATTTGGCTTTGTTATAGTAAGTATTTCGCTCATTTCATAATCATTCCTTACTTCACTGAATGCAAGATAATCGTAAATATCAGAATAAAATTTGTCAAACAAATTATCGTTTGTTTTTTCCGTATAACCTTCAAATACGGTAAATCCTTCCTTTTCTGTTTTAAAAATACATACAACAATCAATAATAAAGCTAACATAAATACTATTTTTCCCCACGTTGAAAAGGAATCATAAAATATTTGCATATTTTATGATTTTATAATAATTTTGTTATTTTTTACCATTTTAATTCCTTTGTATATTTATGAATTACGAAATAAATGATATAAGAGAAAGTAAAGCGTTTAAAGGAATTACTTTTTCTGGATTTAAAAAAATAGATGTTCAAAAAGAATATATAAAATGTATTTTATCCTCTAAAATTGAACCTGCCTTTTTTTGGGCATGCGAACTTATTTGTGCCGGACATTTTAAAGATTTATGGAACCTTAATATCTATATTTTCATTAAATATATACATATTGGTAACCCCAAGTTAGCTGTTTATTTAGATAGGAGATTAACTGCTTTTATAGGAATTGTTAATAACGGTTATCAAACCAATGAATTGGCATTAAGAAATAATGACAAGGTGCGAAAACTGTTTGCTGAAATAATTTGCATTTTAACTTCCTCTAAACAAAAACATCCATACGAAGAAATAAAAATAACGAGAAATGAGTTAAATATTGAATTACTAACAGAGAAATTAAAATCCCCCAATTTAAGTTATGGAAAAATATGTTTCAAAGATGACCCAAAGCCATTGTTTGTCCCTTACAACGAACTTTTGTTTTCTTTGGAAACTAAAAACACGATAGATGGTTGTTTTTGGATTTCATGGATTATTGAATACGATTGTTTTTGTAGAAATAAAAAAATAAATTTAAATGCAGAGAGACGACTTTACGTGGAAGGCAAAGACCAACAAAATATCATATGGATGATATGGGATGCTTTTTTGTATATTTCTAAAACAAAAGAACAAATTGTCATCACAATAGTAAATAGTTTATTAAATATTTTTACAAAACGTTATTCATTCGCCGAAAATAAACGAAAAATGTTTATTTTATATTTTATTGTATCTTTACTAACAGAAGAGCACAATTATAATATAAATATTATTGAAAATTCCGAAAAAATAAATAACACAGTAAATAATGTAAACTCCATATACAAACAAGTGAAAGCCAACGAAATATCTCCTAACACAGACTATTTGTTTCAAAATGTAAAACAATCCAATTTAGAAAAAACCATTGAGCGATTGGAAAAAATGGAATCATTGAATAATACTTTTATACCACGATTATAATATTTTAGTAAATAAATGGACCGTTTTCAAACAATGGATGACAATATTCAAAATTTTGTTGCAAGTAACCTGGCGAATGTCTCCCGTGATAGCCGAAAACCGAGGGTTCATTCACCGGCCTCGCAGCCCACGTCGGCTTCACAGAGCACGTCGGCTTCACAGAGCACGTCGGCCTCGCGGAGCACGTCTGCAACCAGTAGTGCCTCACCGTCTACGTCTGTATCGCAAAGTACGTCACAGTCTATAACCCAAGATATAAAACAAGAAAACAAGGCCATAAATAAATTTATCATGTTTGCATTGTCTATCATAATCGTTGTTCTATTACTTTTCGTTTTATGGCATTATATCAAAAAATATTTCCCGGAATGGGAGCATAAAATACGGCACTTTTTTAATGGAAAATCTCATAAACCAAAAGAGCCCAAGCCCCATGAGCCAGAACCTAAACCAAACGACGAAAAGAGTAAGAGCAAAACTTCAAAACCACTTGTTGAAAATCCGTTGTTTAATACAAGCAATAATTTAAACAGCAATGATATTTTGGATTATCTCCTCAGTAAAGATAAAGAAAATGAAAATTCTGAAAAGGGCGAATGGTGTTTTATAGGCAAGTCAAAGGGGGAAAGATATTGTTCCATAATGGAAGGTAATAAATGTATGTCCGGTAATGTTTTCCCTACTCGCGATTTATGTATTAATCCAAAATTAAAGTAATGTTTGAATGTCAAAAGCCTTTTTAATGGGAACATTTGTATTATAAGCGGGTATATTTGTGATTCCGTTTGTTGGCCATTTTGTAGCATTATTAGTATAAGTTCTTACTTGTCTTGGTATGGTAACAGGTATATTATTTGGATAACATAAGTTGATAATAGGACCAGGGACGTCGGAAGAAGAAGTGGGATAACAGGCAATATCCTTTAACGCGCTCTTGATAAGTCCTGTGCATATATTTTCATTTGTACAGGAAACAAGATTACCTCCTTCAATAATGGATTCATTCAATTTTGGGGGGGGCGCCGTGGTCGGATAAGCATAAGAGGTTGTATTTGCGTCTTTTGATTATGGTATATTTGGATAATTTGTTTGGCCACCTGATTGAGAAGGATAAGGAAATGATGCTGTTGTTTTTTTAGGAATTTGACAATCTGCGAAAAATGTTTGACCATTTGCATTATTTGAATTTATACTTGAATTGGAACGGTACAGTTGATTTACATTTGGATTTGTAAAAGAGATGGTTTGAGTACTCCAAGACTTTTTGCGACTTGTCCATGCTCCTCTAGAAATTTTAGAAAAAGTTGTGTTTTTTGTATCAAGAGAACGATTGCATGGATATTGTAAAACATTGCCCTTGCTAAACATTTTTGTGACCGCTCCCAATTGACTCGCTGGTATTGTTTTATTTATATAAGGGATAGTGACAAGTGTATCCGGCTGCATGTTTTCTAAAAACAGATAACATGGTGTAGTTGAACGTTGCCAGAGTCTTGGTGGATAGGGTAAATAATTTCTAGCCAAACAACCGTTGGTGACATTATTTACAAAGATTGACATATATTATAAAATGCTTTTATCCTCCGTTCAAATACCAATTTAAAGATAAATAGTTGGACCTATTTTTATTTTTATACATGTCTAAATTAGCGTTAAAAGAACGAGTGTTTGGACCTTTTTCATATAATCTTTGGATATCTACCACGCCTAATGTGCTGTTCCAATACCATAAATTTGACAGATAACCATTAAAGCCTCCACCCAACGCAACATAAACATCGCCATAATTTTGCTTGGGCACACCAATTAAATCTTGGCTTTTGGCAATAACACCATTGATATAAATATTTATGGTTTTATTTTGACACGTCATTACTACATTCACCCATTTATTCATTGGTAAATCGGGTACAAGTATTTCCTCATTAATCACTTCAAACGTATTCATAATAAAAAGAAGTGTGTTGTAATTGGGGGCAAGATATAGCCCCGGGGCATTATTTGGAGTGTTGATTCCATTCTCCGAACTTCCGTAATTACCTTTGGTAAAGATATTTTGATATTGATTATTGGTACTTAAACTAGTTACATTAATCCATACAGACCATGTAAATTCAATGCCGCCTTTTGCATTATTTGACCGTTGTATTGTTTTGGCATTTTGAATAGAAGGGTCTTGTGGAAAAACCTGTGTGGAATTTCCGGCCACAATTCCCGTAATTAATTTTACATTATTTTTGGAAGAGAATATAAATCCTAAAAAGGCAACCCCTAATCTCAATGCAATTGTAAATAAAATAACAACTAATATAAAAAAGGCAATAATTGCCAGAATATTGGAAGAAGATGCAATAGAAAGAAATGCGTTTTTGATACCAGAGACACTTACATCTCCTGAAGATTCTTTAGGCGCCTCCTTTGGTTCTTCTTTTGGTTCCCTGGATTTTGGTTCTGGTGCCCCTCTTCCTTGAGGTCCAAACATTTCATTTTCATCTTCATCGTCATAATTTCTTCCGCTCATATATATAATTTAAGAAGAATATTATTAAATTTTTCTTAAATAGTTACGGATGCTTTTTCAGTGGCGCCGTCGTATAAACTGACATTTAATTTATAATTTAAAGCGCCAGTATTAGACCCGCCGTGGCCTCTTCTATATATTGCCATGGCTTGATGAGGATTTATATAATTTGGCCAGAATTGGAATTTAGAATTCCATCCATTGAAACCTTGTCCATTGGGAGAAATGTATACATTGTTTGCGTTGTTAATGTTTATTTCTCCCTCTAAATTACAAGATTGCATCAATTTCCCGTTAATGTATATATCCATTTCATTCGTGTTTGCAGTCAATACAATATTTGTCCAACGCTGCAGTTCAAAATTAGGAATGGTGCATGTTTTAAAATTATGTGATGTTTTTTCTGCATAATACCCAGTCTGTCCTGGCGCAAAATCGTCTTTTTGTAGGGCTGGGATTGGGGAATTTGAATTTACTGGTATACATTGGTCCCCCCAATCACTATCATATTGATAACCTATACAAGAATCGTTATCATTGCAATTTGCTTCACATTCGCTTAATGGCATTGGAACCCATGGACAGTTATAATTGGCTCCACTTGGAACATTGCATACATATGTCCCGTTGTTTATTTTATACCCGGGCATTTTATTTGGTAAAATTTTTGTTCTCACAAATAAAGTCGGTTCATAATTTCCTAAAAATACAGAGAGGTCTGCGCCCCCGGTTGCCCCCGCCCCGCGATTAAAGATGATTTTGGGTTCGCCATAATTGACGCTCCAATCATTTACGTATACCCAAATAGAATACGTGCAGTTATTTGTTGTACCTGTGGTTGAACCCAAGGAAGAAGCTGAAACAACTTGTTGATAATTGGCGGGTGTTACATAAACTAATTTACTTTTCTTTTTAATGTGTCGTATAATTAAAAAAATCACAATGATAACAATAATTATTGTAATTAAAGTGGCAATCATTTATAATATTGTAAGAAATTAAATTGTAATACTGGATTTTTCTACATCCCCATTATAAACTCCCAAAGTTAATTTATAATTTCCTAAATTAAAATTATTGCCATAACCTTGTCTATAAATATTCCATACTTGCTGGGGAGTCATGTATTTTGTCCAATATTTAAATCGCGAATTCCATCCTTGAAAGCCTTGACCTTTGGGAGAAATATAAATGTTTGTATTTGG
>Ga0214919_10002065_pt1 | contig 32023 bp, 31 predicted proteins | sample LL1503_MetaG_FD_177994 | JGI IMG/M metagenome (GOLD analysis project Ga0214919, IMG submission 177994) | Freshwater microbial communities from Lake Lanier, Atlanta, Georgia, United States - LL-1503 | ecosystem: Environmental > Aquatic > Freshwater > Lake | place: USA: Georgia | collected... | reverse complement strand
TCAAGTCCTTGCGGTCCGCCTTGCGGATACCGGCCTGCACCACGCCGATGCGCACACCGGCAATGGGGAAAAGTTGGGCGGGGTTGGGGGGCGGTAAATCAACAGGCATGGAAAAATACGGTGAGGAGTGAAATCGGCAAGCCTGCAAGCGCCTTGCCCATAATGGATTCTAGTGCTAGCCTTCGCAGCAAGTTTTTGGTTTGGCTCGCCGCTGCGCTAGGCCGCCGCTGCGGCGTCAAATAGGGCGTAGAAGGGCAATCTGCGCCATCATTTATCAAACCTTATTGACATCGTATTTCATGGCATTCAAATCTAAGCTCGCAGCCTTTTTACGGCGGAGCGGGAAAATAGCATTCTTGGCGTCACTGCCACCGCAAAGCGCGCTTTTGGACGTGGGCTGCGGCAATAATTCGCCCTACCGCACCAAATTGATACGTCCGGACTGCCATTACACCGGTATTGATATCGGTGATTACAACCAGACCCAGCCCAATGCGGCGGACCGGTATGTCTTGACCACTCCAGAGAATTTCGCCAGCGAGATTGGGCAGTTTTCCAAGCAATTTGATGCCGTCATTTCAGCGCACAATTTGGAGCATTGCGACCACAGGCAGGCCACGCTCGAGGCCATGCTCCAAGCCATCAAACCCGGCGGGAAAATATATTTGGCTTTCCCCTGTCAAGCCAGCACCGCATTCCCAAAACGCAAGGGCACGCTCAATTATTACGATGACCCGACGCACCAATTGATGCCACCCGACTTTGACGAAGTGATGGCCACACTACGCGAGCGGGGTTTTTCGTTCATTTACACATCACGGCGGTACCGGCCACTGCCTTTCAGAATACTCGGGCTGTTGTTAGAGCCACTGTCGTGGTTTCAAAAGAAAGTATTCAAAGGCACCTGGGAATACTATGGCTTTGAATCCATTATTTGGGCCCGAAGAAACCACTAGTCCACAGGCCAACGAATTTATTGCAATCTGCCATGGCATTGCTTAAATTTCTTCCCGCTCCCGCAGGGGCAGGGCTCGTTGCGGCCTACGCGCGGTAGGGCTGCGGCGCTGGGGGTCAGGTCGGCCAGCGCGATGGTTTCGGGCTCGCCGGTGTCGGTGGGGGCGGTGTAGGTGACGTTGCTCAGGTTTTCGCCCTTGGACTCCAGGGCCAAGGCCGCCTCGTCGAGTTGCTGGGCCGATTCGATGCGCACGTTCATCAAAATCTTGGTGACTTCGTTTTTCACCGAGTCGAGCATTTGGCCAAAGAGCTCAAAGGCCTCGCGCTTGTACTCTTGCTTGGGCTGCTTTTGGGCGTAGCCGCGCAAATGGATGCCTTGGCGCAGGTAATCGAGGGCGCTGAGGTGGTCGCGCCATTGGCTGTCGATGGTTTGCAACAGTACCATGCGCTCAAACTGGGTGAAGCTGTCAAAGCCCACTTGCGCAACCTTGCCTTCAAAAGCCTGGTCGGCCGCAGCGACCACTTGCTGCATGATGTCCTCGTCGGTAATGGACGCGGCCTGGGCCACCGTAGCGGCCAGGTCCAGGGCGATGCCCCATTCCTCGGCGAGTTGTTTTTGCAAAGCGGCAATGTCCCACTGCTCTTCGACCGACTCGGGCGGCACAAATGCGCGCACCAGGTCTTCAAAGCTGCCGTGGCGCAGCGAGGTGATTTGGGCCTGCAAGTCGGTGGCGTCCAAAATCGCGTTGCGCTGCTGGTAAATCACTTTGCGCTGGTCGTTGGAGACATCGTCGTATTCCAGGAGCTGCTTGCGCATATCGAAATTGCGCGCCTCGACTTTGCGCTGGGCGCTTTCGATGCTGCGGGTGACCATGCCCGCCTCGATGGCTTCGCCCTCGGGCATCTTGAGCCGGTCCATGATGGCTTTGACGCGCTCGCCGGCGAAGATGCGCATCAGCGCATCGTCCAGACTCAGGTAAAAGCGCGAGGAGCCGGGGTCACCCTGGCGGCCCGAGCGGCCGCGCAGCTGGTTGTCAATACGGCGCGACTCATGCCGCTCGGTAGCGATGATGCGCAAGCCCCCCAGGCCGGTGATGTGCGCATGGTCGGTGTCCCACTGGGCGCGCAACTCGGCTTGGCGCGCCTGGCGCTGCGCATCGTCCAAGGCCTCGTCGTCGGCCGCATCGTCCAGCGCTTTTTGGATATTGCCGCCCAGCACGATGTCGGTGCCGCGGCCCGCCATATTGGTGGCAATCGTAATCATCTTGGCGCGACCGGCCTGGGCCACGATGTCCGCCTCGCGGGCATGCTGCTTGGCGTTGAGCACCTGGTGGGGCAGTTTTTCTTGGGTCAGCAGCTGGGCGATGATCTCGGAATTCTCGATCGAGGTGGTGCCCACCAGCACCGGTTGGCCGCGCTCGTAGCATTCGCGAATGTCGTCGATGGCGGCTTTGTATTTTTCGGCTGTGGTTTTGTACACGCGGTCGAGTTGGTCCTGGCGCCGGCTGATGCGGTTGGGCGGGATGACCACGGTCTCCAAGCCATAAATTTCCTGGAACTCGTAGGCCTCGGTGTCGGCCGTGCCGGTCATGCCCGAGAGCTTGCCGTACAGGCGGAAGTAGTTTTGGAAGGTGATGGAGGCCAGCGTCTGGTTTTCAGCCTGGATGGAAACACCTTCCTTGGCCTCGACCGCCTGGTGCAGGCCCTCGCTCCAGCGCCGCCCGGTCATCAGGCGGCCGGTAAATTCGTCCACGATGACGATCTCGCCGTCTTGCACCACATAGTGCTGGTCGCGGTGGTAGAGGTGGTTGGCGCGCAAAGCCGCGTACACATGGTGCATGAGCGCGATATTGGCCGGGTCGTAAAGCGAGGAGCCCGCCGGAATCAGGTTGAGCTCGGCGAGCAGGCGCTCGGCGCTTTCATGGCCCTGCTCGGTCAGAAAGACCTGCTGGGATTTTTCGTCGAGCGTGAAATCGCCCGGGGTGATCACGCCTTCGCCGGTGCGCAAATCGAGCTCGCCCTCTTGGCGCTTGAGCGCGGGGATGACGCGGTTGATCGCCACGTACATCTCGGTGTGGTCTTCGGCCTGCCCGCTGATGATCAGCGGGGTGCGCGCCTCGTCGATCAGGATGGAGTCCACCTCGTCCACGATGGCAAAGTTGAGCCCGCGCTGCACCCGGTCGCCCGCCTCGTAGACCATGTTGTCGCGCAGGTAATCAAAGCCGTATTCGTTGTTGGTGCCGTAGGTGATGTCGGACTGGTAGGCGGCCTGCTTTTCGGCGCGCGGGGCCTGTGGCGTATTGATGCCCACCGTCAGCCCCAGAAATCCGTAGAGCTGACCCATCCAGCGCGCGTCGCGCCCGGCCAGGTAGTCGTTCACGGTGACCACGTGCACGCCCTTGCCGGTCAGGGCATTGAGGTAGACGGGCAAGGTGGCGGTCAGGGTTTTGCCCTCGCCGGTACCCATTTCAGAAATTTTGCCCTGGTGCAGCGACATGCCGCCCATCAGTTGCACGTCAAAGTGGCGCATCTTCATAACGCGCTTTGCGCCTTCGCGCACCACGGCAAAGGCCTCGGGCAAGATGGCGTCCAGGGTCTCGCCAGCGGCTACGCGGGCTTTGAACTCGGTGGTTTTGCCGCGCAAGGCCTCGTCCGACAGGCTCTCAAGGGGCGACTCCAGCGCATTGATGCGGGCCACGGTGGCACGGTATTGCTTGAGCAAGCGGTCGTTGCGGCTTCCAAAGAGCTTGGTCAGAAAGGTAAGTGGCATCGGTAATGGGCTGCTGCGCGACCTCCCTCGGTCACGAAACAGCGCTTGGGTAGTCGGTCGTGAAGTTTTTGCAGGGCCGCGGCGGCCAGCGGGCCGTCAGGCCTGCCGGCCCTCCCGGCCAAGTGAGCGATTTTAGCGTTTTGCTGTTTTGGCGGCGTTGGAGCCGCCCAGGGCTAGGAATTTCTGCGGATCCTGGGGAACGCCGCGTACCAGTACCTCGAAATGCAGGTGCGGCCCGGTCGAGCGCCCGGTGTTACCCACCTCGGCGATTTTTTGCCCGCGCTTGATCAAATCGCCTTTTTTGACAAAGCTGCGCGAGACGTGCGCGTAGCGCGTCAGCAAGTCGTTGCCGTGGTCCACCTCGATCACCTGACCGTACTGCGGGTGCGTCTCTTGGGTCACGACGACGCCACCAGCAGCCGAAAATATCGGCGTGCCCACCGAGGAGGGGAAATCCAAGCCTTCATGCATGGCATTCATGCCGGTGAAGGGGTCGATGCGCCAGCCAAAACCCGAGCCCGGGCCGGCGCCGGGTACTGGCGACTGGGTAGGAATCATCAATTTTTTGATTTTTTGCTCGAACAAGCGCGACTCGATGGCCGTCATCAGGTCGTTGCGCGCGCCGCTGTCCACTTCGATGTGGTCCATGGCTGTTTGCAGCTCTTGCAGCGTCATGTCGCGCCCCAGCACGAGGGTGCCGCCCCGGCCGGGGCTGCCGCGCACGGCCGCCGGGTCCATACCGGCCAGGCCGGAGACGCGCTCGGCCAAAGACTCCATTTGCATGAGTTTGGCCTGCATCTCGCCCATGCGCTTGGCCAGCACTTCGATGTTTTCGCGCACATAGCGGTCGCGCTGGTCAAACTCGTCCTTCACCACCAAACGCATAACGGTGCTGATGACGGGCCAGCCGTCGTGCGCACCTTTGAGCAAAATCCAGTGGTAAAACCCGGCCGAAGCCAGGCTGGCGACCAGAAAAAAACCCGCAAAGCCCAGCGCCAAACCGCCCAGACTCGTCTGAAGCACATAGCTTTTTGAAAGCCGAGGATCCGTGATAATCAGTTGCATACCTGCCCACCTTAGTTTTTATGCGCCGCTCCCATACCTCACTCACGGTGCTCCAAGCCAGCCGTGAGGCCCCCATGCTGGCCCATTTGGCCGATCTGGGCGCCCAGTCCAAAGCGCATCTACGTTGTATCGAAGTCTTGCTACCGCGCAGCCTGCGCTCGGGGGTTCAGGCCGGTCCAGTTGAGGGCAGCGCCTGGTGCCTCTTGGTGGATAGCACCGCCATTGCCGCCAAATTACGCCAGTTACTTCCCAGCCTGCTCGAGCGCCTCGCGCACGAGGGCTACGATGTTACCGCGATTCGGATCAAGGTCCGCGCCAGCGAGGCGGGCCTAGTCCCGGGGCGCGGGGCCGCGTAAATCGATCACCGCATCGCGCAGGTCAGCGGCAAATTGGCGCCGCTCGCGTCCATCGGCCCGCTGGGCGACACCAAAACGCAGCACTGCCACCAGCGGCGGCGCGCACACCGTGCGCCAAACCGAGTCGAGCAAGGTGTCCTCGCCCACATAGCACGGGGCAAAACTGGGGGCGCCGCTGGCTGCGTCCGCAAAAGCCAGCCCCAGCGGCTGCACCGGCGCTTGCGCCACCAGCGCAGCCTGAAATAGGTTGGAATGAAAAGGCAGCACCGTGCTGCCGTCGCCGGTGGTGCCTTCCGCAAAGAAGGCCAGCACGTCCCCCGCTTGCAGGGCCGCAGCCATGTCGTGCACCACACGCAATGCGTCGCGGCGCGAGGCGCGGCTGATGTACAGCGTGCCCGCCGCCGTGGCCAAGGTGCCGATCAGCGGCCAGCTGCGAATATCGTCTTTAGAAATAAAGCGGCAATGCACCGCTGCATGCAGCACCGCAATGTCCAGCCAGGAAATATGGTTGGAAACCAGCAGCACCGGCGCGGACTGCGCCGCTTCGCCCTGAACTTGCAGCTTCACACCCAAAATATGCAGCATTTGCAGCGACCATTGCTGCACCGCCTGGTCGCGCCGGGCCTGCGGCCAGGCGCCAAAACGCATTTGGATAATCCACATGCCGCGCAGCAAATGCGCCACCAAGCCCAGCAAGCAACAGGCGCCGCGCAGGCGGGCGATCAGCGCAGCCACCCACGCCACCATCAAGCCGCGCCGTGCGCCGCGGGCATGGCCTCGTAGGCCACACGCCCGCCCACCACAGTGGCGCGCACCCGGCCGGGCAGCTCGTAGCCGCCAAAGGGGGTGTGCTTGCTTTGGCTGCGCAAGGCCTCGCCTGTCACAGTCCAGGCCGCTTGCGGGTCAAAAAGGCATACATCGGCCGGCGCGCCTACGCGCAAATGACCGCCATGGCGGCTGATGTCTTGCCCTGGCTCGGCCAACACCGCCGCGCTGCGGTGGGTGACGCAGCCCAAAGCCTGGACGAGTGGCAGACCACTGTCGGTGGCCCACTTCAGCGCCAAGCTGAGCAAAAGCTCCAGCCCGGTGGCACCGGGCTCGGCTTGGGCAAACGGCAGTTCTTTTTCGTCCGCGCCCACCGGCGTGTGGTCCGAGACCAGCGCGTCGATGGTGCCGTCGGCCAGCGCGGCGCGCAAAGCCTCGCGGTCGCGCTGCTGGCGCAGCGGCGGGTTCAGGCGGGTGCGGCTGTCGAAAAAGCCAATATCCATATCGGTCAGGTGCAGCGAGTTGATGCTGACGTCTGCGCTAATGGGCAGACCTTGCGCCTTGGCCTGGCGCACCAGTTCAGCACCGGCGGCGCTGCTTAAGCGACATAAGTGGACGCGGGCGCCGGTAGCGCGCATCAGCTCAAAAATGGTGTGCAGCGCAATGGTTTCAGCGGCTACGGGCACGCCGCCCAAGCCCATGCGCGTGGCCAGCGGACCGCTGGCCGCCACGCCTTTGCCCAAATGCATTTCTTGCGGGCGCAGCCAGACGGTGTAGCCAAACGAGCGGGCGTATTGCATCGCGCGCATCAGCACCTGGGTGTTGGCGATGCCCACTTCGGCCTGGCTAAAGCCCACGCAACCGGCCTCGGCCAGCTGCACCATTTCGGTCAGCACCTCGCCTTGCAGGCCGCGCGTGAGGGCGCCCAGCGGCAGCACGCGCGCCTGGTTCAGCCCTTGGGCGCGAAAGCGCAGCATTTCCACCAAGCCGGGCTCGTCGAGCACCGGGTCGGTGTCGGGCGGGCACACCAGACTGGTGACGCCACCGGCCACCGCAGCGGCCAGTTCGGAGGCCAGCATGCCCTCGTGCTCGTGGCCGGGCTCGCGCAGGCGCACCGACAGGTCCACCAAGCCGGGCATCAGAATGCAGCCGTCCGCATCGATGGTGCGCTGCGGGGCAAAACCGGCAGGCGCTTGGCCCACGGCCAGGATGCGGCCTTGGGCTACGGCGAGGTCACCGGGCGCGTCCAAACCGCTGGCGGGGTCCAGGAGGCGGGCGTTGCGAATCAATAGTGTCATGGTGCGGCCCTTACGCTTCGTTACCGGCGACGATGCCCATTACCGCCATGCGCACCGCGATGCCAAAGGTCACCTGCGGCAGGATCACGCTTTGGCTGCCGTCGGCCACGGCCGAGTCGATTTCCACGCCCCGGTTGATGGGGCCGGGGTGCATGACGATGGCGTCGCTTTTGGCCAGTGCCAGTTTTTCCGGCGTCAGGCCAAAGCGCTTGAAATACTCCTGGCTGGTGGGCAGCAGGGCGCCGTTCATGCGCTCGTTTTGCAAGCGCAGCATGATGATGACGTCGCAACCGCGGATGCCGTCTTCCAGGTCGTTGAACACGCGCACGCCCATGTGCGCCATGTCGGCGGGCACCAAAGTGCGCGGCCCGACCACGCGCACCTCGGCGCAGCCCAGCGTGGTCAGGGCGTGGATGTCCGAGCGCGCCACGCGCGAATGCAGCACATCGCCCACGATGGCCACCGTCAGGTTGCTAAAGTCTTTCTTGTAGTGCCGGATGGTGTACATGTCCAGCAAGCCCTGCGTCGGGTGGGCGTGGCGGCCGTCGCCGGCGTTGACCACATGCACATGCGGGGCCACATGCTGGGCGATCAGGTAGGGCGCGCCCGACTCGCTGTGACGGACCACAAAAATATCGGCCGCCATGGCGCTCAGGTTGGCGATGGTGTCCAGCAAGGACTCGCCCTTGGAGGCCGAGGAGCGGGCAATGTCCAGATTGATCACGTCGGCCGAGAGGCGGGTGGCGGCAATCTCAAAAGTGGTGCGGGTGCGGGTGCTGTTCTCAAAAAACAGGTTGAACACGCTTTTGCCGCGCAGGAGCGGGACTTTTTTGACCTCGCGGTCGCTCACCGAGACAAACTGCGCCGCCGTGTCCAGGATGTGCGTGAGGATGTCGCGGGGCAAGCCCTCGGTCGAGAGCAGGTGAATCAGCTCGCCGTGCCGGTTCAGTTGCGGATTGCGTCGGTGCAGCATGGCTTATTTTTCTTTCACATCGAAGCTAAAGGCGCCCGCCGCGTCGCGCGCCAGGGCCAGCGACTGGTTGGGCGCCAAGCTGACCCGCGCGGCGGCAAAGTCGGCCTGGATGGGCAACTGGCGCCCGCCCCGGTCCACCAACACGGCCAGGCGCACACTGGCCGGGCGGCCGTAGTCAAACAGCTCGTTGGTCACGGCGCGGATGGTGCGGCCGGTGTAGAGCACGTCGTCCAGCACGACCAAATGCGCGTCTTGGATGGCAAAAGGCAAGTGCGTTTTACCGCCGGCTGCCAGGCCGCGCTGGGCAAAATCATCGCGGTGCATGGCCGAGGAGATGGTGCCAAAACTGCCCTCCAAGCCCAAATCGGCCTGCAAGCGCTCGGCCAGCCAGGCCCCGCCCGACGTGATGCCGACCAAACGGCTGCCAGGCTGGCACAGGCCGCGCACGCCGCGCAGCAGCTCCAGGTAAAGGGCTTGGGCATCGAGTACCAGGTTCATGGGTGCAGGCCTCGTAAAAACTGTTCCAAAATAATGCAGGCCGAGGCCGCATCGGCATCTTTGGCGCCGCCGGACAGCGCTTCGGTGGTGCTGTAGCGCTCGTCCACCTCAAACACCGGCAGGGCAAAGCGGCCGTGCAACTGGCGGCCAAACTTTTGCGCCCGCACGGTATTTTCGTGGGGCGCGCCGTCCGGATGGTAGGGCACGCCCACGACCAAGGCGTCGGGCTCCCACTCTTGGAGGCGCAAGGCGATGTCGGCAAAGCGGGCCGCACCCTGCGCGTGAATGGTGGCTTGCGGCTGCGCGCCGCCCAGCATGCGGCTGCCTACGGCGACGCCGGTGCGTTTGAGCCCAAAGTCAAACGCCATAAATCGCTGCAAATGCTGTGGCACCAAGGGCGGTGGCAGCGTCTGCGCGCTCATGCGTGGCCGGCCTGGGGGGCGATCATCCAGGATTTGAGGCCCAGCAAGGCCAGGGCCTGGTCGTAGCGCTCCTCGATGGGGGTATCAAAAATCAGACTGCTCTTGGCGTCTACTGTCAGCCAGCTGTTGCGCCGCAGCTCGCTCTCGAGCTGGCCCTCGCCCCAGGACGAGTAGCCCAGCGAGACCAGCACTTTGCGCGGACCCCAGCCGCCGGACATGGCCTCGAGCACGTCGCGCGAGGTGGTCATCTCTAGGCCGCCAGGAATCACCATGGTGGAGGCGTAGCTGGCGCTGGCGCCCACCGGCGCGTCCGGCTGCAAGGGTTCGTGCAGCACAAAACCGCGTTCTTCGTGCAGCGGGCCGCCCTGAAAAACCGCTGCGTGGGCCAAATCGGCACGGCGCAGGGGCAAATCGACCTTGACAAAGAGTTCGGTGAGCTTGATATCGGCGGGTTTGTTGATGATGATGCCCAAGGCACCCCGGGCGCTGTGCTCGCACAGGTAGACCACGCTTTTGGAGAAAAGTCCGTCTTCCAAACCGGGCATCGCAATCAAAAAATGGTGCGTGAGGTTGGTAAGTGCAAAATCGCCGGACATACAACTATTTTAACGACAGGCATGCAAAACACTGATAGCAGCGCACTGGTGTGGCTGCGCCGCGACCTGCGCTTGGAAGACAACGCCGCCCTGGCCGCCGCCTTGCAGTCGGGCGCGCGCCTGCACTGCGTCTTTGTGCTGGACCGCGACATCCTGGACGCCCTGCCCCGGGCCGACCGGCGCGTGGAGTTCATTGTGGGTACGCTGGCCGGCCTGGATGCCCAGTTGCGCGCGCTGGCGAGCCATGCCGGCGCGGGGCTGATCGTGCGCCATGGCTGGGCCGTCGATGAAATCCCCCAGCTGGCCGCCGAACTGGGCGTGCATACCGTCTACAGCGCCCACGACTATGAGCCGCAGGCCCTGGCGCGTGACGCCCAGGTGCAAGCTGCGCTGGCGCGCCAGCGCATCGCCTGGCGCAGCGTGAAAGACCATGTGGTCTTTGAGCGCCAGGAAGTTCTGACCCAAACCGGCAAGCCCTATGGCGTTTTCACGCCCTATTTGCGCGCCTGGCTGGCCCGCGTGGGCGAGGCGCTGGTACCCGAGCACGACTGCAGCGCCCTGGGCCGCGCCCTGGCGCCGCGCCCGGCCGCCCTGGCCAAGCCGCCGCCCAGCCTGCAGGACATCGGCTTTGAACCGACCAATCTGGAGGCCTTGGGCATCCTGCCCGGCGCGGCCGGTGCGCAGGCGCTGCTGGCCGACTTTGCGCCGCGCATGCGCGCCTACGAGGAGGCGCGCAACTTTCCCGCCGTCAAGGGGCCAAGCTACCTGGGCGTGCATCTGCGTTTTGGCACGGTGTCTATACGCCAACTGGTCAACCGGGCGCTGCCAGCCCACCGCGCGGGCGACCAAGGCGCCAGCGTGTGGCTGGCCGAACTGGTGTGGCGCGAGTTTTATGCGCAGATATTGGCCAACTTCCCGCATGTGGCGCTCGCCAGCTTCAAGTCCGAGTACGACGCCATCGTTTGGGAACAGGGCGAGATCGCGCAAAGCCGCTTTGCTGCCTGGTGCGAGGGGCGCACCGGCTACCCGCTGGTGGATGCGGCCATGGCCCAGCTGCACCAGAGCGGCTATATGCACAACCGCTTGCGCATGGTGGCGGGCAGTTTTCTGGTCAAGCACCTGGGCATTGACTGGCGCTGGGGCGAGCGCCACTTCGCCCTGCACCTCAACGATTTTGATTTGTCGGCCAACAACGGCGGCTGGCAGTGGGTCAGCTCCAGCGGCTGCGATGCGCAGCCGTATTTCCGCATCTTTAACCCGATTAGCCAGAGCGAGAAGTTTGACGCGGCGGGCAAATTCATACGCCGCTATGTGCCGGCCCTGGCGGCGCTGGACGCCAAACACATCCACGCGCCCTGGCTGGCGCCAGCCCTGGTGCTGCAGGCGGCGGGGGTGCAATTAGGCGGGAATTACCCGCATCCGGTGGTCGACCATGCGACGGCCCGGGCGGCCACGCTGGCGCGCTATGCGGTGGTCAAAAAGGCGGTTGCGCCTGGCTGAGGCACACCTTAGATTTGGACCATCTCGAAGTCTTCTTTGCGCGCGCCGCACTCCGGGCAGGTCCAGTTCATGGGAACGTCGGCCCACAAAGTGCCCACCGGTATGCCGTCATCGGGCGCCCCCAGGACTTCGTCATAAATCCAGCCGCAGATCAGGCACATCCAGGTTTTCGTATCGGTCACAGCATTTATACCTTGAGAATAGAATGGCAGGATTGTAAATAATCGTCCTGCAAGGCCCGCAGGGCCAGAGGCCGGGCGGTTTTACGGTGCCCCTTATTCTTGTCGCGAGCATGAAGAATTCCAATAAAGAATCCAGCGGCCCCGCACCCATCGCCCTGTTGGACGAGGATGGGCCGGCCGACGGCCCGGTCGCCTGCGTCATGGTTTTTAACGCCAACGACCCCAGTGGTGCAGCCGGCGTCGTGGCCGACTGCATGGCCATGGCCTCGGTGGGCGTGCACCCCCTGCCGGTGACCACCGGCGTCTATGCCCGCGACACCCGCAGCATTGCCGACCACTTCGCCCTGGACGATGACATGGTGCTAGCCCAGGCGCGCACCATCTTGGAGGACGTAGCCCCCGAAGTCTTCAAAGTCGGCTTTGTTGGCAGCGCCGACAACCTGGGCGCCATTGCCTCCTTGGTCTCGGACTATGCGCACGTGCCCGTGATCACCTACATGCCCGAGCTGTCGTGGTGGCACGAGGACCAGATCGAGCAGTACCTGGACGCCTGCGCCGAGCTGCTGCTGCCCCAAACCACGGTACTGGTGGGCAACTACGGTACGCTGGTGCGCTGGCTGCTGCCCGACTGGCACACCGGCGCCCCGCCGCTGCCGCGCGATATTGCCAAAGCGGCCCAGGATTTAGGCGTGCCCTACACCTTGATTACCGGCATCGCCTCGACCGATCAATTTATTGACAACGTGCTGTGCTCGGCCAGCGCGGTGCTGTGCAGCGAAAAATTTGAGCGCCTGGAGGCCACCTTTGTGGGCGCGGGCGACACCTTGTCCGCCGCGCTGGCAGCGCTGGTGGCCGTGGGCAGCGAGCTGAGCGAGGCCGTGACCGAGGCCCTCACCTACCTGGACCGCAGCTTAGAGTCCGGCCTGCGCCCGGGCATGGGCCATGTGCAGCCCGACCGCCTGTTTTGGGCGCATGCCGACACCGATTCCGACGAGGACGACGACGCCCTCGACCCCGACCAACCCTTTCTTTTTGACCTACCGCCCAATGAAACCCGCCACTGACCGCAACCTCGAACTCTTCCAACGCGCCGCCGCCGTCATCCCCGGTGGCGTCAACTCGCCAGTGCGCGCCTTCAAAGCCGTGGGCGGCACGCCGCGCTTTGTGTCCCGAGCCCAAGGCCCCCATTTTTGGGATGCCAACGGCAAGCGCTATATCGACTACATCGGCTCCTGGGGCCCGATGATTTTGGGCCATGGCCACCCAGCGGTGCTCGAAGCGGTGCAAAAGGCGCTGCTCGAGGGCTTCTCTTTTGGCGCGCCGACCGAGCGCGAAGTCGAGTTGGCCGAAGAAATCTTGCGCCACGTGCCCAGCATGGACATGGTGCGCCTGGTCAGCTCGGGCACCGAGGCGGCCATGACGGCCATCCGCCTGGCGCGCGGGGCCACCGGGCGCAGCAAGTTCATCAAGTTCGAGGGCTGCTACCACGGCCACGCCGATCCGCTGCTGGTCAAGGCCGGCTCGGGCCTGGCCACTTTGGGCAACCCCACCAGCGCCGGCGTGCCACCCGAAGTGGTGCAGCACACTCTGGTGCTGGAGTACAACAACCTGCAGCAGCTCGAGGAGGCTTTTGCGCTGCACGGCAAAGACCTGGCCTGCCTGATGATCGAGCCCATCGCTGGCAATATGAACTTTGTGCGCGCCTCGCTGCCCTTTGTCAAGCGCGCCCGCGAGCTGTGCACGCAGTACGGCGCGCTTTTGGTATTTGACGAGGTGATGACCGGTTTTCGCGTGGCCCTGGGCAGCGCCCAAAGCGTCTACGCTCGCGACCTGCCCGGGTTTGCGCCGGACATCACGGTGCTGGGCAAAGTCATTGGCGGGGGCATGCCGCTGGCCGCTTTTGGCGGTAAGCGCGCAGTCATGGAGCATTTGGCACCGCTGGGCGGCGTGTACCAGGCTGGCACCTTGTCGGGCAACCCGGTGGCGACCGCCTGCGGCCTGGCCACCTTGCGCGAGATCAGCAAGCCCGGCTTTTTTGAACAACTCACGGCCAGCACCCAGTCACTGATGCGCGGCCTGCAGGGCGCGGCCGACAAAGCGGGCGTGCCTTTTAGCACCGACAGCGAAGGCGGCATGTTTGGCTTCTTCCTCTTCCCCGAGCTGCCACAAAACTATGCCAAAGTCATCAGCACCGACAACAAACGCTTTAACACCTTGTTCCACGGCATGCTCGATCGCGGCGTGTACTTTGCCCCGGCCTTGTACGAGGCGGGCTTTATGAGCGGCGCGCACAGCGAAGCCGATATCGCCGAGACCGTGGCTGCCGCCGCCGAGGTGCTTGCGACTTTGTAATTGCGGCTGGTGCGGGCAACAAAAACGGCCCTGGTGGGCCGTTTTTGTTGGTGTGCGGGGCGCTGGCCTAGTGCCTAAAGTGCCGCACCCCGGTGTACACCATGGCCACGCCGCGCTCATCGGCGGCGCGCACGACTTCGTCGTCGCGCATGCTGCCGCCGGGCTGGATGATGCAGGTCGCGCCCGCGTCGACCACGACATCGAGGCCATCGCGGAAGGGGAAGAAAGCGTCGCTGGCAACCACGGTACCCGCCAGGGTCAGGCCGGCGTGGCCAGCTTTGATGCTGGCAATGCGGGCCGAGTCAAGCCGACTCATTTGGCCCGCGCCCACGCCCATGGTCATGCCGTCTTTGCAAAACACGATGGCGTTGGACTTGACGTACTTGGCCACCTTCCAGGCAAACAGCAGGTCTTGCAACTGGACTGCGGTGGGCTGCACCTGGGTGACCACCTGCATATCGGCCAGCGTCAGTTCGTGGTTGTCGGCGGTCTGCATCAAAAGGCCTGAGCCTATGCGCTTGACATCCACTGCATTGCGCCCCAGGTCCCAGGCGCTGGTGCCGCGCGCTGCGCCGCCCAAGGCGTAGGGCAAGGCAATTTGCAGCACGCGCACATTGGGTTTGAGGGCCAAGGTCTGTAGCGCCTCGGGGCTGAAGGACGGTGCCATCAGCACTTCGACAAACTGGGCGCTGACATGCTGGGCGGTGGCGCTGTCGACCTCGCAGTTAAAGGCAATGATGCCGCCAAAAGCCGATGTCGGGTCGGTGCTAAAGGCTTTGGCGTAGGCGCCGCTGGCGTCGTGGGCCACGGCCACGCCGCACGGGTTGGCATGCTTGACGATGACGCAGGCCGGCGTGTCAAAGCTTTTGACGCATTCCCAGGCGGCGTCGGCATCGGCAATATTGTTGTAGCTCAGCTCTTTGCCTTGCAGCTGCTGCGCCGTGACCAGGGAGCCCGGCGCAGGATACATATCGCGGTAGAAGGCGGCGTGCTGGTGCGGGTTTTCTCCGTAGCGCAGGTCTTGCAACTTCACGAAGCGGCCATTGGTCTGGCCGGGAAAGGCAGCCAAGGTGCCGTCGGGCTGCACCGAGGAGAGGTAGTCGCTGATGGCGCCGTCGTACTGGCTGATGCGGTTAAACGCCGCCACCGACAAGGCAAACTTGGTGGTGCTGCTGACCGCGCCCTGGGTTTGCAGCTCGGCAATCACAGTTTCGTACTGGCTGGCGTCGGTGAGCACGGCCACGTCTTTCCAGTTTTTGGCGGCGCTGCGCACCATGGCCGGGCCGCCGATGTCGATGTTTTCGATGGCCTCTTCCAGCGTGCAACCGGCACGCGCCACGGTGGCTTCGAAGGGATAGAGGTTGACCACCAGGAGATCAATGGTGCCGATGCCATGGTCGGCCAGCGCTTGCATGTGCGCAGGCACATCACGCCGGGCCAGCAGGCCGCCGTGCACTTTGGGGTGCAGGGTTTTGACGCGCCCGTCTAGCATTTCGGGGAAACCGGTCATCTCAGCCACCTCGGTCACCGGCAGGCCATGGTCGGCCAGCAGCTTGGCTGTGCCGCCGGTGGAGAGCAAGCGGATGCCCAGGGCATGCAGCGCCCGCGCCAGATCAAGGACGCCGGTTTTGTCGGAGACAGAAAGCAAAGCGTTCATAAAAGATGGTGTTCCACAAGTTTTTTACGCAAGGTGTTGCGATTGAGCCCGAGCCACTGGGCGGCCTTGGACTGATTGTTGGCGGCGGCCACCATCACCACTTCGAGCAAGGGTTTTTCGACGGCACGCACCAGCATGTCATGCATGCCGTGGGGCTCCAGGCCGTCCAGGTCGCGCAAATAGGCTTCTAGGCTGGCGCGCACGCATTCATCTAGTTTGTTATTGCTCATGGCTGGCGCGCTCAGGGACAGGGTTCATGGGGGTCTCTTCTTTCTCGCTGTCGGACGGCGCATCCAGGCGTCGCCCTTGGGTGTCATAGACCACCGGCAGGCGGTCCATTTCAAAACTTAAACGGTCCAGGTAATGGCTGACCGCAGCCACCTGCAAGGCGCTGCTTTCCAGGGCGTTGAGCGCACGGCGAAAGGCCTCGCCGCCGGGCAGGCTGCGCAGATACCAGGCGATGTGCTTGCGCGCGCTGCGCACGCCGGTGTATTCGCCGTAGAGGCGGTAATGGTCGTCCAGGTGCTCTATCAGCCAGCGGCGCAGCTCTTGCACCAAGGGCGGCGCCAGCAGCGTGCCAGTCTGCAAAAAATGCGTGATCTCGCGAAAAATCCAGGGCCGGCCCTGGGCGGCGCGTCCCACCATGATGGCGTCTGCGCCGGTAGCGGCCAGCACCTGGCGCGCTTTGTAGGGGCTGTCAATGTCGCCATTGGCCACGACGGGAATATGCAATGCCGCTTTGACCGCTGCAATCGTGTCGTAGCGCGCCTGGCCACGGTAGCCTTGCTCGCGCGTGCGCCCGTGGATAGTGACCATGGCCACACCCGCAGCCTGCGCCGCCATCGCGATGGACAGCGCGTTTTGCTGGCTTTGGCACCAGCCGGTACGCATCTTGAGTGTGACAGGCACGCTCTGCGCGGCACAGACGGCCACGACGGCCTCGATGATCTGCAGCGCCAGCGCCTCGTCTTGCATCAGCGCCGAGCCAGCCCATTTGTTGCACACTTTTTTGGCTGGGCAGCCCATATTGATGTCGATGATTTGCGCACCGCGTTCGATGTTGTACTGCGCCGCCTGCGCCATCATGGGCGCGTCGGTGCCGGCAATTTGTACGGCGATGGGGCCGGGCTCACCCTCGTGGTTGGCGCGGCGCGAAGTCTTGAGCGAATCCCATAAATCGCGGCGCGAGGTGACCATCTCGCTCACCGCATAGCCCGCCCCCAGGCGCTTGCACAACTGGCGAAACGGCCGGTCGGTCACACCGGCCATGGGCGCGACAAACACCGGGTTTGCCAAAGGGAACGGACCGATTTGCATGAATAAAAGAGGGATGGGGAGTCGGGTGGGCGCCCCTCGCGACCAAATGCGACGCGCGGGGAGGGGGATTGTATCTGCCTATTATTTCAGCACCTTACGCTCTGCCTATACTGCCCTGACCATGGAAGCCTGGATGCAATCACTGCTGGATATATTGGCTCTGCCCGCCTACGGCCTGTCCACGGTGTTTGTGATTTCTTTCTTGTCAGCCACCCTGCTGCCGCTGGGTTCAGAGCCTGCGGTGCTGGGCATGATTCATCTCAACCCGGCACAGTACTGGCCCGTGATTGCGGTGGCCACGGTGGGCAACACCTTGGGCGGTGTGCTGGACTATGCCATGGGCCGCGCCGCCCGCCGCGTGGCTAGCGGCGGCCTGCAAAGCAGCACCGAAAACCGCGCGCTGCGCTGGCTGGAAAAAATGGGCCCCAAAGCCTGTCTCTTGGGCTGGCTGCCGCTCATCGGCGACCCCTTGTGCAGCGTGGCCGGTTGGCTGCACATGCCGTTTTGGCGCTGCACACTGTATATGTTGATCGGCAAATTCTTGCGCTACATCGTGCTGACGGCGGCGTTTTTTGAAGGCGTGCAGCGCCTGAGTTAAACGACTTAAGGCGCTACAGCGTCCTTGATTTCCAAGCGGATGTTGGTCGCCCCCAGCGCCACCGGGCCCGACTGGCCGCTCAGGTCGCCAGGCTGGGCCATGGGGTTACCGCTTTTGCTCACGCGGGCGCTAACGATGATTTGCCCGGCGCCCGAGAGCAACGCCGCTGGCGACATGGCTTTGCTGTCATCCAGGGTGAAGGTGTATGGCAGGTCTTTGACTTGCTTGCGCTCGGCGGCCAAAGGCATGCGGCCATTGACGGCGGCTTTGGCAAAAATAAATACCGTGTCCTCGGGGCTGACCTGGGCGCGCAAAGCGGGCGACAGGCTGACGGTGCCGCTGATCGATGCAGCCGGCGCACCAGGAGCGGCGGGCTGCGAGGCTTGGCTAGGCGCAGTCGGCGGGGCGCCAAGCGCTTGGGCTGTGCTGCTCAACGGTGGCAGGCCCGCCAGCGTGCGCGCCTCCTGCAAGCTGGCCACGACGCGCTGCACCAGCACGCTCTCGGGCGCGCCAATTTGCTCCACCCGCCCCCAGTATTTCACCGCCTTGCCAAAGTCTTTGCGTACAAAAGCATCGGTGCCGGCCATGGCCAGGCCCTTGATGTGATCGGGGTTGATCGCCAATGCCCGCTGCACCAGCGCCATGGGTTCACCTTGCAGACTGTGCTGGTTTTTCACGGCCAGGGCGTCGGCGTAGTCCACCAGCAGACCGGGGTCGTCTTTGCGCAGCGCAATGGCTTTTTGGTAGGCAGCCAAGGCCTCGTCGTTACGCTCCATGACGCTGTAGGAGCGCGCCAGCATGGCCCAGCCGTCGGCATCTTGCGGATTGCTTTTGAGCCGCTGGGCCAGTTGTTCCACCATGGCGACCACCTGGGCCGAGTTGGGGCCCTGCTCGGCGCTCTCGGTCTCGCCGGTCAGGGGGCCGCGCGAGGCGTTGTAGGCATAGCCCGCCGCCGCGATGGCCACGACCACCAGCGCCAAACCAGCCATCATGCGCCAAGAGGGTGCGGCAGCGGCAGCATCATGCGTGCCAGCCTTGTCCAACAACAAGTCGAGTAAACGGCGCTCCAGCGCGCTGCGCTGCGCGTCCCATTGCGCCTGGCTCAGCGCGCCGGCGGCATGCTGTTCAGCCAGCGCCGCCAGTTGGCGCTTGAAAGGGGAAACGAGGTCGTGCAAAGCGTCGGTCATGGGGGCTCTCAGGAGAGGTGCGGATCGTTGGGTGCGTCATCGGCGCCATCGGCTTCGAAGGCCGCGTCGGCCAGGCGGCTGCGCCTTCGCAGCACGACAAAAAGCGTTCCCAGGCCAAGCACCATCATGAGGGCAGGCCCCACCCAAAGCAAAGCGGTCAAGGCCTTAAAGGGCGGGCGGTAGAGCACAAAGTCACCATAACGGGCAGTCATAAAGTCAATCACCTGCTGCTCGGACTGGCCCGCTTGTAGCATCTCGCGTACCTGGCGGCGCAGGTCCACGGCCAGTTCGGCATGCGAGTCGGCGATGGTCTGGTTTTGGCAGACCAGGCAGCGCAGCTCGGTCGAGAGCTTCGTGACGCGCGCCTCCAGCGCCGGATCGGCGCTGGCGGGGGCCGCTTCGTTGGCCAGCGCCCAGCCGCCAGCGCAGGCCAAGACCGCGCTGAGCGCCAGCGCGCGCCACCGACAGAGTGCAATGCGTGCATTAGCCATGGAGTTGTTTGAGCAGGGGGTCTATGGTGTCCCGCAGCACCTCGGGGGTGAGCGGGCCGATGTGCTTGTAGCGGATCACGCCCTCGCCGTCGATGACAAAGGTCTCGGGCACGCCGTAGACGCCAAAGTCGATGCCCACGCGGCCATCGCGGTCCGCCAGCGAGGCGGTGTAGGGGTTGCCAAAATCGGCCAGCCATTTCAGGCCAGCCGCTGGCTCGTCTTTGTAATTGAGGCCATAAATAGGGACCTGCGATGACTTGGCGTAAGCCACCAGCAGCGGATGCTCTTGGCGGCAGGCCACACACCAGGAGGCCCAGACATTCAATATCCAGACCTTGCCGCGCAAATCGTCTTTGGCAATGCGCACTGCGGGCTGGTCCAGACGCGGGAGCGAAAACACGGGCGCGGGCTTACCAATCAGGGGCGAAGGCACCTCGCGCGGGTTGAGGCTCAGGCCTGCGCGCAAAAAATACAAAAGTACCAGCAAGAGCCCCAAAGGCACCAAATAGCGCAGGTGCTTCATGGCGCCGTCCCCTGGCTGCGGCGGTAGCGCCGGTCCGAGATGGCCAGCAACCCGCCCAGCGCCATCAGCAGGCAGCCGCCCCAGATCCAGTCGATGAAGGGCTTGACATAGACGCGCACAATCCAGGCCCCGCCGTCCACCGCCTCGCCCAGGGAAACATACAAATCGCGCGTCAGGCCGGAGTCAATGGCGGCCTCAGTCATGGGATTTTGTTGCACGCGGTAGATGCGCTTTTCAGGGCGCAGTTCGGCCACCAGGTGGCCGTCTTTACTGACATGCATTTGCCCCTGCGCGGCCACATAGTTAGGCCCTTGCAATTCTTTGATACCGTCAAAGCGGAAGGTGTAGCCGCGCACGGTGGTGGTGTCGCCCACCGCCATCTTGACATCGCTCTCGATCTCGTAGGTTTTGACCATCACCACGCCAATGCAAAACACCGCGATGCCCAGGTGCGCCAACATCATGCCCGCCAGCGCCCGGGGCAGCTGGCGCAGCCGTGCACCGGCGTGGGCCCAGTCCGGGCCATGCGGATGCACGCGGCCCCACAAATCCGTGGCCACCGAGCCCATGATCCAAAACGCCATGACCAAGCCCAGTGTGGAGACGGGGCGCACCTCGCCAGCCAGCCAGCCCGTCAAGAGGGCCGCCAGCACTGCCACGCCCGCCGCCCAGCGCAAGCGCAGGGCCAAGGCGGGCAGCTGCGCATCTTTCCAACGTGCCAGCGGGCCGATACCCATTAAAAAAACCGCAGGCGCCATCAACCACACAAAGACCGCGTCAAAGTAAGGCGGTCCTACCGAAATTTTGCCCAAACCCATGGCATCGAGCACCAACGGGTACAAGGTGCCCAGCATCACGGCCAGTGCGGCCACCAAGAGCAGCACATTGTTGGCCAGCAGGCTGGATTCTTTAGACCACAGGCCAAAGCGCTTGCCAATGCCTACGTCTGGAGCGCGCCAGGCGTAAAGCGCGAACGAGCCGCCGACAACCACGGCCAAGAAAGCCAGAATGAACTGCCCGCGGGTCGGATCGGTTGCAAAAGCGTGGACCGAGGACAAGACGCCCGAGCGGACCAAAAACGTTCCCAGGAGCGAAAAAGAAAAGGCCAATATCGCCAGCAACACCGTCCAGGACTTAAAGCTGTTGCGCTTTTCGGTCACCGCTAGCGAATGGATCAAGGCGGTGCCCAACAGCCAGGGCATGAGCGAAGCGTTTTCTACCGGGTCCCAAAACCACCAGCCACCCCAGCCCAGCTCGTAATACGCCCACGAGCTGCCCAGCGCGATACCAATAGTTAAAAACATCCAGGCCACGGTGGTCCAAGGGCGGGTCCAGCGCGCCCACTGGACATCCAAATTGCCGCCGATCAGGGCTGCAATCGCAAAGGCAAAAGCCACCGAAAAACCCACATACCCCATGTAGAGCATGGGCGGGTGGATCACCATGCCGGGGTCCTGCAGCAAGGGGTTGAGGTCGCGCCCTTGCAGCGCAGCCGGGAACAAGCGGTCAAAGGGGTTGGAGGTGAGCAGCATAAAGAGCAAAAAGCCCACCGCCACCAGCCCCATCACCGCCAAAATGCGCGCCGCCACAGGCAGGGGCAGATGCCGGCTAAAGAGCGCCACGGCCACCGTCCACAGGGCCAGCATCAGCACCCACAGGAGCAAAGAGCCCTCGTGGCCGCCCCATACACCGGCTACGCGGTACTGCAAGGGCAAAGCCGTGTTGGAGTTGGACACCACATAGGCCACCGAGAAGTCATGGTTGACAAAGGCGCTGACCAAGCAGCCAAAAGCCAGGGCCACACAGAAAAACATGGCGTAAGCAAGTGGGCGGGCCAAAGCCATCCAGTCAGCGCGCCCGATTTGCGCGCCAGCAAGGGGTACGGCGCCCATCACCAAGGCAATCCCCAGGGCCAGCCAAAGGGAGAAATGTCCGATTTCAGGAATCATAGTTAGGGGCTCGTAACCACCGTGGCCGCCGCTTTCGCGTTGGCCTGGGCGGCGTTTTTCAGGGCTTGGGCCGCCTCGGGCGGCATGTAGTTTTCGTCGTGTTTGGCCAGCACTTCTTTGGCCCGAAAGACACCGCCTTCGAGCTTGCCTTGGGCGACCACGCCTTTGCCTTCTTTAAATAGATCGGGCAGGATGCCGCTGAATTCGACGGGCACGTTTTGCGCCGTGTCGGTCACGGTAAAGCGCACCAGTACGCCCTCGCGCTGCACGCTGCCGGCCAGCACCAAGCCGCCCACACGGAAGGTGCGCCCGCTGGGTGCCTCGGAGGCGGCAATTTGGCTGGGGGTGTAGAAGAACACCAAATTGCTCTGAAAAGCATTGAGCACCAGCGCGGTGACGGCACCCACCACAGCCAGAATGCCCAGGGCAATGGCAAAGCGTTTACGACGTGGCGTCATGGTCGGTTTCCTCTTGCATAGTGCGCACGGACTGCACACTGGCGCGCTGTGCAGCGCGCGCACCAAAAATTTCAATGGCGATGCACAAAAGCACCACCCCATACGAGCCCCAGACATAGGGGCCATAGCCGCCCATGGCCCAAAATGCGTCCCAGCTCTCCCAGATCATGCAGCCACCTCCTGTGCCCATTGCGTGTGGCGCTCACGCACCAAAATAATGCTGCGCACCCGGTACAAGGCCATGGCAATGCTGTAGGCCCACAACGCCAGCGCCATGAGCAGCATGGCCCAAAGCATGGTCTGCGCCATGCTCGACCCTTTGGTGACCGAGACCGAGGCGCCCTGGTGCAAGGTATTCCACCACTTCACAGAGAAATAAATAATGGGCACGTTGACCGCACCCACCAGGGCTAAAAGGCCACCGGCGCGGTCGGCGCGGCGCGGGTCGTCAATGGCGCTGGTCAGGGCGATGTAGCCCATGTAGAGGAAAAACAAAATCAGCTCGGAGGTGAGCCGTGCGTCCCAGACCCACCAGGCGCCCCACATGGGCTTGCCCCATAAAGCGCCGGTCCACAAAGACAAAAAGGTGAACATGGCCCCGGTAGGCGCCAGCGCCTGCGTCATCATCCCCGAGAGGCGGGTATTGAAGGTAAAGCCCAAAAACGCCCAAAACGCCATGGCCAGGTAAATCACCATGGACATCCAGGAGACGGGCACGTGCACAAAAATAATGCGATAGCCCTCGCCCTGCTGGAAGTCGGTGGGTGCTACAAAAAAGCCCAGGTAGAGGCCCGCTACAGCCAAAACGGCCGCGATCAGGCCAAAAACCGGCCACAAGCGACCCGCCAGCGGGTAGAAGGTTTGGGGCGCGGCCCAATGAAACCACCGAATTTTGAAGTTTTCCATTTACTCAAGCGCAATGCGCAATGCCAAAGCACAGGCCCAAGGGCCGAAAAACGCCGCCACGACCAGCATGGCAGTCAGGATGGACATCTGGGCCCCATAGCCCATACCCACCATTTGGGCCTCCACCGCACCGGAACCGAAGACCAAAGCCGGAATATACAGAGGCAATAGGAGCAGCGAGAGTAGCACCTCGCCCCCCCGCACACCCAAAGTAAGGGCAGCGCCCACCGCACCCAAAAAAGACAGCAGCGCCGTGCCCAGCAGCAAGGAGGTAAACAGCACCCACATCGTCGCGCTGTCCAGGTCAAACTGCAGGGCCAAGACGGGCGAGAGCAGCGCCAGGGGCAAGCCCGAGAGCAGCCAGTGCGCCAGCACCTTGGCCGCCACCAGCAAGGGCATGGGCGTTGGCGAGAGCGCCATCTGCTCGAGCGTGCCGTCCTGGTAATCGGCGGCAAACAGACGCGCCAGCGAGAGCAAACTGGCCAACAAAGCACCTACCCACAAAATACCGGGCGCGATTTTGCGCAGCATGTCCGGCTCGGGCCCGATGGCCAGCGGGAACAGGCTGGCCACCACCACAAAGAAAAACACGGCGGTGAGCACCTCGCTTTTGCGGCGCATGGCCAGGCGCAGGTCGCGCTGCAAGACGGCGGCGATGGCGCTCATGCGTCCAGGCGCAGGCTGCGGCCCCGCGCTCCCAGGTCGACCGGCTGGTGGCTGGTCAGCAAGACCATGCCGCCCTGCGCCAAATGCCCCTGCAGCACACGGGTGATCAACGCATGGGCGACGCCGTCCAGCGCGACAAAGGGCTCATCGAGCACCCACAAGGGGTTTTGTTGCACTAGCAGGCGGGCCAATGCGACGCGGCGTTTTTGCCCCTGCGAGAGCACACGCACCGGTAAGGCGGTGCGGCCGGCCAGGCCCAACTGCTTTAAGGCGTCCAGGGCCTGCTCCTGATTTGGGCCGCTGCCGGCAATGGCGCCGCCAGAGATCAAGTTTTCCACGGCGCTGAGCTCGTCCTTAAGGGCCAGCAGGTGGCCCAGGTAGAGCATCTGGGCCGGCAACTGGCAGTCGGGGCTGCCCAGCAACTCCCCGTGCCAGCGCACCTCGCCCTGGGCGGCAGGCGCCAAGCCGGCCACGATGCGCAGCAAGCTGGTTTTACCCACGCCGTTGCCGCCCTCCAGATGCAGGCACTGCCCCGGCGCGAGCGTAAAGCTCAGGCCACGAAACAGGGTGCGGTCGCCGCGAACGCAGGACAGATCAGCGACAGACAGCATGCAGGGGATTATTCATCGGGATCGACGTATTCCTTGGGCAAATGGTGGGCAATGCCCTTGTGGCAATCGATGCAGGTTTTACCCTCTTCTTTGGCCTTCATATGCTTTTTATACGGTGTTTGCTTTTGCAGATCCGGGCTCATAGATTCGAAGCTGTGGCAGTTGCGGCACTCGCGCGAACCGTTGTTTTTCATGCGGTCCCACTCGTGGGTGGCCAACTCCATGCGCTTGGCTTCGAACTTCTCTTTGGTGTCAATCGACCCAGTAAGCTTACCCCATACCTCACCACTGGCCTGGATCTTGCGAACCATTTTATGCGTCCAGTCTTTGGGCACATGGCAGTCCGAGCACACCGCACGCACGCCGGTGCGGTTGGTGAAATGGATGGTTTCCTTGTATTCCTGGTAGACGTTGTCCCGCATTTCATGGCAGGTGGTGCAAAACTCCAGGGTGTTGGTCGCTTCCATGGCGGTGTTAAAGCCGCCCCAGAAAATAATCCCCAGCACAAAGGCGATCGACGAGATCGCCAGCAGCGAGTAGCGGGTGCTGGGACGGTTGATGGCCGCCCACCAGCGCGCAAGGGTTCCACTGGGTTGTTCCATGGGACTGTCTCCGGTTTAAAAAGGAATGGACACTGCAGCCGGCAGGCTGCGGTGTCCGGGCTGTGGCCAGGCGGGCCTTAGAAGTTAAAGAGGTAACTGACCGCCACCACCTGCACTTCGTAGTTAGGCGCCACCTGGTTGGTCGCCAACAGGGTGTTGGGGGTGTAGCCATAGGCCAGGCCGTTGTAGTAATAGTCGCTGCTCAAGAGCTTTTGGTAGACATAGCCCAAGGCCACCTGACTGCTCTTGTCCAGGCGGTAAGACGCATTGAGCTTCAAGGCCGCCAGTTCAGCGCGTACGTCCGGCAGCGCGCCGCAAGAGAGGATGCGCGGGTCGGCGCACGTGATGCCGCCGGTCGTCGTCGTGCTGTAGTTCAGCGCCGTCGCGTAGTTGGAGCTGCCCAGCGAGTAGCTCAGGTCGGCCACCATCTCCACTTTGCCGCCTAAAAGACCACCTTGGCGCAGGTTCAGGCCCACCGACAGTTCGTCGGTTTTGAGCACATTGGTCCAGGTCGCGCCAGCAGGAATAGCTACGGCGGTGACGCTGGCAGCGCCGGCGCCCTGGGCGATGGAGCGCTGCATATCGGTCAGGTCACGCTGCTGGTACTGGCGTGAGGCATAGGCGGTGAAGGCGCCGTCTTCGGCGTAGTGGTACGCGCTGTCCAAGTGCAGCGCCCAGCTTTTGCCCGATTGCACGCCGTAGGTGGAGTCGTATTTGTCATCGGTGTAGCGTGCGCCGATGTCCAGGTTCAGGTTCTCGGCCGCTTGCAGGTTCAAGCCGGTTTTGAGCATTTGCTGGGTGCGGCTGGCGTCAAACACCGGGTAAAAACCCTGGTAATCGCCCCCGTTGAGGCCTTTGATGGTGCCCACCACGGCGCCCACATCGCCACCGCGCACGCCAATCATCGCGACGATGGCGTTGGGGTCGGAGGTGGTTTGGCGCTTGCCAAAGCTGTAGCCCAGGTTGGCGTTGACGTCGTCGCTGGCAGCGACTTTGTAGCTGGCGCTGAGCTTGTCTTCCTTGGTCGCCACAGCCACCACGCAATTGGTGCCTGCCGCGTAGTTAGTGCCGCCAACCGCATACTGTTTGCACCAGCGCGAGAGCTCGTCGTGGGTGAAGCCCACACGCAGTTTTTGCTGGCCGTCGATGCGGTAATCTGCCGCCGCTTCGGCCTGGCTTTTCTTGGTGCTCAGGGGCGTGTTGGGGTAATTGGCGATGTTGTTGGCGCCAATGGCCTGGACGTTGTAAATCGAGGACTCGGTTTGGTTGTCACGCCCGTCGTATTTCCAAGCCACCGTCAGCTGCACATCTTTGCTGCTGCGCTGGGTGAGCTTGAGGTCGGCATGCTGCGTGACCACCACGCCATTGAGCGAAGCCTTCAGATTGCCATCGGCCGCGCTGGGGGTGATGTACATGAAGGGGTCGACCACGAAGGGATCGTTTTGGGTATTGCGCGCCACCGAGACGTTGCCGCTTAAGCGGGTGCTGTCGCCCACCGGATAACTGCCGCCCAGACTGAGCTGGTGGAAGTCATTGCCCGGGGGTGTGCTCATGGTTTGGGCGTTGGCTGCACCGGCGTAGGTGGTGAACATCACCCGGTCGTCGCTGTTGCGGAAAAACGAGCCGTAATAGGCCGCGTTCAGGTGCGCGCCGTCGGCATTCCACTGCAGCGCGGCATGGATGCTGTTGGTCTGGTAGCGCGTCGGGTTGGGCAGGATGGAGACCACTTCGCCGCCCGGCGCGGGTGTGGAGCCGTAGGCCGCCGAGCCAAAGGCCATCAGCTTGGCGCCGCTTTGCTCCAGGTGGTTGAAGTCCAGCTTGAGCGCCAGGCGCGCATTGATGTCCACGCTGGCACTGGCCGCGCTGTTGCGCCGCGTGCTGTCCACATTCAGGTTGTGGTACGCCGCCAGCTGGTCGGTGGTCAAGGTGGTGGTATTGGCCGCCAGCCCAAAGCCTGGCAGCGTAAAACTGTTGCCGCCGTTAGCGCCTACATACGGGGTTTGGTAGCTGTCCCACAGGTTGTGGCGCAACTCCTCGTGGCGCAGGCCAATGCTCCACTGCCCTTGCTCGCTCACCCGCAAACCGACCGAACCGGCGGTGGTGCCCAGATTGCTACCCTCGAGCTCCCAACGGCCCAGGCCTGCGCCATGGCCTGGGCAGCTGGATTAAAAATTTGGATGCGCATGGCCGTATCGACCGCCACGATGGCGTCTTTCACCGATTCGACGGTGTGCTGGTAGCGCGTGCGGGCCTCCAGCAGCGCCGTCTCCAGCAGCTCTTTGCGCCGGAGCTTTTGGCTCAGGAAAGAGGCCACAAACACGGTAAAGAGGCACAGCACAAGCACCGCCAAAGCGATGGGTACCGCGATTTCGCGCCAGGCGGCCAGGCTTTGGCTCTCGTCATCGGTCACGCTGATGAGCAAATCAAAGTCAGCCAAGCGCCCCAGCGCGAACTGGTGGTGCGAATCGTCGCCGCTGCGGTGGGTCAGCGAGCGCACGCCCTGCTCTAGCGTGGGCAGCGTATGGCCTTGCAGCTCCAGGGCCGGCGCGCCCAGATCGTTTTCGCGATGGGGGTAGCTCGCCATCAAGGTGCCGTCCCCCTGGTACAGGGCGATCGGGCGCAGGTAGTCCAGGCGTGCCTGCATGAACAAGGCCTCGATGCGCGAGGCATCGATGTCGGCCACCACCACCCCGCGAAAACTGCCGTCGGCTTGGTCGATGCGCCGGGCCAGGCGCACCAGCCACAAGCGGGAGCGCACATCGCGGCGCGGCTTGTCCAGGAAAAAACCTTCGCGCTTTTGGCCGGAAAACGCTTTGAAAAAAGCCTGCGCTGACACATCGCGCTCGGCGGCAGGCACCTGGACCGAGGCGTTGACCACGCGGCCTTTGGCATCGACCAAACTGAGCGAGTGCAACTGGCGCATGCCCGAGACGCGGGTAGCCAAGAGCAGCTGCGTCATGTCGCTGTCCAGCGCAATCGTGCTGCCAAAGCCGCTACCCAGGCGCTCTTGTACGCCCTGGAGCACTTTGTCGGCGCCCTGCATCGATTGGCGCGTCTCCTCAAGAAACATGGTGGCCAGACTGACGGTTTCGGCGCGCGCATGGGCCAGTTCGCGCTCGCGCAAAGACCAGAGCAACAAGCTGCTGGTCAGCAATGCGCCCACCATGGTGGCTGCAGCCAGCAAGCCGATGGCCTGCGAGGTACGAAGTTGCAAGCGCATCAAATGGCCCGAGGAAAAAAGAATGACCCGCCCGTCACGCAGGCCGGTAAGACCACTGTAGCAGAAGGGGTTTAGACGGCGAACACCGGCTCGACCGTGACCTGCACCTGCAGGCTGTGCGCCTCGCCGCCCTGCAACACGCCGCGCAAGGGCGATACATCGGCAAAGTCGCGGCCCACCGCCAGGCGCACATAGTCGGGCCCGGGCGTGCCCCAGCCGTGGCGGCAGTTGGTCGGGTCCAGTTCCAGCCAATGGCCCTCGCCACCGGCTAGCAGCGGCGGCACATACAACGCCACCCAGGCGTGCGAGGCGTCCGCGCCCTGCAAGCGCGCCTGGCCGGGTGGCGGCTCGCTGAGCATATAGCCGCTCACATAGCGCGCCGGCAAACCCAGGCTGCGCAGGCAGGACAAAAGCAGGTGCGCAAAGTCCTGGCACACGCCCCGGCGCTGGGCCAGCACCTGGGCCACAGGGGTGTAAATGTCCGTGCTTTGGGCCTCGTAGGCAAAGTCGCGGTGCATGCGCTGCATCAGGTCGATGGCTGCCCCGTCCAAGGCCCGACCGGCGGTAAAGCTAGGGCGGGCGTAGTCGGCGCAATCGGCTTGCAGCGGCACATGGTGCGAGGCAAATACGAAGGCGCAAGCCGCGTCACCAGGCCGGTCGGCGCGGTACTGGGCGTAGCCGCGCGCACCCTCCCAGGGCTGATCGGCCTGGGGCGAGGCGTCTTGCGCGCTGGCCTGGCGGGTGTGCACCTCGCTGTGGGCGCTGACTGACAAGCTGTGGTGCAGCGCGTCCATGGCCCAGTAAGCGCAGTGGTTGCCAAAGGCGTCCAGGTGGCTGTGCACAGCGGCCTGCAGCGGTCCGATGTCCAGGCGGTGCGCCGTGCAACGCTGCCAGGGCGTATCGGGCGGCTGCAAATGCGCGATGTGCTGCGCCGCACTCACCCCGGCGGCGTAGTGGTAATCGGTCTGGTGGTGTATGCGCAGATGCATCAGGCCCCCACGCTTTGTGAGGCGTCGCCACGGTGGACAAAGAACAGGCTGTTGAGCGCATCCGAGGTGGCCCGTGCGGCCATGCGGCATTCCTGCAGCAGCGCACTGAGCTGCGGCGCGTCTTGTGCGCCCAACCACGGCGCTGCGTCGGGAAGGTGTGGCAGTTGCGGCAGGCGCGCGGCCAGCTCGGCGGTGCGGCCTTGCGCCATGTCGCTCATGTCGCGCAAGCATGCACGCAAGGCGTGCAGCACACAGGCCAAGGCGCGCGGGTTGTCCGGATGACTCAGCACCAACGCCAGCAGCGCATCCAGCGTGCGCCTTGGCGGGTCCTGCGCATCAAAGCGGATGGTGCTGTCAAACAAGGCCAGCACCGCATCAAAACCGGCCTGGGCCGAGAGGCTGCCGGTGTGCAGCGCCTGCGCCAGCGCGCCGGCCAGAAAATCCAGGCGCTCGATATACCGCCCGATGGAGAGCAGGCGCCAGCCGTCATCGCGCGCCATGCGCTCGGTTTGTGCGCCGGTCAGGGTCGCCAGCAGGCCACTAATGTGGACCAGCACGCGCTGGGCCTGCACCGGGTCATGCAAGGTCTCGGCCTGGGGCAGGCGCAGGCTTTCTTGCGCCTGCATCACCAAGCCCCAGTGCTCGGGCGACATGCGCTCGCGCACCCGCGAGGCGGCCAGCACCAAGGCCTGCATATAAAAAGCCACGCCAGTGCAATGGCGCGTATCCCAAACCCCCGCCACCAAGGAGCGCTCGAACACGCGGCGCGCTTGCTGCGCTGGCGGTACGCCCGGGGCGACCAGGCCGTGCTGCAGCGCTAAAGCGCTTAGCCAGGCCAGCGGGGGCTGGCAGCTTTGGTCCTCGCCGCCCAGGGCATCCAGGGCTACGCGGCTCAGGCGCACGGTGTTTTCGGTGCGCTCGGTATAGCGGCCTAGCCAAAACAAATTTTCTGCGGCACGGCTGGTGACGATGGGCGTGCGCGCAGCCGCTGTGCCAGCAGCGTCAGGCGCACCCATGGCCGCAGGTGCATCGGCGGGTACTGCGGGGAGCACCGTCCAAGCACCAGCCTCGTCGGCCAGCGCAAAGACGCGCCATTGCACTGAAGGCATCTCTAAGCTGCCGCCAACAACCGGCCCGCCACTGCCATCGCCAGACCACCCCTCGGGCAGGGTCGGCAGTTGCAGCGCCTGGCCAAACACCTGGCGCGCCAGCGCTGGCAACAAGGCCTGCAAAGCGCTGGACTCCAAAAAACCGGAACCCGGCGCATTGGCCAAGAGCACATGGCCACGGCGCAGCACCTGCACAAGGCCGGGCACGCCTAGCGTCGAGTCGGCACGCAGCTCCAGCGGGTCGAGCCAGGCGTCATCCACCCACTTGATTAAGGCGTGCACGCGCTGCAGGCCTTGCAGGGTTTGGAGGTACAGCATTTCGTCGCGCACCAGCAAGTCGCTGCCCTGGGCCAGGCTCAGGCCCAGGTAACGGGCCAGGTAAGCGTGCTCCGCATAGGATTCGTTGTACGGGCCCGGCGTGAGCAAGGCAATGTGCGCCTGGCCGCCGCCCGGCGCGCGCGCGCTGATGCCGCGCAGCAGGCTTTGGTAGGCCTTGGCCACTTGCTGCAGACCGATGGCGGCATGGGCATCGGACCAGCGGGACGCGACCAGACCCGAGGGCGCTTGCGTGTGCAGCGCGCGCAGCGCCCAGCTGCCCTCGGGGCCGCGCACCAGATCCAAGGCGGCCACATACAGGCGGCGCCCACCCACCGGTTCGACGCCTTGGACGGCGTGCAGGTAGCCGGGATGGCCCTGCACCAAGGCAGCGGGTAGCAGGCCGCTGCGCAGCAAAGTTTGGGGGCCATAGACATCGGCCATGGTGTACTCGAGCAGGCGCATGCACTGCTGCACGCCGCCCTCGATCTGGCGCCAATGCAGGGCGTCGGCCATCGGCGCGAACACCTCGGGCGCACTGTGCGCCAGCGTTGCGGCACGGGGCAGGGCGGGCAAGGGGCTCAGGGGTTCCATCAAGCAAGTATCGCCGCTGCGCTCGGGCTTTGCAGCTTGGCCATCCAGCCCCTAAGGCCGCCCCACGGCTTTGGCTGTAAACACCGCTTCCATCAAGCCCCGGTCATCCTTAGCCTGCGGAAAGTATTTTTTCTCTACCGACACTTCCACCTCGGGCACCGGTGCGCCCATGGCTTGCACGGCGGCCAGTGCAGCGGCGCTGGCACCCTGCTCGGCCGCTTGCAGTGCGTCGGCCGCCAGGCCAAAGCTTTGGCTCAGGCCCGCGCCCATCACCCGAAAGAGGCCGCTGCCGTCGCCATGCACCTCCACCTGCACAGTGGCGGCCACCACGCCGGTGGCCGCGCCCACGGCATTGGCCACATCGCCATGGGGGGGGAAAACCACCTCGCAGTCCAGGCGGCGCGCCAGCTCGCCATAAAACACCTTGACCGGGCCGCCCACCGCCACCACCGGCACGGCCGGCTTGATGCTGATACGCGCCAGCCCCAGCGTGGCCTGGCCGCTGCACACCGCCTGGCTGATGCGGTCATCGGGCAGGCTAAAGCCCAAGGCCGTGTCCAAAATGGCGCGCGCGCTCAGGCGCACGGTTTCGCTCCAGACATCGCGGGCGTACTGTTCGGTGCGCTCGGGGGTGGGGAACTTCATCTCGCGCAGGCGGCAGCCCAGCTGAGCGGCCACCACGGCGCCTTCGCGCGACCAGTTGTCTTGCAGGCCCAGCACATGGCCGGCGTCCGAGGGGGTAAATCCGGCCACCTGAATAAGCCCCTTGCGCTGCAAGCTCTGGATGGCGCGCGTGGCGTTCATGGTGGTGGCCAGAGTGCGCATCGGCGTGGGCTCGGGGCGCACCTGGGCGAGCAGCTCGCTCTCGCGCGCCGACAGTTCGTCCGAGAGGCGCGGCCCCTTGGCGCCAAAAGGCAGCAGCACAAAGCGCCCTTGCATCGAGTTGCCGCCCTCCACATCGGCCAGGTCGGCTTGCAGCAGGTCCAGGGTTTGCGGGTAGCGCGCCGCCAGCAAAGACACGGGCACGATGCGCTGGGGCCGCACCTCGAGCTTGCCATTGGCGGCCAGCAGCACCTCGCTGTCGCCACCCAGGCCGATGG
>Ga0214919_10002062_pt1 | contig 32034 bp, 31 predicted proteins | sample LL1503_MetaG_FD_177994 | JGI IMG/M metagenome (GOLD analysis project Ga0214919, IMG submission 177994) | Freshwater microbial communities from Lake Lanier, Atlanta, Georgia, United States - LL-1503 | ecosystem: Environmental > Aquatic > Freshwater > Lake | place: USA: Georgia | collected... | reverse complement strand
AACCTGCGCCGTTGCTGTCGCCACAAGAGGTAGTTCAAGTGCGCGAACAATTGCACTTGTCGCGTCCGGTGTTTGCACACTACCTGCGAACCAATGCCCGAACGCTTGAAAACTGGGAGCAAGGTCGCGCCAAGCCCAACGCGCAGGCAGCTCTGCTGATTCGCATGGTGGCTCAATTTCCAGACATGGTGCAGCGCCTCGCGACGATATAAGGTCAGGGCAACTGGCAATTTTCGGGTATGGATTGAAACTACTTCTGTTTCGCAGCGTCAGGAGTCGTAGGGACTCCAGCCAGGAATGAGTCTTACGAGCAATGAGCGATCAATGGCGAATGTCTGTTTTGGGTCCTGTTACAGGAATGGAAACTTCACATCACTGGCAAGGCTGCATAGTTCCCGAACCGGCCTGGACTGCACGCGTATGGCTGCCGACCAGCACTTTCGGAAAATGCGATTCAAGCCTGATGTGCGCCTTGAGCTTGGTAGCAATGAAGCCGTCAAGGAATCCGTGGCCGGTGGTCTGGGTATCGGCGTGGTTTCACGGCACGCTTTGCACGGATTGAAAAAAGAGCACGGCGTCAGCGTCATTGAACTCGATGGTTTTCCGCTGCCATCAGCCTGGCATATTGTGCATCCTGCCAGTAAAAAATTATCGCCCTTGGCCTTGGCTTTTAAGCAGCATCTTCGCAAGCAGCAACTTGGCTAAGAACTAAAAATAAGCTTGCGATTGAGTTACCTTAAAGCTGACTATCGCAGGAGTCAGCTGATGGCCCAAACCGGCAGTTGCTGCGAGAAACGGCCAAAAACCATTCACAGTCCTAGCTCGGAATGCGAACCCAACCGCTCAAGTCGCAGAACGTCGGGTATCGGGCTTTTGGTGGATCAAAACCAGGTCAGGTTTGACATGGCAGTCCCGGTGAGCACCTTGGACCTACCCCTGTTTAACGTGCCTCAATGCGTTGATGAAAAAGACGTCATTGCGAATGGGGCTTGAGTCACATCTACTTCACGACGCAGCTTTGTCCTGTCACAGTAAGGCGCTTTCCTCGCAGCTTACTTGCCTAGTAGCGCCGGAATGCAGCGTTCGACCCACTTAGTGGCCTGATCGTAGGCGTGTGCCAGTTGGAGCACGGCCAGATCCGTGTACGGCTTGCCGATCACCTGCACACCCATCGGCAGACCTTGAAAATTGAAGCCCACTGGCACGTTTATTACGGGCAAACCGGCAAGGCTTGCGCCAATCACGACTTCCATCCAGCGGTGATAGGTGTCCATCGTGCGACCTGCGATGGTTTTTGGCCAGTGCTCAGACGCATCGAACGGGAACACCTGTGCGCTCGGCAGCGCAAGGAAGTCGTAGCGTTCAAACAGCGTCAGCAGCGCGTTGTACCACTGGCTGCGCGCGACCGTCGCGGTCCAGACATCCTCACCCGACAGACGCATACCGCCTTCCACTTCCCATTGCGCCTCGGGCTTGAGCCTTGCACGCTTTTCTGGGTCGCGGTAGATGGCTCCAAGCGTACCCGCGAGCGAGAAGTGGCGCAGCGTTAGCCACGTTTGCCAGAGTTGCTCCATCGAATAATCGGGGCGCGCAGCCTCGACCTTGCAGCCAATCAATTCGAAGTCCTTGAGCGCCGACTCACATTGTGCGAGCACGCCGTCTTCCATCGCCAGATAGCCGTCGTAGTTGCCGAGCCAACCGATGCGCGCGCCTTCGAAGTCCCGTTCGAGCGAGCCCACAAACTGTGCAGGGTCTTCGCGGATGGAGAGCGGCGCACGCGCGTCGTAGCCGGCTTGGGCGCAGAGCAGCATCGCGATGTCCGGGACGCTGCGGCCCATGGGACCCACGCAGCTGAGCTGGCTAAAGAACAGGTCTTGCGCCGGCACGCAGGGCACTCGGCCATGCGACGGACGAAAACCGAATACATTGTTCCAACCGGCCGGATTGCGCAGAGATCCCATCATGTCACTGCCGTCGGCCACAGGCAGCATGCGCAGCGCTAGCGCCACCGCCGCACCGCCACTGCTGCCACCCGCGCTGCGGCTAGGATCGTACGCGTTAATTGTGGTGCCGAACACCGTGTTGTAAGTGTTCGAACCAAGGCCGAATTCCGGTGTGTTGGTTTTGCCGATAAAGATCGCGCCCTGGGCGCGGATGCGCGCGGCCATTAACGCATCAGCCTTTGGCACTTCGTTGCGCAGCAATGGCGAGCCTTGCGTGCAGACAATGCCGGCCGTGGCCGTGAGATCCTTCGGCGCCTGTGGCATGCCGTGCATCCAACCACAATATTCGCCGCGCGCGAGCTGGGCATCGCGTTCGTCGGCCTGCGCAAAGAGCGCGGCTGGCTCGCGCAGTGAAACGATTGCGTTGGCGGGGTTGTTCACGCGTTCGATATGGCCTAGGAAGGCGCTCATCACTTCGCGGCACGACACCTGGCGAAGGCGTATCCATTGCGAAAGCTGGAGCGCGTTGGCAGCCACGAGTTCGTTGGGCGACGCACTGGTGGGGGAAGACCATGTATGTCTCAAACGCATTACCCCTTTACTGATGTAGCCGAACCAGCGTGGATTGCGGCGGACTGTGGGTGCAGCTCAGGTACTACACGCCAGCAAGGGGCGGACCGCTGAACGCCCGTCTGGCAATTTGATTCAGGACAACTGCAATTGGCGAGAAAAAACGCATCTATTTTGGGATTCGACAGACATCCCATCAAATATCAATATTCCCCGCCCGCAGCGCATTGGTCTCAATGAACTCACGCCGCGGCTCCACGTCGTCGCCCATCAACATGGTGAACACGCGGTCGGCCTCAATCGCGTCGTCGATCTGCACTTTGAGCAGGCGGCGCACCGTGGGGTCCATGGTGGTTTCCCAGAGTTGGGCGGGGTTCATTTCGCCCAGACCCTTGTAGCGCTGGCGCGCGGTGGCGTTTTCGGCCTGGGTAATTAGCCATGCCATGGCCTGGCGGAAGTCGCTGACTTTTTCTTCCTTTTGGCGTTCGCCCTCGCCGCGCATCACGCGCGCGCCCTCGGACAACAGGCCCTTGAAGGTGTTGGCGGCCTCGGCCAGCGCGGCGTAGTCGGCGCCATGTACAAAGTCCTGTGTCAGCACGCTGCTTTTCACGTTGCCGTGGTGGCGGCGGCTGATGCGCAGAATCGGTTTGTCGGTGCGCACGTCAAACTCGCCTGCCACTTCCGCGTCGGGCAACAGGGCTTGCAGTGCGGCGGCGGACACTTCGGCATCATTCACGGTGTCGAGCTTGAGCGCCACGCCGTCGGCCACCGAACGCAGAGCTTCGGCGTCCATAAAGTTCTTCAACCGCGCGATCACGGCCTGCGCAACCTGGTGCTTGCGCGCCAGCTCGGTCAGGGTGTCGCCTGAGATGGTGGTGCCATTTGGGCCACCGGTAAACACCGAGGCGTTGACCAGCGCAATGCGCAACAAGAAGTTGTCAAGGTCGCTTGCGCCTTGCAAATACAGCTCTTCTTTGCCGGCCTTGACCTTGTAGAGCGGCGGCTGCGCAATGTAGATGTGGCCGCGCTCCACCAGTTCGGGCATCTGGCGGTAAAAGAAGGTGAGCAGCAGCGTGCGGATGTGCGCACCGTCCACGTCGGCGTCGGTCATGATAATGATGCGGTGGTAACGCAGCTTGGCGACGTTGAAGTCGTCGTTGCCGGTGGTGCCCCCGGCCTTGCCGATGCCGGTGCCCAAGGCGGTGATCAGAGTCAAAATTTCGTTGCTGGTCAAGAGCTTTTCGTAGCGCGCTTTTTCGACGTTCAAAATCTTGCCGCGCAGGGGCAGAATGGCCTGGAACTTGCGGTCGCGCCCTTGCTTGGCGCTGCCACCGGCCGAGTCGCCCTCGACAATGTATATCTCGCACATAGCCGGGTCTTTTTCCTGGCAATCGGCCAGTTTGCCGGGCAGGCCCATGCCGTCCAACACGCCTTTGCGGCGCGTCATATCGCGCGCCTTACGGGCGGCTTCGCGGGCACGGGCGGCCTCAATGATCTTGCCGACGATGATCTTGGCGTCGGCCGGGCGCTCTTGCAGGTAGTCGGCTAGCAGCTTGCTCACAATGTCTTCCACCGGGCCGCGCACTTCGCTGCTCACCAGCTTGTCCTTGGTCTGGCTGCTGAACTTGGGCTCGGGCACTTTGACCGAGAGCACGCAGGTCAGGCCTTCGCGCATGTCATCGCCTGTCACTTCCACCTTGGCTTTTTTCGCCAGCTCGGACTCGTCAATGTATTTGTTGATGACGCGGGTCATGGCTGCGCGCAGACCGGTCAGGTGGGTACCGCCGTCGCGCTGGGGGATGTTGTTGGTAAAGCACAGCACTTGCTCGTTGTAGCCGCTGTTCCACTGCATAGCCACTTCAACGCCGATGTTGGTGTTTTGGTCGCTTTGGCGGTCGCCCATGGCGTGGAAAATGTTGGGGTTCAACACCGTCTTGCCCTTGTTGATGAAGTTCACAAATCCTTTGACGCCACCAGCGCCCGAGAAGTCGTCTTCCTTGCCACTTCGCTCATCTTTGAGGCGAATACGCACGCCGTTGTTCAAAAAGCTGAGTTCGCGCAGGCGTTTGCTCAAAATCTCGTAATGGAAGTCGTTGTTCTCTTTGAAGATGTCTGTGTCGGGCAAAAAGTGCACTTCAGTGCCGCGCTTTTCGGTGTCGCCCATGACCTTCATGGGCGAGACTTCCACGCCACCTTGGGTTTCCAACAATCGGTTTTGCACAAAGCCGCGGCTGAATTCCATCACATGCACTTTGCCGTCGCGCCGAATCGTCAGGCGCAGCATTTTGGACAGCGCGTTCACGCAGGACACACCCACGCCGTGCAGACCGCCCGAGACCTTGTAGCTGTTTTGGTTGAACTTGCCGCCGGCGTGCAGCTCGGTCAGGGCAATTTCGGCCGCCGAGCGCTTGGGCTCATGCTTGTCGTCCATCTTGATGCCGGTGGGGATGCCGCGTCCGTTGTCCACCACGCTGACCGAGTTGTCGGTATGGATAGTGACCAAAATGTCGTCGCAATGGCCTGCCAGCGACTCGTCGATCGAGTTGTCCACCACTTCAAACACCAGGTGGTGCAGGCCAGTGCCGTCAGACGTGTCGCCGATGTACATACCCGGGCGCTTGCGCACGGCCTCCAGACCCTCCAAGATTTGGATCGAGCCTTCGCCATAGGCCTCGGACGCACCGGCCTGGTGGGCGTCGATGGTGGGCTGAAAGTTAGAACTGTCTAAGCCGCCTTCGCCGGTATGCACGTCTTCTTCCTTGTTACCTGGGGGAACTGCGTGCGGGTTTTCTTCTGTCATGGCGTGTATTTCGCTTATTTTTCGGGGTTCTGGAAGGATCAAACCCCCGGAGTGCCGGGGGTTTGATCCAAGGCAAGGCCACAGCGGCGGGCCTTAAATTCGCATGGGCATCACCACGTACTTGAAGGTCGCGTTGTCGGGAATCGTCAGCAAGGCAGAGCTGTTGCCGTCAGTCAGCTCCAGAGAAACCATCTCCTGCCCCATATTGGAGAGGGCGTCGATCAGGTAGGTGACATTGAAACCAATTTCTATGCTGTCGCCACCGTAGTCGATGTCCAACTCGTCTACCGCCTCCTCTTGCTCCGCGTTGTTCGACGCCAGTCGCAGGGTGCCAGGGTCAATGTTCAGGCGCACGCCTTTGAACTTGTCACTAGTCAAAATCGCCGTGCGCTGCAAGGTTTTGAGCAAAGTGTCGCGCCCCAAGGTGATCTTGTTTTTGTGGTTTTTCGGGATAACGCGGTTGTAGTCGGGGAACTTGCCTTCGACCAGCTTGGTCACAAACTCCATGCCGCCAAAGGTAAAGCGCGCCTGGTTGCTGGCAAATTGCATCTCGATGGCACCTTCGGCATCGGATAAAAGGCGCTGCAATTCGATTACGGTTTTGCGCGGCAGGATCACCTCTTGCTTGGGCACTTCCACGTCCAGCGTGCTTGATGCAAACGCCAGGCGGTGGCCGTCGGTGGCCACCAGGCTGAGTTGCTTACCCTCGGCGACGAACAAAATGCCATTGAGGTAGTAGCGAATGTCGTGCACCGCCATGGCAAACGACACCTGTCCGAGCAGGCTTTTCAGGGTTTTTTGCGGCACGCTAAACACGGGACCAAAAGTGGCCGACTCTTGCACCAGCGGAAAGTCTTCGGCCACCAGGGTTTGCAAGGTGAACTTGCTTTTGCCACCTTTAAGGATGATTTTGTTTTGGCTCGATTCCAGCGACACGGTCTGGTCAGCGGGCATGGTGCGCAAAATGTCGATCAGCTTGCGCGCGCCAACGGTGGTGCTGAAATCACCGTCTTCGCCCCCTAGCGCGGCGCTGGTACGGATTTGGATTTCCAGGTCGCTGGTGGTGAACTGCACGGCGTCACCAGATTTACGCACCAGCACATTGGCCAAAATGGGTAAGGTATGGCGGCGCTCCACAATGCCAGCGACCGATTGCAATACGGACAACAGCTGGTCTTGTGTTGCTTTCAATACGATCATTTTTATCTCCGTTTTCAAACTTTTTGACTTTACCGACCCAGGCCGCGCGGGATCGCCATTTTCGCCGTTTTATTCCTATTTACCTGCGGCAACAACCCTTTTTCTACTAGCCCTTGAGGGTTTGCTCCAAAACGTGCAGCTGTTGGTTGAGCTCGGTTACCTGCTGGCGCTCGCCACCAATCTTGCGCACGGCGTGCAAAACCGTCGTATGGTCGCGCCCGCCAAACAGTTCCCCGATTTCTGGAAGACTCTTTTGCGTTAATTCTTTGGCCAAATACATCGCAATTTGGCGTGGCCGGGCGATGCTGGCCGGGCGCTTTTTGGAATACATGTCTGCGACTTTGATTTTGTAGTAGTCAGCGACCGTTTTTTGAATGTTTTCCACAGAAATTTGCCGGTTCTGAATCGACAGCAGATCGCGCAGCGCCTCACGCGCCAAAGGAATCGAAATTTCCTTTTGGTTAAAGCGTGAGTACGCCAGGCACTTGCGTAAGGCACCTTCGAGCTCACGGACGTTAGAACGCACATTTTTCGCGATGAAAAACGCCACCTCTTCGGGCATCTCAGCGCCCTCGGCGCGGGCTTTGTTGATCAAAATGGCAACCCGCATCTCCAATTCGGGCGGCTCAATGGCAACCGTTAGACCCGAGTCAAAGCGCGAAACCAGCCGCTCATGGATGTCGGTCAGGCCTTTGGGGTAGGTGTCGCTGGTCATGACGATGTGCGACTTTTTCGCCAGTAGCGCCTCAAACGCGTTGAAGAACTCCTCCTGCGTGCGCTCCTTGTTGGCAATAAATTGCACGTCGTCAATCAGCAACAAGTCCAACGAGTGGTACTTGTCCTTGAACTCGTCAAAGGTCTTGCGCTGGTAAGCTTTCACCACGTCTGAGACGAATTGTTCGGCATGGATGTACAGCACTTTGGCGCCAGGCTTGTCGGCCAGCAGGCGGTTGCCCGCAGCGTGCATCAAATGGGTTTTTCCCAAGCCAACGCCCCCATAAATGAACAGGGGGTTGTACAGGTGGCCCGGAACCGTGGCGACGTGCATCGCGGCTGCACGCGCCATGCGGTTGGCGGTACCCTCGACTAAGGTGTCAAAGGTCAACATGCTGTTGAGCCGGTGTTTGGGGGGCTCGGGGGCAAGCAGATCACCCGCAGCCATTGCACGGACCGGGGGCTGCGCGATGGCCGGTTCGCTTGCCGCGCGAACCGGCGCCTCGCGCGGCGCAATAGCCAGCTCAAGCTGCACGGGCTGGCCACAGAGTTTTTCTAAATGCTTGGCAATAGGCTGGCTGTATTGCGCCCGAATCCAATCCAACTTAAACCGGTTGGCCACAAACACTACCACCTTGCTCATGTCGCTTGAAACCTGGGCGCTCAAAGGCTTGATCCAGGTGTTGAATTGCTGCTCCGGCAGGTCCATTGCCAGTTGCTCCATGCAGGATTGCCATAGACCGGCACCCGGATCTTGCGCAGAGACATCATCTAACAGCGGAAAAATGGAGGAGGACATGGCAGGTATTTTGTCTGTGGATAGCATCTGGAAACTGGGTGCCGAATTACATATTATCAAACACTTATCCACAATTTTTCAGAGGCGGTGCGAAGGGCATGTTAACCGTTTCTACGGCACCCTCAAAACAAAAATTCAAGGAGCCAGCGCGGCTATCGGGCCTCGCCCAAACCGCCGCGCAGCCCACTTGGGCGCCCCGTTATTGCCGGATGACAAAAAATTTGCGATAATGGAAGGCTTCCCTGTAAGGTGATGGGGAACTTACCGGCGGGGCGTGCTCAATTTTAGGCGCCCGCGTCAGCACCGCATAGACAGGAATTCCAAATGAAACGTACTTACCAACCCTCGAAAATTCGCCGCGCCCGGACCCACGGATTTTTGGTTCGCATGAAAACCCGTGGTGGCCGTGCGGTGATCAACGCGCGCCGTGCCAAGGGTCGCAAGCGCCTGGCGGTCTAAACAGCCCTGTCAAGGCCTCGGCCTGAACGTGCAGCGGCTGCAAACCAGGCCCCAATTTCAGGCAGCGTTGGCTGGAGGCGTTGCAGCGCGAACCGCGCATTTCGCGCTTCATAGCTGCCCCTTTGAGGCGCTGGCCCCGGCTAGGGATGGGGCGCCACCGCTAGGGCGCGCCCTAGCGGAATTTTGCGTCTCGCAGCCTGCTTTGGGTGCCATGGTGCCCAAACGCTGGGCAAAACGCGCAGTGACCCGCAACACCATCAAACGACAGATTTACGCCGTGAGTTCGCAGTTCAGCCCATCTTTGGCGCCTCGCGCACATGTGGTCCGCCTGCGCGCCACGTTTGATCGCAAGGAGTTCGTCAGCGCCACTTCGGAGGTGCTCAAAGCGGCCGTGCGCGCTGAGTTGCTGGACCTTTTTGCGCGCGCCAACACACCCCGAGCGCACGCCTGACCATGATGCAAGCCCTGTTGCTGGCCATCGTCCGGGCTTATCGCCTCTTACTCAGTCCTTGGCTGGGCACGGCTTGCCGTTTTGAACCCACCTGCTCTGTGTATGCTTTGGAGGCTTTGGAAAACCATGGTGCAGCCACTGGCAGTTACCTGGTGTTATCCCGACTCGCTCGCTGCCAACCCTGGTGCGCCGGGGGCCACGACCCGGTCCCACCTGAAAAACCCCGGCCCTTTAGCCGCTTGATCTCTCCCTCTTCCGAAAAGAAAACTTCATGAACGATATTCGCCGCACCATTTTGTGGGTGATCTTTGGCTTTTCCATGGTGCTGCTGTGGGACCAATGGCAAATTTATAACGGCCACAAAGCCACCTTTTTCCCGGGCCAGTCGGCCAAAGTCGATGCCGCTGCTCCTGTCTCTGACGCCAAGCCCGCGGCGTCCGACGCCAGCGTACCGGCATCGGCGGCAAGTGGGAGCGCCGCCCTGCCTGCCAGTGGCGCTGCGGTGGCTGATGGTGGTGCACCCAGCGCACCAAGTGAACGATTCACAGTCAACACCGACGTGTTGAGCCTGCGTTTTGACACACAAGGCGGCACCTTGGTTGGCTCCGAATTCCTGAAGTACGGCGACACCTTGGACCATGCCAAGCGCTTTGTGCTACTTGACGACAGCAAAGACCGGATTTATCTGGCCCAGTCGGGGGTGGTGTCAGGCCCAGTGCCCGGCGCGTTTCCCACCCACAAGACGCCAATGGCCGTTAGCGGTGCGCGCGAACTCAAAGACGACGCGCAGAGTCTGCAAATTCGGTTTGAGTCGGCCGATGTCGGCGGCATCAAACTGGTCAAGACGTACACCCTCAAGCGCGGCTCATACGCTGTGGGCGTCAGCCATGCGTTGACCAATACAACTGGTGCGGCGATTGCCCCTCAGCTGTATGTGCAACTGGTACGCGACGGCAACAAGCCCCCGGGCGAATCTTCTTTCTATTCCACCTTTACCGGTCCGGCGGTTTACACCGAGGCCAAAAAATACCAAAAGGTCGAATTTGCCGACATCAAGAAAAAGAGTGCTACGTACGAAAAACAGTCGACCACCGGCTACGTGGCCATGGTGCAGCACTACTTCGCCAGCGCCTGGATCCTGCCCGAGGGCATGAACCGCACCATTTCGCTAGACCCAGTTGAACTCGGCGGTGGATTGCCCGATTGCTGCTACCGCGCCGCCATGGTCGCACCGCTCGAAGCCATCGCGCCTGGCACGACGCGCACCATAGAAACCACCTTCTTCGTTGGGCCCCAAGAGGAAAAAATGCTTGAAGCCCTGGCCCCTGGCTTGGAGCTGGTCAAAGACTATGGCTGGCTCACCATCCTGGCCAAGCCCTTGTACTTTTTGCTGGACTACATCCACAGCGTTATCCAGAACTGGGGCTGGGCCATCGTTGGTCTGGTGCTGCTACTGAAAATTGCCTTCTATTGGCTCAACGCCAAGGCCTATTCCAGCATGGCCAAGATGAAAGCGGTCAACCCCAAGATCACCGAAATGCGCGAGCGGCTCAAAGACAATCCGCAGCAAATGCAACAGGAGATGATGCGCATTTACCGCGAGGAAAAAGTCAACCCGATGGGCGGCTGTTTCCCTATCATGATCCAGATCCCGGTGTTTATTGCCCTGTACTGGGTGCTGCTGTCGAGCGTGGAAATGCGCAACGCGCCCTGGATGGGCTGGATCCATGACCTGTCGGCGCCAGACCCCTACTACATCTTGCCTGTCATCATGACGCTAACGACAATGCTGCAAACCGCGCTCAACCCCGCTCCGCCGGACCCGATGCAGGCCAAAATGATGTGGTTCATGCCGCTGGCGTTTAGCGTGATGTTCTTCTTTTTCCCCTCAGGGTTGGTGGTCTACTGGATTACAAATAACGTACTATCGATCGCGCAGCAATGGCTAATTAACACCCGCATGGGCGTGCCGCCGCAGTTCAACCTGCCGTCCTTTAAATAGACACAGCTTGCCGGTTGCCAAGCCAAGGGCCGCGTAAGCGGCCCTTCTTGCGTGTGTTACCTGTATAACCCGCACACTGCCTTTATAACCATGCTTAGTCGCCACCACGACCCCATCATCGCCATTGCCACCGCTTCGGGGCGCGGCGCCGTGGGTATCGTGCGGGTCAGCGGTACGAATCTGGCGCCACTGGTGCGCACCTGGCTGGGCCGCGATCTTCGCGCGCGCGAAGCAACTTACCTGCCCTTCCCCGATGCCGATGGCACGCCCATCGACCAGGGCCTGGCGCTGTTTTTTCCAGCGCCGCATTCCTTTACTGGCGAAGACGTGCTGGAGCTGCAAGCCCATGGCGGGCCAGTGGTGTTGCAACTTCTAGTAGTGCGCTGCCTGGCGCTGGCTCGAGAAGGCGGCGCGGCCTGTGCCGTACCCCTGTTGCCGCGGCTGCGCCTAGCGCAGCCAGGCGAATTCACCGAACGGGCATTTTTGAACGACAAGATCGACCTGGCCCAGGCCGAGGCCATCTCAGACCTGATCGACGCCAGCACCGAGGCCGCCGCCCGCAGCGCCACCGCCTCACTTTCGGGCGCGTTTTCCAAACAGGTCAACGCCTTACGCGACGCCTTGGTGCGCCTGCGTATGCTGGTCGAAGCCACGTTGGATTTTCCAGAAGAAGAAATCGACTTTCTGCAAAAGGCCGACGCCCAGGGCCAACTCGAGCGCTTGCAAGCGGCCTTGCAGGCGCTGCAACAGCAAGCCACTCAAGGCGCGCTCTTGCGCGAAGGCATTCAGGTGGTGATTGCTGGCCAACCCAATGCGGGCAAGTCCTCGCTGCTCAACGCCTTGGCCGGGGCGGAGCTTGCCATCGTTACGCCGATCGCTGGCACCACCCGCGACAAGGTGGAGAAAACCATTCAAATCGAAGGCGTTCCGGTGCATGTGGTGGACACCGCGGGCCTGCGCGAGGGCCTTGACGCCGTCGAAAAAATCGGTATTGAGCGAGCTTGGGCAGCGATTGAAGGCGCAGACGCCGTGCTTTTTTTACATGATCTGACGCGCTGCAACGGTGCGGACTACGCGGCTACAGACGCGCAAATTGCAGCCCAGTTGGCACAAAAAATCGGTCGGCAAGTGCCCATCATCGACGTGTGGAACAAGGCCGACGCGGTGGCTGAGACACCCAAGCCCGCGCCGGGCATCCGCCTGTCGGCCAAGACCGGCACCGGGCTGGGCGCGCTGCGCGACGCCTTACTTCAAGCGGCGGGCTGGCAAGCCCCGGCCGGCGGCGTGTTCATGGCCCGCGAGCGCCATGTTCAGGCGCTGCGCTCGGTCGACGCGCGTTTGATGGAAGCGGCCTCCCATTTGGCGCAAAACGCCCAAGCGCTGGACCTGCTGGCCGAAGAGCTGCGGCTGGCGCAAAACGCCTTGAATGAGATCACCGGCGCATTCAGCTCAGACGATTTGCTGGGCGTGATTTTTTCTAGTTTTTGTATCGGCAAATAGAAGTTGTCTGCGCGCGCATCGTGTGGGTTGTGTGGCGAAGGAACGGGAGCGGCCTGGGGCGTCTATAAAATGCCCCGATGAATGCCACCTTCCCCGCCCTGTCCCCCCATGCCGCCCAGCGTGCAGTGGACTTGGCCCAGGCCACCTTTGATATTGAAGCGGCAGCCATATTGGGGCTCAAGGAGCGCTTAGGCGACTCGTTTGCCCAGGCGGTGGGGCTAATACTGTCGGTCACCGGGCGGGTTGTGGTCATGGGCATGGGCAAAAGCGGGCACGTGGGGCGCAAAATTGCAGCAACGCTGGCGTCTACCGGCACGCCGGCACTGTTTGTGCACCCGGCCGAGGCCAGCCATGGCGACTTGGGGATGGTCACCGCACAAGACCTGGTGCTGATGATCTCCAATAGCGGCGAGTCCGAAGAGATCAGCGCCATCGTTCCCGTTCTCAAGCGCCTGGGGGCGCCCGTGGTTGCTATCACGGGCAACGCCCACTCCAGCATGGCGCACTATGCCAGCGTTTGGCTCAACACCGCCGTGGACAAAGAGGCCTGCCCCTTGAACCTGGCACCCACCGCCAGCACTACTGCCCAACTGGCCATGGGCGACGCCTTGGCCGTTGCGCTGCTGGACGCACGGGGGTTTAAAGCGGAGGACTTTGCGCGCTCCCACCCCGGTGGGGCCCTTGGTCGCAAACTGTTGACCCGGGTGATCGACGTGATGCGTTCGGGTGACGCCGTGCCTCGCGTGGTGGCGGCAGCGAGCTTTAGCTCGGTGATGCGTGAAATGAGTGCCAAGGGGCTTGGTGCCACCGCAGTGGTAGACGCCGAAGGTGGCGTATTGGGTATTTTTACCGATGGCGATCTGCGCCGCTGCGTCGAACGCGGCCTGGACTTGCGAGAAAAAACAGCCGGGGATGTCATGCATGCCAACCCCACCACGATAGGTGCAGACGCGTTGGCTGTAGATGCGGCCGAGTTGATGGAGCGCAAGCAAATTACCAGCGTGTTGGTGCTCGACGATGCGGGACACTTGTGCGGGGCCGTCAACACCAACGACTTGTTGCGTGCGAAGGTGATTTGATGACCGATATTCCAGCGTTCACGCCAGAGCTGCTACACCGCGCCCGGCCCGTGAGGGTGGTTTTTTTCGACGTCGACGGTGTATTGACCGACGGTGGCCTCTTTTTTTCCCAAACCGGCGAGACGATTAAGCGCTTTAGCACTCTGGACGGCCACGGGCTCAAGATGCTGCAAAAGGCAGGCATCACGCCCGCAGTGGTGACCGGGCGCGACTCCGCGCCTTTGCGCACCCGGTTGACCGCCCTGGGCATCACGCACGCCCATTTCGGCACCGAGGACAAGCGTCCTGCGGCGCAAAGCACGCTTGATGCGTTGGGGCTGGACTGGGGCCAGGCCGCAGCCATGGGAGACGACTGGCCCGATCTTCCGATGATGACCCGTGCCGCACTGGCCTGCGCACCCGCAAACGCACATGCCGAGGTGCTGGCCCGTGCGCACTTTGTGAGCCGTCTGCATGGCGGACACGGCGCGGTTCGGGAGGTGTGCGACCTGCTGCTCACCGCCACCGGTAGCTACTTGGATTGCCTGACGGCATACACCGCATGAGGGGTCTGCTGCCCGCGCTGTGGGACCGCTTCCTGTTGTATTTGCCTTTGGCACTGATGGCAGTGTTCGCCCTGACCAGCTACTGGATGGTCCGCAGCACGCCACCGCCACCCCAGGCGTCTCTTGAGCAAGGCCCAACGCATACGCCTGACTACTTTATGGACAATTTTTCGATTCGCAATTTTGACCGCAATGGCCGCCTGCACGCCGACCTGCGCGGCAAAACGGGTCGCCACTATGCCGACACCCTTTCAACAGAAGTGGACGCTATCAGCATCCGATCCGTCGACCTCCAAGGCCGTTTGAGTACTGCCACCGCGTTGCGTGGTCTGGCCAATGAAGATGCCTCTGAGGTGCAACTTATGGGAAACGCCACCATCATTAGGGAAGCGCAAACCAAGGGAGCTCCCGGAGCATCGGAGCGTTTTGAATACCGCGGCGAGTTTCTGCATGTGTTTGCAAAGCCCGAGGTCGTGCGGTCACATTTGCCGGTCGATATCCGCCACGGCGCGCACCAATTTAGCGGCAACGCACTAGAGTACGACAACGTCACGCAAGTTCTGCAACTCACCGGTAAGGTGCGTGCAACCCTGATGCCCAGGCCCGAGGCACGCTAAATGAGTGCCATGTTGCCCCTGGTCTTCATCACAGGCGCATCCAGTGGCATCGGACAGGCGCTGGCCAAGCAGTACTACGATTCGGGCTATCGCCTGGCATTGGTAGCCAGGCGCGCCCACGCTATCGCCGCTTGGGCCCAGACGGAGTCGCTCGATGCCGCCCGCTACCAGATTTATGCAGCAGACGTGACGGTTATCGACAGCATCGTCTCAGCAGGCCAGCACTGCCTGCAATTACAAGGCCTGCCGGATGTGGTGATTGCCAATGCAGGTATCAGCATCGGGGTCGATTCAGCCCAACGCGAAGACCTTGATGCCATGGCGCGGGTGTTTGCGACCAACAACACGGGCATGGCTGCCACCTTTCACCCTTTTATTGGGCCTATGCGTGCACGCCGTAGCGGCACGCTGGTGGGCATTGCCAGCGTGGCCGGCATTCGCGGACTTCCCGGCCACGGCGCCTACTGCGCGAGCAAAGCCGCCGCCATCAGCTACTGTGAGTCGCTGCGGGGGGAGCTTCGCGGCACGGGCGTAAAAGTGGTCACTATTGCTCCGGGCTATATCGATACGCCGCTGACGCAAAAAAACCGCTACCCCATGCCATTTCTCATGACGGCAAAAGCGTTTGCGCTGCGTGCGTACAGCGCGATTGGCACAGGAACCAGCTACCGCGTCATTCCCTGGCAAATGGGCTGGGTGGCCACCTTATTGCGTTTACTCCCCAATGCCGTATTAGATCGGGTGATGGCCAGCCAGCCACGCAAACACCGGGGTAACTAGCACTTTCGCAGGTGCATTAAGCAACAAAAAAGGGCCCGTTGGGGCCCTTTTTGGATTGGCGCTAGGCCAATGCTTTCATCGCGGTGGAGAACTTAGTAGCCGCCGCCGCCGCTACGGCCACCGCCGTATCCGCCACCGCCGCCACCACCAGCACCGCCGCCGTATCCGCCACCACCGCTGCGTCCGCCGCCAGCGCCGCCGCCGTATCCGCCGCCACCGCTGCGTCCGCCGCCAGCACCGCCGCCGTATCCGCCGCCACCACCGCCAGCGCCGCCACCAAAGCCGCCGCCGCCAGTACGGGGAGGACGAGGCTCCATCGGACGGGCTTCATTGACCACTAGGCCACGACCGCCAAATTGCTGGCCGTTCATGCCGCTGATAGCTGCTTGAGCTTCCGCGTCGCTGCCCATTTCCACAAAGCCAAAGCCTTTGGAGCGGCCCGTGTCGCGTTCCATCATGACTTTTGCGCTGGAGACAGAACCGTGTGCTGCAAAAGCTTGTTGCAGATCTTCATCACGGAAAGAATAAGGCAGGTTGCCTACGTAAAGTTTGTTGCCCATGCAAGGACTCCTCAAAATAACTCAAAACGCGATGGAGTCCAAAACCGCAATCAACAAACCAATAAAGACTTAGAGCAGACGCGAAACTGACCATACACCGCAAACCTGCTTGGCCGACCCTTCGGCAAAGCGTGACCATTATGCGCTAAATGTACGAATTTGCGCTTTTTATTTTTGTAAATGTCAATTTCGGGCCTTTTTAGCGGACTTTGTCAGCATTTTTTGCGTCTTGGGCTCGCGTTTTCGCTTACCAATTGGATTCGCGGTCCGGCGAAGCGCTGATTTTGTGGGTGCTCAAGTCGGCACCGTCAAACTCCTCTTCCTGACTCATGCGCAATCCAACGCTGGCTTTGAGTACGCCGTAAACGACAAAGCCGCCGACCAAAGCCCAGACCACGCCCAATGCGGTACCCAACAGTTGCGCACCAAGGCTCACACCGCCCAGTCCGCCCAGCGATTGCGAGCCAAATAGGCCTGCCGCCACCCCTCCCCAGGTGCCGCACAAGCCATGCAAGGGCCAAACGCCCAGTACATCGTCAATCTTCCAGCGGTTTTGGGTCAGTGTGAACATCACCACAAAAATGGCGCCCGCGATGCATCCCACGACCAGGGCTCCCAGCGGGTGCATCAGGTCCGAGCCTGCGCACACTGCCACCAAGCCGGCCAGTGGGCCGTTGTGCAAAAACCCGGGATCGTTTTTTCCCATTACCAAGGCCACCAAGGTGCCCCCGACCATGGCCATCAGCGAGTTCACGGCGACCAAGCCGGAAATCTTGTCCAACGTTTGGGCGCTCATCACGTTGAAGCCAAACCAGCCGATGGTCAAAATCCATGCTCCCAGCGCCAAAAATGGAATGCTCGAAGGCGGGTGCGCCGAAATGGCGCCGTCTTTTCGGTACCGGTTGCTGCGCGCGCCAAGCAACAAAACCGCACTTAAGGCAATCCACCCGCCAACAGCATGAACCACGACGCTGCCGGCGAAGTCGTGAAACTCGGCGCCCGTGAGCTCACGGATCCATGCTTGCACGCCAAAGTGCTGGTTCCATGCGATGCCCTCAAAAACCGGGTACACCAGACCGACGATCACCGCCGTAGCAATCAGTTGGGGCCAAAACTTGGCGCGTTCGGCGATACCCCCTGAAACAATGGCCGGAATCGCGGCGGCAAAAGTGAGCAGAAAGAAGAATTTCACCAACTCGTAACCATTTTTCGCCGCAAGCTGCTCAGCACCGACAAAAAAGTCGCTTCCGTACGCCACCGTGTAGCCAACCAAAAAGTAGACAACTGTCGACACCGAAAAATCAACCAGAATTTTGACCAAGGCGTTGACCTGGTTCTTGCGGCGCACGGTGCCGAGCTCCAGGAATGCAAATCCTGCGTGCATGGCGAGCACCATGACGGCCCCCAACAAGATGAATAGGGCATCCACGCCTTGTTTTAGTGCGCCTATACCTGGTTCCATAGTAAATATGCTTTATGTTGGTGCAATTTTTATTGCGTATTGATTTTTGCACCATATTTAAGCAAATATTGAGCCACAAACGGTGCGTTATGGGAACGGGTGCGCCTATAAGGCGAGCCTAGAATCGAAAGGCTTTTGACCGGGCCGACTGCATGATCGCCACGCGCGGGGGCCAAGTCAGCACAAGCCACCAAACCTCCACTACGTTTCACATGCTCGCTTTTCACGTACTGCCGACTCAGATGGGAAGCGCCGCGCAATGATGGACCTGATCGTCGTAACCGTAGCGTCCCTGGCCGCGGGATTTGTGGACTCTATTGTGGGTGGCGGAGGGCTGATATTGATGCCGGCGCTGTTTGCCACCTTCCCCAGCGCTGCGCCGGCGACGCTTTTTGGCACCAACAAGGGGGCTTCGGTGTGGGGTACGGCCCTGGCTACGCTGCAATATAGCCGCAAGGTGCAGCTGCCTTGGAGGGCGCTGGCCCCTGCGTGCGTCGCAGCTTTAGCCGCATCGCTGGCCGGGGCTTGGCTGGTCACGCAAATAGACCCTGCGTTTTTGCGCAAGGCGCTTCCGTTTTTGCTGGTGGTGTTGCTGGCCTACACGCTGGCCAAAAAAGACCTGGGGCGCAGCCACCTGCCGCGATTTTCCGGGCGGGCGCAGACCGTGGTTTTGTGCGCCATTGGTGCCTGTATTGGCCTGTATGACGGGTTTTTTGGGCCGGGGACAGGCAGTTTTTTGGTCTTTTTGCTAGTTCGCGTGGCGGGCTACGACTTCTTAAACGCCTCGGCCAGCGCCAAACTGCTCAACACCGCGAGCAATCTCGCGGCATTGGCGCTGTTTGCGCTCAAGGGCCATGTCTGGTGGCATTTTGTGCTGGCCATGGCCATAGCCAATATGGTGGGCAGCCTGGGGGGCACGCATTTAGCACTGAAATACGGCACCGGCTTTGTCCGCAAGGGCTTCTTGCTGGTGGTCAGCGCGCTGATTCTCAAAACCGGCTGGGATGCGTTTTTGCGCTAAGGGCTTATCTCGGACGCGCTGGGTCTACGGTCTGGCCCCCGGTGGTGGCCAAGGCAAATCGGCGGCGCGCCGAACCAGGCCCAGGGGTGCTGCGGCCTGCCCTTTGCTGACCGCGACAAGGTCTTCCACGCTGGGGTACTGCCCAAGTAGCCAATAGTCAAACACCCGCCGTGCAATGGGCGCGGCCGATGCCGCGCCAAAGCCCGCGTTTTCCACGATCACAGCCAAGGCGATTTGGGGGTCTTTAGCCGGGGCGAATGCCACGTAGAGTGAGTGATCGCGTTGGCGCTCTTCCATGCGTGCTGCGTTGTATTTCTCGTTTTTGCCCAAGCTCACTGCCTGCGCGGTGCCGGTCTTGCCGCCGCTGAGGTAGGGCGCGCCAAGGAACACGCGCGTGGATGTGCCTTCTTGCGTAACACCCACCATGGCGCTGACCACCAAATCGATGTTTTCCGGCTTAAATCCCAAATCCTGCGGCGCCTGCGGCGCAAGTTCCGTGCGCACATGGCTGCTAGCTTCCTGCGTGGCGATGACAAGGCGTGGGTGGTTTTTCACTCCACGATTGGCCACGGTTGCTGTGGCCTGGGCCATTTGCAGCATGGTGAAGCTGTTGTAGCCCTGGCCAATGCCCAAGGAGATGGTCTCGCCGGCGTACCACTTCTTTTGCTCCGGACGCTTGTAGTAGTTGCGCTTCCACTCCTGGCTGGGCAGCACGCCGCGCACCTCGCCCAGCACGTCAATACCAGTGATCTGGCCAAATCCCAGTGGTTTCATGAAATCGTGCATGGTGTCCACCCCCAGCTCGTTGGCCAGGGAGTAGAAATAAGCGTTGCTGGACTCGACAATCGCCCGGCGCATATCCATGATGCCGCCACGCTCATTCTCCGGGCTGCCAAAGCGGTGGCCACCAAACATGTAAAAGCCGGGATCGTTGACCAATGCAGCGGCACTGCGGGTTCCGGTCTCCAGCGCAGCCAGGGCCAAAAAGGGCTTATAAGTCGAGCCCGGTGGATAGGTCCCGCGCAATGCCCGGTTCAGCAGCGGACGATCGGGCGACTCGTTAAGCATTTGCCAGTTGTCTTGGTCAATGCCCTCGACAAAAAGATTGGAGTCAAAGGTCGGCTTGCTGACAAAGGCCAGCACTTCTCCCGTTTTTGGGTCTAGGGCCACAAGGGCGCCCCGGCGCTCACCAAACATTTGCTCCACCAGGTACTGCAGTTTGATATCGATGGCAAGTGCCACCGTGTCACCAGGCGTGGCCGCACTGCTGGAGAGGCGGCGCACGGCCCGTCCGCCCGCCGAGGTTTCGATGTGCTCGACCCCGGTGACGCCGTGGAGCTGGCGCTCAAAGCTTTGCTCCACGCCAAGCTTGCCGATGTACTCGGTTCCCCGGTAGTTGGCTTGGTCGTCGTCGTTTTCGATCTTTTCTTTTTCGCTGGTGTTGATGCGCCCGATGTAGCCAATCACGTGGCTGGCAAGTTCACCGTAGGGGTAGTTGCGAAACAGCCGCGCCTTGATCTCGACACCAGGAAAGCGAAAGCGCTGCGCCGCAAATCGCGCCACCTCGACGTCGGTCAGGCGGTTACGAATGGGCAGCGACTCAAAACTTTTGGATTCTTCGAGTAACTTCTTAAAGCGCCGGCGGTCGCGCGCCGTGATGTCAACCACTTCGGCCAAAGCGTCTATGGTGGGTTCTAGCTCGGCGCTTTTGGAGGGCGTAATCTCCAGCGTATAGGCCGAGTAGTTGCTGGCTAGCACAATGCCGTTGCGGTCCACGATCAGGCCGCGGTTGGGCACGATGGGAACTACGGCTGTGCGGTTGCTCTCGGCCTGCGCGCGCAGATCGGCGTGGCGCCACACCTGCAAATACACCAGGCGCGTCAACAGCAAGAAAAAACATACCAACACCAAACCCGTGAACACCAAAATCCGGGTGCGAAACCGGTACAGGTCCGCTTCAACGTTGCGCAGCTCCATGGTGCAGGTCTGCGCTACAAGGGGCGGTTTTCGTCTGGGTCGGGCGCCCGGCGCTGGGGGGCAAGCAACATCCAACTCACCACCGGCCACAACAACGCCTCAGCCACTGGCGCCAGCACCACCGACCAGCCTGGAAAGGCGCCACCAATGCTGGCGTTGAGCACGAGTTCCACCGCGTGCGCCAGTGCAAACAAAGGAAACACCTGCACCGCCTGGTCCGGCAAGGTGAACCACAACAATCTGCGGTGCGCCATGATGGCAAAGTAACTCAGCGCCGTGTAGGCCATGGCGTGCTGGCCCAGCAAACCGCCTTGGTGCACGTCCATTAATAGCCCGGCCACAAAGGCTGCTGCCATTCCCACTCGCAAGGTTTGGTGCACAGTCCAAAACACCAACACGATGGACAAGACATCGGGCGCCCAGGCCGCACGCCCCCACAACAGCATATTGGTCAGCATATTGGCGAACAACGCCAACAGCAAAGTCAGCCACAAAAAAGTCGGATTCACGGGCATCAGCAGGCGCTGGCCGGGTCGCATGATCATCGGCGGCCTCCGGTCTTGGCAGGTTTGGGTGCCACTTCAGGTGCAGGGCGCGCAAGCTCGGTACTTGCCACGTGGTCCAGCACCAGCACATGGCCCGCCCCGGATACCAAGGCCAAAGGGACGCAGTAAATCCGCGCAAATACGGCGTCCGTGCGGCGCTCAATCTTTTCAATACGTGCCACCGCCAAACCCGCTGGATACACACCATCTACCCCACTGGTGGTCAGCAAATCACCCACGGCAACATCCGCGTTGGCGGCCATAAAGCGCAACTCCATGGCGTCCGCATAGCCCGAGGTCTCACCGTAAGCCACACCGCGCGCTCCAGTGCGGGTGTTAACCACCGGCGTCGCATGGTCGCGGTCGGTGATCAAGGTGACTTCGCTCACCAAGGGAAAGATGCGCGTAACCTGTCCGAGCACGCCACGCTCGTCGAGCACCGGCGCGCCCAGGCGCAAACCCTGCACAAGTCCTTTGTCAACAATCACTTTGCGGCTGTAGGGGTCGGCCGCGTCGTACAGCACCTGTGCAGCCAAGGCGGTTTGCTCCAAGCGCTGCTGCAGCGCCAGTAACTCCCGAAGGCGTTTGTTTTCAAGCTGAAGTTGGTCGGCCTGGTTGGCGCGCAGGGACTGCTCAGACAATTTTTGCTGCAACTGGGTCCATGCCGATTCATCCGCCATGAGTGACGCCAACCGGCTGTCGGCTGCTTGCGTTACCGCCAGCGGCTGCATGGCCAGCCATTGCACCGGGTACAACACACTGGCGATGACGGAACGCACCGGCTGCATCATTTGGAATCGCGCGTCCGCCACCATCACCAGCAAAGCCAGGGCGCTAAAGACCAGCAGGCGCGACAGCGCCGATGGCCCTTGTCTAAAGAAAGGGGGGGGGTCTCTGCCCAGCGAAGCCAGTGCCATCGCTGCGTTGCGCGCTTATTCGCTGGTGAAGATCGAACCCAGGCGCTCCATCTGCTCCAGCGCAATACCGCAGCCGCGCACCACGCAAGTCAGCGGGTCCTCGGCCACCAGCACCGGCAAGCCGGTTTCTTCGGCCAACAGGCGGTCTAAGTCACGCAGGAGGGCACCGCCACCGGTAAGCATCATGCCGCGGTCGGCGATGTCGGCGCCCAATTCGGGCGGGGTTTGTTCCAGCGCGTTTTTCACGGCGGAGACGATGTTGTTAAGCGGGTCGGTGAGCGCCTCCAAAATCTCGTTACTCGAGATCGTGAAGCTGCGTGGTACGCCTTCAGAGAGGTTGCGCCCGCGCACTTCCATCTCCTTGACCTCGGAGCCGGGAAAGGCCGAACCAATTTTTTTCTTGATGGCCTCAGCCGTTGGCTCGCCAATCAGCATGCCGTAGTTGCGCCGGATGTAGTTGATGATGGCCTCGTCAAACTTGTCGCCACCCACGCGCACGCTGCCTTTGTAGACCATGCCGCCCAACGAGATGACGCCCACCTCGGTGGTGCCCCCGCCAATGTCCACTACCATGGAGCCACAGGCCTCGCTCACCGGCAAACCGGCGCCAATAGCTGCCGCCATGGGCTCTTCAATCAAATACACGTCGCTGGCACCGGCGCCCAAGGCGGACTCGCGAATGGCGCGGCGCTCCACCTGGGTGGAGCCGCAGGGTACGCAAATGATGATGCGCGGGCTAGGACGGAACACGCTGCGCGGGTGCACCATCTTGATGAATTGCTTGAGCATTTGCTCAGTCACAGTGAAGTCGGCGATCACACCGTCTTTCATGGGCCGAATGGCTTCGATGTTGCCGGGCACTTTGCCCAACATCGCTTTGGCTTCCTTGCCCACGGCCTGGATGGACTTTTTGCCTTGGGGGCCGCCTTCGTGGCGGATGGCAACCACCGAGGGTTCGTCGAGCACAATGCCCTTGTCGCGGACATAGATCAGGGTGTTGGCTGTGCCCAGGTCAATGGCCAGATCGGTGGAAAAATAACGGGTGAAAGCTCCGAACATTGCAAGTCCTGTTTGACGCGCGGGGCGTTTGCGCCCTGTGTCGCCACGGTTTATGGGGTGAAAAGCGGTAATGGGGCAGTGCGCGCAATGCACACGTATGGTGCCGGCCAAAGGCGGGATAATACCCCATCGTCCGCTATTTACCCTTATAAGGCGCCTGTCTGGCGCCCCGCTTTACCACCTGGTTACACGCCATTTGTCCTTCACACGCGCACCCACCATGTCCCTCACCGCCACTGACATTGCCCGCATCGCCAACCTGGCGAGGCTGGAACTCCAGCCTGACGAAAGCGCACGCATGCTTGACCAGATCAACGCGTTTTTCGACATCGTCACGCAAATCAGCCAGGTCAACACTGACGGCGTGCTGCCCATGGCCCATCCGCTAGACGCGATGCCCACCATGCCGCCCATCCATTTGCGCCTGCGCCCCGATCTGGCCAGCGAACCCAACGACCGCGAGGCCAACCAGCGCAGCGCCCCGGCCGTGGAGCGCGGCCTGTTTCTGGTTCCGAAAGTGATTGAATAAGCCATGACCGAACTGCACCACCTGGGCGTGGCCGAACTTGCGGCCAAGCTCAAAAACAAAGAAGTAAGCGCCGAGAAGGTTGCGGAACATTTTTTGGAACGCGCAAGAACCGATGTCCACAAAGCATTCTTAGCCATCGATCCCGAAGTCACACGGGCCCAAGCCCGTGAATCGGGCGCCAAACTGGCAGCGGGTACCGCCAGGAAGCTTGAGGGCGTCCCCATCGCTCACAAAGACGTGTTTGTCACCAAAGATTTTGTCACCACGGCCGGCTCGAAAATCCTGACCGGCTACCGCTCGCCCTTTGACGCCACCGTGGTCGCGCGCCTGCGCCAGGAGGGCATGGTGACTTTGGGCAAGCTCAATTGCGACGAGTTCGCCATGGGCTCGTCCAACGAGAACTCCGCGTTTGACCCGGTCACCAACCCCTGGAACACTGAGCATGTACCCGGCGGCTCCTCGGGCGGCAGCGCGGCTGCCGTAGCCGCGCGGCTAACGCCTGCGGCCACCGGCACCGACACCGGCGGCTCCATCCGCCAACCGGCCGCGTTTTGCGGCATCACCGGCATCAAACCCACCTATGGCCGCGCCAGCCGCTACGGCATGGTGGCCTACGCCTCCAGCCTGGACCAGGCCGGGCCCATGGCACGCAGCGCTGAGGATTGCGCGCTGCTGCTGAGCGCCATGTGCGGGCCCGATCTGGACCGCGATTCGACGTCGCTGGATGTGGCGGCAGAAAATTTTTCTCAGCATTTATTGCGCCCCCTGGCACGGGCAGGCAAAGGTGGCGGGCCTTTGACGATCGGATTTCCCCAACAATGGTGGGGCGGCAACAGCGAACAAACCGCCTGGCTTGAAGGCATGGCGCCTGCTCCACAGCACTTGCTACAGTGGGAAACTTGGCCAAGCATCAACGCCGCACTGAAAGCGCTGGTCGATTTGGGCGCCAGAGTGGTCCCCATTGATTTGGACAAACCCGAATTAGCCATCCCCGTCTATTACATCGTCGCTTGCGCCGAAGCTAGCTCCAACCTCAGCCGCTTTGACGGCGTCAAGTTCGGCCACCGCGCCGCTGACTTTGCCGACCTGGCCGATATGTACAAAAAGACCCGCGCCGAGGGCTTTGGCCAAGAGGTGAAGCGCCGCATCATGACCGGCGCCTACGTGTTGTCGCACGGCTACTACGACGCGTACTACCTGCAAGCGCAAAAGATCCGCCGCATGATTGCCGATGACTTTCAAAGCGCGTTTGCGAAGTGCGACGTGATCGCCGGACCGGTGGCGCCCACCACCGCCTGGAGGCTGGGCGACAAGGCCGACGACCCGGTGGCCAGCTACCTAGCCGACATCTTCACCCTGCCCGCCTCGCTGGCCGGTTTGCCTTGCATGAGCCTGCCTGTCGGCTTGGGCGAAGGAGGCATGCCGGTGGGGCTGCAGCTGATTGGCGATTACCTGCAAGAAGCCAAGCTGCTCAATGTGGCGCACCAGTTCCAGTTGGCAACCAAGCACCACGAACTACAACCGGGAGCCGCAGCATGAGCGCCAAACTGGTTCAGGGCTACGAGGTGGTCATCGGCTTCGAGACCCACGCCCAACTCTCCACGCAAAGCAAGATTTTCAGCCGCGCGCCCACCGCTTTTGGCGCCGAACCGAACACCCAGGCCTGCGCCGTGGACCTGGCGCTGCCCGGCACGCTGCCGGTGATGAACCTGGGCGCGGTCGAGCGCGCTATTGAGCTGGGTTTGGCCTTGGGATCGCACATTGCCGAGCGCAGCGTGTTTGCGCGCAAAAACTACTTTTACCCCGACCTGCCCAAGGGCTACCAGATCAGCCAGTTTGAGATTCCGGTGGTGCAGGGTGGCGAGGTGAGCTTCATGCTGGGCGACGAGAAAAAGACCGTGCGCCTGGTGCGCGCGCACCTGGAAGAGGACGCGGGCAAGTCGTTACACGAAGATTTTATTGGCCAAAGCGGCATTGACCTGAACCGCGCGGGAACGCCGCTCTTGGAGATCGTGACCGAGCCCGACATGCGCTCGAGCGAGGAGGCCGTGGCCTATGCCAAAGAGCTGCACGAGATCGTTACCTGGAATGGCATTTGCGACGGCAATATGCAAGAGGGATCGTTCCGCTGCGACGCCAATGTGTCGGTGCGCAAGCCCGGCGCAGCGCTGGGCACGCGGCGCGAGATCAAAAACCTCAACAGCTTCGAGTTCATGCAGCAAGCCATCGACTACGAGGTGCGTTGGCAGATCGAACAGATTGAAGACGGCCACGCGATACAGCAAGCCACTGTCTTGTTCAACCCCGACACCGGCGAGACACGTGCCATGCGCACCAAAGAGGATGCCGCCGACTACCGCTACTTCCCCGACCCCGATCTGCCCCCGCTGGTGATCTCGCGCGAATGGGTGGAGCGGGTGAAAAGCTCGATGCCCGAGTCTAGACCCGAGATGAAAAGGCGCTTTGAAGCCGACTATCACGTCAGAAGCGACGAGGCTAAGGAGTTAACGCGAACTCGTGATACCGCAATATATTTCGAAGCTGCCACTGGACTTTTGGTCAAAATTAATCCGGCAAATTGGCCCATCCCAAACGGAAGCACTGATGCCAAACAAATGTATGGGAGTGCTATTGCCAAAGGCGTCAATAATCTTCTGGCCGCACAGTTAAACCGTGAAAGCTTATCTATTGCCGAGTCACGCGTCAGCCCGGCTAATTTCGCCCGTATTCATGCGCGAATGATTGACCAGACCTTGAGCGCTAAAACTGCGCGCGAAGCTTTTCTCTTCATGTGGGATGAAGCCTCCTCCGAAGACGATGGGCTTCTCGATAAGATCATTGACGCCAAAGGCCTGCGCCAGATGAATGACAGCAGCGCGCTAGAAGCCATCATCGACGAGGTGCTGGCCGCTAACGCCAAGAACGTCGAAGAGTTCAAAGCCGGTAACGCCAAGGCCTTTAACGCGCTGGTCGGCCAAGCCATGAAGGCGAGCAAAGGCAAGGCCAACCCGGCGCAGGTCAACGAACTGCTCAAGCAAAAACTCGCTTGAACGCCCACAGCAGCGGGCCGCCGCCCGCTCCGCACAGCGCCGTAGAAGACGCCCAAGGCCTGCTCATCGGCTGCCTGTTTGTGGGGCTGGCCGTGTGCTTGTTCCGCGAGGCCGGTTTATTTACCGGTGGCACCACGGGCGTGGCGTTTTTGGTGCACTACCTGGCGGGCTACCCGCTGGGGGCGGTGTTGTTTGTCATCAACCTGCCGTTTTATGTATTTGGCTGGCGCAGGCTGGGGCGCAGCTTCACGCTCAAGACCTTTGCGGGCGTGGCCTTGCTCTCGCTTTATGTAGAAGTGCTGCCGCACTGGATTGGCTTTAGCCACCTCAACGCCGTGTTTGCCGCCGTGATGGCCGGACTGCTGGCGGGCACGGGCATTTTGATTTTGATCCGCCACGGCGCCAGCCTGGGCGGGGTGTCGATCACCGCCATCTATTTGCAAAGGACGCGCGGCTGGCGCGCAGGCACCGTGCAAATGGCGGTGGACTTTTTGATCCTGCTAGCGGCCTTTGCCGCCACCGACCCGCGCAAGGCGCTGCTCTCGCTTTTGGGTGCGGTCGCCCTGAACCTAGTCGTCGGCGTGAACCACCGCACGGACCGGTACTACGGGGTGTAAGGGCCCCCCGCACGGCTGGCTTTACTTCACCCCGTACCGCTCTCGGTAGGCCTGCACCCGGGCCAGGTGCTCACCCATAGCGTTGCCACTTTGGACGCCCAGATAGCCCAGCAAATCCGAGAGCTCGGCAATGGCGCAGACCTGCAGGCCCTCGTGGCTGCGCACGTATTGCACGGCGCTGTAGGGCACGTCTCGGGTCGAGCCGTCGGGCTGCTTTTCTGTGGCCATTTCCTGGCGGTCCAAGGCGATAGCCACGGCGTGTGGCGTGGCGCCGGCCGCCTTGATGAGCGCAATCGACTCGCGCGCGGCGGTGCCTGCGCTCATCACATCGTCGACGATCAGCACGCGCCCCTGGAGCGGCGCACCCACCAGGCTGCCGCCTTCGCCGTGGTCCTTAGCCTCTTTGCGGTTGTAGGCAAAGGGCACGTTTTTGCCCAAGCGCGCGAGCTCAATAGCCACGGCTGCGCCCAGAGGAATGCCCTTGTATGCGGGGCCAAAAATCATGTCGAACTCAATGCCGCTGTCCAGCAGGCGCTGGGCATAAAATTGGGCCAAGCGCCCGAGTTTGGCGCCGTCGTCAAACAGGCCGGCATTGAAGAAATACGGGCTTTGGCGACCCGCTTTGGTGGTGAATTCGCCAAAGCGCAACACCCCACACTTCAGTGCAAACGCCACAAATTCTTGCGCCAAACCGGAGGCCGCACTTGCTGCGTTCAGGGAGTTTGGACCACTATCAACCATGGGGATTTCCTTGTTCACATTAAGCAGCCTTAACCTCAACGGCATCCGTTCGGCCACCAGCAAGGGGCTAGAGCCCTGGCTGGCCCAACTGCAACCGGATTGTATTTGCGTGCAAGAAGTCAAGGCCCAGGCCGAAGACGTATCTGGCAAGTTCGAGACCCTGGCCGATCTGAGCGGCTACTTTCACTTTGCCGAGAAAAAAGGCTACTCGGGCGTGGGCGTCTACACCCGCCATGCGCCCAGCGACGTGGTGGTGGGCTACGGCTCAGGCGAGTTTGACGCCGAGGGCCGTTATGTGGAACTGCGCTTTGACACGCCCGCGCGCAAGCGCTCCATCATCAGCGCCTACTTTCCGAGTGGTTCGTCGGGCGAAGAGCGGCAACTGGCCAAATACCGCTTTCTGGCCGAGATGTACCCGCACCTCACAAAGCTCAAAGGCCAGCGCGAGTTTGTGCTGTGCGGCGACATCAACATCGCGCACCAGGAAATCGACCTGAAGAACTTCAAAGGCAACAAAAAGAACTCCGGCTTCTTGCCCGAAGAGCGCGCCTGGATGACCCAGCTTTTGACCGAGGGCGGCTTGGTGGACGTGTACCGCCAGCTGGAGCCCACCGCCACCGACGCCGCCTACACCTGGTGGAGCAACCGCGGCCAGGCGTATGCCAAAAACGTGGGCTGGCGCCTGGACTACCACCTGGCCACGCCCACGCTGGCGGCAGGCGCACGCAGGCACGCCATCTTCAAGGACGTGAAGTTCTCGGACCACGCGCCTATCACCATCGACTACGACTGGGCATGAGTGCCGTAATTTCAAACGCCAGCGACGCCATTTCCTGGCTCACCGCCCAAGGCATCCAGCGTGTGGAAGTGGTGTTTGCGGACCTGACCAGCGTGGCGTGGGGTAAGGATGGATACGGCGAATTTTGTAGAAGCGTTGGGCGCCAAGATGCCCACGCTGCTGCTAGGCCTGACGGTGACCGGGGGCGAGCCGCTAGCGCAAGCCGATGCGGTGTTTCGCTTCAAGCGCCTGGCGCGCGAATTCGCGCGGCGCCACGGTTGCCTGGCGACCTTCATGGCCAAGCCCTACGCCGACGAGCCAGGCACCGGCATGCACTGGCACGTGAGCCTGAGCGATCGCGCCGGCCACAACGCCTTCACAGCCGACGACGGCAGCGCGCACCCGCGCATGGCGCACTTTATTGGCGGCCGGCAAGCTTCGGCCCCGGGCGCCATGGCGGTGCTGGCGCCCTACGCACATTCCTATTTACGCATCCGACGCCTCGCCCACCCACGCCGACTGGGGCCACGACGACCGCACCGTGGCTTTTCGCATCCCCCAATCCAACCCCGCTAACCGCCGCCTGGAACACCGCCTGCCCGGCGGCGACGCGAACCCCTACCTGACGCTGGCGCTGATGCTGGGCACCGGACTAATGGGCATGGAACAGCAACTGGAACCTCGCTCTGCGCGCAACGCAGCGGCTGCAAGCACCCGGAGCGCGGCCCTACCTGAAGACTTGGGTGAAGCGCTCACCGCGCTGCAAGGCTGTCCCTTACTGGGCGAGGTTTTTGGAGCCGGGTTTATTGCGCTGTACGCGATGGTGAAGCGCCACGAGCTGACCGAGCAGGCGGCGGATGCCGACTTTGCACTGCGGCATTTGCTGGGGCGCAGTTAAACGGCCGGGCGGCGGGGCTCAGCTAACGCGTCACCACCGGAAACACGCCAGCGGCCTTGTCGATCAACCCGAAAAATCGCACCAAGTCGATCTTGCTGCCTTTGACCTGCAGCTCGTCGCTCAGCAGCGTGTCCTTGACGCCAGCGGTGCCCGCAATCATCTTCACAAAAAGGGGCTTGGTAAGCAGCAGCGTGGCATGAGCGTCCGCAGCTGTGCCACGTTTGAAGTGCAGCACCGCGTTTTCCAGCCACAGCACATAGCTTTCCTTCTGGTCGGTGAGCACCAGGTTGATCTTGAGGTCTTTGCCTGCTGCGGCCGGGCCGTCCAGGCTGGCGGCCATGGCTTCCAAAAAGCGTTCGGTGGGCGTTTGAAACAACAGGTCGACCGCGGCGGCCTTGGACACGCCTTTGGCAGGCGGCCCCTGGCGCAGTTCTTGGGCGCCGGTGAGGTAGGCGTTGCGCCAGGTGGCGGCCTCTGACGCGTAGCCCATTTGCTCGTAGGTTCGCGCCAGCAGCGTTTTCGCAGAAGCACTCGAGGGGTCGCCCAGCACAGCGTGGTTCAGCAACTCTGCGGCCCAGCGGTAGTCGCCCTTGTCATAGGCCGCTTGGGCGGCGGCCACGGCCTTGTCCGCACCGCCCATGAGCTCCAGGTAGCGCTTGGCCGATTCGGTGGGTGACAAGGGGTTCAGGTTGGCCGGGTTGCCGTCGTAAAAGCCCATGTAGAACTGGTAGACCGCCTTGACGTTGTGGCGCAGGTCACCGTAATAGCCGCGCGCGCCAAAGTAGTCGCGCAGGGACGCGGGCAGTTTCACCATCTCGGCAATCTCGAGTGGGGTGTAACCGGCGTTGATCAGGCGCACCGTCTGGTCATGTGTGTATTTGTAAACGTCACGGTGCTTGGTGATTAGCTCCTGCCCGCGGGCATTGCCCCAAATGGGCCAGTGGTGCGAGGCGATAAAGACCTCGGTGTCTTTGGTTTGTTCCAGCGCCTGGTCCATGTAGCTGGCCCAGCGTAGCGCGTCGCGCACCTTGGCGCCGCGAATGGGCAGCAGGTTGTGCATGGTGTGCGACAGGTTCTCAGCGCCGTCATAGAGCTTTTTGCTGGGAATGCTAAAGGTTAGTTCGGCGGGACATTCGGCGTTGGGCACGTTGTGGAACACAAAGTCCACGCCATCGAGTTGCATGGGCTGGCTGGCCTGGTAAATCAGCCAGTTCGGCGCCAACACGCCGATGGCGCCATAGACCACGTCTTTGCCCAAACCCGTGTCTAGGTTGCCACGCGCCGAGCGGGGCAAGTCACGGCCAAACTGGTAGATCGAGCGCCGCCCCATGCCGGTGCCCACCATCACGTTTTCGCTGGTGGCTTCTTCCATAAAACCGGCGGGCGCAACCACCGGCACCTTTCGCTGGGCCACCTCTTGCTGCGAGATGACGCCCAGAGCGCCGCCAAAGTGGTCGACATGGGCGTGCGTCAAGATGAGCGCTGACACCGGTTTTTTGCCCAAGTGCTGTTCTGCAAAGGCCATGGCTGCTGCAGCGGATTCGCGTGAGGTGAGGGCATCCACCACGATCCAGCCAGACTTGCCCTCAATGAGCGTGAGGTTGGCAACGTCAAAACCGCGCAACTGGTAGACGCCGTCCATCACTTTGTACAGGCCCACATTGGCGTTTAGCTGCGCGTGGCGCCACAGGCTGGGGTTGGCGGTGGCTGGCGCCGGGCCGGCCAAAAAGCCGTAGGCGTCAAAGTCGTTGAGCACGCTGCCGTCAGCGGCCAGTAGTTTGCCGGTGGGTTTGGCGATGAAACCGCGCTGCGCGTCTTCAAAATCTTGGGGTTTGGCCAGCGCCAGCCCTTTTGCCGTCTCGGCGTTGGCCTGCACGGTGCTGGGGCTGGCCTCGTCTGCAGCCCCGCCTACGCCACCGGGCTTGCCGCAGGCCAGTAACAAGGTCAAAAACGCCACGCCCGTGGCCGCTTGTGCGCCGCGCTGAAACCGCCGGGCCCATGGTTGAGTGTGTTGTTTCATGGGCTGGGTGCAGGAATTTTCAAATAGGGGTTTAACTACCGCTGGCGCACCGGCCAAGGTCGCGTTTGATGCGGGCGGCGCACTAGCGCAGGCGCCAGATTACCAGGGCCAACAGCACGGCCCCCGCCAGCCAGACCCACGTTGGCAGATTAAATCCACCTCCGGACACGCCGGATTGAGGCACCGGCATGACCGGCGCATCCGTTGCAGGGTACTGCCTTTGCATCTCTTGGTCAAAGCGCTTGAAAAAGTCTTCGGCCATGGACTTGGCCACACCGTCGATCAATCGCTGGCCCAGCTGCGCGATCTTGCCGCCCACCGAGGCCTGCACGCTGTAACTCAGATCGGTGCCGGCGGCAGTTGGGGTGAGTTGCACCTTGGCGCTGCCTTTGCCAAAGCCG
>Ga0214919_10002061_pt1 | contig 32043 bp, 30 predicted proteins | sample LL1503_MetaG_FD_177994 | JGI IMG/M metagenome (GOLD analysis project Ga0214919, IMG submission 177994) | Freshwater microbial communities from Lake Lanier, Atlanta, Georgia, United States - LL-1503 | ecosystem: Environmental > Aquatic > Freshwater > Lake | place: USA: Georgia | collected... | reverse complement strand
CGAGACCCGCCATCTGTGTCAGAAGCCGAAGGCCTCGCGCATCACATGGAAGATCCAGTTCTGTTCCATGCTGCCGCGCACCAGATAGGCCTTGGGGCCGCGCGCCCAGACGCCGACATCCTCGCCGCCGTGGGTTTCGCTGCTCAGTGGCACGGTGGCTTCCTGGAGGAAATTCAATGCGGTGGTGTCCACGCTGCTGAGGTCGGGCCGGGAGCCGCCGCGGTGGCCGGGGCCATTGGCATAGCCCAAGGTGGTCCAGGGTTGGCCGTTCTTGTCGAGCGACAGCTTGGTGGCCGCACCGTCGATATTGGGCACCGGCTTGACCAGGCCCAAGATCGGGTTGCCGCGGTGCGGGTAGCCGGCGATCGTGAAGGCGTGGCTGTGGTCGGCGGTGACGATGATCAGCGTGTCTTGTTCGCGGGTCATCTCCATCGCACGCCGCACTGCGTTGGACAGCTCGACCGTGTCCTCCAGCGCGCGCCTGGCATTGCCAGCGTGGTGGGCGTGGTCGATGCGTCCGGCTTCAACATGCAGGAAGTAACCCTTGTCGCCACCTCGCTGCAGCAGGCGGATCGCTTTGTCGGTCATCTCGGTCAGCGAGGGTTCGCCGGCTGGATCCTGCGCTCGATCGGCCTCGTACTGCATGTGCGAGGGCTCGAACAATCCCAGCACCGGTCCGCTGGTGGCGGGGTCGATCGCGTCGAACCCGGCCTTGTTCCAGACATAGGCCGCGCCTGTGCCGCGGCTGGCCAACCATTCGGTCGTCAGGTTGCGACCGTCGTTGCGGCGGCCCCGGGTCGTGGGGTACTCGGGATCGTTGGCCGTCTTGGGCAGAAAATAGGTACGGCCGCCGCCCATCGCAAACTTCAGGCTGTCGCGCACCGTCGGCTTGAGCTCGACCAGCTGCCGGGCGATGTCCACGGTGGTGCAGCCGGCCAGCTTGATGTCGCTGTCGGATTCCCAGTCGCGAAATGGCGTGTGTGCGTAGGTGGCCGCTGGCGTGGCGTGCGTCAGCCGGGCGGTGGACACCACACCGGTGGCGCGGCCGCTGGCGGCGGCGAGCTCCAGGATGCTGGGCACTGATCGGGCGGCCACTTTGGCTGCGTCACACTCGTAGCGCGCCGTATCGTGGTCGACCGACAGCATGCCCTCGCGCGTTTTGTAGCCGGTGAAGATCGCGGTGGCGGTAGGCGCAGAGTCGGAAGTCTGCTGGTCCCACGAATAGGTTTTCGACAGCGCGCTGTACGGCAAGGTCTCGAACGACAAGCGGTTTTCCTCTCCGGTCTTGCCTTTGAGCTGGCCTTCGAAGATTCGCGCTGCGGTCTGCGTGGCGATGCCCATGCCGTCGCCGATGAAGATGATCACATTCTTCGCCTGGCGGGTGTTGTCCTGCAGCGACTTGCCGCTGGCGATGAAGGCCATGCCGGCGTTGTTCCAGTCGGCCACACTTTCTGGGCCTTTGACGATGGGCTCGGCGGCCTGTGCAAGGGTCCAGAACAGCAGCAGCGCTGCAGCAATCAGCGATCTCTTGGTGGGCATGTCTCGGTGCGCCTTATCCAATCCGACCCAGCAAGAGGTACTCCATCAGCGCCTTTTGCACATGCAGCCGATTCTCGGCCTCTTCCCAGACGACCGACTGCGGGCCATCGATCACCTCGGCGGCGACCTCCTCACCGCGGTGCGCCGGCAGACAGTGCATGAACAGCGCGTCGGGGCGCGCCAGCGACATCATCTGGGTGTCGACACACCAGTCGGCAAAGGCCTTCTGGCGCGCTTCGTTCTCGGCTTCATAACCCATGCTGGTCCAGACATCGGTGGTGACCAGGTGCGCGCCCTCGCAGGCGGCGAACGGGCTCTTGAAGGTCTTGACGCAGGCCGGGTTGTTGACGCCGCCCAGCAGCGGGTCGACCTCGTAGCCGCGGGGCGTGCTGATGTGCAGCGTGAAGCCCAGGATGTCGGCGGCCTGCAGCCAGGTGTTGGCCATGTTGTTGCCGTCGCCGACCCAGGCCACCACCTTGCCTGCGATGTCGCCTCGCTGCTCGATGAAGGTGTAGATGTCGGCCAGGATCTGGCAGGGATGGAACTCGTTGGTCAGCCCGTTGATCACCGGAACTCTTGAGTTCGCCGCAAATGTGGCGAGCTTGCTTTGCTCGTAGGTTCGGATCATCACCAGGTCGACCATGCGGCTGATCACACGGGCCGAATCCTCGATCGGCTCGGCACGGCCCATGTGGCTGTCACCGGTGGTCAGGTGCACCACCGAGCCGCCCATCTGGTACATCCCGGCCTCGAAGCTGACGCGGGTGCGGGTGCTGGCCTTCTCGAAAATCATCGCCAGGGTTCGGTCGACCAGTGGTTGGTAGCGCTCGTAGTTCTTGAACCGCGTCTTGATGGTGCGGGTGCGCTCAAACAGATAGGCGTATTCCTCGGCCCGCAAGTCCTTGAACTGGAGGTAATGTTTCATCAGGCTGTGCCCAGGTTTCATGCCGGATTCAAGGCTTGGGCGCGGCCAGGAAGTCACGCACCAGCGGCACCAGGATGGCTGCGATCTCGTCGATCTCGGCCGCGTTGATGATCAGCGGCGGCAGCAGCCGGATCACCGTGTCGGCCGTGATGCTCAGCAACAGACCGGCTTGTGCCGCCTTGAGCAGCAAGTCGTTGCAGTTTCGGTCGAGTTCGATGCCGACCATCAGGCCCTGGCCGCGGATCTCTTTGAAGCCTGCCAATGAGCCCAGGCCCTCGGTCAGGCGCAAGTGCAGCCGCTCACCCATCGCTGCGGCGTTGGCCATCAGACCGTCCTCTTCCATGATGCGCAGCGTCTCGATGCCGGCACGCATCGCCAGTGGGTTGCCGCCGAATGTGGTGCCGTGGTTACCGGGTTGCAGCACGTTCTTGGCGCGCGGGCCGGCGACGATGGCGCCGATCGGCACGCCCGATCCCAGGCCCTTGGCCAGCGGCATCACGTCGGGCTGGATGCCGGCCCATTGGTGCGCAAACCACTTGCCGGTGCGTCCGATGCCGCACTGCACCTCGTCGAGCATCAGCAGCCAGTTCTGCTCGTCGCAGATCTGGCGCAGGCCACGCAGCGTGTCGATGTGGGTCGGGTTGATGCCGCCTTCGCCTTGGATCGTCTCGAGGAAGATCGCCACCACATTCGGATTTGTCCGCGCGACCTCGCGCACCGCGTCCAGATCGTTCAGCGCGAGCCTGACGAAGCCTTCGACCAGCGGGCCGAAACCGGCTTGCACCTTCGGGTTGCCGGTGGCCGACAGCGTGGCGATAGATCGACCGTGGAAGGCCTTGTCGTAGACGATGATCTCAGGCCGGTCGATGCCGCGGTCATGGCCGAACTTGCGCGCAATCTTGATCGCGCCCTCGTTCGCCTCCAGGCCCGTCGAGCAGAAGAACACAGCGTCCAGCCCGGACAGCTCGCACAGTTTGGCTGCCAGCGTCTCCTGCATCGGCGCCGCATAGTAGTTGCTGCAATGGATCATCTTGGCCACCTGGTCCTGCAGCGCAGGCACCAGCTTGGGGTGGCCGTGGCCGAGGGTGTTGACGGCAATGCCTCCCAGGCCGTCGAGATACTCGCGGCCTTCGGTGTCCCAGACCCGGCAGCCTCGGCCGTGCGACAGCGCAATAGGCAGCCGGCCATAGGTGTTCATCAGGTGGGAAGTCATCGAATTGCTCCGTTCTATTTGAGGGGCTTGACCATGAAAAAGCCGGTGTCTTGCCACCAGGGCAAGCACCGGCCAGTGGAAGCGAATTCTAAGGTGCCCGCGAGGGCCACGCCCGCAGCCTGTCGTCTCCCGGGCCAGCCTCAAGTCTGCTGCGCCGCCGCATTTCCACGGCACAATGGCGGGTATTCGCGGTGGTGGTGCGGCTTGAGCCGCTGGTTTTGACCATCGGCCCGCCCGTTCACCTGCCATCGGTACGCATGTCAGCCCCCAAACCGCGCGAGTTCCTGATCCGAGGCATCACTTTGGCAGGTAGCCAATTTCGCCCCAGCGACTGGTCTGAGCGACTGGCCGGTGCGCTGTCGAGCTTTCGACCCCACAGCGGGGTGGTTGGCATAGGCGCGCACATCGGCTACTCGCCATACTGCGTGCCCCAGGTGATCGAAGGCGTCAGGTGCGTGATCGTCAACGAAGCGCTGCGCGACCTCGAACTCATGGCTTGGGACTTCGTGATGAACTTTGCGCGCGACAACGAGCTCCAGGTCTCCCCGATCTGTTCGCTGCAAGAACTGCCGCCGCCGGATCAAGCGCCAATGGTCTGAAGTCGCCAGTCGGGCAAGGCCAGAGCAGCCGACTCGATGCCAAGCAGTACGCTGGGCACCCATGAAAAAGCCCGCTGATGCGGGCTTTTGACTCAGGCGCTGGAATGATCAGGCGGCAGCAGAAGCGGCAAGCGCCTTGATCTTGGCAGACAAGCGGCTCTTGTGGCGAGCGGCCTTGTTCTTGTGGAAGATGCCTTTGTCTGCAACCGAATCGATCACCGACTGTGCTGTCTTGAACAACTCTGCAGGGGCAGTCTTGTCGCCGCCGGTGGCGGCCTTGTCCAGGGCTTTCTGCACGTTCTTGACGACCGTGCGGAACCTTGAGCGCAGCGCCGTGTTGGCGGCATTCAGGGCGACGTCCTGACGGGCGCGTTTACGACCCGACGCCAGGCGGACTGTTTTTTTCTTGGCTTTGGAAGCGGTGGCCATTGCTGTACTTTATCCTGAACGTTTATTCGGGTGGGGCAAAGAGAACGAGTATAGCATTGGCTTGCCGATCAGGCCAAGCTCTGGCCGCTGGCGTTCTTATAATGCGTCCTTGTCCCGTTTGACTGCAAGCCCTGCCGGTCCGGGCCACAAGCCCGCATGAACCTGTTCAAGGCTGCATTCTCTGTCTCTGCGCTCACGCTGTTGTCACGCATCACAGGGCTGGTGCGCGAGCAGATCGGTGCTGCGCTGTTCGGCACCTCGGCGATGATGGATGCGTTCCAGATCGCCTTTCGCATTCCCAACCTGTTGCGACGCTTGTTCGCCGAGGGCGCTTTCTCGCAGGCCTTCGTACCCTTGCTCGCAGCCACCCGCAGCGCCGATGGTGACGACGCCACGCGCTTGCTGGTCGACGCGGTGGCCACCGTGCTGGCCTGGGCGCTGCTGGTCACCTGCATCGTCGGTATCGCCGCCGCGCCGGTGCTGGTCTGGTTGTTGGCATCGGGTTTCGCACCGGCCACCGAAGATGCCGCGACGGTGATGACGCGCTGGATGTTTCCCTACATCGGTTTCATGTCTATGGTCGCACTGTCCTCGGGCGTGCTCAACACCTGGCGTCGGTTTGCGGTGCCGGCATTCACCCCGGTGCTGCTCAACCTCAGCGTGATCGGCGCCGCGCTGCTGGGCGCGCCGGTGCTGCGTGCGCGCGGCATTGAGCCGGTCTATGCGCTGGCGATCGGCGTGATGGTCGGCGGGGCGCTGCAACTCGCGCTGCAACTGCCTGCGCTGGCGGCGATCGGCATGTTGCCGCGGCTGGGTGTCACGTTGGCGCGCTTGCGGGCGGCCTGGACCCACCCGGGCGTGCGGCGTATCCTGACGAAGATGGCGCCGGCCTTGCTGGGCGTGTCGGTGGCGCAGATCTCGTTGATGATCAACTCTCAAATCGCCAGCCACCTGGGGGTGGGCGCGGTGTCCTCGCTGGTCTATGCCGACCGCTTGATGGAATTGCCGATTGCGCTGCTCGGCGTCGCGCTGGGGGTGGTGCTCACGCCCCAACTGTCAGCCGCCAAGGCCGGCGGCGACGACGAGGCCTATTCCGGCTTGCTCGACTGGGGTTTGCGCCTGGTGCTGCTGTTGGCGCTGCCTTGCGCAGTCGCACTGCTGGTGTTTGCCCAGCCCATGGTCGCTGTGTTGTTCCATCGCGGCGCTTTCGACATCCATGCGGTGGCGATGACGACGCTGGCGGTGATGGGCTGGGGCGCGGGTGTCATGGGCCTGGTCGCGATCAAGGTGCTTGCGCCGGCTTTTTTTGCGCAGCAGGACATGCGCACGCCGATGCGGGTGGCGGTCGCCGCGTTGGTGTTGACCCAAGTGCTCAATGCAGCGTTGATCTGGGGTCTTGGGATGGGGGTGGCGGCGTTGGCGTTGTCGATAGGCTTGGCTGCCAACGCCAATGCCTTGGTTCTGCTGTGGGGATTGAAGCGGCGCGGCAGTTACCGGCCGGTCGCCGGCTGGCCGGGGTTTGCTTGGCGGGTCGCGCTGGCCACTGCGCTGATGGGCGCATTGATGGCGCTGGCCGCGCAACAGATCGACTGGCTCGCGCTCGGCCGCCATGAGTTGATGCGTGCCGGGGCCATGGCGTTGGCGCTGGTGGCGTCGGCCCTGCTGTATTTCGGCACGCTCGCGCTGCTGGGCATCAAGGCCCGCAGCTTCATGCGCAGAGCCTGAAGGATGGCGACGAGTCCTTGGCCACTGGCCCCGCCCACTGTCTTGGGGTATTTCGCTGCGCTGGTGGCTGAGGACGAAGGCTTTGCGCTGCTTGAGGCGGCGATCTGTGTGGCGCAGGACGACCACCCCGAACTCGATGTGCAGGCGGTGCTGGCCGAGATCGATGGGCTGGCGGCCAAGCTCAATGCCAGGTTGCCCGCCGATGCATCGGCGCTGCGCCGGCTGCAGTCGCTGAACCATCACTTCTTCATCGAGTTGGGATTTGCCGGCAACGTCAACAATTACTACGACCGCGGCAACAGTTACCTGCACCAGGTACTGGCCACGCGGCGCGGCATCCCGATCACGCTGGCCTTGCTGTATTGCGAGCTGGCCTCGCAGCTCGGGCTGACGGCGCGCGGGGTGTCTTTTCCAGGCCATTTCCTGATCAAGCTGCGCTTGCCGCAAGGCGAGGTGGTGATCGACCCTTTCAACGGCCGCTCCTTGTCGCGCGACGAGCTCGACGAGCGGCTCGGCCCTTACCGTGCCCGGCAAGGGCTGGCCGGGGATTTCGAGGTGCCGCTGGGCTTGTTCCTGCAGGCTGCGCCGGCGCGCGACGTGCTGGCAAGGCTGCTGTTCAATTTGAAGGAAATCGCCCACACGGCCGAGGACTGGCCGCGGCTGCTGGCGGTGCAGCAGCGTCTGGTGCTGCTGCTGCCTGAAGATGCAGAGCAACTGCGCGACCGCGGTCTGACCTTGGCCGAGCTGGGCCGCCCGGCCGAGGCTGCCGACGATCTGGCGGCCTATCTTTTGACCAGACCCGATGCCGGCGACGCGCCAGCGCTGCGTGAACGGCTGGCCGAATTGCAGCGCGGCGCGGCGCCACGGCCACTTTGAGTGGGCCTTATACAATAAGGGACTCGAGTTCGCCTCTGGTGCACCGCGCCGAGATGACTTGGCGCAACCGGGTCCAGGCCTGCTGTTGCGGTCGGACCTGACCGAGATCGGGCCGCTGGCCCAAGCCTAGTTGATGAAGTTCATCCCTGCCCAACGCCCAACCCTGAACCGGACTGAGCCCCTTGGTGACACGCCATTGACGCCGCCTTGCTGGGGCTCGTGCCTGCAATGAAGCAGTTGCCCTTGCCGATCAGCCCAGCGCCGGCCGACGGCTTCGACAACCTGGTGGTCGGTCGCAATGCTGCCGCTGTGCAGCACCTGCGCGAACTGGGTTTGAACCGGGTCGCTGTCGCGCCGGTCTACCTCTGGGGCGCTGTGGGCACGGGCAAGACCCGCTTGCTGCGGGCGCTGGCCAGCCAGCAACAGCTCGAGGGTGCCCGAGTCGGGTGGTTCGACGCCGCCACGCCGCTGCCCTGGGTGCTGGATGAAGCCTGGCGCTTGGTGCTGGTCGACGACTGTGAGGCGCTCGACCCCGAGCAGCAACAGGCGGCGTTTGCACTGTTTGTCGAGGCCGGAGCCCATGGCGTGCAGTGGGTGGGGGCGGGTCGCTGGCCGCCGGTGGACCTGAAGTTGCGCGACGACCTGCGCACCCGGCTGGGCTGGGGCCATGTGTTTGCACTGCAGGCCCTGGCCGAGGCCGAGACCCGCGCGGCGCTGCGCCGCGACGCCGACCGCCGCGGCATGTTTCTCTCGGACGAGGTGATGGACTATCTGTTGACGCATTTGCAGCGTGACATGGGCTACTTGATGGACTTGCTGACCCGGCTCGATGGCTACGCGCTGGCGCATCAGCGCCTGGTCACCGTGCCCTTGCTCAAGCGCATGCTGGCCGAGGAGCGCCCGCCTGCGCTGGAGGCCGCCGAATGAAGCTCGCGCTGTTCGATCTCGATGGCACCTTGATCGCCGGCGATTCCGACCACGCGTTCGGCGAGTTCATGGTCACCCAGGGTTGGGCAGAGGGCGAACTGCACCGCCGCCGCAACGATGAGTTCTATCGCCAGTACCTGGCAGGTTGCCTGGATATTGCCGAGTACATCGATTTCAGCACCCGGGCCTGGCGCGATCGCGGTCTGGACGAGCAGCTTGCCGTCAGCGCCAGGTTCATGGCCGAGGTGATGGCGCCGCAGTTGCTGCCTGCCGCACGTGCGCTGCTCGACTTGCACCGCGCCGCCGGCGATCTGGTCGCGATCGTCACCGCGACCAATGAGTTCATCACCCGGCCGATCGCCGATGCGCTGGGTGTCGAGCATCTGCTGGCGGTCGAGCTCGAACGCGGCGTTGACGGGGTGGCCACCGGCCGCATCCGGGGCGTGCCCTCGTTCCGCGAGGGCAAGATCGAGCGTGTCCACGATTGGCTGGCCGGGCTGGGCCAGCGTTTGAGCGATATGGAGCACAGTGTGTTCTACAGCGATTCCACCAACGACCTGCCGCTGCTCGAGATCGTGAGCGAGCCGGTGGCCACCAATCCCAGTCCAGCGCTAGAGGCGATCGCCCTGCAGCGCGGCTGGCGCATCCTGAGGTTGTTTGCATGATCAAGAAATTCATCAGTCGTTTGCTGGGCAAGTCCGCGCCGGCTGCGGCACCCGAGTCGGCCGTCGTCGCTGCAGCGCCCGTCATACCGCTAGGCCATCGGGTCGAGGTGCCGGCCAGCCAGCACGGCATCGACCCGTCGCTGGTCGACGACCGGGCGGTCAAGGTGGTTCGCAGCTTGCAGCAAGCCGGTTTCCAGGCTTATGTCGTGGGCGGTGCGGTGCGCGATCTGCTGGTGGGGCTGCGGCCCAAGGACTTTGACGTCGCCACCGACGCCACGCCAGAGCAGGTCAAGGGCTTGTTCAGGCGCGCCTTCATCATCGGGCGGCGCTTTCGCATCGTCCACGTCGTCCACGGCCGCGGCCGTGACCATGAGGTCATCGAGGTTTCGACCTTTCGCGCCTACATGGACAACAGCGAGGCCACCCAGGTGGCGGGCAACGAGAAGACCAGCAAAGCCGCGTTGGCCGGTTCGGCCCACGCGGTGGACGCCAGTGGTCGGGTGTTGCGCGACAACGTCTGGGGTCCGCAGATCGAGGACGCCGCGCGCCGCGACTTCACGATCAACGCGATGTACTACGACCCCGAGACACGGATCGTCGTCGACTACCACGGCGGCATCGCCGACGTGAAGGCCAGGCTGCTGCGGCTGATCGGCGACCCGGCCACCCGCTACCGCGAAGACCCGGTTCGCATCATCCGCGCGGTGCGCTTTGCCGCCAAGCTGGGCTTCGATTTCGCGCCCAGCACCTATGCGCCGATCGCCGAGACCGCGCCGCTGCTGGCGAACGTGCCGGTTTCGCGCATGTTCGACGAGATGATCAAGCTGCTGCAGACCGGTCATGCGCTGGCCAGCATCGCCGAGCTCCAACGCCAGAACCTGCATCGCAGCGTTTTCCCGGTGCTCGACGCGGTCTTCGCCGAGGGACACAGCACGCCGCAGGAACATGCCCAGAAACAGGAGTTCATCCGCCAGGCGCTGATGGACACCGACCGCCGTGTTGGTGAAGGCAAGCCGGTGGCGCCTAGCTTTTTGCTGTCTTGCTTGCTGTGGCACGACGTGCTGGCCGGCTGGCAACAGCGCCGGGCTGCAGGCGAAGCCACCGTGCCTGCGTTGCAGCAGGCGGTGGACGCGGTGTTTGCCGCGCGCATCGGCGACATCTCAGGTGGCGGCAAGCTCGGTGCCGACATGCGTGAGATCTGGATGATGCAGCCGCGCTTCGAGCGCCGCCAGTCCAATACCGCTTTCTCGTTGATCGAGCAGCTGCGATTTCGCGCTGCTTTCGATTTCCTGCGGCTTCGCGCCGATGTTGGCGAAGCACCGGTCGAACTCGCCGAATGGTGGGAAGATTTTTCCTTGGGCAGCGACGAGGAGCGCGAGGCCCTGCTGGTCGCAGCGCGTGAAGCCCAGCGCCCCCGCAAGGCCGCGCCGCGTGGCGCCAAACCTGCAGACCCAGCTGACGCGGCGCACGAGACCGCTGCGGCGCAAGCCAGTGCCGAGCGCGAGCAAGACGACGAAGCTGACGAGGCCGGTGCGTCCGCTGTGGATGCCCCAGCGCGCAAGAGACGCCGGCGTCGGCGCAAGCCCGCCGGTGCGTCGGGGGCGTCGGGGGCGGCAACCGGTGCCACAACGTCCGAGACCTGAAAGCTCGGTCGTGTTGCCGGCGCATGCCTGATCAGCTGACGCAGCGCGCTTACATCGGTCTAGGCGCCAACCTCGGCGACGCCAGCGCCACGCTGAACGCTGCGCTCGACGCGCTGGCGGCCTTGCCCGGCTGCGCTCTGGTGCGGGCCTCGGCCCAGTACCGCAGTGCGCCGATCGACGCCATCGGACCGGATTACATCAACGCCGTCGCGGTGATCGACACGCTGCTGGCGCCGCAGTCCTTGCTGGCCGCGCTGCAGGCGATCGAGCAGTCATTTGGCCGTCAGCGCTCCTACCGACATGCGCCGCGAACGCTGGACCTGGACCTGCTGCTGCATGGCGAGGCGGTGCTCGCCAGCGTGACGTTGACACTGCCGCATCCGAGGTTGCACCAGCGCGCCTTTGTGCTGCAACCCTTGCTCGAGCTCTGCCCGGCGCTGGTCGCTCCCGGCCTGGGGCCGCTGGCCGCGCATTTGCCCGCGACCGCGGATCAACGCCTGGACAGACTCGGCGCACCATGATGGCCAAGTTGCCCGTCGGCCTGCAGACCGTCGATCTGCTGGTCTAGCTCAAGCTCACGCAGAGCTCGATCGCGCTGGCGGTGTGCGTGCCTTTCCCGCTGTTGGTGATGGGCCAAGCGCTGAAACTGGATTTTCTGGGGGCTGGTTTTGCCTGATTGGCGCCGTCTACATCAATTTAGGCATTTAAAGCTATTTAATCGAATTGAGACCTTTCGCCTCGACGTTTAATACAATGTTTGTGTGACAGGTTGATGACCATTGCTTGATGGTTCGTGTGTCCATCGCCGGCACCCGGCCTATCCCTCGGAGACCTCCCCATGTTTTTCGGCAAGTTGCTGCCCCGTGAGGGCAATTTTTTTGAACTCTTCAACGACCATGGTCGCCACATCGTGGTCGGCGCGCGCGCTTTCATGGCGATGGTGCAGAACTACAGCGACCAGACCTTGCGAGAGAAATACGCCGCCGAGGTCGACGCTGCTGAGAAGCTGGCCGACCGGGTCACTGCCGAAGTCCACCGCCTGCTGCACAAGACCTTCATCACGCCGATTGACCGCGAACAGATCCATGGCCTGATCAATGCGATGGACGACATTCTCGACTTGCTGCAAGACTCCAGCGAGGTGATGTCTCTGTACGACTTGAAGAGCGTCAGCGAGGACGTGATCCGGCTTGGCGAGATTTCGACCAAGTGCTGCGAACGGGTTCAGCATGTGGTCACGCTGCTGCCCAAGCTCAGCCAGCCCAGTGTCGCCGAGGCCGCGCTCAAGACCTGCGAGGAGATCGACCGGCTCGAGAGCGACGCCGACCGGGTGATGCGTTCGGCGATGAGCAAGCTGTTTCGCGACAACATCGAGGTGCGCGAGCTGATCAAGCTCAAGGCGGTGTACGAACACCTGGAGTCGATCTCCGACCGCTGCGAGGACGTTGCCAACATCGTCGAGGGCATCGTCCTCGAGAACTCATGATCGCTGCGAAGTTGCTGCGGCCGGGCCCAAGCGCCGGCGCTGCCAACGGATACGACTGAACATGGACAGCCTGCAGATCAACTTCTGGGTTGTCGTGTTGCTGGTCGTGCTGGCGGTCGGCTTCGACTTCATGAACGGCTTTCACGACGCCGCCAATTCGATCGCCACCGTCGTCTCCACCGGGGTGCTCAAACCCCAGCGCGCGGTGTTGTTCGCGGCGTTTTTCAACGTATTGGCGATCGCGGTGTTTCACCTCAATGTCGCGGCCACCATCGGCAAAGGCATCGTCCAGCCCGGCGTGGTCGACCACCATGTGGTGTTCGGCGCGCTGATAGGCGCGATCGCCTGGAACCTGATCACCTGGTTCTACGGCATTCCGTCGTCGAGCTCGCATGCGCTGATCGGCGGCATCGTCGGCGCGGTGATGGCCAAGGCTGGCGCGGGCAAGCTGATTGGCGCTGGTGTGATGAAGACGGTCGCATTCATCTTCATCTCGCCCTTGCTGGGGTTTTTGCTCGGTGGCTTGATGATGGTGCTGGTGGCCTGGGTCTGCCGGCGAGCGTCACCGCTGAAGGTCGACCGCTGGTTCAGGCGGCTGCAACTGGTCTCGGCAGGCGCTTATTCGCTGGGTCACGGTGGCAACGACGCGCAAAAGACCATCGGCATCATCTGGATGCTGTTGATCGCCGCCGGCTATGTCGGCGCGGCCGACAAGATGCCGCCGTCCTGGGTGATTTGGGTCTGCTACGCGGCGATCGGCCTGGGCACGATGTTCGGCGGTTGGCGCATCGTCAAGACCATGGGCCAACGCATCACCAAGTTGAAGCCGGTGGGTGGTTTTTGCGCCGAGACGGGCGGCGCGATCACGCTGTTCATCGCCACCGCGATGGGCGTGCCGGTGTCGACCACGCACACCATCACCGGTGCGATCGTCGGCGTGGGTTCGGTGCGCAATGCATCGGCGGTGCGTTGGGGCGTGGCCGGCAACATCGTGCTGGCCTGGGTCTTCACGATCCCCGCCACGGCCTTTGTGGCGGCGGTCTTTTATTGGGTCAGCCTGACCATCTTCTAGGGCCAGGCCGGGCCGGCGGGGCTATTCGGCCCTGGCGCCCGAGTCCTTGACGACCTTGGCCCATTTGACAATCTCGCTGGCCTGGTACTTGGCCAACTCCTCAGGGGTCGAGATCCAGGGCTCCAGCCCCAGGGTCTTCAACTTGTCGACGACCTCGGGCAACTTGAAGACCCGGACCATCTCGGCGTTGATTCGCATCACGACGTCGCGCGGCGTGCCCGCCGGGGCGAACATCGCAAACCAGGTGGTGGCTTCGAAGCCCGGCACGGTCTCGGCCACGGTGGGCACGTCGGGCGCGGCCGGCGATCGCTTGGCGGTGGTCTGGGCCAGCGCACGTATCTTGCCGTCCTTGGCCATCGGCAACGCCGACGGCATGTTGTCGAACATCAGCTGGATCTGGCCGCCGACCAGATCGGGGATCGCGAACTGCCGGCCCTTGTAAGGCACATGCTGCATCGTCGTGCCCGTCATCGATTTGAACAACTCGCCCGAGACATGCACCGATGAGCCGATGCCGGGTGAGCCGAAGCTGAGCTTGTTCGGGTGTGCCTTCATGTAGCTGATCAGCTCGGCGACGTTCTTGACCGGCAAGTCGTTGGTCACCACCAGCAGGTTCGGCGCGCTCGCGACATGGGCGATCGGGCTGAAGTCCTTGACCATGTCGTAAGGCATCTTGGGGTAGAGCGAGCCATTGATCGAATGCGTGCCCACCGTGGCCATCACCAGCGTGTAGCCGTCGGCCGGTGCCTTGGCCACCTTGTCGGCGCCGATGTTGCCGCCCGCGCCAGGCACGTTGTCGATCATCACCGGCTGGCCGAACTGGGCTTTGTCGGCAAACAGCCGCGCGAGGATGTCGGGCGCGCCGGCCGCGGGGAAAGTCACCACCAGCCGGATCGGCTTGGTGGGGAATCCCTGGGCTTGTGCACTGGTGGCGACCGCAAGCGCGATCGCCCCGGTCAGCAGGGTCTGGGTCAAGTTCATCGTGATTCCTTCGGGTGGATGCGGCGCGTCGCGCAGCCGGCCCGCATCACCAGGTCTAGCCCTGGCGCGCGCCGAAGGTCTGAAGCGGGTCGGACAGGTCAGGCGATGGCGTGATGGTACTGGTGCTCGACCTCGGCCACCAGCGCGTCCACCGACTGCAGCGAGTGCACGCCTGACACGCTGTGGCCGGCGCTCCAGATGTCGCTCCAGCGCTTTGGGCCGTCGTTTTGCGCGGCGCCGCCGAACATCTGCGCTGCTGTCTTGGGCGTGACCAACTCGTCTAGCCTGTCGGGGTCGAGCCCGGCACGGCGGATCGACGGCAGCAGCATGCTGGTGGCCAGGCCGGTGAACGCCTTGGTCAGCAGCACGTCATCGGCGCTGCTGTCGACCAGCATCTGCTTGTAGGCTGCGGCAGCCAGGCTTTCATGGCTGGCGATGAATCGCGTGCCCATGTACGCCAGATCTGCACCCAAAACGCCCGCAGCGCGCAGCGCCACGCCGTCGCTGACGCCGCCAGCCAGCACCAGCGGCCCATCGTACTCGGCGCGCAGCGCGCGCACGAAGGCGAAGGGGTTGAGCCAGCCGGTCTGGCCGCCCGCGCCGGCGCTCAGCAGCACCAGACCATCGGCGCCGGCGGCGATGGCCTTGCGCGCGTGCTCCAGCGTGGCCACGTCGGCCAGCACCAGGCAGCCGATGCCGTGCAGCGCCGACACCACAGGTGCCGGCGAGCCCACGCTGGTGATCACCATCTCGACCCGGTGCGCCACCAAGCAGGCCAGATCTTCGGCCAGCCGGGGAGATCGCATGATCAGGTTGGGGCAGCAGGGTGCGGCTTCTTCAGGCGCTGCGAACAGGCGCTGGTGGATTTCATCCAACCACTGGTCGAGTTGCGCGCTGCTGCGTGCATTGGCGGTCGGGAAAGCGCCGATCACGCCGTTGCGGCAGGCCGCCACGACCAGTTCTACGCCCGAGACGGCCAACATCGGTGCGGCGATCAGCGGCAGCCTGAGCCTGCGGGTGATGCGGTCGGGCAGGCGCATGGGGCCAGGGTGGTGTAGCGGCATAGGGTCTCGGTCAGTTGACGTGCCGGCTGCGCCCGGCCCAGAACAGTGCACCCAGCCTGTGCTTCAGCATCTTGCCGGCGGCCGGCAGCGGCAACTCGGCGCGAAACTCGACGCTGCGCGGGCACTTGTAGCCGGCGATCTGGGTCCGGCAATGCGGCACCAGGTTTTCGTCGCTCAGGCTGTAAGCGGCGCGCAGCAGCGCCCCGAGCCGAGCGACCTGGTCGGCCAGCGCAGCAAAGAGGCTGCGGCGCTTGCCGTACACCAGCGCCGTGGCCTCAGGGCGTTCGATCAGCGCCTTGTGCAGCGGTTGGGTCAGTTGCATCGCGGCGGTGGCGTCCATCAGATCCTTGCGGGCGTGTCAGGCAAGCCAAGCGATTTCAATGCGCGAATCGTTCTTGCCGATGCCATGTGCTTCTCCTGCTGCGCACTCTAGGGGTCGTGCCTGAAGGCCTCAATCGTCTGTTTCGACGATGTTGGCCGCACGCTTGCCTGTCGCGCGAGCCATCGGCTTGGTCTGACGGTCGGCGAGCGAGCGCGGCCTCGCCGTATCAGGCGGGTGCAGCCGCTTTGTCCTCAAACAAATGTGGCTTTGCCACTTTGTTTGACCCCCGTGGGGGGCGGCCGGCTTCGGCCGGCTTCGGGGCGCTCAGGAGAAATCTATTTTGGTGCGTAATGCACGGTAAAGGGGCTGATTGCAGGCGATTCGGTGCTGTCGGCTGTTTTGGTGATGCACCAGCTGAGGCATGAAATTTGCTTAGTTTGGTGCGTTTTTGTCGGTGCTGGTGCATTCAGCACCGCAACGCAGCCATCACAACTGAGGAGACATCTCATGGATCAGGTCAAGCAAGGCACCGATGCCTTGTTCATATTGCTGGGCGCCATCATGGTGCTGGCGATGCACGCGGGTTTCGCTTTTCTGGAGCTCGGCACGGTGCGCAAGAAAAACCAGGTCAACGCGCTGGTCAAGATCCTGGTCGACTTCTCGGTCTCGACCATCGCCTACTTTTTTGTCGGCTACTCGGTCGCTTACGGCGTGAGCTTTTTCACCGGCGCCGAGGCGCTGGCCGCGAAGAACGGCTACGAGTTGGTCAAGTTCTTCTTCTTGCTGACTTTCGCGGCAGCGATTCCGGCCATCGTCTCGGGCGGCATCGCTGAACGTGCCCGCTTTGGCCCGCAGTTGATCGCGACCGCGGTGCTGGTGGGGCTGATCTATCCGCTGTTCGAGGGCGTGGCCTGGAACCAGCTCTTCGGCATCCAGGGCTGGATCAAGGCCCAGACCGGCGCTGAGTTTCACGACTTCGCCGGCAGCGTCGTGGTGCACGCAGTGGGCGGCTGGATCGGCCTGGCGGCGGTGCTGCTGCTGGGCGCGCGCGCTGGCCGCTACCGCAAGGACGGCATGATCAGCGCCCATCCGCCGTCGAGCATCCCGTTTCTGGCGCTGGGCGCCTGGATCCTGGCCGTGGGCTGGTTTGGTTTCAACGTGATGAGCGCGCAGACCATCGACAAGATCAGCGGCCTGGTGGCGGTGAACTCGCTGATGGCGATGGTCGGTGGCACGCTGGTGGCCTCGCTGATGGGCAGGAACGACCCGGGCTTTGTCTACAACGGCCCACTCGCCGGTTTGGTCGCGGTGTGCGCAGGTTCGGACCTGATGCACCCCTTGGGTGCGCTGGTGGTCGGCGGCATCGCGGGGGCGATCTTTGTCAAGATGTTCACGCTGACCCAGAACAAGTGGCGGATCGACGACGTGCTCGGCGTCTGGCCGCTGCACGGCCTGTGCGGCGCCTGGGGCGGCATCGCCTGCGGCATCTTCGGCCTGAAAAGCCTGGGCGGTCTGGGCGGCGTGACGCTGGGGGCCCAGGTCGTCGGCACGCTGATGGGCGTGGCCTGGGCGCTGATCGGCGGGTTTGCCGTCTACGGTGCGCTCAAGCTCACGATGGGCTTGCGCTTGTCGGCCGAGGAAGAGTACGAGGGCGCCGACCTGTCGATCCACAAGATCGGCTCCACACCTGACCGGGAGGTCAGCTGGTGAGCGCAGCGCGCTGGCTCTCAAGCAAATGTGGCTTTGCCACTTTGCTTGATCCCCACGGGGGGCGGCCGGCTTCGGCCGGCCTTGGGGCGCACTCAAGCAAATGTGGCTTTGCCACTTTGCTTGATCCCCACGGGGGGCGGCCGGCTTCGGCCGGCCTTGGGGCGCTCAATACCCCTTGAAAACGGGGGCGCGCTTTTCGACGAAGGCCCGAACAGCCTCGCGGTGATCCTCGGTGCGCGAGGTCTCGACCAGCCGGCGGGCCTCATGCACCAGCGCGGTGTCGAAGTCGATGTGCGCGGCTTCGTCGAGGTTGTCCTTCATGTGGCGCAGCGCGACCGCAGGGCCATGGGCCAGCGATCTGGCCCAGGCAAACGCTTGGGCTTGCAACTGGTCGTCGTCGACCACCCGGTTGAACAGTCCGATGCGCTCGGCGCGACCCGAATTGACCCGGTCAGAGCCGAACATCAGCTCACGCGCGATCGGCGAGCCGACGGTTCGCGTCAACAGCCAGGCAATGCCGTAGTCGCCGGGCAGGCCGATCCGCGAGTAGCCCGCACTGACAAACGCCGACTGCGCAGCGATGCGCAGGTCGCAGGCCAGCGCGATCGCCAGCCCGGCGCCGGCCGCCGGACCCGGCAGCGCCGCCAAGCTCGGTTTGCGAACCGCCACCAGCGCGCCGGTCAGGCGTCGTTGGCGGTCGATCAGATCGGCGATGCGCTCTTCGGTGGACATGCTGGACTTGTTGCTGTTGTCACCCATGCCTTTGACGTCGCCACCGGCGCAAAACGCCGTGCCCGCGCCGGTGATCAGCAGCGAGCCGACCCGCTCGTCGTCGCCGCGCTCGCTGATCATCCGGCGCAGCGCCGGTGTGAGTTGGTCCGACAACGCGTTGCGGGCTTCGGGGCGGTTGAGCGTGATGATCGCGACGCGATCGCGGATCTCGCACAGCAGTTGATCGGTCCCGGTGTCGATGACGATGGAGTCGGTGTGCATGGCGGGTTTTCCTGAAGTCGGTCGGCGCGCGCGCTGCGCGCCAGGGGCTTGTTCCATCGCGCCACCGAGTGCCTGACCGGGGCGTCAATTTCCAAGCCCATCATGCCAGTCCCAGCGCTGTGGCCGCGCATGAAAACCCTCTGTGCTTGGAGCCAGGCCCGGGCGCGCTGCGACCGCGCTGGCCTTGCCCCATGCTGCCCGGCCTTGCCAGGCGCAAGGCCAGCCGACCATTGCTGCGCACCAAGCGGCCGAAGCAGCGACAATCGAGGGTTGCGTTTTGAGCCTGCCCCTTGACTGCCCTTGCCCTATCCCCCGCCGCCAAGCCGCTGATGAGCTACCGGCCCTACTGGGCCAAGCGCTTCGGCACCGCCAAGTTCCTGCCGACCAGCCGTGCCGAAATGGATGCGCTGGGCTGGGACAGCTGCGACATCGTCATCATCACCGGCGACGCCTATGTCGACCACCCCAGCTTCGGCATGGCGGTGATCGGCCGCATGCTCGAGGCCCAGGGGTTTCGCGTCGGCATCGTCGCCCAGCCCGACTGGCGCAGCGCTGCGGCCTTCCAGTCGCTGGGCAAACCGAACCTGTTTTTCGGCGTGACTGCCGGCAACATGGATTCGATGATCAACCGCTACACCGCTGACCGCAAGCTGCGCCATGACGACGCATACACCGCCGGCGGCGAGGGCGGCGCGCGTCCCGACCGCAGCGCGCTGGTCTACGCGCAGCGCTGCCGCGAGGCCTGGAACGATGTGCCTATCGTGCTCGGCGGCATCGAGGCGAGTCTGCGCCGCATCGCGCACTACGACTACTGGCAAGACAAGGTGCGGCGGTCCATCCTGGTCGACGCGCAGGCCGACCTGCTGCTCTATGGCAACGCCGAGCGAGCGATCGTCGAGATCGCGCACCGGTTGGCCGCACGCGAGCCGGTGGCTGCGATCACCGATGTGCGCGGCACCGCTTTCCTGCGCCGCGACGATGACCCGTCGGCTGCCGGCTGGTTCGAGCTCGACTCGAGCGAGGTCGACCTGCCCGGTCGCATCGACGACCACATCAACCCCTACCAGACCACCGCTGAGCTCGCCGCCGGGCAAGGTGTGGACTGTGCGGTGGAAAGCGGCAAGGGCGGCAGCGCGGGCGGTGTCGCTTCTTCGCTGGGCGCGGGCGAGCAGCCCATCGTCTTCGTCAGCCGCACGCCGACGCCAGCGACCGGCCGGATCAAGATGCCGCCGCGCGATCGCACGGTGATCCGGCTGCCCAGCTACGAGCAGGTCAAGCGCGATGCGGTGCTCTACGCCCATGCCAGCCGGGTGCTGCACCTCGAGACCAACCCAGGCAATGCGCGTGCGCTGGTGCAGCGCTACGACTTCCACGGCACTGAGCGCGACCTATGGATCAACCCGCCGCCGATCCCGCTGAGCACGGCCGAGATGGACCAGGTGTTCGACCTGCCTTATGCGCGCAGCCCGCACCCACGCTACGCTGACGAGCAAGGCCGCCATGACGGGCCGACCAAGATCCCGGCCTGGGAGATGATCCGATTCTCGGTCAACATCATGCGCGGCTGCTTCGGCGGCTGCAGCTTCTGCTCGATCACCGAGCACGAGGGCCGCATCATCCAGAGCCGCAGCGAGGACTCGGTGATCCGCGAGATCGAGGACATGCGCGACAAGGTCGAAGGCTTCACCGGCGTCGTCAGCGACCTCGGCGGCCCGACCGCCAACATGTACCGGCTGGGCTGCAAGAGCGCAGCGATCGAGGCGGCCTGCCGCAAGCCCAGCTGCGTTTTCCCCGGCATCTGTCCGAACCTGCACACCGACCATGCGCCGCTGATCAAGATGTACCGCCGCGCGCGCGCAGTCAAGGGCGTGAAGAAGATCCTGATCGCCTCGGGCCTGCGCTACGACCTGGCGCTGAAATCGCCCGAGTACATCCGCGAGCTCGTCAGCCACCATGTCGGCGGCTACCTCAAGATCGCGCCCGAGCACACCGAGGGTGGGCCCTTGTCGCTGATGATGAAGCCCGGCATCGGCAGCTACGACCGCTTTAAGGCGATGTTCGACAAGATCAGCGCCGAGGTCGGCAAGAAGCAGTTCCTGATCCCGTACTTCATCGCTGCCCATCCCGGCACCAGCGACGAGGACATGATGAACCTGGCGCTGTGGCTCAAGCGCAGCGGTTTCCGCGCCGACCAAGTGCAGACCTTCTACCCCAGCCCGATGGCCACCGCCACCGCGATGTACCACAGCGGCCGCAACCCGCTCAAGGGCTTGAGCCGCGACCCGGCCAAGGTCGAGACCGTCGACATCGTGCGCGGCGAGCGCCGGCGCCGGCTGCACAAGGCCTTCCTGCGCTACCACGACGCCGCCAACTGGCCGCTGCTGCGCGAGGCGCTGGCGGCGATGGGCCGGTCCGACCTGATCGGCAATGGCAAGCAGCACCTGATCCCGACCTTCCAGCCTGGCGGCGGGCGCATCGAGCCGATGCGGCGCGAGGCGCGGCCCGTCGCGGCCAAGGCCACGCTGGCCAAGGCGCCGCGGCGTGGCGCGCTGCTGACCCAGCACAGCGGATTGCCGCCGCGCGAGACCGGCAGTGCGCGGCGCGGCGCGGTGGGCGTCAAGCCGGCCACAGCACGCAAGCGCCCCTGATGGCGGCCCACACTGATCCTACGATGAGGCCCGCGCACAAAACCATCGCCACGCACAGTGGCAGCTTCCACGCTGACGACGTCTTCGGCGTCGGCGTCTTGATGGGTGTTTATCCCGCCCACACCCTGGTCCGCAGCCGCCAAGATGAGCTGATCGACGCCGCCGATTTTGCCGTCGATGTCGGCGGCATCTGGGACATCGAGCGGGGGCGCTTTGATCACCACCAGCGCGGCTTCGACGGCGCCAGGCCGGCGCGTCGGGTCGACGGTAACGACGCTCATGGTGTGGGTTATGCCAGCGCGGGCCTGGTGTGGTCTGTGCACGGCACTGCCTACGTGCAGGCTTTGGCCGGCAGCGTTGGGGTCCCGCTCGATCCGAACGCCGTGGCAGAGACTGTCCGATCCATCGACGCCTCCTTGGTTCAATACCTTGACATCGTCGACACAGGGCAGGGCAGCGTCGCCCCCGGAATCTTCGGCCTGTCGGCCTTGATCGCGCAGCTCAATACCAACTGGATGGAGGAGCATGGGCTGACGTCACTGGCGAAAGCCCAACTTCAGGAAAGCCGTTTCCTAGAGGCCATTGCCATCACCCGGAAATTTCTGGATCGGGCCATCATCAAGAAGATCTCCCAGTTCAGATCCCATGACATCGTGCGACGGGCGCAGCGATTGTTGGATGGGCGCGTGCTCTACCTTCAAGAAGGCGGCATGCCGTGGACGCACGTGGTCGTGGCAGAAATGCCCGAAGTCATGTTTGTGATCTATCCCGATTCGGAAGGCGAACAGTACCAAGTCAAGACAGTGCCGGTCGAGATCGGCTCATTCCTTGCCAGATTGGACTTGCCCAAGGCTTGGGCCGGACTTCGAAACCAGGAACTGGCTGCGGTGACAGGTGTGCAAGACAGTGTCTTTTGCCACTCGAACCTGTTCATCGGCGGCGCTCGCAGCATGGAGGGTGCCCTCCGCCTTGCGGAATTGGCACTGGCTTAGTCAAGCGCCAGATCGACGCGAACCCGGCTGCCGTCTCTCAGGGCCAAGTCGCGCGCAAGAACACCGAAGGCTTCGCATTTCAGAGACGCTGTGCGCCGACACGCTGGTTTTGCGCCTGCACGCCGCTGTGCGCTGCGGCGCCGATGCCAGTGCCGGTATCGGCCGGCGCCGAGTTTGCGCGCGCGTGATTCGCGGCGACGCCGTCGAGCGGGCCAGGTGCTGCGGGACGCTTGCCAGAAGGCGGACTAGACTAGCGGTCCGATGGAAGGACTCAAGACCATGAAATATCCGACGTTCATCGTGGCGGTCCTCGCCGCTCTCGTGCTGCCCTTGACCAGCATGGCGCAAACCGACTGGCCGCAAAAGCCGATCACCATGGTGGTGCCGTATCCACCGGGCGGCGTGAACGATGCGGTCGCCCGCGTCTACGCCAACAAGCTCGCGATCGAACTCGGCAAACCGGTGCTGATCGACAACCGCGCCGGCGCAGCCACCACACTGGCCTCCAACTACGTTGCCAAGGCAGCGGCCGATGGTTACACGATCTACGCTGGCGGCACCTCGCTGGTGATCAACCCGACGCTCACCGGGCAAGTGCAATACGACCCGAACAAGAGTTTCGAGCTGGTGTCGCTGATGTCGTTCACACCGTTCATCCTGCATGTCAACGCCGCGTTCCCGGCCAGGAACATGGCCGAGCTGATCGCCCACGTGAAGGCCAATCCGGGCAAGTTCAACATCGCCAGTTCCGGCATCGGTGCCACCAACCATCTGATCGCAGAGATGCTCAAACAAGAGGCCGGCCTCGACATGACGCACGTGCCCTACAAGGGCGGCGCGCAAGCCGGCCAGGATGTGGCGGGCGGCCAGTCGCAGATGATGTTCTCGGCCGCGCTCGAGGCAAAGCCGATTCTGGCAACCGGCAGGACCCGCGCCATCGCGATCACCAGTGCCGCGCGCTCGGCCGCTTTCCCGGAGATTGCGACGGTGGCTGAGGCAACCGGGATGAAGGACTTCGTGGTGACCTTCTGGCAGGGCATGGTGGTGCCGGCTGGCACGCCTAGGCCCATCGTCGACAAGCTGGAGAGGGCGATCGCCAAGGCGGCGGCCGATCCGGACATGATCGAGCGCTTCAAGCCGCAGGGCGTGGAGATCCGTGCCTCGACGCCGGTGGAGTTCAAGGACTTCATGGGCAAGGAAGAGCTGCGCTGGATCAAGCTCATCAAGGAACGCAACATCAAGCCGGAGTAGCGGCAGCAAAGGGCAGGTCTGCTCTTTCTCCTGAAGAAGAAGTGCGGCTGCGCGTCAGGCGGCTTCGTTCTTTTTCACATCGGTCGAGCGGATCGCATCTTGCCGCTTCACAGGCGGGACCACTTGGGTGACGCCATTCATCACTGTTGACGGGATCAGTTCGATCAGCTGGTCGATGGTGAACAGCGAACCGTCATTGCTGAGGGTCTTGAAGTCCTCGCCGTAGAAGTAGCTGTTGATGCGGCCTCTTTCGACGTGAAAGATCTGGCCGTTGATGGCGTCGGCGCTGTCGGTGCACAGGTAGGCCACCATGGGTGCAATGTGCTCAGGCCCGCGACCGGCAAAGAAGCGGTCGTACTGCGCTTGGGTCATCAGGCCGGCTTCTAGCTTGCGTTTCTGGTTGGCGATGACCGCATCGTTCATCATCATGCGGGTGTCGGCGGCCGGGCACATCGCGTTGCAGGTGATGCCGAATTTCGCCGTCTCCTTGGCAATCGAACGGGTCAGGCCGATGATGCCGGCCTTCGCAGCGCTGTAGTTGCACTGCCCGACCGAGCCCTTGAACGCATCAGATGAAAAATTGACGATGCGTCCATAGCCTTCGCCGCGCATGTACTTGATCGCGTGGTGCGACATGGCCCAGTGCCCTTTCAGGTGCACATTGATGACCGAGTCGAAGTCGTCTTCGGTCATGTTCCAGATCATGCGCTCACGCAGCATGCCCGCCACGTTGATCAGAATGTCGATCTTGCCGAAGGTGTTGACGCACTGAGCCACCATCCGGCCGGCTTTCTGATAATCGCCCACCGTGTCGTGGTTGGCGATGGCCGTGCCGCCTGCCGCGCGGATCTCATCGACGACATCATCGGCGGGGCGCTCTTCAGTGGCTTCGCCACCGCGTCCGACGCCTGGATCGTTCACGAGCACGCTGGCGCCCTCGCGCGCCAGCAACAGCGCCACTTCCCGTCCGATACCCCGGCCTGCGCCTGTCACGATGGCGGCTTTTCCTTCGAGATGCATACGAGTGTCTCCAGTATGGTTTGAGTTTTAAGCAAGCTCAGGGTACGTCGCGAAGGTCTCCTGGGGGTCCTTCGTGGTGCGGCCGGAGCGTGTGGGCAGGATGGGTCGGGCTGGCCCCGACCGGCACGGTGCGTTTGAGAAACTCAATGACCGACTGCGCAAAAATGTCGTTGCGGTCTCCCGCCACCATATGCCCGGCGCCAGTGACGTTCACGTACTCGCTGTGCGGGCACAGATTCAGAAAGACCTGAGCGCCTGCCTCACTGAGCAGATCGGACAAACCGCCGCGCACCAGCAGGGTCGGTAGCTGCAACCGGCTCGAGCAGGCCTCCAGGCGTTCGCGTCGGTGCATCAGGTCTCGCCGGCTCGAGCGGTAGCGCGGGTCCCAGTGCCAGTGGTACTTGCCATCGGCCCCCAGGCGAACGTTTTTGGCCAGACCGTCCAGATTGCTCGGGCGGGTGCGATGGGGCTGATAGCTCGCAATCGCGTCGGCCACTTCTTCCAGCGACGCGAAGCCGTCCGGCTTTTGACTCATGAAGGCCTGAATCCGGTCCACCCCTTCGGGCTCGATATGCGGCCCGACGTCCACCAGCACCAGAGCGGTCGCGTCGACCTGGTCTTCGCCGATGGCGGTCAGGCTGGTCCCGCCCCCCATCGAGGCGCCGACCAGCACCGGGCGGGCGCCCAAGGCGGCGACCACACACTTGAGGTCTTCGACCATCAGGTCCTGGCCGTAGCGACCATCAGGCGCCCAGTCGGAGTCGCCGTGGCCTCGGGCATCGAATGCCACGGCACGGTAGCCGGCGGCACCCAGGGTTTCGCCTGCACCTTTCCATGCGTGGCGGGTCTGGCCGCCACCGTGCTGCAAGAGCACCAGTGGCCCATCGGGCGGGCCCCAGGCGTCGCCTGCGATGCGCACGCCGGCCGCGCCTGTCCAGTAGTGCATGGGCGTCGGTGTCCCGGGCAGTGGCGTGCCGGCGCTCATCGGGTATTCCTCAAAGGGTTTTTCACCAGCAGCTCGTGGGTCGCGTCCAGGCGGTCTTCGGCCATGTGCCGCATCTGGCCGTGCCGCTGTTGCGGACGGGCCCATCGGGCGCGCAAGGTGGGCGTCTGTTCAGACCTCGGGTCCAGGATCAAAGTCACGATGTCACCTCGTTGCACACAGGAAGAGAACCGGCAAAGCCGCCGGCAGACCAGCCCCCCATGATGCCGGAGTGCGTGAAGAGCGCAGGTCTCTCATGTTTCATAACCCAGCCATCGGGGATGGGAAGAGGGGGATGCGAAGAGCCAGTGTCGGGTTACCGAGTGAGCAAGACGGGATACCGGAGGCAAAGTCGCGCTCAGTCCATCTGAAATCGGTGCGTCCGTTGGCGCGCAGGGCTTCAGCATGGCCTCGGGACAAGCGGTTCCGCCACATGGATCACCATCGCTCAGCGCTTGTGTTGTGATGTTGCCCGCAGTACCATCGCGACAATGAACACTGCACCAAAATCTTGGTCGCGATGCGTCGCAACCCCTTGGACTGGCAGATCGCGCAACTTCAAACCGTAGCGCAGCAAAAGGGGATCGACTGGCGACACGATGGCAGCAGTCATTGCGTCTTCGTGCGATCCGATGGCAAGACGCTCCCCGTGCCTGCCCGTCGCCCGATCAAGCCGATTTACCTTAAAAATTCCTCGAACTCATCGACGGAGCCTGACCCATGAGCAAGCTAGCTGACTACCCCTTCGAGATCCGCCCCCTCACGTCAGACGAAGGGGGCGGGTTTCTGATCTCCTACCCGGACTTCGCGGACTGCATCTCTGACGGCGAGACCGTCGAGCAAGCACTGAGGAACGGACAAGACGCGCTCAAGGAAACGATTGCCGCCCTCAGAGCAAAGACCTTGCCAGTGCCCGCGCCCAAAAGCGGCGGGATTGCATCCGGAAAGTTCGTTGCTCGTGTTCCAAAGTCGATTCATGCGCAGCTGACGACTCGCGCAAAGACCGAAGGCGTTTCGCTCAATACCTTGGTGCTGACCTTCATTGCCCAAGGTCTGGGCCGCAAAGAAGGCCGTGCATAACGCGATCCATGGGCCCCTCAACGCTGCAGATTGCCTTCGGCAGTCGCGTCTTTGTGATGCAGTCATCGCAGGTCATCTGTCGCGGGCGCCGCGCTGAAACGAACGCGCTGAGCTTGAAGCGGCGATACTGTTTTAAACGCGTTCAAACCTCTTGATCCTTTGGAGTCTCACATCATGAACAGCTGGCAGATTGGCAAGGTCCGTGTGTCGCAGGTCGTCGAAATGGGGCCGGTGCCAACCTCGCCGAAGTTTTTCTTCAAGGACCCGCCGGCCGATCTGGTCGCCCGCCATGCCTGGCTCAAGCCGCACTTCGCCACCGACGAAGGGCGGCTCTTGCTGTCGATCCACTGTTTCGTGATCGAGTCTGCGGGTCGGCGCATCGTCGTCGACACCTGTGTCGGCAACGACAAGGTGCGGCAGAACCCGGGCTGGAACCAACTCAACAACCCGTTTCTGCAGAACATGACCGACGCCGGCTTTGCGCCAGAAACGATCGACACGGTGTTGTGCACCCATCTGCACGTCGACCATGTTGGCTGGAACACCCGTTGGGTCGACGGCCAATGGGTGCCGACCTTTGCCAATGCGCGCTACCTGTTCGCCCGCAAGGAGTGGGAGCACTGGTCGCAGCAGCCCGTGCAGGCCCATGGCGATGCCGAGCCCGATGACATCCTGGGCGACTCGGTGCGGCCTATCCTGAACGCGGGATTGGCCGATCTGGTCGAGACCGACCACCGGCTGACCGACGAGGTCTGGCTCGAGTCCACACCCGGCCACACGCCAGGCCATGTCAGCGTGCGGATCAAGTCCGATGGCCAGCATGCGGTGATCACCGGCGACCTGATGCACCACCCGATCCAATGCAGCGAGCCCGACCGGATCGTCAATTTCGACAGCGACGGCGAACTCGCGCGGACGACGCGGCGCCACTTCCTGAGTTGCTGCGCACGCGACCGGCCTATCGTGCTAGGCACGCATTTTGCGCACCCGACCGCCGGCCGCGTCGTCGTCGCAGGCGAGGTCTGGCGCTTCGAGGTGTTGTGAGGCCACGCCGGCCTGGCACTGCGGCGCGCTGGTAAGCTGGCTGCTTCGATAGGCAAGAAGAGGCTGCAGCCTGATGTTCACTGGCATTGTTCAAGGCGTGGCCCAGGTCGCCGCGATCACCGACCGACCCGGTCTGCGCAGCTTCGAGCTGGCGTTCGCTCCCGGTTTCGACCAGGGTCTCGAGATCGGCGCCAGCGTGGCCTGCGACGGTGTGTGCCTGACCGTTACCGCACTGCCTGGGCCAGGGCGGGCCAGATTCGACGTGATGCAGCAAAGCCTGGGCCTGACCTCGCTGGGCGCGCTGCTGCCCGGCAGCCGGCTCAACGTCGAGCGCGCGGCGCGTGACGGCGCCGAGATCGGCGGCCACCCGATCAGCGGTCATGTCGATTGCCAGGGCCAGCTGATCTCGCTGCGGCGCCCAGAGAACAACCATGTGCTGCGCATCAGCGTGCCTGCCAGCCACATGCGCTATGTCTTCGCCAAGGGTTATATCGCGATCAACGGCGCGAGCCTGACCGTGGCCGAGGCCGACCGGCGCGAGCGCTGGTTCGAGATCTGGCTGATTCCCGAGACGCTGCGCATGACGACCTTCGGTGACAAGCGTGAAGGCGATGCGCTCAACATCGAGATCGAGCGCAGCACCCAGGTGCTGGTCGACACGGTGCGCGATGCGCTCGAAGAGCGCCTGGGGCCACTGCTGCCCGCGCTCGAAGCGCTGCTGGCGCAGCAGGGTGGGTCGATTGACGAACTGGGCGGGTCGCTGCCGCGGGGCTGAGCCTGCGCTCTGGTCGAGCGGGTGGGGTCAGATGATCGCTTGTTCAATCAAGGGTCGCTTTGCGAGCACACGCTCGCAGCCCAGCGCGGACAAGTCGATGCTTTGGTAGCGTCCGTGCAGGATCCACTCGGCCACGCCGCGGCCTGCCGCCGGCGCATGTTGCAGGCCGTGGCCTGAGAAGCCGTTGGCCAGCAGCAGGTTGGGGCAGTCCGGGTGCGGGCCAATGATTGCGTTGTGGTCCATCGCGTGGACCTCGTAGTAGCCGGCCCAGGCCCGGCTGACCCGCAAGGCCTCGAAAGCCGGCACCCGGTGCGCCAGCGCCGGCCAGAGCTTTTGCTCGAACTGCGTCAGGTCGGGCTCCAGCGGCAGGTCGTCGGGATCCTCGTCATCCGGGCCGGGTGACCAAGCGGCGATAAATCCGGCGCCCTCGGTGCGGAACCAGACGCCCGAGGGATCGACCACCAGCGGTGTCTGCGGCAGCGCGGTCGGGCAGCGCAGCGCGAACACCGTTCGCCGCCTCGCGTGCACCGGCACGTCGAGCCCGGCCAAACGACCCACCGCGCCGGCCCAAGGCCCTGCGGCGTTGACGAAGGCATCGGCCTCGACCCGGCTGCCGTCGTCTAGAACAGCGGCCTGCAGCCGCGCGCCGCGGCGTTCCAGGCCCACAACCTTCGCACGACGCCACTGCGCGCCCAGCGAACGCGCTTTGTGCGCGATGGCGCGCGCCCAAGCCTCACCGTCGAACCAGCCCTCGCCGGCCAAGCCTAGGCTGGCCAGCGCCAGGTCGTCGCAGCGCAGCCAAGCAAAGCGCTGGCCCAATTCAGCCGGCGTCAGCAGCGCCACCGCCACGCCCTCGGCCTGTTGCACGCGGTGGTTGGCAAGCAGCGCATCGGCGTCGGTGGCGCAGAACAGGTAGGCGCCAGGGACGAAACCGAGAGCCACTGGCGCGCCGTCCACCCCCAGCCACTCGTCGGCCTGCGCCAGCAACTCGTGGCCGAAGCGCGACATCTGCACATTGACCGCGTTGCTGAACTGCTGGCGTATCGACCCGGCTGACAGCGCCGACGAGGCCTGGCGCAGCGTCGGGTCTGGCTCGATCACCTGCACGGCCACATCGGCACCGCCCAGGCGCTTCAGAAACAGCGCCACCGCCGATCCGACCGCACCGCCGCCGATCACCACGACCTTCATCGCAGGTCCACGATGCCCGGCAAAGCGCTGCTCGTCGCGCTGCCGTGCTGGCTTGTGAACTGGGGCGAGCCTAGTCTTGTGTCGGGCATGGGTGGGCAGAGCTGGGCTTGGATCAGCGAGTGTGCCAGCGCGGGCCTGTCGCTCAAGCGACCTGCCGGCGAGGCCGGCGCCGCCTATGCTTTGCTGTGACCCCTGGAAACCTACCCCAACCCGACAGCGCCCAGGCCTGGATGCGGCTGGCCATCACGCTGCTGCTGATGACCATAGGCTCGGCCGGCATGTACGTGGTCTCGGTCACGCTGCCGGCAGTGCAGGCCGACTTCGGCGTGACCCGGGCCGAGGCCTCTCTGCCTTACACGCTGCTGATGATCGGTTTTGGCATTGGCTGCGTGCTGATGGGCCGCTTGGCCGACCGCTTCGGCATCGTGACCGTGATCCTGATCGGCGCGGTCAGCCTGGGGCTTGGGTTTGCCGCCTGCGGCTGGGTCGGCAGCATCACCGGTTTTGCGATCGTGCACGGGCTGCTGTTAGGCCTGTTCGGCATCAGCGCGACCTTTGTGCCGCTGGTGGCCGACACCTCGCTGTGGTTCGTCAAGCGGCGCGGCGTCGCGGTGGCGGTTTGCGCCAGCGGCAACTACCTGGCCGGTGCGATCTGGCCGCCGGTGGTGCAGCACTTCGTCGAGACCGTCGGCTGGCGGCCGACCTACGTCGGGCTGGGTCTGTTCAGCTTCACTGCGATGGTCTTGCTCGCGATGGCGATGCGCTCGAAGTCGCCAGCGCCGCAGACCGCGCCGACCCGCGACGGCGCGCCGGTGCCATCAGACCGGCCTTTCGGGCTGAGCCTGGCCCAAGCCCAGGGCCTGCTGTGTGTGACTGCCGTCGCTTGTTGCGTGGCGATGGCGATGCCCCAAGTCCACATCGTCGCCTATTGCGGCGACCTCGGATTCGGCGCGGCGCGCGGCGCCGAGATGCTTTCGCTGATGCTGGCCTGCGGCATCGTCAGCCGGCTGATCTCGGGCGCGATCTGCGACCGCATCGGCGGGGTTCGCACCTTGCTGCTGGGCTCGGTGCTGCAAGGGCTGTCGCTGCTGCTGTTCATCCCCTTCGACAGCCTGGTGTCGCTCTACCTGGTCTCGGCGCTGTTCGGCCTGTTCCAAGGCGGGCTGGTGCCGAGCTACGCGATCATCGTCCGTGAGCATTTCCCGCCGGCCGAGGCCGGTGCCAGAGTCGGCACGGTGATGATGTGCTCGCTGCTCGGCATGGCACTCGGCGGCTGGATGTCGGGCAAGGTGTTCGACCTGACCGGCAGCTACCACGCGGCTTTCATCAACGGCGCGGCGTGGAATTCGCTGAACCTGACCATCGCGCTGTTCCTGCTGTGGCGCATGCGCCGGCCGAGCGCTTCGCTTGCGCTGCCTGCCAGGGCCTGAAGTCTGGCGCTGGACTGGGTTGATGGCGGCCGCGCTGCCTATTGCTACAGCACCTGCAGGCTGGGCCCACAGGGTGATCTCCGATAGAGCTTTGACCCGAGTCAACCAAGCCGGCGCAAGCCAATGGACGCCGGCAGAGTTGGCTGCCGCGCGCAAGGCCGACAACGAGCGCTGGGGCCCGCTGGTCAAGGCGATAGGCTTCAGCGCCGACGACTGAGCGCCCCGAGGCCGGCCGAAGCCGGCCGCCCCCCATGGGGGTCAAACAAAGTGGCAAAGCCACATTTGCTTGTGAGGCTTGAGCGCAGCGCCTCTGGGCGCCCGGCGCTGTGGCGCTGGTCACTCCGAGGGATCGTCAGCGGCAGGCAGCCGGTCTAGGCTGGGCGCCCCTGCAGCCGGAGACCCGCCATGCCCATCGCCTTGAACCGCAAGGTCCAGCCCCTGATCAAGCCTGGCCGCCGCCAGTTCTGCGCCACCGCGCTGGGTGCGCTGCTCGGCAGCCCGGCGTTGGCCAAACCCGCGCTCATGCCCTTGCTCGCGCGGGAATGGCCTGCCGACGGCGACCCCGCAGGCTTTCTGGTCAGTGAGAAGTTCGACGGTGTTCGCGCCTTGTGGGACGGCCAGGTTTTGCGCTTTCGCAGCGGCCGCCTGATCAGCGCGCCAGCTTGGTTCAAGGCCAGGTTGCCGGCCCAGCCGCTGGACGGCGAGCTCTGGCTGGGCCGCGGCCGTTTCGAGGCGCTGTCGGGCTTGGTGCGGCGCCAACAGGTCGACGACGCCGGCTGGCAAGCGCTGCAATACCAGGTCTTCGAGTTGCCGGCGGCGGGTGGTCGATTCGCTGAACGCGCCGCGACGCTGCAATCGCTGTGTGCGCAGGTCGGCTGGCCTGCGCTGCAGGCGGTGGCGCAGCAAGCGATCGACAGCCGCGCCGCGCTGCAGCAGCGGCTCGACGAGGTGGTCGCCGCAGGCGGTGAGGGCCTGGTGCTGCACCATGCCGATGCGCCTCAGGCCAGCGGTCGCAGCCCCTGGCTGTGGAAGCACAAACCGCTGCACGATGCCGAGGCGCTGGTGCTGGCCCACTTGCCGGGCCAGGGTCGCTATGCGGGCCAGCTCGGTGCGCTGCAGGTGCGCACCGACACCGGACAAGTGCTGGCGATCGGCACCGGTTTTTCCGACGCCGACCGGCAGCAGCCGCCGGCGATCGGCCAGCGCATCACCTTCACCTATCGCGGCTTGACGGCAGCTGGCGTGCCGCGCTTTGCCAGCTACCTGCGGCCGGCCCATGCCGAATGACCTGGCATGACCTGGCGAATGGCCTGGCGAATGACCTGGGGAATGACCCAGCGATGACCCGGCGATCTGACGTATCGTCTTGACCACCCAAGGACGACCCGCATGAACGACTTCAGTTTTTTCTGGCACGACTACGAGACCTTCGGCCGCATGCCGCGGCGCGACCGGCCGGCG
>Ga0214919_10002060_pt1 | contig 32052 bp, 31 predicted proteins | sample LL1503_MetaG_FD_177994 | JGI IMG/M metagenome (GOLD analysis project Ga0214919, IMG submission 177994) | Freshwater microbial communities from Lake Lanier, Atlanta, Georgia, United States - LL-1503 | ecosystem: Environmental > Aquatic > Freshwater > Lake | place: USA: Georgia | collected... | reverse complement strand
GTTCCATGTTTTCGAAGTCAATTCGCTCTAACTCAAGCGCCTCGTCATCATTCTCGGGCAACTTACGAGTATCAACCCAGTTCATCTTGGTCCACTCATCGTCAATCATGTCGACAGCAGGCTGTGCACCCGTCACTGCTTGAGTGAAGTTTCGAGTTCGTTCGGCCTGCCAACCTGGCTTCAGCGACTTGAACCATTCTGGATCGGTCGGTTTGTTGTTGCGAACACCCACACATGCAGCGGTGCGCTGGAAGACAAAAAGTTCTTTCGCAGCTTCAGCCAATTTGGGAACAACTTGAACAGCGGTGGCGCCGGTGCCAACAATGCCGACTCGTTTGTCGGCAAGTTTCTCCATCAAAGTTTGCGAACTGCCACCCGTGAAGCTGTAGTCCCAACGGCTTGTATGAAAAGCGCGACCTGCATAAGTTTCAATGCCTGGGATACCGGGCAACTTGGCCTTATGAAGAACACCACCAGCAATCACAATGAACTTTGCCGAAATAATGTCACTGCGTGATGTCATGACATTCCAACGCTTCGTCGATTCATCCCAGCGCATGTCTTCAACTTCGGTCTGGAAGAGTGCACCGCGATACATATCAAAGGTGCGACCGAGCAACTGGCAGTAGGCAAAAATCTCAGGCGCCTTCGCATACTTTTCGGTGGGCATATAGCCCGTGTCTTCAAGCAGCGGCAAATACACATACGACTCAACGTCACAAGCGGCATTGGGATAACGATTCCAGTACCAGGTACCACCAAAGTCGCCAGCTTTTTCGATGATTCGGAAATTGGTAATTCCGGCCTTCGTTAAATTGGCAGCTTCAATCATTCCGCCGAAGCCACCACCAACAATGACGACGTCTACATCTTCGATGATGGCATCGCGGGTAAAGCCGGGCTCGACGTATGGGTCACGATCAAACTCTTCGTAGTCACCCTTGAGCTCTTTGTACTGGCGGATGCCGTCGGCGCGTAAACGCTTCTCGCGTTCAATGCGATACTTCTCACGAGCGTCTTCCAACGAAAGTTTCTTGTCGTTGTTTGTCCCCATAGCTGGCATTCCCATCTCGATTTACTGCGTGACTATCCTCGCAAGAGTTGAGAGAAATTACCAACTCACATCAGAGATTTCGGTCCCATCTCGACCTTATTCACAGGGTCGATTCTCGGTTTCAACACCCAAAAGGCGGCCAAGTTTGCGATAACTCGAACGAAATGCCTCATGAACTTCTGGGCTAGTGGCAAGTTCGGCTGGTAGACCCTCTTGGTCGATCGAGATCAAGGTGCCTCCCGAATCGGGCAAGAACCGCTGAGTTGATTTGAATCCAATACTTGGTTCTTCACCAACCAACAAATGAGGTTCATCTACGGCCGTCAGGATTCCTTTGTTCTCGTTCACCACGCCAGTTTCATCAAAGACCATGTCACACTCAAACCGACCGCCGACACGGATATCAAGCACGATCGATTCAAGCGGGATGGATAAACCCTCTGGCGAAAAGAACTGACAAAACTTCTCGGGAGTTGTGTAGGCATCCCACACTTCTTGCGGACTACAAGCGATCCAATGACGAATTTTTAGAACGGACATCCCATGAACTTACCGTTTGTCCGTCAGGCATCAATAGGGTTCAAAAACTGGCGGGTCATCTGAATTTCCTGTCATACGAGCCTTCGCAGTTTGCCCACGCTTACCAGCAGGGACAGAACCAGTTACCGCAGAAAGTCCAAACGCAGGCATGTTCCCGTATACGGTTTCAACTGTTGAGTCAGACAACAAAATCGTTTCGTGGTAGATACCAACTGAACCGTTATCACGGATGTTCTTGTTGAATGCGCGCCACGCTGGAAGATGAGCGTTGTCGGCTGCCTTCGAATACGCCTCAAGTTTTTCAAATGATTCCCAGTATTGACACACCAAAATTGTGCGTCCCGAGAGATACGTCCGAGGTTTACCGACAAGACCAAGCGACGGATTCTTTTGCAGTTCAATCAACATACGTGGCATCGCATTGAACACCGGAATCCATTTCCAGAATTTCCAGAGTTGGTTGAACCTCATACCGATGAGAAACAAAACTTTTCCGTCGGCGCCGACATCTGCTGAAAATCGACCTTTATTGATACGAGCCACTTGATCAGCCTTTCAGGTCGTAGCGATACAAGTTTGACTCACGGAGTTTGAAACCCATGCGCTGGTACAAACGATTGGCAGCTTCGCGGGTTGGGCGCGACGTCAAGTCAACTGTGATCACTCCATTGGCTTTTGCGAAATCAAGCGCCGCTCGGTTGAGGGCTTCACCCGCACCATGTCCGCGAGCCGAATCGTCAACCACGACATCTTCAATCCAGGCACGAACTCCAGTTGGAATTCGAAACATCGCAAGAGTGAGCGAGCCAACAATTCGGCCCTCGAGTTTTGCCAAGAACAACGATGAAGCCTCAGAATTCACCAATGCCTCTAATTCTGAACGACTCGGAGGAGGGTTTGATTTCGACAGTTGCGGAATCAGCATCTCGAATGCCTGCACAACCGCGTCGTCCACTACCTCACATATTTCGATCTGAACGCTCACGGTAATGAGTCTAGGTTGATCGCGTTCTACGGTAAGCCCATGGATCCACGTGAACTCTCAATAAAGGCCCGTGCACTCGGCGGGGCGCTTGAACCCGTCATCGGACAGGTCTATTTTTCGCCCGAATGTCACGCCAACTATGTAGCCCTCGGATTCCAACCAAGTCCTGGCGACATGAATGGTGTTGCGCTCCCCGAAAGTGTTGCCTACTTCACGAGTCGTGGTTCTTTGATGGGCCAGGTTTCGGGTGAAGTTGTCGCAGCAGCATTCGCAGTTTTCAATCCACTCGTTGTCGTCCCGGCAGTCACTGCTGGCTGGCAGATCACCGACGCCACAACAATTTGCGCGGCACGTCGAAATGGTGCCATCGGGCAACTCGAACGCATCCTTGGTGCCAAACCAGGTGGCGTCAACCGAATTCGCCCAATTCTCGAATGCTCGGTTGAAGTCTTACGGCCAGAAGGACGAGCGCTATTTGCAGGAACACTGAGCCAGTCAATTCCTGACACCGACTTAGGCGCGGTCTGGCATTTCGGAGACATGTTGCGCGAATACCGTGGTGACTCACATACTGCAGCCTGGATCTCCGCAGGTCTTGATGCAACCGAAATCGGATTGCTCACCGAACTGTTTTGGGGCCTCCCCCTCAAGTCATACAGTCGCACGCGAGCATGGAGCGAAGACGATTACGCAGCAGCCATTGAACGGCTTGAGTCGCGTGACCTCATCGCCGATGGTGCTTTCACCGACAAAGGACGACAGCTACGCGAGCAAGTAGAAGTCAATACCGATGAACAGATGCGCACCGTCATCTCAAAGATCGGTGCTGATTTTGACTTACTGATTGCCACGCTGTCACCTTGGTCAGAATTTGTTCGGAACTTCAAGGGCTACCCAAGTTCTGGACCACATGAGTTGGCTGAAGCCGCAAGCCGCCGTTAAGCCTTCCGAGCAGTAAGAATGTTGTGATGAACGACATCGCAATCATCAATGGGACCGTGCTGCCAATGGGTGGGCGTCCAGTTATCACCAATGGCGTCGTCACAATGACGGGAAACTCCATCACAGCAGTTGGTACTTCCGATCAAGTTGATATCAGTGGGGCAAAGAAAGTGATTGATGCCCGCAACTGCGCAGTCATGCCAGGATTCTGCAACAGCCACACCCACATCGCCTCAAACTTGCTGCTCCGCGGACTCCTTGAAGATGTGTTGCTCTTTGAATGGTTGCAAACCATGTGGAAGCTCAAGCAGAACTTTGATGAAGAGACGCTCTACTGGGCAAGCATGTGCGGTCTTGTTGAAATGGCTCGCTCGGGTATCACCTCATTCAACGAACATTTCGATGCGTATGCAGTTGAACCACAAATTGAGGCACTCAAAGAAATTCCTCTACGCGCCACCCTCGGATACGGATTCGCCGATCGTGGTCTCTATGCATCAATCACCGACTACTCATGGAAGACGATAAACAACTTCGGCAATCTTGCTGCGCAACATCACAAAACTCGCGATGACCTTTTGCGCATCGCGCTGTCACCACACGCCGTTTATTCATGTGGTGAAGAAATGTGGCGACTCGTTCGTGAAGTAGCCGACGCTCAACAAGTCCCGATTCATACACACCTATCTGAAGGTATGCAAGAAGTTGAATACTGCCTTGAGACCTACGGACTTCGTCCGGTCCAGTGGTTGCACTCACTTGGTTTCCTTGGACCAGACGTCACCGCTGGACATTGTTCACAACTCGATGCAACCGACATCAAGTTGTTGGCCGAAACCGGAACCAAGATTGGTCACTGCCCCGTGTGCAATGCCAAATTAGGTTCGGGAACTATGCCACTTCGACAAGTTCGCGAAGCAGGTATCACCGTTGGTCTCGCAACCGATGGGCCAGCAAGTCACAACGCCAGCGATATGTTCCAAGAAATGAAATTTGCGGGACTCATTCATAAGACCAACACTGGCGACGTTGAATTCTTAAAGATCAACGAACTTTTAGAAATGTCGACATACCAAGGTGCCCTAGCAATGAATCGTCCAGACACTGGTCGACTCGAAGTTGGCGCCAAAGCCGATGTCATTGTGGTCAACCTTGATACCGCACATGCCCAGCCGGTCTATGACCCCATGTCTGCTCTGGTGTATTCAACACGGGCTGACGATGTCCGCCACACCATCGTGAACGGTCAATTCATTATGGAGAATGGCCGAGTGCTCGGTGTTGATGAAGACCTGATCAGGGCCAAATTCCATGAGAAAGCCCACGCCCTCAAAGTGCGCAGTCTTGGCTAAGTGCTTCTGTTGCACGATTGTCGTGACATACTGACTTCATGATTTTAACTGAACTGCGCACCACCGCCGACGAGTTTGCACGGGCCACCGACTGGCAACCAAAGCCCGAAGGGCTCTGCCGAGGCGAAGTGTGCGTACCCGTCCCAGGTGCATTGTCATCTGACGGAATGATCGACGTCGCAGTCGCTGCACAAAAACTGGGCATGCCGCTTGTGCAAGATGTTGAGCATGGTGTGTGGGCGCTTGGTTCAGCAACATTGTCTGGCAAGTCACTGAGCACTGCAGTTGCTGCCGATCCCGAACTTAAAACTTTTGATGGAAATCCATTCAAACTCTCATCACTTCGTGGCAAGAAAGTAGTCCTTGTCGCGTGGTCTAGTTATTGAGGCTGTCGCTCAAGCTTGCCCGGGTGGCAAGCACTCAACAATGAAATCGCCAGCCTCGGCGCAACCGTTGTCACTGTTGCACTCGATATTGATCCTGCGTTAGCAAAACCCTGGAATGATCTTGCAAACCCAAGTCATCCGAGTTTGGTTGACACTCTTCACATCACTAATTCACTTTTCGGATTCACCAACATCCCCATGGCGGCTTGGATTGATGAAGAAGGCAACTTGGTGCGACCAGCCGAAGGCGCTTCGATCGAACGTAGTCCTTTGCGTGACATGGAAATCCCTGAAGGTCTTCCCGAACAACTCAGCAAGATGATGCATGCTGTTAAAGCCATCCCCGATGACGGCGAGGCCTACCGCGAAGCCATTTTGGATTGGGTGCGCAAAGGATCAGATTCCGAATTCGCCCTCACCCCCGATGAAGTCATTGCTCGCAGCCAACCGAGATCGGACAACGAAGCTCGAGCAACAGCGTGTTTCGAACTCGGCGAATACTTCCATCGCCAAGGGCAGAACGAGACGGCTGTGAAATGGTGGAAAGAAGCCCACCGTTTACACCCACAAAACCTCACGTACAAACGCCAAGCCTGGACATTAGTAACAACACCTGCTGGGGCTACCGAATACGACCTCATGCAAGGTCCGAACGATGTTTACGACAGCAACTTGGTTGACGAAGTCACTGGTGAGGGCGGATTCGGTCAATTCATTATCCGTCCACGCCTGTAAAAACAACCGCCAATACGCGCAAAAGTGGTGTGGGGCAACTGATTTCTGTCCCTAATTTGGGCGGTAGCGTTACAGGCAATGGCTGATCTTGAGCACGTCCGTTGGATCCGCCGACCTGAACTGCGTCGGCCCCATGTCATCGCCGCCTTCACCGGTTGGAACGATGCCGCCGACGCTGCCAGCACTGCTGTTAAACACCTCGTTGAAAATTTAGGTGCATCACCACTTGCTGAAATCATCCCCGAAGAATTCACCGACTTTGCAACGATTCGTCCGCATGTTCGTTTGAACACCGATGCAACACGCCACATCGTGTGGCCCACTGTCAGCTTGTGGAGTGTTACAAGTGGCGACGTTGATCTGATTCTTGTTCTCGGACCCGAACCAGCACTACGTTGGAAACTTTTCAGTGACCAAATCATCGGCGTAGCCCGCGAATACAACGCGACAACTTTTATTTCACTCGGCGCTCTTTTAGCTGATGTCCCTCATCGACACGCAACACAAGTGCTCGGAACTGCGACCGATCAAGCAATGATTGATGCCCACGATTTACAGCGCAGCCGCTATGAAGGACCCACCGGAATCGTTGGTGTCTTAAATGATGCCGCACATACCGCCGGATTTTCTACAGCATCATTGTGGGCCGCGGTGCCGGCCTATGCAGCACAAGTTCCTTCACCCAAGGCCGCATCAGCGCTCATTGAACGACTTGCTGAAATTATTGGTTGCGACGCCCCAACCATGATGCTTGATGCACAAGCTGAACTGTACGAAGAACAAATTGACGAACTCATCAGCAGCGATCCATCAATGGCTCGTTATCTCGATCGTCTCGAAAATCGCAGTGATGACGATGACGATGACGATTACGACGAAGATGATTACGACGACGACATGCCTTCGTATGGGGTATCACCCGACCAATTGAGTTTCGAAGGCATGGACGATGCTCCTCCGTTGAGCGGACCACTTCCTGATGAACCAGTTGACAGCGATGCTCTGATGGAAGAAGTTGAGCAGTTCTTACGTAGTCAACACGACGACTGAAATCAATCGGGTGTGCGCCACACATCTGGGCGCGGTGTGTCAAAAGTTGCAATTGGCTGCTCGCCATTAATTGCAGCAAAGGCCATTTGCCCCCACCATTCAATACCAGCTGTTGCACTCGGTAATGCATCTGGCGTGAACCAACCAAGCCCACTTGTTTCAAGCGGATGGCCTTGCAGTGTTCCGCCAGTTGCTCGACAATGAAAGAGCAACATGTACATACCAAATCGGCTGAAGCCCATTCGCTGACCATCAACGACACCCAGCAATTGCACGGGCTCGCATTCAATGCCAGTTTCTTCTAACACTTCTTTCACCGCTACTTCACTCGCCGAGTATCCGACGTCGGCCCAACCGGTTGGATACAACCAGATTCCAGAATCAGCTCGTTGCATTAAAAGAATTTCACCATTGTCATTGCCCACAATGGCACCGATCGCAACTTTTGGAGTGACATAGCCAGGAATCCCTTCGCCGACTGACTCCATCCATTCTTGAACGAAGTGATCTTGTTCGCGGCGAACTTCTAGGGCTTCATTGGCGGCGGCTTTTATATCCGCAGCGACATGTAGAACTTCTTCATAGCGTTCGCGCTCATACAAATTCTGGGTAAAACCCATACCAGTACGAGCAATGCCCGCAAGAGTTTCACTCCAACGCACTAAGTCGCGCGTGAAATCTGCTGGAGTGGCATCGCTCATAAGAAGAAGTTATCTCGCTACGAGACCAATGAGAAGAGGATGGCGCGCTCAACCTCTTGGCGATGGAATTTGTCGGTCAGTTTGCTACCACCAGATGTACGAACATAAAAGGCGTCAACAACTTCATCACCAATTGTCTGCACAGTTGCATGTCGAATATCTAAACCGACCTCTGCCATCGCTTTGGTCACTCGGTGAAGAATTCCATGTTGATCGGGAGCACGAACTTCAATCACTGTTGCATTTGAAGATGCTTCATCAAAGAAAGTCACTCGTGGTGGGGCCAATTCACCGGCCGAACGACGCTTTCGTCGATACGTCTTGGCTCGTTCTGCCATACGCGCTTCGATTGCAAGTTCACCGTGAAGAGCACGAGTCAGATTTTGAATAATTGGTGCCCATTCGATAGGACCGTGGCTCGGCACAATCACTCTGAATTGCGAAGCCGCCATACCTTGTTCATCAGAGTGAGCTTGCGCGCCCAACACGCCGAGTCCATGAAGAGCGAGTACACCAGCAACACGACTGAATGTTCCAGGTCGGTCGGGGCTCACAACCGTGACTGAGTCATCAGCAACACCGAACGTCACGGCTCCGCCCGCCATCATTTCAAGCACTTCAGCATCAGGGAACAATCGCCACTGCGCTTCTTCGATTCCGGCGCCACCGAGCACGAGGTGAACTCGACGCACTAGGTCATTCACTAACTCGGCTTTCCATGTGCCCCAAGCTGCAGTGCCTGTTGCCAAGCTGTCGGCTTCGGTTAAGCCGTGCAGAAGATCTAAGACCAGTGGAGTTTTAACTTCATCAGCGACCATTGTGATCGTTGCACTATCGGCCAAATCTCGTCGTGTTGCGACATCAGGTAATAGCAAATGATTCTTGACCATTGAACAAATCACCTGAGTATCTTCGGCATTCAGACCAAGTCGCGGTCCGATGCGTTCGACCATAGCCACACCAACTTCGGTGTGATCACCAGGGTAACCCTTGCCGATGTCATGGAAAAGTGCGCCAAGTACCAAAAGATCTGGGCGCGCCACACGGTCGGCCCACGTTGCAGCATTCGCCGTTGCTTCCCACAAATGTCGGTCGACAGTAAAGCGGTGATAAGCGTTACGTTGGGGCTTGCTGCGATTCGGCGCCCACTCGGGCAATACTTTGACCCACAACCCGCGCTGATCAAGTGCTTCAAGCACTGGGATCGCATCATGAGCAGTCAATAACAAGCCAACGAAATCATCAATCGCTCCAACTGGCCATGGTGTCGGCATCGTAGGACACGACTGCGCCAAGCGATCGAGAGTTGGCCGATCAATGCGCGCCTTATGTCGGGCGGCCGAGGCAGCAACGCGCAATAACAATGTCGGATCAGTTGCGGGATCGACAGTTTCATCTAGATGTACCTCACCTGAATGCAAGATCACCCCTGGCGCAAGGTGTTGATCCGCGACAGGTTTTGTTCTCGCCGCCGACACACGCGCCCACACTTCATCACCGACCCAAGCGACCGAACGCCCAGCATTTGAAAGCGCTGCAACAAGGGCATCAGCATTTTGATATCCACACAGGTCGGCTACGACATCTTGATCTTCGAGATGCATCACTTCAACTGCGCGTCCGACATGACGATGCAAAGCAACCCGCACCGCCATCAAGACATCGCGCCCCGCATCGAGTGCATCACGATCAGAACGCGTGATCTCAACGCCAGCAGCTTCGGCCCAAATGAGCGCGTGAATATCGCGCAGACCTCCGTAACCCTCTTTCAGGTTCGGCTCAAGCAAGAATGCGACTTCGCCATTTTCTTGTTGTCGCCCACGGACACGTTGCATCAATTGAGGAAGGCGATTTGCGGCGCTTGCTTTCCAGGCTTTTACTCCTTCAACACTGAGTTCGTTCGCCAAAGATTCATCACCGGCTAATAAGCGCACACTTAACAAGGCAGTCGCTGCATCGAGTTCGGACTTTGCTAGTTCAACGGCTTGTTTAACTGTGCACACTGAATGACCAAGTTTTGTACCCGAGTCCCAAATTGGGTACCAAATTTTCGAGGCTAGGTCGTCAATGTTTTTCGCTCCATCATGTATCAACATGATGTCTAAGTCGCTAAATGGAGCCAACTCACCCCGGCCGTAACCACCCACCGCAACAAGTGCGACCCGCTTTGAAACTTTGATCGATTCACAAGCAGTTGCCCAAATTTCACGTATCCACTGATCGGTCGCATCACACAACGCATGGGTCAAACGCACCCCGCGTAATTTGGTGTCAGCGAGAACTTGCTGGCGGCGTTCCATTCATACAGTCTGACCGAAAATGGCGACAACAAACCATTTCAGGCTTGAGTTCTTATTGGTTCTTCTTGCGCATCATGACGGTGGCCGCTTTCCAGGCTCCCCATTCGATACCTGGTTCGACCATTGCTTCGTCGATATCAACCCATGTCGCCGGGCTCAACCCATACACATCATCGGGGAATGAACGTTCATCAAACTCGTCTCGCTTGACGGACGGCGACCCAAGATTCTTGAGTACTTCTGTAATTGGCCGAGTTGCCCGACGAAAGATTGCCAGCGGATTCGTCCGTTGTTCAAAGACATCTCGAGATAACAGCTCGACCAAATTGTCGTGGACTTCGGCGGAAACCTCGGCGATCACGGAGATACAAAGATCTCCGACCCGAGGGTCGGAGATCTTCTGTTCATCACAATGTTGTCGAATTAACCGTTCAACCCACTTAGCGACGACTTGGTCGGAAGTCTCAAGAAGTCGCGTTGAATACTGGTCCACCTGGTCTATACAAGCAGACTTTTCGTCAATTGACTCACCCAAGATCAACTAGCAACTGTTGTCGTCGGGACTAGTTCTGGTCCCAACAGATCAAGAATGTCATGCACGATCTGGCGGGCCTCATGTAGTTGATCCCGGGTTGGCTGTGAACCATCGCTAGGTTGCACCAAAGAGCGAACCTGCGCGAGCAATAACAATGCATCAGAGTTACCTAGTTCGGTTGCCTGTAGCTCAAGGCGATCAACGATGACGATGATTCGCCCAACAGCAGATGCGATGCGTGCGTCACGAACTTGCTGCAATGCATCGCGGACAACTTGTCGAGCATTAACTGTTGGATCATTCAACACCTGATCTTGCGCTGCCCGCAAAATAGCGAGCAACTGTTCTTTCACGGCATCGGGAGCATCAGATGCTTGCACCGCCGCGATCACACCGGCCAGAGTCAATGACGCTCGAGCTGCTGGTTGATCGCTCAACGCATCTTTTGCTAAGTCCATGGCCGCTTCAAACGCATCATGCTCGGGCAAAGTTCCAGCATCGAGAATCGCTTTTACTTCTTGCAATGCAGCTATTGCAGCGACTGCAACGTCAGAAGTATTGCCGTCAAGCAATCGCAAGGCTTCGGTGACTTGAGCAAGTTCACGAGGCAACTGTTGATCATCACGGACATGCCCGATTTCTGGGATTTCATTTTCGGAATTCTCTCCGCCAATACGTGTGTACACCAGAGCTGCAACATTGGCGAAGACCGCTCGTACTTCAGCGGCTGGGATGACCTCACCAGCATCAAGCCGAACTTGAAGTGCTGCTAGGGCTTCTAACGCCGCATCTCGTGCTTCACTTTGCGGCAAGGCATTAAGTGCAGTTGTGGCTCGAGCAATATTCTGAGCTAGGTCATCGTGACGGTGTTCAGAATCATTATGTTCAGCTTCGGGTGATTCGGATTCGTTCTCATCGCTTGAGTCATCGCCTGTCTCGCTACCTTCGTCATTTGAGGGCGAAACGACAATGGCGTCTGATGGGATTGAAGTCGTTGACGAATTATTAGAACGACGATTCCGTGGCTCTGATGTCACAGGTGCTGATGAATTCGGGCTTTCTGAGTCATCATCTTCAGTGATCGCAAACGTGGTTGGCGGAACACTTGATCGCGAACGATCGCTATGAGGCACCGATGAACGCGGCACTTCAGTCGATTCAGTTTCGTTTTCGTGTGAATCTCCACCCGATGCGAGTAGTGGGCTCGAGCTCAGAGCGATGGGGGTCATCAAGATGGCCAATGTTGGGAGTACATAACGACGCTTCATAATTAGTCCTTTGTGTTGAGAATTGTGTTTGTTGACGTTGAGATCGGGGGTATCGCTTATGGTGCGACTGAACCAAGATCGGCAATGGCCTGATCGATCACTTCAAGATCGGCATCCAATGACGCCAGGTCACTTTCAACTGCCGCCAATTGCGGATCACTGATGGTTGTCGCTGCCACAGTCGATGGGCTTTGGTCTGATTCGGACTTGCTTGAACCATTGCTGCAGCCCATGACAAATAGGCTCGCGATGGCCAGTGTCATGTAAAACTTGAGGGATTTCGTATTCATTGACGCTCGCTGACGGGATCTGCTGAGTGACTGTCGGTCGCTCAGAACGAAGAAGTCACGCCCAAATGCCGAGAAAGGTTTGGTGGTTTTGAGATATTTGTCCCGTGCTTGGCAGCGATCGGTCTTTAGATGCCACATCCCCTCTATATGGTGAAGGCATGGGATTCTTTGAAGCACGCAAACAGCGTCAGGCCGCTAAAGCCGCGGCTAAGCAAGCAGCTCAGCAGCAAGCACAATTGCAGGATTGGCAGACAGACGCTGATTCTCTCAATGCAATGCTCGAGATCGTTCGCGATTGCCGAAATGGCAAAATCGGCGAACAGTTCACCGATACCGGCGACTACGGGTTCATGTTGAAAAAAGGTGAATTCGCCGTGGCATTTTTACAAGTTGGATTTCTCGAAAATGTTCGGGCGCCAACGAAATACAGCGGTGGTTACGGCGGGGTTTCTTTCCCCATTTTTGGCAAGGTGCGACTCAATGCCGGTAAAACCGGAGGCAAAATCACTCAAGGTGCCGAGTCGATCAATGCGACCGACCAAGGGCCGCTCCTCATCACCAACCAACGAATCATGTTCGCAGGAACTAAGCGGTCCCATGAGTGGCGTTTTGACAAGATGATGAGTTGCTCGCATTCCCCTGAAGGTTCTTCAATTTTCGCAATGACAGGTGCTGCGAAACCAACTGGTGTTGCATACGGCAAAAAGGCCGCTACTGAAGTGCAGTTTCGTATTGAGCTTGCGTCGGCTATTGCTCTCGACACTCTCGATCGCTACGAAGCAGAACTAGTCACTGAACAAAAGCAACTTGAAGCCGACCGTCCAATTTCAGCGCTACCACCGCCACCAACAGCACCGCCGCCGACTGTCTGAGAATTAACCCCTGATTTGATCGCGCTTTTGCAGGCGATTGAGATAGACCACAACAGCAGCAATCACCGTCAAGAAGATTGCACTCGTACCCGTTGTTCCGAGCGCAAGTCCCCCATCGTCCTTGCTCTGCGACATGTAGTCACCGATTGAGGCTCCAAGAGGACGGGTCAAGATATACGCTGCCCAAAATGCAGCAACTGCGTTCAAACGTAAGAACCTGAAGGAAAATGCGATCAACGCAATCAGACCAGCAAATAGCAACGCAGATTTCCAATATCCAATGTCAATTCGTTCGGCTACCAGGTCGCCACTCGCTGTACCAAGTGCAAACGTCAAGAGAATCGCTCCCCAGTAAAAGGCTTCGCGTCGAGTTGTGCGAATTGAGTGAATTGACATGGTCTTTTCAACAACAAACCATGAAAGGAAAACTGCTGTCAGAGCAACTGCGAAAACAACCGTGCTGAGAACCAGGCTGACATTGAATCGGTCAGTCAAATTATCGGTTATCAATGTTCCGACCACACTGATGAGCACGACGGCAATCCAATAAACGGTGGGTACATATTGTTTACATCGAAATTGCCAAACTAGTCCGCCAAATAACGCCAGCGACATCACCAAAGTTGTACCGGTGAGACCAAAATGAAGCGTCTCATTTAGAAAGTCAGCTGCAGTTTCGCCAACAGTTGTCGCCAAAATTTTCACTATCCAAAACCAAACGGAAATTTCTGGGACCTTATTCAAGAGATGACTCAAATTTCGATCTCGGCGAGTGTCTTGTGCTTGTCCCATCAACGCCCCTTCAGAAGTAACGACCAAGCATAGGCATGCTGCGGAACCTTGCCGAGAGTCAACAACGACAAAATCGTGTAAGAAAACGTTGGGCGATCGGCAAGTGCGCTCACTCACTTTTCGTCGTGATTCGCCTGTCTACGGGGCAAGAGGTTCTAGAGTCCAATCCATGAGTTTGCAGAGGCGTCCATTCATCGCCTTATTTTTGTCAATCACGACAATGGCTGGCCTGGTCGCCTGCAACAGTTCAAGTTCGACCTCAACACCCGACAGCACTCCTCAGGTTTCGACGACCACCGCCCCCCAGGTATCTGATGGAGTTTTTCGCTTGGGCTTACTGATCCCCCAAACAGGATCCGTTGATGACAGCGGCGAATCACTCACTGAAGTGGCAACAAATGCCATCGACATAGTCAATGCCTCTGGTGGAATACTTGGCCATGACATTGAACTTGTCGTCCGGGACGAGGGAAGTGACTCAGCAACTGCGCTTGCCGCAGTTGATAATTTCATCAATGAAGATCACATTGATGCTCTCATCGGCCCGATGTCATCACCGATTGCTTTATCGGTGCTTCCACATTTAGTGGAAAACAAAATCGGTTCATGCTCACCAACTGCGACAGCAGTATCGCTTGCTTCATTCCCCGACAATGGACTGTTTGTTCGCACCACACCATCAGATATTTTGGCGAGCGAGGCCATGGCCCAGTTGATTGGACAAACTGGTGTTGTTGAGACTCTGGTTGCGTACCCCGATGATCCATACGGACGAGCCTTTGTTGCCGAAATTCGTCGATCACTTGCAGTGCAGGGAATCGCCATTGTCAATGAAGTTGCTTACGATACAGATTCAACTGATTATGCGCCGATCGCCCAAGAACTCACGGTGAATCCAAATAGTGTGATCACACTGATCGGCAACAGTGAAAGTGGTGGTCGACTATTGAACAGTTTGATTGATACGAAATCAGCCAACAAGATCATTGTCAATGATGCAATTTCTCAGGTTGACCTCGGCACCAACGTCAATCTTGATTCTGAAATGCGACAGCAAATTGTTGGTGTTGCTGTTGACGCATTCGCAGGCGCCAATGCAAACAACAATGCATTAGTCCCACCATTTTCAGCGGCCGTCGTCGATTGCGTCAATCTGATTGCTCTTGCAGCAATCGCCAGTAAATCAGATATCGCCGATGTATTTATGGCTCAAGTGCCTGTCGTCAGTCGAGGCGGTTCGGGTTGCAATTTGTTTGAGGACTGTTTGGCTTTATTAAAGCAATCGCTCAATATCGATTACAACGGTGTCACCGGTTTACTTGATCTCGATCCAAACGGCGATCCCTCTCGTGCTCAATTCGTCACCTTCGGGTTCGACGACCAAGGACGAAGTGAATTTAAAGAGCGAATTAACGTAGTTGCTTCGCCGTAAAACTGACGCTAAATCAGTTGGGCGAGTTCACTCACGTCGGTGACGGTACCCGCATAAAAAGTTCCGAACTCGGCATAGACCGCAGATGCCTCGTCGAAGCGCATTGTGTAAACAACTTCTTTGAGATCATCGGGGCGATTTGCAAACAAGGTCACGCCCCATTCGAAATCGTCAACTCCCGTTGAGCCAGTCACAATCTGAATCACCCGACCAGCAAACTTACGTCCACTCGTGCCATGTTCGTGCATCAGTTCTTTTCGGCGGTCATAAGGCAAGGTGAACCAGTTCGCATCTTTCACACGGCTCTTGCTCATGGGGTAGAAACACCACGCCAACTTGCCCTCGGGTGGAAGTAGTGGATACAGCCGTGGGGTCAACATTGCCTCGGGCATACCAACGGCGTATTCACTGACTTCGGTCATTGATACATAACTATCGATGATGTCGAGCCCGGCGTGCTGAAGTGCTGTCTGAAACTTGCGCAGCAACCGCCAATCTTTCGTGAGCGCCATAATTGCAACGTCGGCCTTGTGACCGAGCATCGAGACACAGACGACTTGCACACCAGCCAATTCGGCATCTTTCACTGCAGCGATAAATTCATCGGCTTCGTACACCAAAGTCGGCTTGGCAAAAAGATGGATGACAGAAAGACCAACACTGGGGCTCATCGTTCCGTCTTCGGCTGGACCAACTACGGGGGCATGCTCGCTCATGTCACTCACGCTATCTTGCGACGACGATTCTCCGAAATTGCAGCAAATAATAAGCCGAGTAGAGCTATGACAAATGGCAACCACATATGAAGAGTTGCACCAGTCTTGGGCAAAGTGCCTAAGCCGATCACCGTTCCGAATGGGTGAATGAAAATTGCTTGACGCATTCCACGAGCACTGACCGGAGCGAATATTGCCAAGGTGTGAAAACCTTGAATATCGCGAGGGAATACAAAAGTTACTGTTGCAATGCCATTTACATCAGCATCAGTGCTCGCCAATAATTGAGGCGTCGAAGCAAGAATGATTTGTGCATGTTCGCCAGGTACAAATCCTGGAACTGAAATTGTCAACGAATCGCCCGCCACGAATTGGTTCCTGGACGTAATCGACTGTTCAGGAAGTAACAACAACTCCTCTTCAGTATCAACAACGCTTGAGACAGTTTCAAAGTAAGTGAATGCACTGGGAAAAACTCGAGTTCCAGAAGGTGAAATGATGCTCACATCAACAACACCAGGCGCATGAGCCGGAGTAACAACTGAAATTGTGTTCTCAGAAATCACCGTGAGATTTGTCGCGACGTTTGTTCCAAATTTCACTTGCGTAGCTTGTGAGAAATGTGTGCCCGTCAAAGTTACTGTCGTGCCACCATTTTCAGGTCCAATATTGGGAGTCACCGTCGCTGATGTTCCGACGTTTCGTAATCGCGCTACTGGTTGCGATATGGCGAGCCAGTCTGCAGTAAGTGAGTCTCCCAAGTCGCGAAAACTTCCTCCCACAATCAGGCGCGAGTCAGAAGTGACTACAACTGTTGTCAGATAGGCATCATCACTTCCTAATGGGCGCCAACTCTTTCCGTCCCAAGATGCAATACTTGAGTAAGAATCTTCATTTCGCCAACTGAATTGACCAACTGCAACCAATGCACCGGTGGGTGCTTGAGCCAAGCTATTGACGTAGCCATCTAGAGGCGAATCCCCTTCAATGGCCGACCAAGCAGTTCCATCCCATTTTGCGACTTGTAGGTCTTCGTGATCTTCCCAGTAGAAACAGCCGGCCACATACAAGACGTCGGTACCAGAAGTCGAGTCAACTAAGAGTGAACTCGCTCGAAGATCAACTTCATCTCCATCAATGACGTGTTCACCAATCGCTTCCCAATTTGAACCATTCCATTTCGCGATGTAGTCATTTCCAACAATTCCCGCAACATCGGTGAATTCGCCAGAAACGTAGAGTGACGAATTACTTCCCGCTGTTATCAAATATCCCATCGCATTAAGGAATCCATCACCAGCCCCATTTGAACCGAGGGCCAACCATGAATCTCCATCCCACTTGGCGATGTAATCGGCCTCAGGAACCCCAGACAGATTTTCAAAGTATCCGGTAACCACTAAATGGCCTTCGTTGTCAACTGCCATCCCAATGATATAAACCTGTTCATTTCCGACAGCGGTCCAGGTAGTCCCATCCCATTTAGCAATTGAGAGCCGTTCGGGTTGTCCTGCAAGAGCGAAATCACCAGAGACATAGACATCGCCATTCGGAGCAATGACCACATCGGTAAAATAGCAATCATTGAATTCGCATTCAAATGCCGACTCACCAGCGCCATTTGAACCTAGCCCTATCCATCGTGAACCGTCCCACTTTGCAACAAAATCTGCGGTTGGATCGGCACTTGCATTTTCAAATTCGCCCAAAATGAAAATGCTTCCGCTACTGTCAAGTTTGGCCTTATACACAAAGCCACCAATGTCACCATCAGAGGGAAGCGAACTCAATCCGGCCCAACCCATTACTGGTGGTCGCAGCGCTTCGTCATAGGTGAAAGCGTTAACGAGAGTTGCAACGCCACCATCAGTTGTAAGCACAATATCGACAGTGCCCGCGTTGCCAGCTGGAGTTTGAACCTGAAGTTGAGTGTCATCAAAAACGTAATAATCGTTTGCTGGAGCTCCGCCGACGGTTATCGAGATGATGTCACGAAAACCAGATCCGTTCAATGTTACGTAGACACCACCAGCAGGAGACCCAGAATTTGGACTGACAGAATCTAGGGTTGGAACAACTAATGGTTCATAGGTGAACGTTGCCGTCGAGGTACTCGTACCACTTTCTGTTGTCACGCTGACGTTGACCGAGCCAGCGCTATGCGCTGGCACAACCGCTGTTATTGATTGCGCACCCTCAACTATGAACGAAGTTGCGGGAGTCCCACCAAATGAAACCCCAGTAACGTTGATGAAATGAGAACCGGTGATTACGACGGTACGCCCACCCGTTGTCGTTCCGGCAGCGGGCGACATTGAAGAAATCAGAGGACTTGGGATCGGCCCATACGAGAAGACTTGCGCATTTTCGGTAATTGCAATGATTCGGCGATGCGGAGATGCGGTGTCACTCAACGCAAAACCCGTCCAACCCACGGCCGGCAAACCAGAACTACTCCACGTCCCGCCACCGTCAGTTGACATTTGCGGAATGCTGCCATATGAAGCGGCAATCATGACCATCCCGTCATCAGACATACCACCAAACACAGCTTGATAGAGAAACGTTGATCCGATATTTGCGCTTGTAAATGTCTGTCCACCATCTCGCGATGACATCACGCCAGCAACATTGCCCTTCGCAACCCCCATGATGGTTTGCCCATCATCTGATATTGCAATCTGATTCCAATTCGTTCCTGAACTTTGTAAATCAATCCAGGAATCACCACCGTCTATCGATTTTTTGATCGTCGAGTAATAACTTGCTGCGACAAGCTTGCGTCCGTCAGAACTCATGTCAATGCTCGTCGCGCCAGCACTGTTTGGCAGGTTTGTAAAACTCGTGCCTCCGTCGGTCGATTTCAGGATTCCGTCGTCCGTTACAACCGCAACGATGTTCCCTGAATCAGATATTGCAATATCGTTTAATTGGCTAGAGGTGGTGTAGACAACACTCCAGTTCGCCCCAGCATCAATCGAACCATAAATAACTTTGTCGGTCCCCACCCATGACAAAGCCATAACTATTTGTCCATCTCCGCTCGTCGCCACGGCTCCCCAATTCATGCTTGGTGCATTGGTCAATTCAGTCCAGGTCAAACCTGCATCGACTGTTTTCCAAATTTTTCGCGGCGTGGTCGTTGGGTTTTCAGTGGCGTAGGCGATCAACCCATCATTCGACGAATCGACTCCGATTAATCGCTTCATGGTGGGTCCACCCTGGCTCCATCCCAAACTGATAGCCGATGCCTCATGAACGAACGGGATTTGCGTCATTGCCAATGAGGCGCTGAACAGGAGTAGGCCGAACGAAATTCTGCAGAATGCCCCCAAAGTCTTTTTCATGGTTTCACTTTCGCCAAATAATCTTCCGCTACGCGGGCAATTGTATATGTAACAAAAGGTTCACGGGTTATAGCGAACGGCTGAGGCATCTCTCACAAACCCATAGAGATTCATCCCAGCGACTTTCGCTGTTTGTACTGCTAGTGAGGTCGGTGCGCTCACCGATACCAACGTGCCGAATCCAGCCGCCCAAGCCTTTTGCACCATTTCAAAGCTGGCCCGACTCGAGACAAATAGTCCAAGACCATGTGCAGGCAATGAATGATCGAGAAGCAGTCGACCAACAACTTTGTCAACCGCATTGTGCCTGCCGACGTCTTCTCGGACCACAAGCACATTGCCGTCCGCGTCAAAAGCAGCAGCAGCGTGCACGGCACCAGTTTGATCAAAGAGAGTCTGACCAGGCCGCACGCTCCCAGCGATCGCCAAAACGAGCTCATTTGATATTGCAGCCAATTGTTCTGTAGGCAATGGCGACAAACGATCAACCAACACATCAATTGATTCAGTCCCACAGACTCCGCAACTTGATGTCGTCGTACCTAGCCTCGGGGTTGGGACAGGTGCACGATTGCTGGTTTCGACGGTCACCACATTGAATTTGCTTTCGACAGCCGAACCATCAGCGCAGTAGCGCACACCTTGAACGGGGGCACCACCCAATAAACCCTCGTTGAAGCAAAAACCTACCGCTAATTCGTAATCGTGCCCAGGGGTACGCATCGTCGTAGCGACTAAATGACCATCAAGGCGAATTGACATCGGTTCCTCAACTACCAGGACGTCTGGTACGCGACGCGACGACTCGGAGTCGATCTTGACGACCAAAAACTTATCAGTACGCTTACGAGTCATTGCTTGAAAGGCTACGGTCAAGCAATGAGCAACGACGGCATTGAACCAGACGAACTGTGGGGGCAGACCACCGCCATTCCCCTGACTCCCCCTCCATCAGATTCTCCAACCCGTCAACTCATCGCTATCGGAGCAAGTGCCTTTGTCGTCATGCTGATCGTGGGATTGATTTTGACGCTCTCGTTGGGTGGAAAAGACTCAAGTACAGCCATTGCAACGACATCAACCTCATCATCAACGTCCGTGGTTTCGTCAACAACAGTCCCATCTTCAATCATGACGACTTTGGTCGCGACCACAGTCGAAGAGGCAACAACTATTCCTTCAACAACAGTTGTAAGTCCATCAGCAAATCAACCGATCACAATCGCGAGTCCCCTCGGAATTTTTCACGTCACCGATGGCAAGACAACTCAAGAAGACAATCAATCTTGGGCTCTCGCATTCCGAGTAGCCAACGGAACTTATATCGCACAACATGTCACACCAAAGAATGGACAACAGGGAGACACATCAATCTACCTAGTTGGTGCAACGACAAAAGTCATCGTCGCTCCACCCAACCCAGCTACTGATTGGATTCGGCTCCATGATTTTTATGTTGACAACATGGGCGGTGGGATCCTGTATTCATTGAATACCAATTATCTAGGGACAGATGCAAAAGAAGAACTCTTTGTCATTGGTGAAGTAGATACCTCTTGGCCATCACCATCAATCTCATGGGGAATCATCGGAGGAATGAACTCTGGAACTTCTCGTCTAACTTCGGGAAACGATATTTTCGTCGGCGAGAAGTTCGAAGAAGCAAATTCGGGTCCATTCTTTTTGGATCTCGACATGACCAAGACCAAACCCAATGATTTAGGTCTTGCAGACTCGTATGACAACTGCATTGTTTGTCCGAGCAAATTTGCTATTGATCCAAGTGGACAACATATTGCCTGGGTTGAAGCCGACCTAATCGTCGTCATTGACCGAACAAGTGCAACACGAGTTGCAGAAATCCCCTTACCTAAAGGTCTTTATACAAGTATTAGCTCGCTTGATGTTTTAGGCAATCAGATTCTGATCAACATCTACGATTCAAACTCTGGTGCCATGGGTAAGCCCATCCTGATGTCATTTACGGGAACGTCAATGACACTCGATACTGCAGGCACAGCGACTTTTGATGAGCCGTTTAATCAGTAGTCACGAATGACTGATCAGTGCATTTGCTAATTCGCTTGCAGCACTGGGGTGCAACAACAAATACAACGAAGGTTCAGTGAGTTCTAACTCGATAATCACTGGGCCATGTGCAGTCGGCAATAAATCGACACGGGCATAGAGCAACTTTCCAAAGCGTGATGTCAACCACTTCACAGCTCTTTCGCCAATCAACAGTTGCTCGTCGGTTGGTTGACGAATTCCGATTTCTTCTTCGGCATACAAACCACCCGACATGTTTTTCTCTTGCGCCAGCAATGCGCCCTTGGCGAAGGCATGAGAGAACTTCCCATCAATAAAAACCAAACCAGTTTCAGACTCCTCATCGACATCAGCGAGGTACGGCTGCAACATCACTGATCGTTGTGCCGACAACAATTCACTGATGTGTTTTTGTGCGATATCGATGTTGCTGTAGCGTTCGGTGTCGTTGCTGCCGGCGCTAATTGTGGGTTTCACAACCACGTCGCCCTTCGTCAGTAATTCGCGTGCATGATCGAGCCAGTCTTCTTGACCAGGTTCAATAAACACTGTCGGTACGACGGGTAAACCCATTTCCGCAACTTCAGCCAAATAATGCTTGTCGGTATTCCAGGCAATGACATCAGGCGAATTACTCATGGTGCTCGCTGTACTCACCGCACGAACCCATTGCATGAATTCGTCATAACGACGGTGGTAGTCCCAGGTGCTGCGAACGACTACTTGCGTGTACGTCGACCAATCAATCGATTCATCGTCCCAGCACACTTCGTCAACCGCAATTCCCGTAGCCCGAACAGCCTCAAGCAATAGCGGCATGTCGTAGTCGATACCCAGGGCTTCGCGACAGGTCACTAATGCAACAGAACCCCGAGTTGCCTCGGGGTTCTGCGCATTCACTTCATTCAACGAACTGGACAGATTAGAAATCTTCCATGCCGCCACCGTGGCCATGGCCAGAGTGGTCGTCTGATTCGGGCTTGTCAGCAATGACACACTCGGTGGTCAAGAACAAGGCGGCAATTGATGCTGCGTTCTGCAAAGCCGAACGAGTCACCTTGGCAGCATCGATAACTCCGAGCTGTACGAGGTCGACGTATTCGCCAGTAGCCGCGTTCAGTCCGTTTGAACCGGTGAGGTTACGCACCTTTTCAACAACAACTCCGCCTTCCATACCAGCATTTTCGGCGATCTGCTTCAACGGTGCTTCAAGCGCCTTAGCAACCAAACGGGCGCCAGTTGCTTCGTCACCAGTCAGCAACGCAGCAGCAGCCAACACAGCAGCCTGTGAGCGCAACAAGGCAACTCCGCCGCCAGGCACAACGCCTTCTTCGATAGCAGCCTTGGTGGTGCTCACAGCATCTTCAATGCGGTGCTTCTTTTCTTTGAGTTCAACTTCGGTGGCAGCGCCAACCTTGAGAACTGCAACGCCACCTGACAACTTGGCGAGACGCTCTTGCAACTTTTCGCGGTCGTAATCAGAATCGGTGTTTTCGATTTCGGCCTTGATCTGGTTGATGCGACCCTTGATGTCGTCATCATCGCCAGCGCCTTCAACCAATGTGGTCTCGTCCTTGGTGATGATCATCTTCTTGGCCTTACCCAAGAGATCGAGGGTTGCGGTTTCGAGCTTGAGACCAACTTCTTCGCTGATGACCTGACCACCAGTGAGGATGGCGATGTCTTGCAACATGGCCTTGCGGCGCTCACCAAAGCCAGGAGCCTTGACGGCGACAGACTTGAAGGTTCCACGAATCTTGTTGACAACCAAAGTTGCCAATGCTTCGCCGTCGACATCTTCGGCGATGATCACCAAAGGACGTCCGCTCTGCATGACCTTTTCAAGGATCGGCAACATGTCGCGCACGGTCGAGATCTTTGACGACACAAGCAACACGTACGGATCTTCAAGAACCGCTTCCATACGCTCGGGGTCGGTCACGAAGTACGGCGAGATGTAACCCTTGTCGAAGCGCATACCTTCAACGAGATCCATCTCCATGCCAAAGGTCTGGCTTTCTTCAACGGTGATGACTCCGTCTTTGCCGACCTTGTCGATGGCATCAGAAATCATGGTGCCGATTTCAACGTCGGCGGCCGAGATTGAAGCAACTTGAGCGATCTGCTCTTTGCTGTCAACAACCTTCGAGAGATCTTTGATTGAACCAACAGCAGCAACAACAGCTGCTTCGATGCCCTTCTTGAGGCTCATCGGGTTTGCACCGGCAGCAACGTTGCGCAAACCTTCGCGCACCATGGCCCAAGCCAAAACAGTTGCAGTAGTCGTACCGTCACCGGCGACATCGTCGGTCTTCTTGGCGACTTCTTTGACCAGTTCTGCACCGATCTTTTCGTACGGATCTTCGAGATCGATTTCTTTGGCGATGGATACACCGTCGTTGGTGATCGTGGGAGCGCCCCACTTCTTGTCGAGAACGACGTTGCGACCCTTCGGTCCGAGCGTGACGCGAACGGCGTCAGCCAGCTTGTTCATACCAGCTTCGAGGCCACGGCGAGCCTGCTCGTCAAATGCAATAATTTTCGACATTTGTTGTCACTTTCGTTGGGATGTCGATCGAACGATCGACGGACTAACTGATGGAGTAATAAACGCCACCCACGGGAGCAAACTCGGCCGTGAACAGCAATTAGCACTCTAGAGGCAGGAGTGCTAAAGCGACAACTAGCCAGGCTGGTATTCGCCCCCGGTTTGGCTAGTTGTTGTCGCCAAATCAGACAATTCTGTCGTGTACCGCCTACCCTTGTCCGATGACCACGAACATGGACATCATCGTCGTTGGCGGCGGTATTTCAGGTTTATCCACAGCCCTCAAGCTCAGCCGGGCCGGGCACCGCATCACTGTTCTTGAGCGCGACGACACCCCGATGCCCGAAAGCGCTGACGCGGCCTTCGAGTGGGACCGCCGGGGCGCTCCCCAGGTTCGTCATAGCCACGCGTTCTTAGCTCGTCTGGTGTCGTTGTTGAAGGCCAACGAACCTGACGTTCTCGACAAGTTGTTTGAAGCCGGCGCCACCGAAATCAAGTTTGGCGAAGACCTTCCCGCCACGATGGAAGGGTTTGTCTCTGAGCCCGAAGATGCCGAACTCAACATGCTCACGTGTCGTCGCACAACTTTTGAGTGGGTCTTGCGTCGCGTCGTGCTTGACGATGGACGTGTTTCATTCAAAACCGGTGTCGGTGTCAAGGGACTCGTTCACGAAACCGATGCGACTTCTGGTCTTGAACGAATCACTGGCGTCACTCTTGAAGATGGTTCGCAACTCACGGCCGACTTAGTTGTCGTTGCCGGTGGACGTCGCTCGTCGTTGCCCGATTGGCTGAATGACATCGGTGTCGGACCGGTACAAGAAGAAGTTGAAGACACCGGCATCATCTACACCTCACGTTTTTACCGTCTGAATCCTGGTCAGACTTATCCCCCGCGCAACGGACCTATTGGTGGCGATCTTGGTTATGTCAAGTACGGCGTTTTCGTGGGTGACAACAACACGTTCTCAATCACATTGGCTGCGCCATCTGATGATGCTGAACTTCGCAGCAAACTTTCTGACCCTGCAACATTTGATGAAGCGGCACGCAAACTTGTTGCAACTGCCCCATACCTTGATGGTCGCGCCACGCCTTTAGTTGATGAAGTTTTTGTGATGGCTGGTTTGTTGAATCGTCAACGCCATTACGTCGTTGATGGAAAACCGCTTGTGCTCGGCATGTTGCCTGTTGGTGATGCAGTGCTGTGCACAAACCCGTTATACGGACGCGGTTGTTCTATTGGTTATTGGGGTGCGCACCTCATGGCTCAGGCGATTTCCGAACACGCCGGCGATCTCTTGACACTCGCCATCGAATACGACGCGGCACTTCAACGCGAAATAGTTCCGTGGTACTTATCGGGCGTTCAACAAGATGCCGAAGCGCGTCGCGTGTCATCTGCATTACTGAAGGGTGATGACCCCGACGTCGACACTGCCGATCCGAAAACGTTTATGCGCTCAGTTCTGCGCGAGGGATTGTTGCCGGCATTGCGTTACGACCCCGTGGTGCTGCGCGCGTTTATGCGCAATCTCAATTTGCTCACCGCACCTGATGCAATGATGAACAATCCCGAAGTCATGAATCGCATATTCGCTATTTGGCAAGATCGTGAAAACCGACCGGCCGAAATTCCGCTTGGACCAAAGCGTCGACGTGAATTCTTAGAACTTCTGAATTCTGCAGCTTGACCTACTTGAATCAGCCGCCAGCAACAGCAGGAATGATGCTCACGGTTTCGCCCGCAGGCACCGGAGTCTCAAGACCCTGCAAGTAACGCACATCGTCGTCCGCAACAAACAAGTTCACGAAGCGGCGCAAACCACCATTGTCATCAAACAAACGATCCCTAAATCCGGGGTGTACGGCCTCAAGATTGGCCAATACTTCGCCAAGGGTTGCACCCTCGACAGACACAGTGGAATTTCCACCCGAGAGTGGACGAAGGGTTGTCGGAATACGAACGGTCGCGGACATACCAAAACCCTACCTACTCGGTCAGGAATATCCCAACTAAAATTCCTGCAACTTGGCGGCCAAGCGTAAGACTGACAGGGTGCGAGTTTTGGCGGCAGTCGACAAATTCAAAGGAACTGCAAGCGCCGCCGAAGTCGCCAAAGCGATTGGTCACGCCTGTTGGGAACTCGGTCACGATTGCGACGAATTGGCTTTGGCCGATGGTGGCGAAGGAACTCTCGACATTCTGGGCGGAGCAAATCGTGAATCGATTGTGACTGGTCCACTCGGCGACCTCGTCAAAACTCAATGGCGCTTTCACAACGGAACCGCCGTGATTGAAATGGCTCGAGCTTCTGGTCTCTCGCTCGTAGGCGGACCCACAAAAAACGATGCAGTGTCAGCATCAACAACCGGAACTGGCGAACTCATCGACAAGGCACTCGATCTTGGTGCCGAACGAATCATTGTTTGTTTGGGTGGTTCTGCGACAACCGATGGTGGGCTTGGTGCAGTCCGCGCGATTCATGCACCAGCTCGATTAAAGGCAGTTGAGTTTTTAGTTGCCTGCGATGTCACTACACGTTTTGTTGATGCAGCAAAAGTTTTTGGCCCCCAAAAAGGTGCAACACCAAGTCAAGTGCGATTGCTCACCGGACGTCTTGAACGTTTGGTGCAGATGTATCGCGAAAGCTGCGGTGTCGATGTTTCACAAATTGAAGGTGGCGGTGCTGCCGGAGGTTTAGCCGGCGGACTCGTTGCGCTTGGTGGCAAGTTGATTCCGGGCTTTGACATGGTCGCTGATGAATTGAATCTCACCGATCGCTTAAAGAACGCCAATCTTGTGATTACTGGCGAAGGTCAACTAGATCACACGAGTTACGAAGGAAAAGTTGTTGGTGGAGTGATTGACAACTGCCAACATTTCAACACGCCAGTCGCAGCAATCGTTGGTTCGTATCAGTTTGATAATGAACTCGATAATGAATTCACGCGACCAAAACCCTTGATTTCATTAACAGAAATTTATGGTCACGAAAAAGCGATGAACGAACCTTTGTGGTGCATCGAACATGCTGCACTTGAATTACTGCGGCAGTATTCGCCACGATAAATCAGGCAGGTGCAACTGTTGTCGTTGTTGTATCAACTGGTGCTGCTGGTAACGCACCTGGCAACAACTTGCCGGCGAGGTCGGTACCCAACATGATCAAAACTTGAGCCTCACCAAGTGAGCCACCTTCAACTGGTGCTGGTGTGGCAACAGGCTGAATTTGCACGCCACCCAAAATTTCGGCGACCGCAGTTGCGCCAGTTTCGTAGCCAGGTACGTAGTACACGATGGTGACACTTTGCTTCCCAGCAGTGACATCAGCGTTGATGGGTTGCGTGACAATGAACTGCTCTGACTGCAAAGCGGTTGACATCTGTCCGGCTGATCCAGTGATTCCTGAAGCGTTAGCAACCATTACCTTGAAACCACTGCGAGGCAGAGTTGTCGTGTCAGCTGGAGCTAACGACGATTCACCTGTTGGATCAACAACCGGAGCTTCGGTCACGACAGGAGCAGCACCGTTGTTGTGATCACGATTCACATCGCGCAAAATAAGAAATCCGAGCAACACGGCAATCGCTGCAACAACCACACTCAGGGTTGTTGAAACGCTCACACCGTTCGGGCCGCTTCCGCTGCCCCGACCTGTCGATTCGTTGGCATCTTCTGTGTTCATGCTTGCAACCCTCCGGACTCAGAAGCGCCATCAAGACGCATGCGACGACGTCGTTCGCGCGCCCGTTGCAAACGGCGAACAACAAGAGGATCGTACGCCAATGCTTCGGCGGTATCCAGCAGTCTGTTCAATTCGTTGTAGTAATCGTCGGCGGAACAACTGAAGCGTTCACGCAACATTGAGTCCTTGACGCCATCTTCGGTCCACCAGCCCCGTTCAAAATCAAGGATTGCTTGTTCACGTTCGCTTAAGGACATGACCTAAGCCTGCCCGTTGGAGGTGCCCCAATACAAGCACCGACGGAAACCATTTCCTGCCGACAAGGGTGCTATAAGAGCCGCCAGCGACTACTCTCCACTCTGCATGAGCAGGGAAAATGCCACCAAACCCTTTGTCATTGGCGTCGCTGGAGGTACGTGCTCGGGCAAGACGACCGTCGCCGAGCGCTTGGTCGATGTCATCGGCTCTGACAATTTGGCCCTGATTCGTCAGGACGCCTATTACATCGATCGCACCCACGAGGCTTTCGAGGTCCGTGCGGCAGCCAATTACGACCATCCCGATGCTTTTGAATGGCCGCTCATGATCAAGCAATTGACCGACCTGATTGCCGGCCAGACCATTGAAGTCCCGATCTATGACTACCCCGATCACAATCGTTCCAAAGAAGTTGAAGTCATTCACCCGACCAAGATCGTGGTGTTTGAAGGCATCTTGGCTTTGATCGATCCCACCTTGCGCGAGTTATTTGACCTCAAAATTTTTGTCGACACTCCTGCCGATATTCGCCTGACTCGACGACTTCAACGTGACATCACCGATCGCGGACGCACGCACGAGAGTGTGATTGCTCAGTATTTGGCCACTGTTCGACCCAGTCACGAATTTTTCATTGAACCGAGCAAACGTTTCGCTGACTTAATTTTCCCTGAAGGCGGTCAAAACGACGCTGCATTCAATGTGCTCGTCGCGCGCATTCGCGAAGTTTTACGCTGATCTACAACCGGGATGAAGAGAGCCGGGTGTGGGGATTGAACCCACGACCTACCACTTACAAGGCGGTTGCTCTACCACTGAGCTAACCCGGCGTGTCACTGACGTAACGCCTGCAGGCTAGCGACGATGACGGGCGACTTCATATGTGGCAAGCGAAGCTGCCACAGAAACATTCAGCGAACTCAGGCGACCCTTCATCGGAATGCTCACGATCAGGTCACAACGCTCACGTACGAGACGAGATAACCCAGTTCCTTCGGCACCCATGACCAAGCAAATGCCCTCAGTTGCCAAGTCTCCGAGTTCAAAGAGTGACTTGTCGGCGGCGTCATCGAGACCCACTACCCAAATACCGAGTTCGCGCATGCGAGCCAAAGTTGTGGGCAAGCCACCCACCACTGCCATCGGTACATATTCGATAGCGCCCACCGAGGTCTTGGCCACCGTGGGCGTGATGTGCACACTGCGGTGACGCGGCAAGATCACACCATCAACACCAGCGCCATCGCAGCAACGCAATAAGGCTCCCAAGTTGCCAGGATCGGTCACGCCATCTACTGCAACTAAGAACGGTGCTCTGCCCGGTCGACGACGCAACAACGCATCAATCGGAACCGACGGCAACGCTTCGGCATGTGCAAGAACTCCTTGCGGTGCTTCGCTACGTGCGGTGTAATCAAGTTTCTTACGACTTACTTCAATCACTGGTACGCGGTTGGCACGCGCGAGTTGTTTGATGTCTTCAACAACATCACTTTCATCAAGATCACCAGCGATCCATACTTCAAATGTTCGGCGACGACCAGCAATCAATAGTTCACGAACTGCTTGACGACCTTCAATCTGGGTGCCACCGAGATCATCATCTTTGTCGCCTGTGGCGCGACCTGTTCCGCGACCTGAAGCACGACCCGGCTTGATTGGTCCTGCTTGAACTGGACCAGTACGTGCGGCACCACGAGCATCAGGTACGCGTGGTCCACGACTTGATGGTCCGGGGTTACGACCTTTGGCAACGGGACCACCAGGAGATGCGGGCTTGGCCTTAGCTGCCGACACTTTGCGCGACGCGGGACGCTCACGCCCAGCCGGCTTTGGTGCAGGTTTCCCTTTACCACCAGACACTGGACGGGGACTCGAACTTTTTCGCGCAGCCATCAGACTTCACTCCTGTTTTCCAATTGAAAAATCACGGCAACTGCCCAACAAGCAATACCTTCTTGACGACCGAGCGCGCCGAGACCTTCAGCGCGCCGACCTTTGACCGACACTGGCGCACCAGCGACCGCCGACAACTTTTGTTGCATCTCATCGCGACGCGGCGCCAACTTTGGTAGCTCACATACAACGCTGCAATCGATGTTGCCAATCACCCAGCCTTGAGCACGCACCAACATGGCCACGTGATCAAGAAGTTTGAGTGAATCGACACCTTTCCACTGTGGATCGGTATCAGGAAAATGTTGACCGATGTCGCCAAGCCCGGCAGCACCTAACAATGCGTCAGCACACGCATGTACTATCGCATCGGCATCGCTGTGACCTTCAAGTCCGCGTACGCCATCAAACGTGACCCCGCCTAAAACCAATGGTCGATTTGAGTCATCGCTAAAACGATGAATGTCAAAACCTTGGCCAACGCGCACTCCGGTGATGCTCATGAATTCGCCTGCTGACTTGCGACAAATTCACGAGCCCATATCAAATCTTCTGGATGCGTAATTTTGCGGTTACTTGCTTCACCAGACACGACTATGACGGTACCGCCTATTGCCTCAACCAATGATGAATCATCAGTGCCATCAATCTCGGGGATATATGCCCGACGGAAAATGTCGGCACGAAATGCCTGCGGAGTTTGCACCGCGACCAAAGTGGCGCGGTCGGGAGTGTTCACAACATGTGGGACAACTGCATCAACTGCCGAAGAATGAGCGACTTCAATGACTTTGACGGTGTCAACGACGGGCAAACCCGGGACCGACCCGTCGGCACCCGACTCAACAGCCGCGATCACTGAGCGATACAACTGTGCAGAGGCGAAAGGTCGTGCCGCATCGTGAACCAAAATCATTGTTGCGGTAGAGGGAACAGCGGTCAGACCTTGTCGCACACTTGCGGTGCGAGTCGGGCCTCCCGCAACCACATGCACTCGAGAATTAGACCGCTGGTTGGCTGTTTCGTCCACCACGTCATCAGCAGGTACCACCACGACCACGCCATAACAGTTCGCAAGCGCAACATCGACCGCATGGTCAAGAACTCGGCGGTCACCAATGATTTCGTATTGCTTCATCGTCCCAAAACGACGACCCAAGCCACCCGCCACGACAATTGTCCAGATCTGTGGCGAGACTCCATTCGGCTGAGTTGTCGGCTGAGCGTCGGACATAAGGGTTGAGGGTAGTACCGTATAGTCCTGATGGCTTACGAAGACGTCCTCCTCCGCACCGACTTTTTTGGTGACGCACCGACCGACCAGGTCGCTGCGATCGCCGCTACTGGCCGCAAGCGCATACTTTCCCGCGGCGACCATTTGTTTGAAGCAGGCGAAGAAGCTGAATCGATGTACATCGTGATCAGCGGTCGCGTCGCCATCGCGATTGCGAGCGAACTCGACAAGCGCGAGAGCATGGTGGCCCTCATGGAGGCCGGAGACCTCTTCGGCGAAATGGGACTGCTCGATGGTGGCCCCCGTTCAGCGATGGCCCGTGCCATTGAGCCGAGTGAAGTTCTTGAGATTCCCTACGACCCCGTAGGCGACTTGCTCGACAACAACCCCAAGGTGCTTCGTGGCGTCGTGCGCATGCTCGCCGAACGACTTCGAGTGATGGACGGCGCACTTGCCGATTCGGTTTTCCTCGACGTCACTGGTCGCACCGCAAAGCGTTTGCTTGAACTCGCTGCAGGCGCCGATGAATTTGTTCTTCCAGTCACCCAAGAAGAACTCGCTGGCATGGTTGGCGCATCACGCGAACGCGTGAACAAAGCAATCAGCAGTTTCATTCGCTTGGGCTGGATCGAACAGCACGAGCGTCGTTACAAAATCTTGTTACGCGACCGCCTCGAACTTCGCGCTCGCTGATTGCACGATGCCAACTTGGCATCCGTCGACTACCCATAATCCTCGCCCGGCAGCTACGCCATACACATGTTGCTGTGTTGCGTACACGCCAAGCAGATCGGCATCTTCAAGTGCTGCCCATCCGAGCAATAAACCGGTACGAGTTCGACGCATTGTGTTGATCCAATGCTCGGGATGAGCACGGGAAAAATTCGGTGACGAACTCGCTATGAGCGTGACACTTCCCCGACCCTGCGTTGCTTGATTCAGAAATTCCATGATTAATGGGTCCACTGTGGATTCATCGGCAAGAACCAATGTCGGTAGTTCATCGTCTAGACCATCGCAAACATTGGCTTCTGCCTGATTTCGTAAATCAAACACGCGGCCAGGTGAATGAAGCTTTTCC
>Ga0214919_10002059_pt1 | contig 32057 bp, 35 predicted proteins | sample LL1503_MetaG_FD_177994 | JGI IMG/M metagenome (GOLD analysis project Ga0214919, IMG submission 177994) | Freshwater microbial communities from Lake Lanier, Atlanta, Georgia, United States - LL-1503 | ecosystem: Environmental > Aquatic > Freshwater > Lake | place: USA: Georgia | collected... | reverse complement strand
TTTTCTTTCTCATTTTCAGCCATTTTTTCGAGTAGGGTTAAAATCTTTTTAACACTCGTCTTTTTAATCGAGCTGACTAAATCACTGGTTTGTAAAAACTCTCTGGAAACATTAAGAGGTAAATCACTTGAATCAATAACCCCTCGAACAAAACGAAGATAACGAGGTAAGAACTGATTTGCTCCTTCGAGAATAAAAACACGGTTAATATAGAGTTTTAAGCCATATTGTGAATCTTGATGCCACAGATCATAAGGCGCTCTAGAGGGGATATATAGTAAGCTTATATAATGCTGTTTCCCTTCCACGTGATTGTGGCTCCACACCAACGGTTCAGAAAAGTCATGGGAAACATGTTTGTAGAAAGCCTTATACTGATCGTCAGTAATGTCACTCTTAGAAAGTCTCCAAAGGGCTGTTGCTTGGTTAACAACTTCTTCTGTAACAGCCTCAATAATAGTGTCTTCTTTTGCTTCTGTTTCAGTCGTTGCCGAAACAGATTTTTCCATTAGAATAGGCCAGGGAAGATGATCTGAATATTTAGTGATAACGTTTTTTAGTCTTAGGTCTTCAAGAAACTCTTTATCTTCTTTCCTTATGTGTAAAACAATCTCAGTGCCACGTTGAGGTTTCTTGATATTTTCAATGATATAATCCCCTGTACCTGTAGATTCCCAATACACTCCTTCTTCGCTTGAAGCTCCCGCAGCTCTTGTTTTCACAATAACTTTATCAGCAACTATAAAAGCAGAATAGAACCCAACCCCAAATTGTCCGATAAGACTAGCATCTTGAGCTGTTTTATTTTCAGTCAATTTGGCAAGAAATTCCTTAGTACCAGATTTAGCAATCATCCCAAGATTTTCAATCACCTCAGAACGCGTCATACCAATTCCGTTATCAATGACCGATAAGGTACTGTTGTCTTTATCGACTTTAATCTGAATCTTTAAATCAGAGTCCTCTCCGTAAAGCTCATTATGAGAAAGCGCTGAGAAACGCAATTTATCAAGTGCATCAGAAGCGTTAGAAATAAGCTCCCTTAAGAAGACCTCTTTATTATTGTACAAAGAGTGAGTTACTAAATGAAGTAGTTGATTGATCTCTGCTTGGAATTTAAGAGTTTGCTTTTGAGGTTTCATACTAAGAACGATCTCCTAACAAGTTATAGTGGGATTTTATAACCTCTATAAGAATCATCATTGGTATGTCAAGTTGGAATAAGGCTGTTTAACATACCTCTCTCACAGGTAAGTTTTCAGAAACATTTCTATTTATAAAAAGATGCAAAAAATACAGTCATCCATTCATCGTCGCTTTGTCCATTTTAACCAGTCGGATTTTTAAGGCTTTAACCTTATATTTCATGGTGGGTATTTTTGTCCTTACTAATTTGTGTCAAATTGGACAAACTCAATACAAAAAAATGATTGAAATCTGGTGGTGTTTTCGCATTTCTTAACAGAAGGCAAACTCTGATTTTAGTTAAATTCCATCACCTTTCTTGGTTATGCAAGAAGTTTATTTTTTCTTTCGTAATAAATCGCAAGCATTTGGTATTTCAAGTCATACCATTAAAAATGGTGAGCTAATTCAACCAAATCCAGAAAATAATTATACTACATATCTTTCATAGCCGAAATCCATCGAGGGTTGAACTTAAATACCTTAATAAAAAGATTAGAAATTGCAAAATTCTCATGAAAATGAGAACTTCCCTTAAAGGAAGAACTCATTTATCTAAAATGGGATCTTCTCAGTGTCAAACAGCGTTGAAAATTGACCAGGTAACAGCGCCCAAAATTGATGGTATGGACGCTGTTTATGCCCTAAATCTGGTCATTTATTGCACGCTGTTTGACACAATCCACCTTTCAAAGACTTAATAGTCATAACTTCGACTGCGAAAGAAATTCAGTTTGATTTTTTATCCATTTAGCAACAATGTCCGGATATGTTGCTCGAAGAATAGTAAGGTTACGTTCTGCTTTTTTAGCTGTTTTCGTATCAATTTTTTGCACAGCCACCTCTCCATAAAGAGTGCAAGCTAATTGTATCTGTCCTTCTTCTTCAAAACTACGAGCTTTTAAATAAAAGGCTCTAGGGTGTCCTCTTTTAACTAATTCTTCTAGTAATTTCTGTCCTTTTGCTCTAATGCTCGGATTTTTGTCTCTTAAATATCTCTGAATACCCCATTTAGATATTTTTGATCTACTACATACAAGAGAAACTGTTTTTTCTATATCATCTTCAAGAATAGTTGGATTATCTCTTACTATTAATTTGTCAAGTTGCCGCTTTAGACCCGTATCTAATGCTTTTAATCCTTCAATTCTTAAACCTGTATTGGATAAGTTTAGAATTTTAAGATTTCTTATCTTCCCCATATAACGGTAAACTGTTTGAAAATCAGCAACCAAACTATCAGTAAGATCTATCTTTTCTAGGCGATATTCATCAGAAATTTTACTCGCAAAATCAATAATTTCCCACAGTCCTCTAGCTGTTAGTTTTCTAGAGCTATCAGGATAATTATAACCTTTTAAACTGATTAACGAACGCTCATTTTCCTCCAAAGGTTTTTTTATTTCTTTGGCTTTTTGTTCAATGAGAGAAAAAAAATAATAATTATAATGTTCTCTATAAAATTCCACTAATTCTCTTTTAACTACCTCAAATTTTTCAGAACCAACGATACGAGCAGCAATAACCTTGAGACCTCCATCTAGAGTTGCTATATCAGCCATAGGAGCAAGAGCCAGAGGTAACGGTTCATTTAAGCGATAATATGTATCCCCTTCTAGCTTTGTCACGTACTGTGTTATCTCGTGTGTGTACCAGGATGTATTTCCCATCATTAGACTTGGAATACCAGACCAGGCTAATTTTCCATCTGCCAAAAAACCTTCTGGATTTGGATAATCAAAAAGCGGCTCATAACCGCAACCTAAGGAAATAACGCAAAGTTTCTCTCTCCCGTAAAGTTCTTTTGCTCTCTTATACCCCTCAAAAGTTGGGTTATTCCTCGTTATTCCACCATCTACAAACTTGTGTTCTATACCATCTTTCTCCTTCACCGTCGCAATAGGAAAAAACGTAGGAGCTGCAGACGTCGCCATACTTATCTCAACCAATGAATAGTGTCTATGATCTTCTTCACTATCAAAAACAAATACCTTATTCTGATCTACGCTGTGAGCTACTACCATCGTATGAGAAGACACACAATCAAGAGTAAGTGATTTAAAAGTGTCGTTTAAAACTTCTTTAAGATTTCTTGGAGTAAATGAAGCTCTTAAAAACCCAGCAACAGTGGAAAAAATACCGCTTACTTTGTCTGGAGGAAAGATTATTTTTCCATTATCAATAAAAAACGCTTAAGCGCTCCGGCTTTTCTTGGCCTACCATCTATATCAGGTGTACGTATCCCTAAAGAGATGATTCCTCCTATGGAGGTCCCAATAATTGAATCAAAAACTTCTCCGATACGCACATCTGGTTTAGGAGCATCACCAACAGTTAAAGCTTTTTCAAGAGCGCCCTCTAAGGTTTCCAGAACAGAAGCCGGGATATATCCTTTCAATCCCCCTCCGTCAATTGATAAAAGAAACCTCTTACGCGGTTCTTTAAATTTTTGAACAATATCTATCTCAGATAATTCAGAAGCTTTACAAGATTCACCATACAAAATTTGAACGCAAAACAAAAAGTGAAGAAAAGACAAAATCAAAAACAGAGTTCTCATTTGAAACCTCACAGTTAAACTTGATGCTAGTTGATTAACATGTGCATTTGTGATAATCAATTCCTTCAGGGTTGAAAATTATACTCTTTCTCATTTTTTGCAGCTATCTCAAAACTACCTTCCCTAAGGGCTAGTTTCAGATAAAAGTGTTATTATTCTCTAGTTTTATAACAAAACTGTAAGGTGGACATCTAACTCTAATGTCAATCCTTAGAGAATAGTAAATCAGTCTCAATCTCACATTGTCGTTTACATGTCTTTTAAAATACGTTCAAAAGCATGCCCAATGGAATCGGAGGAGGACTTTGATACACCTGCAGTGTGTGCAATGGTGTTCCATTTCAAGAGCGTCTGTTTGGTTTCATCAATAATCTCTAAGGCTTTCTGTTTTTCGATTCCTCCTAAAGACGCAAGGGCTAAAAGATGAGAAAGTCTTGGATTTTTACCTTCTCCCATTACCGTTGTGCAATGTTCACCCGCTGGACCCGATGAAAATGTAAGATCATAGGCTTTTGAAACAGTCCATAAACCATTTTCATTCATTAGACCTTCTGCGAAAAGGGATTTTTGAGGTAAATTAGTTTACAAAGATATTTTTTCTCTTTTATTTGTTTAGAGTTCTATTAAAGCTTTCTAAAAATCATGTTTCATGTTCACCAGTCCAGCTAAAATATTAAGACGCATATGGAATTTCTTTTGAAAATTCCGATAACGTTCGCCCAAAATCTTAAAAACCTTAAGCTCGCCAATCTTATGTTCAATTTTTATTCTTAATTGAGCTAATGCTTTGTTATGATTTTTTTGTTCCTGGGTTAATGGTTTTTTCTTTGTTCCTTTAAAGGGTAGCCAAACATTTTGTTCTTGTTTTTGTAAACCTTGATAGCCTGAATCAACGATTTTTGTTGAGTCTCGACCAAAAGGCTTTTCAGATTTACGAATCTTAAAATCATGAGTTCTGCCTCCATAAACCTTAGAAACATGAATGATTTTGCCATCTTCCCTTATAGCTAATTCACTTTTAAGAGTGTGGCGCTTCTTTTTACCAGAATATTTTTCCTTTTGTTTCTTCTTCGGTCTTTGCGTTGGAACTTCTGTCACATCAACTAAAATAGACAACACTTTCTCTTGAGTTAAAGTCCGGTCTTTCTTGATATGGATCGTCTTAGCAACCATAGGTTCTAAAATTTTAAACATCCGACAAACATTGGCATTATGCAAATTAAACAAATAACCCAAAAATGTGTGGGTAACATAAGTCCGATAATACATCATAAGACATAAGAGTTTGTCTTCTAAACTCCGGAAACCAGATGGTCTTCCTGGGATTTTCTTGATTCCTTCCCATTTTACATAAACAGATCTCACTTTCTCTGTCATTTCTGTAAATTCTTTTATGGATAATCCCGTAAGTTTTTGGAAACAATGGGGATGCTTTACGAGAGATTGATAGGATAAGGACATCTTGGACTTTAATTATCAGTTTTTTTTAAACTTATACTAAATTTTTCCTTTTCGCAGAAGGTCTATTAAAAAAGAGAAATTTTTTGCATGGTCGTCACGATTGTGTGTAAGCACATTAAAGACGGCGACTCTAAATTGTTTTTCGCACTCTCGTACATCTTTTGTGAGCCATAAAGTTGCTTTTAAAATGGTTTCATAGTCAAGACTTGGAATCCGATGATCAGCGTGCAATAAACCACTGATACTATGAATATGAAAACGGTTTCCTTGATCGCGGTCAAATCGTTTAACGCCAAAGTAGCCAGGACCTTTTTGAGAAGGGAAAAGCCTTGCTTTTGGAACATCAAGATTCGCTTCTTTCGCCATTAAGTGATAAGCATACTCAATCGGTCCAATATCTTTTGGATCAAACATTGAGGGAAACTTAATGATCCAGTCTTCTTCTTCAAAATGAATAATGATTTTTGGGCGTGCTCCTGCTGAAGAACCATTCATCTCCAAAAGATAATCAACAAACAGATCCTCATCCTTTTTTTGAAATAAGAAGACTTCCTCTGCAATCTCATCCAAATCTGGATGATTTGAGGAGAATTTTGCTTCAATTTCAGGTTCGTAAGTCAGGGCTCCCATGCCGTGATTTCCAACGTAACGAAGCCTATCCAAAGGTGATAATTCGTTTGGATTGATCCCTAATTTCATGAGTTTCCGATCCAATAGCAGTCTTCCCCACCCATCTGGTAAACTATCGTTAAATACGCCAAACAAGCCCTCAAATAAAGGATCTTCAGACGTTATAATGCCTGGTCTTAAGGGAAGCTTAAAAGGGGATAGTTCAAGACCTGTTTTTAAAAAATCAAGATGGTATTCAAAAAATATTTTACGTTCCTTTAAAGCTAACCTTCCCATAGGAAGTGAGTTTGTTCCCCTTACATAGGAGACATGGATAAGCGAACTCTTTTGAAACGTCATTGTCTACCTCGTTTACGGGTATTATCCTTCATAAGATCATCAAGTGATGAAAACTGCTCAAGGGGAACTTCTTCAAAAAGATCTTTAAAGTTTTCAAGAACCCCCAGCGTCATAGCAATTTTAAGGAGAGACTCTAAAGAAATCTTTCCGGTTCTCTCAAACTTTTTTAAAACTCCAAAACTAACTCCCGAACGTTCAGATAAAGTCTTTTGGCTCCAATTCATCGAAAGCCTTTTCGTTTGCGTTTGCTTAGCAAGATGGATACTCATTTCATGAGGGGTTAAAATAAAAAATGTTATAATAATATCTCTTATAGTTTATATATGACGTTAAGAGATACTATCATATCTTTTTACAAATTACCACCAGCCAAAACGGGTGACAGCAATTCAATAACGAGAATTTCAAGGCATTTTACGATAAGGGTTTGCAGTCATTGGGCACCAAAAAGGATACTTGCTATACGTGGATTCTATTATTTTTTACTTTTGCAGGCTTTGTTCAAATGGTCAGAAAAGTACGCATTGATATGATTTCTGGCATAATGGCTATGAACAGTAAACTCCCCATCTTCTTTTGCAACGAAATGGGTGCTATGAAACCACGACTGATACGTTGCCTTTGGAAGAGTGTCGAAGAGATACTCCTTAACACGTCGATCGATGTCTGTCTTGGCCGTAGCTAACACTTCTTCTCGCGTTAATGCAGGCAATAATTTTGGGGGTAATTTTCTTGGCATGTCCTCTCCTCATTCTTGACGGATCAATCCTTTCAAAAGCCCTTACTCTTTCAAAACAACTTTTCCCATAATCAAAGAAAAATCCTTCAAGATATTATAGAAATCGAACTTCATTGGCTGTTGTCTAAAAAAGTTGTTGATGTTTCCGGTGTTGACATCTCCAGATGCAGATACCGATTTTTCTCTTGGCTGATTGTATCAATAATCACTTCAAGTTCAGGATCTGCCATCAATGCATTTTTTGTGATTTGCCTCTTAATCTCTAAAGGCAAATCTCGGTAAAGTTTCCTTAATTCTAAAAAGTCATTTTCTCCTTTTGGATCATTTTTATACTTGAAAATATCAAACAGCAGTGTTGATAGTATCTTTATACCTTTCTCGTTCAAAGTTTGGGTACTCCCTGGAGTTTTTTTACTCTTTCTCTTAAAAATCGAATCTCTAACACCGCGTCTTGCAACGGACCCACCATGCTTGGCGTACCTTATTCATCACAGGAGCAAGCTCTCAAAATTTGCTAAGCGGTTAAAAAATTTCTTCCTTCTCTAACTATACGAGGGAACTTACCTGAAAGTTTATCATTTAGGAAAGAAATTCCCTTATAAAGCACCTGCGATAGCAATATCCAAGCCATTTTCTAATTAGAAAATATATTCTTTACTCATGGGCTGAATTATTTTCAGCCTTTTTTAAAAATTTATCATACATAATATATTTGAGAAGACAATCTAACAAAAACAATACAAAATGTTTACAAGAAAGAGCTATTTGATTTCTAATCATTTTTGTAAGATTTTTCTTATTCACCCTAATTTAGAGATCTCTATTTTTCAAAAAAATAACACAAGTTCAAGTGCATCCGAAGAAAGACAGTCACGTTTTTACAGTCACTCTCCATTTTTACACGCATTCAGTGTTTGCGCCTGCATCCTCCCATCTATGTTCGCTAAGGTAAAGTTCTAAGTGTTTACCAGTGGCTTAGGCATAAGTGTCACCGGCAGAATTATTTTGCACCGAAGGCGAGCTTTCTAAATTTTCTATTTTTCTAAAAAGCTTGCAAATTCCTCAGGATGAGTTTTCATCTCCCCCCAGAGTAAGTCATGGGCAATTCTCTTGATGTTACTGATTTTGTTACATTTTCGTGAATAGCAATTTTAAACAAATCAGTAATACATTGCAAATAAGAAGACTGATCTAATTTTTTTTCATAACAATGATGATTAATCAGACGTTCATAGATTTTCCACATGTCCTTTCCTACAAGGCTATCTAACAATACAGGAGTTGATGCTCCTGTTGTCAGAATAAAGCCAGGCATCTGTAGATAATGCGTTAATAACGCATACCCTGGACGTATTTTAGCAAGTTGGTAAAGACCTTTATCAATCATGAATAAGGATTCGCCAATAAGGTGGTCATAGACGATCAATCCATGCTCATCAACAGGCTTGATAATCTCAAGGAGAGAAAAACGCGCTTGTTTGAATGCACGCAAGACGGTTAACTTTTGAGCTGGGTATAATTGATGATATAAATCATAGTAACGCTCAACAACATTTTTCTCATTTTTTCTATACTGAAACAGCCCATAATCGATTAACACATTCATTTCGTGCTCTGTTTCAATAAACAGTTGTTTTCCCTCCATAACTTCAAGTCTTCTACCTGCGGTATTGATCATATTTTCTGGATCAAGAAAAATAATTTCTTTGTGTATATCCTTTAAAATATCGCGTACTTGCTGGTACAGTTCCAATAAATCTTCAGAGAGGATCAACTCATTTGGTGTCACTTTTATTTTTTTACAAGCCTTCCCTAGATTGGCTTCATCAATAATAGGACATCCCTCTTCATTAAGGTTTCTTTTTGTTTCTACAACCCATTTTATAGTTTGATGAGCAGAGTCTTTTAACTCTTTACATAATCTTTTGCACTCCATGATGGAGTTTTGTTGGTGCGTCGTCAGCGTAACTTCTGACACATCCCATTTTTGCAAGAATAAGTCAACATGGGATACTTCAAGCAAATAGCCACTCATTTGATCAAGAAGTTCGTTCAGAAATTGTCTATTTTCGGGAGATGGTAAAATGTCGCCATGAAAATCAATGTTTGTTAACGTAGCCATTGCTTCATCATAAAATACGGTAAGCATGCCCTGAATCTCGTCTAAATTGTCCAGAGTTAATTGCATGTCAATCCCTCCCATAAGTTGAATCGCTGGGGTGTACTATAGCAGCGATCATCGCCCTTCTGTTGTATTTTTTATCTACGAAGAGCATAAAAATTGTAGGGAAGAATACGCTCATTTTATGTAAAAATAGTGAAAAGCTAGGCCTATGGAATATCAACGCTGGCAATTACCCTTACTGAAAGCTGCTTTATGTAAAGGCCGAGTTTGACTATTAGCAGGGGCACGACAGTGCGGTAAAACAACTCTTGCTCTTGACACACCACAAGCAATCTATCGTTCTTTAGATGATGTATCTCTACTGGATCCGGCTTTAAACGACCCCCATGGTTTTGTTAAACACAACAACGAAACCCTCATCATCGATGAAATTCAAAAAGCGCCGATTCTTTTAAGCGCGATCAAATTAGACGTGGATCGTCACCAGCATCCTAGTCGTTTTTTACTGACTGGTTCAGGCAATTTTTGTTCCAAAGTTTTAAGTTTATCGATAAACTAGCCTCAGAAAGACTCCCAACCGTTGCTGTTCTATTGAGGCGACGCTCTCATTAAAGGTTTTTCCTTTAAAAATTAACGGCTTTCAGGTTCTCTTTCAATCCTCCTTTAGAGGCCCTTGTATAGGGTATTAACTCACTTCTCTTGCGTGCAAAAAGTTGGATTGATAACACCCTTTATAGTTTGCATCTTTTAGGTAATTTAATCTTTGGAGCAGGATGGGATCCTCTCCCCTCAAAAAAGCAATCAGGACTTTTGAATCTAATCTCCTGACTTCATCAGGAGTCAAAAGAGATCTTCTTGTTTCAGAAAAAGAAGATCCAGATTGAAGAGACGTTGCATTGGAAGCTGTAGCACCAAAGCGCTCAATTTCCTGTTTCGATTGACTATGCCCTTGGTTTTCACTTCTGCTTTGAACTGTGCTGCTTCCTAACAAATTAGAGATGAGCTCACAGGTCTCATAATCACTGGCCCCAAAAAATATGGATAAATGACTGGATAAAAAGGTTTTCCAAGATTTTGGATATACAGATTTAATTTTTTCGACAGTCTGACTAATTGCCATTAAACTAATCCCATACCCTCTTCCGTAAATGAGGGCATTTTCAATTTGAGTCATGAATCCTAAAGCTGGCATTTCATCCAGAAGCATCAAAAGATTACGCTTTGATCTCTCGCCTCTGGCTTTTTGCACGGCCATAAAAACAGAACCAACTATTAACCTTAGAAAACGGCTCTGCACCTCAAGTTTTTCAGAAGGAATACAAAGATAAAGATCTGCAAAACCAGATATATGCTCTTTCATTTTAAAATGAGATGTGGAAATAGAGCGTCTGACTTCCGGACTTTCCAAAAAACGCAATTCTAAACAAGCTGAATTTCTCGTAGCAGAAAGTTCCCGTTCTTCTGTCCCAAGAACCATATTAGCCAATCTTGAAGGTGTTTTATAAGCCATATCGCTGCGGCTGATTTCATTTAAGAGCGCTTTAAAAGCTTCCTCTTTTTTTGAGAGAAGTGTATAGACAGTCCCTAAATGTTTATCCTCTTGATCTATATCCTTTGAACACACCACATAAAGAATCAAACACTGAATCACCGCTGCCGCTTGACTGGCAAAATACTGGGTCACTCCCGCTTCATAAACAGGAACTGGGCATAACAAATGGGAAAGGGTGGCTGAGTCATCCACAATAGATTCTTGACTCGGATCAAGGAGATCCAAGACATTAAAAGAAACGGAACCTTTTCCATCTGTAATCTTGAAAGGATCTATGGCGTAAACATTTCTGCCTCTCTTTCTTCTGGCTCTGGCTGTTACAGCGTAATTTTCTCCTTTGATATCGGTTACAAGAACTGAGCCCTCATAATCCAGAAGCGTTGGAATCACAATTCCTATCCCCTTCCCCGCTCCACTCGGAGCAATCACTACACTATGATCCACTTTGAGTCTTAGGATATCTTTGGCTTTCTTTTTCGAAATCTCTTCAATCACCTTTTCCGGTTCTCTACAACGGAAACCAGAAACAATTCTTCCAATAGGAATGCCTTCTTTTTCATGGAGCTGATAGAGCCTTTTCAGGGAACATAGCTTAGCACTCCCATGAGTTGTGCTTTTTTTGGTGTTTCTATCCCACCCATTAAACGAGGGAGAAACAAGCTTGTACTTCCATACTGAAACCGCAGTATACCTGACAATAATCAAGCTTATTAAACACGCTGCACAGAGACGGATATCAAAAGTTTGTAAATGGGCCATATACCGATTGTAGGTCATCACCAGGTAAGATTGATCCAACCAAACTTGCGCAGAAACCCTCGGTAAGCCGTAATAGAAAGAGGTCAATAAGCTATAAAGACTCACTCCCGAAATATACAAAACCGGCAAAACACTTCCGTAAAAAGCCGGCCTTAACGTCTTCATTTGATAACTTAAAAGAAAGAAAGGGAGATGAAACAGAACCGGTGAAGCGATAAGCGCAAGCAGATGATACTCCCTTGGAATAAAAAGCATGAGAGAAGGAAGGCTGTAAAAATGGAACCCATACCAAAGAAGAAGGGGGATGATAAATAGAGTGAGGTTTATAAAGGTGCGTTGAAGCATGTCTTTGATCATCATTTTGTCTCTCAATTGTTAAATAAGTTGCAATTTTAATAAGATAAGATTTTCCCTTATCAGGTTTTCTGGAATGGTACGCAGAGGCCGCTTTTGCCCAGGTTCCAAGCTCTTCATACAAGGATTTTAAAAAAGTAGCTGCAAAACGAATGTTTTTACTTGGAACAAGAAGCTCTCTTGGACTGTCAAACTTACCTCTATGAGCCTTCCAATTAACCTGCATGCAGCCAATATCAAAATTGGTGTTGCCTTGAGCAATTTGTTTTTCCACATAAGCCAAAGACTCACCTGGGGTATGAAATTGTAAGCTTTCCCCGCCGTTATTCACGGCATAAGGCCTAAACCCACTTTCAACAAAAGCAATAGCCATGAGAAGAGAGGATGGAACTCCAACTTCTTTGGCAAGGATCGGAATCAGTCGTTTACAAGTTTGATCAGGAGCTGAAACAGCTCCTGTTGTCCAAACCACCAAACAAAAAGCTATCGTGGTAAACCGCGGTCTATACATAACGCTATAACCTTTACCTCTTTATCGGTTTTCTCATTGAGTTTCTTAGCGGCCATTTCACAATGCTTTTCGGTGCTAAAAGAAATGGTTTTGGTTGTAATATGGCCTGCTGCCGTAATCGCCATAAGGAATAATAAAAACATAGGAGATTTCCTTTCTTTTGTTTGTTTTTATGAGGCTTGTCTTAAGGAGACTTGTTCTAAAGAGTCAAGCTTTAAGGGATAAAAATTCTGAAACTTATTTTTTTGTGGCTGCCAGATTTCAACGACCCTTCTTTTAAAAACGGCACCCTCTTGAATTTTTTGAATCTGAATCACCCAATCTATCGTCTTCTTAAGGTAGTCACTGAGACTGGGAATATTGATCTCAGCAAGCTTAACTTTGGTTGGTATTGTTTCTTCTACCGCCAGTTTTGCCGAGTTCGAATGAACCGTGGTCATAAAGCCTCTATGCCCTGTGTCCAAAAGACTAATCAGGGCAAAGGTATTGGCAATTGAAAGCTCTCCTGCAATGATGACATCAGGTCTGCTTCTCATCAGATGATCAATCACCTGCGGCCAGCTAATAACAGGGGATTTTTCGTTGCGATTAACCACGTACTGTACTTTATTAAGGTGAGGTACTTCCAATTCACGGGTATCTTCTACGGTGAGAACTCTTTTCTCTAGGGGAATATATTGAATTAACGCCCTTAAAAACGTTGTTTTACCAGAGCTTGTTCCCCCAGAAACTAAAATGGACTCCCCTTCTCTGACAGCTTCTATCAGTTCGTTTTGAGTTGAAGAGGGCAGGCCAAAATCTTCTAACGAGACAGAAACTTGCCTGTTGATCCGAATAGAAACAGATAAACCGGAATCTACTGACTTTCCAATCATGGCTTCAAACCGATGTCCACCAGGAAGCCTAGTCGACATTCTTGGTTGTTTCTCAGGATCAAACACCTCCCCCTTTTTGTTACCCAGCACATAGCAAAGGTTTGTCCAATACTCGAGGGTGAGTTCCGGCGTTTTTCTAAACTCATACCCTTTATCCGACAATTCTAAGGCAACCTCCCCTTCTCTAACGGCTGATAATTCGGCAAGATCGGGTATCCTTAATAATCTTTCTAGAGGTTTGAGTTTGGCCTTTAATACAGGATCAATAATCAAATTCATCATTTTTCTACCCCGGAATTGGAGAGAACTTGCGTTCGGTATGATGCCATGTCTTGCCCTCTATCGGTGGATGAGCACCATCTGCCCCTCTGTGACACCCTGTTATGCTATGATCACGGTAATAACCGGTCCATTCCCAAGGAGTATAGTCTGGGTGAGGAGAATCCGGATAAACCGTTTTGAGACGTTCCATAAGTCGGTCTGTTTTCCACAATCGCCCATTCGATGGAAAATGCTCCCACAAGGTACGACCATCAATCGGACAATTGCCGTAATTTCTAAAGACAACATTTCCCCAGCTCAGATTATTAACAATGTTATCGCCACAGCTTTCCTCTCGATAAATCATCCATGTTACAAAACAGGGTTCTTCCATTTTTTCTTTAGTTCGCACACACCGATCTACCGTGTGAACCTTGTCGTCAATTCTATCTAGATATTCAGTTCTATCAGCGCGCTGATAAACGTTGTGTTTTTTAAAGCGTTGTTCTTGATAACAGCGATCATTCATCTTGGTTTGATAAGGTGCTGTTTCTATTGCTTCTCTTAACTTTACATAAGGCGCTGGGGTTTCAGTTTCATCCACTTGAGATGGAACAACCACAACCTTTCTTCCCGTATGATCAAAGCTGACTTCTACTTTAAGTTTTGAATTTTTGCGGGCATCATCATGCACATAACCGACTACAGTTTTACGATGCGCAAACACATCCATTCCAGGCTGACATCCGGTAACATATTTTTTGCCATGAAGCCTATTATAATAATACCGAACGTTTAAATAAGACTGTTTGCCTAAAAAATCATGATGATAAGGTGCAGCAGAACAAGCCGCTGCATCTGTTAATAAGGCACCTGTTGTGCCATAAGGTTCACATTCAGAAAGCCACAGTTTCCCTTCCTCTGTTTCTATAAAACGTCTTGCAAAAGGCTGCTGGGTTAAAGTGTCTTCATAAACAATCGGCTTACAAACCCCTGTGTCAAACTGATGATTTATCCATGTATCACTTGCGTCATGGCAAGGAAGCGCTTCATGCTCAACGCCTTTCACACTATAAACAAGACGTTTTTGAGGCATAGACCGGTTAGCATCAAACTGATGGACATAGCCGCATCCTTTTTTGGTGGCTGTGATTCTAACAGATGTTCCTCTTACACTTGGCCGGCAAGGTTCAACTACCACACGGTTCTTTGAACGGTTTTCATAAACAAGCTCACTTTGTGGTTTGGCTTCTAAGGCCTCTAAATCAACTTTATAAGAACAACTCCCCTCTTCTTCTTTAATGGCAAAGGGATGATTTTCATCTTTTTGGACATTCCCTAAATACTGTCTTTCGCTGGCTTCATTGACCCAATACGGCTTATAGCTTGCATAGGCAAAGCCAAAGTTTGTTCTATCAACACCATCTTCATGACTTCTTTCAATAACGTCAGCACAATCAGGATGTGTGTAATCCTTTTTAATAGGGAATTTTTTTAATGTATCTGCACAATCACTTTCATTACTTCTCACCCCATCAGTCAACGTAATAGCTCTTGCTTGAAGAATAGCTTGCTTTGAAGCCCAATCAATCCTTGGCGAGCAAGACGCATAATCATACTCAACCGTAATAACCGGTATATGGGTTTCTCCTTCTACACCCCCTTCACGTCCTACTCCAAAAGGATAATCAAATTCTCCGTCTCTGCCTTCAAAGCCGGCACCCAATGGGCCGTCTCTTCGGGTTCGTCTATTTCTATGACCCATTTCTCCAGGTCTTGTGGTTCTTCTCGCATGAGGAGCATCTGTTTCCCCTTCACTGTCTTCCTCACTCAACGTTTCTGCTGCTGCCATATCTCCTTCTGTTCTTCTTGACTCTCCTCTTCTTACAGAACCACCTTCATCAGAGCGGTACCCGTCTGTATAGTCTCTTGTGGGGTGCCTCTCATCCTCGGAAGAAAATGATGAAGAGCCACCAGCTTCACTTCTTCTTCCTTTTTTATGCCTTCTTTTATGTTTGGTAGAAGAACTCTCAACCTCATCGCCAGTTTCTTCCCTCTCATCTCTTCTTTCTGTGCCACCTGAGGAAGCATATGGATTTTCAGTACGGAGGGAAGGTCTAGAAGAAGAATAGGCTCCCTCATCGTCTCTCCCTTCTCTTTCATCTTGTCCTTTCTTTTTCTTACCCTTCTTAGGCCAAGGAGAACCCCCTTGATAAGAACTGTCAAACCCAGAGCCACGATAGGAAGTAAAAGAGTAAGGGTTTGAGTTTGATGATCCAGAAAAGGGTGAATAAGAAGGATAGGAATGAGTTTCTCTTGGCGTTGAGTGATAAGGAGAAGAACGATCACCTTGAGGTTGAGAAGATGACGATCTACCGTTAGATGTTGCTTCAGGGTCTCTTCTTTGTGCATTTCCTTCACTTTGGACTTCTGACCTAGCATCTTCTGTACCACGTCTTCCTGAACTTGAGGCTCTATCTCCTGTCCTCTTAGATAAAGATGCTGCTTTACCGGGGTTTCCTTGAGCGGCTTTTTCTCTTGCCGCAGAAGATCCCAAGCCTAACCCAGGAGGAATAGCATGCGGTGTAACCTGGAACCCTTGCTTTTGAGCACGAATCAAAAGACTTCTAGCAGCAGCCAATAAACCATCTACATCACCCTTCGCTTCAATGGGAGTGCCTGATTCAACGGCATCGGGTGTTTTTTGCACAAAAGCTGACTGCAACGGTTTCTTAACCGGTTCTTTAAGCGAATTCACGGCTGCAACCTGAACGCCTTTTGCGGCTTGTTCAGCGCTTGGCTGGACATCTAAAGCGACTTCTTCCCAAGTGATCTTGATGGCCCTGGCTGGTCCCTCTAGACGTTTCTTTTTACCCAAAACTTTAACGGCCTTTAAAGCTTCGTTTTTAGGATCTTCTAAGAGCTCTCCTAAGTTTGAGGTGATAGTTTCCTCTTCCTCAGCATGCTTTTGAGGAGAGATGGGCTCTAAAAGTTTTAAAGTGACCTTCTGGTCTTTCGTTTCTTTTTGAGGCCGGGAAGATGATGCTTCAACAGCATACAAAGCCTCTCCTCCAAACTTTAATAAGGAAACCATCAGAAAAAGTATAATTTTCATGAGTGTGGTCCTCCGCTCAAGTTATCAAAAGAAGAAATAGAGTGTTCTATTGTTTGCTGGACTTGCTGTTGTTGCTGTGGGTCTCGTCTTTTTTGAAACGCTTCAACTTCACTTTTTGAGATGGGAGCCCTTAACCAAACATCGGTTTGAGGCCTGATATGGACTCTTGTTCCAGCCCTAATGGTAATAACAGGTGCAAGATCAATATATTGATCAATCACTTTTGCTGTGACCTGACCTAAGTTTTGAGAAAGGCTAACAGCGCCTTGCTGAGCAATTGGGTTCGAACTCACTGAAGAGCCAGCACCCGCTAGAGCAGAAATTCCGGCCATAATAAAGGCTGTTCCATACTTTTCTACAGTGCGGTAGTCAACATCACCCACAAGACCGTTTCTTCCCATTGGATCGGTACCATGGGCTTCTGTAAACAAAAGGCTCGCTCCATCAGGACGAATGGCTCTGACACATTTTAAAGATAGACGGCTGTCACTCACTTTGCTCAAAGATTGGTATTCACAAATCACTTTGGTGTATTGAGGAAAGATCACGTTCCATCCTTCCGCTGCAAAAATAGGCCGGTCAACAACCAAAATTACAGTACCTGGAATCGAAGAGCTAATCTCTGTTTCTAAAATCCCTGATATATATCGATCTGCTGTTAACACCCATTTCCGATCAACGGGATACGTAAACTTATCTTCTAAGGTACGTCCATCCCATTGTCTGTAATGAGGATCTTTAGCATACAAAACTTCTTCTGCTATAGCTTCTTCTCCTTTTTTTCTTTTATTTTTCAGAAGACCAACTTGCTGCACTCGTCTCTGAGCCATTAGCTTTCTAGCCTTAGCCGCTCTAATAGCTGGTTCTGGATCTGTATAGCGGATTGCTGGCAGATCAGGCTCTTTAATGAGTTCCGGTTTTGTTTCTTTGATAGGAGGTGCTGGCGGCGGTAATTTATAGTCATAGAAATTCGGTGGTACTTTCGTTGCCTTTGGGGATTGGACTAAATCCTGAGTTGCCCATAAAGAAGAAGACAAAAGCATCGCTATAACTATGAGTTTTCCTAAGTCTTTCCCTGTTTTAGAAGAGTAGTTATTCATAAAGGCTATCCAACCTTCATATCCGTTGGATAAATGCAAACAGTCTTTTCCCCGCTTCGAAGCGTAAACACGCCTTCTGTTTCAGCAATAATCATACTGCCTTCAATACGCGTATTCACAGGCGTATCGACTCCATCAATCACTCTGGCAATAACCGGAAGATCTTGCTGTTCGAGAAGTTTTCCGGTGCCATTATCAAAATTAAACCAAGTTCTCACTCCATCACTAAACACTTGCCTTGGCGCAATCTCTGAATCCCCTGCCATAGACCATTTAAAGTTGAGGCGAGAGAGTTTTGGTGTTATAGCTAAGGGGTACTTAAAGGGTGAAGCGTTTTCTTTCATTCTTTCTTCCGGGGAAAGAGCAGCTCTCGATGCTGACGTGTCGAGACTGCTCTTCTCTCTTTCACTTAAAATAGGGAAGCTCATCGGAATGTCGCCTGGGACGTGCACATGGACTCTTAAATCAGGAAGATTTTCTGAGTTGTATCCTTCCGAACGAACATAAAACGTGTAAACAAGACCGCTTTTGCTAATGACACTGATGTTACTATCCGCGCCCACAAACTCTTTGCATCGTAAGAGCAAAATATGGTTTCCTTTTTGTACCACTTCAAAAGTACTCGAATCTCCTACGATAATCTCTTCAATCATTTCCCAAGAAGGCAAAACCACCGTTGTTGTCATAAATTCTCGAAGACGCAGTTTAATCAATTGTTCTTGGCTGTAGGTTACTGTGTAAATGCCGGCCTGACTTGGAGCTTTATCCCAGGCGCGTTGAATCGATCCTAAGGTATGCTCTCTTTCAAGACGCGGAAACTTGCCGTCCTTTTGCTGCTCGATCTCTGCACTGCCTTCAAAATGGGCATCGCCTGCTTCATTAACAATATGAGTGGATTGATCATGACTCTGAACTGCACTACCTTCACCAGCGGCAAAAAGAGAAGATGAAATCAAAGTGAAAACCAAACCAAAAAACAAAAAAGTCTTCATAACCCTAATCTCCATCTCTTTAACCCTCCCGTTTTGAAACGGTGTATCCCACAACCGTAAAACCAATCGGATTGATAAATTGATCTTCGATTTTTACCGTGTTAGGCCTTAATTCAACCTGCAAAGTTGAAACCCAAGAGTGTTTTTCCAATTCTTGTCCTTGATGATGGGTTAGAGATTCCCATTCAACCTGCCAAACTCCCTCAGCAATCTTAGAAGAGACTTTAATAGCAATACCTCTTGTGACTTTATCCTCTCGGTGCTTTTTTAAAGGGGAATTTTGGTTTTTCTTAAGGTTCATAGTGTTATCAAAATCCTGCCAAATCTCTTCTGAACTTAAGAAGTTGACTTCTTTCCAGCGCTCTTCTTCACTGAGCCCATCAATACTCTCCCTCAAAGCAACATAGCGGCGGCAAAGCCCTTCCATGAGAAGGTTTAACCCTTTGGTAACTAAAGCAATGGGTTCTATTTGAGCAACTTGTTCTCCCTTATCTTTAAGAACAAGCAGATAAGGTCTGTTTTCTTTTAAAGGAAACAACTGGATAACAAGGCAAACAAGAGCAATGCAAAGCATACCCAAAACAATCATCCCGAGAGTTGAAACACGCGCTACCCAAGCCATGACCCTGTAGCTTTGTCCGGTATCGTAATTAGAGGAGAGAAAATCAGTTTTCACGATAGCCATTCTCCGTTTCGGTAAAAAGGAGTTTTATCTAAACAGTCCTTACAGACACTTTCCTTCAGCTGACTGGTTGCAGAAGTCGTGCACCCTGTCAGAAGAAAAGAAGAGATCAGCATAAGAAGGATCAACATTTTTCTATTCATAGTGAACTCCTGTCTCTAAAGGCATAAGGACCTGCTTTTGCAGCCTTAAGGACAGAATCCGCCTTTTGGCCTGCAAATTTTGCTACTTTAGCACCTCCCCTCATTCCTATTGTTTTTGAAACTCCAGCAGCCATCATCGCCGCTCCCACCACAGCGCCGGCAGCGCCAGGCCCATCACTAGAGCCTGAGATGTTAGAGGCAATGGTGGAAGCTTTCAGGTGAAAAAGGATTGAGATAAAGCCAATCAAAAACAAATGCCAATAGTCTTTAGAAAATACCCAAGCCGCAGCTCCTGCCCCCATACCACCTTCGTTCATTGGAATGGTTGCTATATAATGTTTAAGGACAGAAAGGGTAAACCCCATAGCAACACCCGCAAACACTACAGTTAACCCGCCATTTAAAATAATCCGGCCAGCAGCGTAAGTGAAAGCTCTGGTGGAGGGGAAAGCTGTACAAACAATAAAGATAGGGGCCAGAGCCGTTACTGCCAAAAGCTTAAAAATTCCCTCTAAGGTGTAGGCTAAAAAGATTCCCCAAATGAAGACATACGGCAAACAAAGAATTAATCCTCCTATCATACTAGGGACTTGATACCAACTCGCATCCGCTGAAATCATCTTCTGAAGATCAAAAATCCGAGAGAGTTCGTTTTCAACAACTTCAAGCATCTTTTTAATAGATCCCCCTCCCGCATGACCAGACACGGTAATCACAGCTTGCGTGAGTTTAGAAATCACTTCATAAGCGGGCTCATAGAAATAGTCCCAGTAATATCCAGATCCTTTTAAAAAAAGACCTACCAGCAAAAAGACAAGGAAGGTTTTAAAGGTCTCTTCTTTATCAATCTCGCCTCTATAAAGCCAATTAATACCCAATTGCCAGAGAAGCCACAAAGCCAGAAACGCTGTAAAAAGCTTATGGCACTGTGGGGCAATGGCATCAAAAACCTCACGTCCGTAAGTTTTAGACAACTGGTCAAGATTGTGATAAATCGCACAGCTCGTACAGCTCATCCCTATTCCCTCCCCGCTTTGGTTTGAAGACTGGGATTAAACGCCAAGGGCACTTGATTGGCCGCAAGACTCGCTTGAATCTCGGCTTGGTTCACCAGCATAATGCGTAAGTTAAGGATTTCACTGGCTATAGCGGCTAAGAGCTGATTATTGGTTTTCATGTCTTCTCTAAGATTCAAAGAGGCTTCGGCCCGTTTGCTTAAAGAAGTAATTCGGCTTTGAGCGTCTTTAATACCTTCTTTTTGCTGCGCTGCCATAGCCATGGTATTAACAGTTGATTGCTGAATAAACTGCTGGCGGGTTTGAAGAATTTCTTGCTGTTTTTGAAAGGTGATAGCTTCTGCAGCCACAGGCAAAAACAAAAGTTCTGTATAGGCTCTTTGGGCACTCAAGATGCTACAGAAATCAAAACTGGGTTCAATCCGGCCGAAACCTAAGAAACTCTTTTTTATATCCCCAAAAGGATCACTGCACCTTCCAAAAATAGACAACATGGTCATTAAAGGACTGGAAAGGTTAGACCCCAAACATGAAGTTAAATCCCCCATTCTGGAATTCACTTGGTTCGTAACGCTCAAAAGATTACCCATTTGGGTAACTCCGCTCATCACATTCGCTGCTGTCGTTGGATCATGAACAATTTGCGCGGCCTGACCTTCGGAAAACCCGAAAGGCTTAAAAGAACAGATCACGGCCAAGACTATAAAAATCTTAACAAGAGTTGTTAAAGCGAGGTTATTGTTCACGGTCATACTTCTCGGCAAGATTGCACTTGCGTAATCTAACTGTTTCATATCGATGCCTCCAAGTAAGGCTCGCGCCACCCTTCCCTGCCATATTGCTTTTGAAGCTGCTTCATTAGCTGAACAGATTCACTGCCAGAGCGGTAGAATTTGAGATGATCTCCTAAGGAAGAAAGATCAATATCCAAAATCACCGCTTCATTATTGTCAGGAGCAATTCTTTTGACTAAAACACTGCGCTTCGGCGTGTTTTTAGAGGTCCCTTTAATGAAAGCCCATTGATCCTCAGTGAGATTAAACAGTTCAAAGTAAGACGCTTTGTCAGCATTGGGATTGGGAAACAAAAAGACCGTTTGGCATTGGTTTAAAATGGTTTCTTTAATCCCTGAATTGATAATCGCACCAGCATCTTGAAAACAGACGTTAATTGAACCTCTGAGCTTTCTGTGTTCACGGAAGAGTTCCTTAACATAAGAGCGGAACAATTCGTCTTCGAGCATAGGCGCTGTTTCATCAATAAAGATCAGATGAGGAAGCGCCTTTCCTTGCATTTGCTCTCTGATCCGGTGCATCACATAGGTGATCATCGCCGCATAAGCAGTAGAGTCTTGCTGGAGAGCGGCCATTTCAAAGCTCACCAAAGAGCTTCGGCTAATATCAAGGCTATCCACTTTGCCGTTAAACCACCTGGCATTTGTGGTTTCTCCCACCCACTTTTTTAAAAGAGCCTTTAAAGGACTTCCCACATCAATAGCAGCATCATAAATAGCAGATAGAACTCGATCTTCCTTAGGCAGTTCAAAGATAGTTTGAACCGCTCTATTCACAGCCAACACCGAAGCATCATCTTCGGTTCCTGCAAGCTGCAGAAGAAAACGAGCCAAAAACGCACGATTAGAAGAGTTATCTTCGCACTGTAAAGGATTTAAAGAGAGTCCTTCTTCTTCTCCAATGTCTATAAACTGACCGCCAACACTTTCGGTAAAAACCTTTGTGCCGCGGAGACGATCAAAAATATAGGCTTTCAAATGTCCATGTCTTAACGCACCGCCAATAAGATGCTGAAAGAAAGTCGTTTTGCCGCTGCCACTCGGCGCAACAACAAGGCTATGAGCTAATTCTTCCGATCTCTCAGAAACATGAAGCTGAAGAGAATAAGCTGACCCTGAAGCTGTTTTAAAGTGCCTTAGAGGCCCCTTCCCCCAGTCACAGCGATCTAAACCATGCTGGTCTTTTGGAAAAGACAAAAGATTGGCAACGTTTTGAGAGAACAGATGGTTGACTCGAACCCTATGGTTAAAAGTTGGAAATTGACTCAGCCATAACCATTCGGCCGCATGCGTTTCCAAAGCTGGTTTTAGGTTTTGACCTCGAAAGATGCGTCTGACATCTTGAACTCTGGCTTCTAACTGCTCTAAGGTCTCACAGGTAAGAATGAGAGCAATTTGCACATCAAACAAGGAACTTTGCCCGCTATCAACCCATTCAATCGCTTGTTCATACTGGTCTTTAACATGCTGACTAAAAAGCAGAATCTTGGCCTGCTGCTCAGCGTATCTGAGATTTTTAGAAGAAGAAACTTTATTTTTTCCTTTGAGCCAATGAACCAAACGAAACTCACAAGGCAAAGAAAACAAATCCGCAAAGATATCCTCTCCAATGCTATCATGCCATTGTTTGACTGAAATGACACGGCTATAAAGCTTTTTGTCTCCGTCACTATGCTCGATCAGACCGTTTGAGGTGTGAAAATGAACCGTGCTCGAGGTTATTTTCTCTGACAAATGATGGGTCTTGCCGCTCTTATTTCCCCTGATGGGATGGTCAAAACCATTGATCATTCGGCTCCAAAAACTAAGAAGTGTCCCCTCTTCTCTTTCGCCTTTTTCACTCTCTCCCTTTTTAGATTCTTTTAAAACTTTGGGGTTATAAGGACTCAAGTAATCCAAAACCATCTCAAGCATATCTTCCCCTTGTTTAATTGGTGTCGAAGACTGATTTTTATGCCACCATCTTTTTTTGGTAGGATTTTGGGTTAGAATCAGGAAATGCTGGTTTCTGTAGACTCTTTCAAATCCCTGATTCCAACGCACACTTATTTCTTGAAGAACTTCATTTTGAAAGGCAGATTCAGAGTAATCTTCCTCAAGAGGAAGAAGACACCTTTGAGTGATAACCGTAAAATCCAGATCTTCTCTTGCCATAGCATCCAAGAAGACGTGACGGTTATTTAAAAGAGCAATCTTCTCATCCTGAGTTTTAGAACCATAATCAAGGCCTTGGAGTTGAATGACCCAAGCTTTGGTTCCATCTTTACAAACAAGAGTTTGTCCATCCTTTTCTAAAGAGGCAAAGGGAAGTAAGTCACTCAAAAAAGCTTCTTTCGGCAGAGGGAGTAAGGTTTTCTTTAAAGCCGGGATACAAGCAGCACTAATGCCAAGCCCTGCTGCTGCCGTTACTACCGTAGTTGTGACGATAGAGGGAAGATAAGAAAGAAGAGTTTCATCCAACATAACGGTGTCCTTTCAAAGGCATAAGCATTGAGGTTGGCTTGCATTTAAGAATTGCTATGAAAACCTCCATAAAATGACAATCCCAATAGGTGCAGACAATCGCCCCTAACTGAAGTCCTACAAAGATGATAAAGCTCAGAAGTGCAAAATCAGGAAGCATCAACAAAGCCAGCGTCAGAAAACAAACATTCGTTGCCGTTGCCTTCCAGGATGCTCCCATCACAGCAAAGGGCTTTGCAATAGAGGTTAGGACAGGGGTATTCATAAAAAACATCTCCTTTCTATACTTTTGGTTAAACTTCTAAAAATCCAAGGAGAAGATCAAAAGTTGCAATGGCAATGGCCACAACAAACACAACCGCAACCCAGCGCCAATTAATCCGTCCAGCTAAAGCGCCAACCAAACAAGCCAAGAAAGCCACTGCGACTGAAACTTTAGCAAAGTTCATAAGCCCTGCTTTAATAGCTCTTGCCTTTTCAATGGGTTTGGTAAAAATGTCAGCCCAAGCAGGATCAACGAACAAAAGCAGCGCAAAGACTCCTAAAATCATATAAGGCAAGTAAGATCGTAGTACAGAAACATTCAAAAGCATTGATTCATCCTTTCTTAAAATTTATAAGCCCTCAAAACCTTTTTTCGAATCTCTCCATAGAGAGGCGTCAACGAAAGTCATCATGGCTGAAACAAATAATTTATGTATACTTTGTTTATAATTAATTTTACTTCAACTATAAATAAGAACACGAAAAAGTTTTGTCAATTGTTTTATGATTTTATTTTTAAATTTTATTTAATTAAAAACTAATTATTATTTTAATATTTTTTATAAATTTAAAATTTAATTAAAAAACTAAAATTGCAGAAATCTAATTTTCAAACTTATAAATAATTTATACTTAGATTAAGATTTGCAAAAAGGATCTTTTTTCCAATTTTATCGAAGATGGATGCAGGAGGACCTAAAAAGGCGACTACGGAAAAAACTCAAATTGGTGTTAACGTTTCTGAAATATTACCTAAATCTTCTGCTAAATCCCGTCCTGACGCATTACTGTAAAGTTGCTGTACAGGTCGATGCATCTATCAGCCAAGTTCTTTCTGCATAGTTGGCAATTAACTCACATAGAATCTCAAAACAATCGTAATCGTAGGAGTCCTCTGGAGCCGTCCAAAGGAAATCTACAAGATCCAACGCGACTTCATAGTCTTCTAAAGTGTACAAAGGGAAAATATACCTATGCAAATACATAAATCATCTCCTAAAATTATAAGAAGGAGCCTTGTCAAAGGACCCTGATTCCGTAAATAACAAAAGAACAGAAGGTAGAAGCGTAAAATAAATGATGTAAAGACAATCTCGTTTAGAGTTAGCTATATTTTTTAGATGTATATAATGTACATAAAATGATATGTCAATATGTTTTTTACGTTTTTGAAATGGAAATATTTTTTGGCTTGGTCTTATTCCCAACAAAACTCAAGCGCTGCACTCACTCTCTTCGATAATCTGCAGGGCTTGTGAGTCAACGAACTAATTTATTAACATTCATGTCTGCCCAGCGCTCTATTGGGTATAATTAAAGTTTAAACGCTTTTATCTCGGACCAATTTGCTAAAAATCTAGATCGCAAATGTTCTGATATCTATTTGATTGATTAGGCTATTCACATGGCCATTCCTCATCCTCTGAGGTGAGCAGATAAGGTTTTAAGAAAGAATGAGGAGGGAGTTTCCATATCTTATAAAGCTGATAAACAATAGGTAAAGTTAAAGGGGTAATTTTACTTAAAATATTTTTAGCCAACGTTTGGCTTTTTAAAAGGGCATCTAAATCATCTTCCTTAAAACCTTGATGCTGCATGTAGTACTTCAAGGCTTCTATAGGATCCGGTAAATCTATCGGCCAAGTTTTTTCCTCATAATTAGCAATTAACTCACATAAAATCTCGAAGCAATCGTAATCGTAGGAACCCTCTGGAGCTGTCCAAAGGAAATCTACGAGATCCAATGCAGATTCATAATCTTCTAGAGTGCGCAGAGGACGAATATACACATGCAAATACATAAATTATCTCCTAAAGTCATGAGAGAACGCAAGGTTAGAGGAAGAAGAGCTATAAAGGGTTCCAATCCCGCGAATAACCAAAACTTTTAAAACAGCATGAAAACTGGCCAAAAGAAATACGGACGGAGTGACTTGGAAATTTAAAGCCTCCTGCCCTATCAGAGCTGTTTTTGGAAAATCATTTAAAAAATCTTTTGAAGACTCATAAGAGCCGTCTTGGATCTTATATATCCAAGCTTTTAACACCTCTTCAGTCTCCGGGTATCGTTTCCAGTGATCTTCTAAATATGAACGCCGGATAATTTTAATCATAATGGACTCCTAATCAGCTATATTTAACTAAACAATGCATAGAGATAAGTCGTTGATAGACTCAGCTAAAAATCTCCAAAGAGGTGTGGTTTTTATAATAATTTTTAAAACAGAGGGCATTTACAAAAAGCTCCTTTTAAACCAACTCTTAGAGATATAAACTATTTTTTTTAGTTTTTAAACTATTTTTTCATGGGGTGTTTAGTCTGTTTAGTTTTTTAATACCAGAGTAAGATAAGGAACCAGCTTTTATTTAAAGACATAATCTATTTTATGGATCCTGAAGTTTTAAAAATTGTAATTGCCAAAGCTTTGAAGGATAGAAACCTATCTGTTTCTGAAGCAGAAAAAAGAGCAAACTTAGGAAATGCAGTTCTGAGAAATTTTTTACTAGGACCTAAAAAAAATTTAACACTAAAAACTTTAAAAGCTCTGTCACAGGTTCTTGGTTTCAGCTTACAGGATTTGGAATCTAATCTTTACGTGATATCTGAAGCAGAGGGCTGGAATTATAAGTTATTCTCAGAAGTATCTCAATTCGTTCATAAATTCTTAGAAGACCACAAAGTACACACAACCAACAAAGATGCTTTCAATGCCGTTAAGGAAATTTATTATTTCTCTTATAAGAATCAAAAAAACCAAATAGATGAGCCTTTCTCAGAATGGTATTTAAACAAGAATTTTAAAAATCGTCGTTTACTAACCACAGAGCCTAGTGGATTAAACTAAAATTTAATAAAAACAAAATCAAGGAAAATGTAATTAAAACTAAAAAATTTAGTTTTTGAGTGTAAATGGCAGTGCAATACTGCACCAGAAGACGGTGGTGTAGAGGCATAGAATAGCGGAATAAAAGTGCACTACCTGTTTAACGATTAACAGGTAAAATGTCCCCCCCTAAATCTAAAGAGATAGAGTGGTGGCGGAAAGGTGTACAAAGTGTAGACATATGTGATAGCGTGTCATGCGTATTACAATGAAGGAAAAAACCAAAGACAGATTACTCAGGAATTGGGAGTCAATCGCCGGACGGTTCAAAAAATATTGAAACATTCAGCTCCTCCGGAATATGAGCGTATCCAATCTCCTCTGGAGCTGAAGCTGAAAGACTACAAGAGTTGGATTGACGAGATTTTAGAATCTGACAAACGGGTTCATCGTAAACAAAAACATACAGCCAAACGGTTATGATCAACTCACTCAAGGAAGAGCGTGGGTTTAGGTGAGGATATACCATTGTGCGAACTTATGTGGCTAAGAAGCGTTTAAAATCCAAAAAGATGTTTACAGCTAGGGTATGTCCCCTTCTCAAAAACTGGGGCTGAGCTGTTAAACGAAAACTCTTCTTATTTTGACTCTCTGACCTCTTAAAATATTTTTATATTTTAAGAATTTATTTTTTCAAGAAGATCATAATTTAAAAACATATGAATACACTCTATAATTTAACACATTAGAAACTAGTTCATCTATTTCCATGAGGTCATCGTATTACTTTTTATCTTCAAAACAAATAAAAAATCTATCCTTACTCAAATTTTATTTTTCCCTAATTATTGCCGCCGCAATAATTTATTTTTTTGATTCCTTATCATTAATCTGATCTATTTTTGAAATTATATTCAAAAGTTGTGTTTTTACCTTCAACCTCTCTGAGTATTCCAACTTGTAAAGGGAACGATCTTGAATTTTAATATTCCCCTCCTCCAGGTTTAGCCTTAATATATTTTTCAATGGAATGGGTTTTATTTTTTCTCCTATTCCAAGCACGGTTTTCATTTCTTCGTATGTATTTTGTTTGAGAAGTTTTCTCAAAACAACCCTTTCTTTAATATCATTCTGAATTAAATATTCTTTTATAGGTTCTGGTAATTTTGAATATGCTAAATAGTTTGATATTGTGGGTTGGCTTTTTCCTACTTTTTCGGCTAGTTTTGTAATATCTCCCCAATTTGATTGAGATAACAAAGACCTAATAGCATTGCCTATCTCCACAGGATGCAAATCCGCTCTTTGGATATTTTCTACAAAAGCTATTTCTTCAGCTTTTATATCATCTATGATTATACAAGGTACTTTTTCCAAACCTATACTTCTGGCTGCACGCAATCTTCTTTCCCCAGAAACTACCTCGAATTTTCCTTCGTTTTCAGCAGAAGAAACCACTAGAAGGGGATTTTTTATTCCATATTCTTTTATAGTTGCAGCAAGCTGAGCTATTTCTGATTCATCAAATTTACGTCTTGATTGATTTTTATAAGGAAGGAGGCTGTCAACAGACAGAAAATAATACTCCCCCACAGATTTATCTCTTCCTATGGAAGCTCGCAATTGTAAAGTTTTGTCCCTAGTTGTTAATCTTTCAAAGCTTTCACTAGGAGCTTTGTATCTTACTTTTCCCATCAGGTTCTCTAATCTTTTAGTTTTCTAAACGTTACTCATAGTAACCTTTTTAATCATATAATACATCAATTCTATAATATCTTCCAGAGCTATGGAATTTCTTTTAGCCACACAAGGAAGAGGTAATCCTTCTTTTGCAGCAATGTTAAAATCTTCTGCTTTTCTTACCGCAAAATCCGGTATAAGATAGTTGGGGAAATTTTTCCGGAGCACTGTCATTGCTTCAGCAGCTGTACCATACCTATCTTCGTACTTGTTGGGAACAACAACTATTTCAGGAGAAGGTAGATCCATCATCGAAAAAAATGATTCCATATCTTCCAATAAAACCCCTAAAGCATTAACACTGTAGGGCTGCGTCTCACAAGGGACACATATTAAATCTGCAAAAACTGTGATATTCCTGATGATATAACTGATATTAGGATTAGTATCAAATATGATGAAATCATACTTTTCTTTTAATGCGTTAAGACGAATTTTAAATTGTTCCTCTCTTCTTCCCATTAAAGAGAGCTCCATATCGAATCTTGAACATGAAATGTTGGAAGGAATACAAGAGTATCCTGGAAAAATTTCTTTTACTGCTTCAAAAGGAGAAATATTTTTTACGATAACATCGTAAAGAGTCAAAAAATTATCAGAAACATCAAGACCCAATGAAGTTGTAAGGTTTCCCTGTGGGTCTACATCAACTACCAACACATTGTATCCACATAATGCCAATAAAGACGAAACCTGAAAACAAAGACTTGTTTTTCCCGTTCCCCCTTTAAAATTGTAAAATCCCCACACCTTTTTTTTTATTGGAAGGCGTTCTGAAACAAATTTTTTTAGAATATCACGACTCTCGTTAATGTTATATTTCAAATTTCTTTGGTGCCCAGTTTCTACATGAGAAATATTATTATTTAAAATAAACCTATTAATAGTTGAAGGATGTTCTTTAGCAATCTGCGCCATAATGCGCTGTGTAAGCTGTAATGCTTCTATTTTCATTCAATCTCTCAAACAAATGTTTTTAAAATAAGATTTTCCACTTTTTATGCTACGGGAAGAAAGAAAGAATTTCAATCTATTTTTGTAAAAAACAAAAAATAAGTTGAATTTCTTCTTTAAATCGAATTAAGTTGTAGAGGTGTTAACTTTTCCAAAAGGGGTTACAAATATGAAACTTATAAGATAAGGAAAAAACGAAAAAAACCCGACTGAGACCGGGTTTTTTATAATTCGTATCAAAATTTTTACTGCTTATAATGCACAAATAGATATCAAACAGGTTGAGTGTACTCGTTATAGAGAAAATATTCAACTATCTTAAGTGTGCATAGGCTAGGAATGTATCTAAATTGGAGACATCTATGCAAACCAAAAACGTTAAGCGTTTATTGGCAAATGAAGGAATTTGCCTAGTTACACATCCTGAAGTTGCTCTTGCTTTGGGTAAATCAGAAGCCATATTTTTACAACAACTGCACTATTGGATTTCAACCAATAATAAAATGGGAACCATTTTGGATGGGAAGCGTTGGATTTATAACTCTTATAAATCCTGGGCTGAAAATTTAAGAATCTATTCTGAATCCACTATTAGAAGAGCTGTCAGCAAATTAGAAAAGATGGGGATTCTTCTCTCTCAAAATCTGAATAAGAAAAGATCAGATCAGACCAAATGGTATACAATCAACTATGACGTCTTAAAAAATTTAATTCCAGATGTGTCAAGTGGCAAAGGGAAGAAGAGGGAAGAGAAGGTGGAAATTGATGAGGGCCTGCTCAAAATGAACAGCCCATCTATTCAAAATGAACAAATCATATATAAGGAAAACAAAGATAACTTCAAAGATAAATTTCTATCCTTAAACAATTTCAAAAGAAAAATTTGTTTTAAAAAAATAAATTCGACCAACAAACAACATGAATCTTCAAAAAATATTTTTCAAGAAATGATATTGATTTGGAACCAAATTGTTGAGGAAGGACAAAAGACGGTAGAACTGACTTTCAAACGAATAAATTTTTTAAGAAAAGCTTTTGAAATAAAATTTGGAAGTTGTCTTGAAAAATGGAAAGAGTTCTGTAAACGTGTAGCTTCCAGTAAATTTTTGATGGGAGAAATTAAAGCTTCTTTCAAAGCTTCTTTAGATTGGGTTTTAAAGTTTGATGTTATGCAAAGAATTTTTGAGGGAGACTTTGGAGTAGGAGATAGAACTTTTTATCTCGAAAAAAATAAAGAAAACTTACAAGAAACTGAAAAGGTCATTCAAAGTTCATCTGAATCTCAAGAAGTAAAACAATTACGCCTAGCTTTGCTGAAACGTTTAGGAAATGCTGTGTATGCAAGTTGGTTTAAAGAAACCAAAATGGACTTAAAAACAGAAAAATTGTTTATTTTGGCAAGGTCTCAATTTGCAACCGATCATATAGTGCGAGTTTTCTTGGGAGATATAGAAAAAGAGGTCCAGATTATTCTTCCAGAAGTTTGTGTGAGTGTTGGAACAGTTTAATGCTGAAATAATTTATTGCGGCGGCAATTATTTGAGATTTTCTGTGAAAGAAATATAATTTTTGTGATGAAAAACGAATCTTTTAGAGGTTAATCGGCTTACAAGATTTGCTGCATAGGCTACAAGATCATCAATTTCTTGTACTACTATTGGGTATCTTTCAACCATGCTGGCTTGTAGTTGTTGAATTTGATCTTTAGTCAGATGGAAACTTAAGATTGTGTTTTTGCCAAATCAAGCATATTCAAAGGGCCAAATATAAAATGTTCATCTGGTTTTACTGTTTGCAAGCGTGAGCGTTTATTACGTCTAGACATGATTTTTTATCCAATGGTAGTAGATAACTTTATTGTTTAATCTAAAGTGAGCCACTTAAGATAAAGCTTCCTTCTGTAAACTGGGTAGGAAAGAAGAAAAGTAATACATTGGTGTAATAATTTGCCCCTTGATGCCTAACTCCTTTTCAGCTTCGTTTAAGGCTAAAGTTTCTCTTTCTAAGGTTTTGGGATCATCTATAGTCCAGCATACTTGATAAAGATTCCATTCTCCTTGACTGCTCCGTGCAAAGAAATCAACTTCACGACGCGATTCGGTTAGATAGTAAAAAACCTCATGCCTAGATCTTCTGAGGTCTAAATAAACAAGGTTTTCAAAATGATGACCAAAATCTTTTGAAACACTTGTGGTATAAGCTTTTACCAAACCTGTGTCTACAGCATAGAGCTTCCTGAGATTTGTTTGAGTTTTTCGTAAAGATTCGGAATAAAGAGGAACTGCAAAAGCAAGGTAAGCATCCTCAATGTAATCAAGATAATCATAGACTGTAGTCTTACCGACAGAAAAACCCTGACTTTTCAAATCATTAAAGAATTTATTCACTGAAAACCCACATCCTACGTTCTTAATGAGGGTTTTAATCATATATCGAACTAGTGAAATGTTAGTAATTTTATATCGCTCTATAATATCTCGAAAAATTACAACAGATACGTAGTCCTGTAAGATTTGGGTACGATTAGAAGTATCCAAGAAGGTTGTTTCTGGAAACCCACCTTGATCAAGATATATTCTGAGCCATCCTCTTAACTGATCTAGGCTTTTTTTCCCCAAT
>Ga0214919_10002058_pt1 | contig 32084 bp, 17 predicted proteins | sample LL1503_MetaG_FD_177994 | JGI IMG/M metagenome (GOLD analysis project Ga0214919, IMG submission 177994) | Freshwater microbial communities from Lake Lanier, Atlanta, Georgia, United States - LL-1503 | ecosystem: Environmental > Aquatic > Freshwater > Lake | place: USA: Georgia | collected... | reverse complement strand
CTCGTACGATAACAAACTATTTTGTTGTTATATTTACAATATGTTCATATAATTTAATTTGATACTCTAAACACTTAATTTTTTCTTGTAATCCATTTATTTTTTCATTATCTAATTCAATATTATGTTTTAAATTCAATATTTCAGTATTAACAGTATTATTTTCTCTATTAATAATATTAATTTGATCTTTTATGTTAAATAATTGATCTTCTGTTTCAAGCTTTATTATTTCAGTTTGATTTTCATATTTAGATAACATATTATTAATTTTCAACCATTCTTTAAATTTTCTTTCAGTATGATTTGCGTTATTAGATTTTACAATCCACATAATTTTCATATTTGTAAATTTTTGTTTATGTTGATTTATTCTATTTTCAATATTAGAAGTTTCTCCAAATTTAAAATAATATTGTTTTTTATTAATTTTGGATGAAGTTTCCTCATTATTTACAGTATCAATATATAATACATATAAACAGTTATAACCATAATAATCTTCTATTTTTTCATTTAATCTGAAATTGTCACATATTTCATTGACATATTTATCTAATGGTTTATTATTAATTTCATTATCATAATCTTCTTTTACAGATAGTAACTTATTTTGTGTATTTTCTAATATAATTAATAATTCTTTTTCTTTATCTTTATACATTTGTATATTATTTGTACTTTTAATATTTTGATGTTTATACTGATCTAATTCATCTATTAGTTCATTTTCTCTTTGTTTTAAGATATCTAATTCGTATTTATATTTATTTTCTATTACTTGCAATCTGTTAATCTCTTGTAGTTGGTATTCATATTTATCTTTCAACATATTATCCAATTCTTGTGTTGTTATTTTACTATCAATAGATACATTTCCAGTAATACATAATTCATAAACCCATTTACTTACTTGAACATCAAATTCAGGTGATATCCATTGAGCAATATTAACTGCAATTTGCGGATGAGCCCATGTTGATCTTTCATTGTTAGAACCTGTTTCATACTTAATTAAACTGTCTATGAGAATTCTCATAGACGATGCAAGTGTTTGTAAAAATATTTCAGTTCTTTTATTTTTATTATAATCAGCAAAGAGTTTACCACCAGCTTTACATAACTTACTTACATTAATATATCCATCACTTTTTCTGTAAATAATTTCAATGTTATTCAAAACCAAATTTTTACCGGTTAAATCTCTAAATAAATTAAATGAACTATTATCAATACTATTAATAGTATTTTCAAAACTCTCTGATGGAATTGTTTGCAATGAATTATTATTGTCAGAATGTTTCAATACAGCCAATTCATATTTAATATTTTCATTTTCTTGTTTTAAATTGCAAACTTCTTCTTCTAATGATTTTATTTTATCTAATAAAGGTTTTTCTTTGTTTAAATATTCTTGATTTTTTTTTACTAATAAATTGTGTATTTTGGTACAAGAATCGCTTTTCTGATGTTTAATCAAGTTATATTTTGTAATTTCAGATTCACACAGATTACAAATAGATGTCATTTCACAATAATATTATTTGATAATTATGTAATTTTATATATCTTATCTTTAAATAAGTTATTCCACTTGGAATGTACAATTTGTCCACATAGAATGAGAAGTGATATATTAATCCATCCATGTAAATAATCTTTTATATTATTATAATTAGATAATCAAACACTAATATTTCATTTATAAACAATAAATGAAATAATTAAAAATAGAAATAATATATTTTATAAAATCAATAAATCTTTATTTTTTTTCAACAATAATTCTTGGTGCAATATTCATTGCCATTAATTCTTGAAATAATAACTTACAAGCATATGGTATATCCACAAGTGATATATCATTTGTGTTATTACAACTTGTACACAAGAACTTATTTTTATCGATATCTGCAATACATATCAAACCACATTTATTGCATATATGTGTTTTATATTTATCAGAAACAAGAAACAACTTTTCTCTTAGAAATTGAGACATACCGTGACCTATAAAACAGTTATGCGAAATCATTCCGTTTGCTAAAAACGAGTGAACTTTATCAACAGTTATATCATACACATTATGTTTACCCGCATTTCTAATATCTATTAATTTTAGATTTATTGTTGTTAATCCTTCTTTTTCTCTTTTTGTACCATATGAAACTTTAGAAATATTTTCACATGTTTTATCAGAATTATTATCAATATATTCATCTGTAAGAAAACAAGATAACCCACCAACACTTTCAATATATTCCTCAGCTGTTGGAAAACTATCAGATCTAAATTTACCAAACTTATTACCTTTAAAATAATCTCTGATATTATGTGGAGTTGGAATAGCGTAATTGTGAATAATTGGTTCAGTTAATTTTATTTCTTCAATTGTTTGTTCAATCATTTGATTTATAGTCATTTTAGAATTATTAGATTTAAGTTTAGCAACATTTTGATATATAATTTCTCTTTGTCTTATAACTTCATTTCGTAAACTTTTATAAGAAACTGCAATTTCTAATCTTTGCTGTTTATGATAACAGTATCTAAACCCAATTTTACTGTGAAAATTAATTAATTCATCTATATCTAAATGCAATGTAGATTGATATACTTTATTTTCATAATTTTTCTTTTTTGAATTAGTAATTTCTTTTAAATTTTGAATTGTTACTTTATCAATACCAAATTTACTCAATAACATTTTAATATCTTCCATATATTTTACCAAAGAATTTGTATAATCACTTGTTCTTGATTGTGAAAATGATATTGATGTCAATACATCTCTTTTACCTCTATGTTTTGACAAAATACAAGTATGACCATCTCCACCAAACATACCACCTAAAAATTCTCTAATAACAGGAAGTGGACATTTATCATCAAGTATAAATTCAGGTAATGTTGCAGATTGATTTGTTTTTTTACCAATTAAAACACCTGGAATTTTCATTATTTCTTTAGTAAAGTTTTTTTGAAATTTTATTGTATATCTATTTCTATCGTATTTGTATTCATTTTTATAATAATTGTCAATGTTATAATTTAATTCACATAAATGTTTAAAGTCATTAACAAAAGATTTAATATCAAATATATGTCCAAGATATACACTTCCATTTTCATGTTCATTTATATGTCCATCTGTTATAATATAACCTAATATTTTTGCAAATATTAATGTCTTATTATATTCTTCAAATGTATCTGTCTTAAATTCAAATTTACCTACTTTTAATTTCCATCCATTACATAATTTAATTTCTTCATTTATATCAACTTCTACACCTCTCAAACTTGCTTTAATTCTACTTTCATTTACAACCAAGTCTTTTGCTTTTACCCATTCATTATTTGATGTTAATATTGGATGTTCAGGTGTACATACAACTTTTCTTCCATCTTCAAATGTTAATTGTAAACATTCTTTTTCACCTTTATAAAGGAAATTTGTTTGTTGTGCTTTTATAACAGTATCTGTTTCTTCTTCCCATCCAAGAACTTCCCAATTTCTTTCATTCATATTTTTTATCTTAATACTTAAACCTGAAGATAATGTAATTAAAGTGTTTTCTGATTTACAGTCCCTTTCCATCTCTCCAATTCTTAGACCTCCAGATCTTGATCTTCCTTCAACTGGTTGTCTGCATAAAGATTGCAACTGTCCTCTAGCTCTTGAATGAATTTTATCTTGTACCATGTGTTTTAATCTTTGATAATAAGTGGGACCAATAAACACCATTCCTTTGAGTGGTTTACCAGTATACCCACAATACATAGTTTCATTACCACATCCTTGATATCCACATTGTTTCAGTTCTTCAACTAATTCATCCACTTTTGTGTTATCAAACGCAGTAGCTTTGTATTTATTATCAGATAGTGACATAATTTTTCCAGTAACACATTCAACAATTTGACCTATTGTCATTCTTGATGGAATGCAATTCGAAACCAAGGCACCATGAACCGAGAAAATATGATATTTTGCAACACCTATATCAAAAACTTCTCTATTTTCATTTATATCTTTTCTCATAATTTTCAAGTGAAAATGAGGTATAATAACATCTTCACGTTTTACAATATAAGTTCCTTTGTCAAACCAATTATCACATCCCAATTCATTAATAAATTCTTTTGCATTTTTAATTAAATGATATTTTAATACACTAACATTGGAAGATCTATTTTCTTTTCTTCTATTTGAAATCAAGTTTTTATTTATAAGAGAATAATGTTTATTTAATGGTTTTTCATTTTCATATAATTCTTTTCTAGATGCCTCTATTGATTTTTCAATAGTTAATTTATTTGAAATTTTATTATTTACTGTATTAATCATTTTATTATGTTGTTGTTTCACTTGTTCACAGAAATTTTCGTATACACATGATATTTCAAGTCTTAATGATTTTTGAATACAATGTCTAAAACCAATATTTTTTCTAAATTGTTCATTTGATTTTATCATTATTTCAATTGAATATCTATTTTTTTCATTACATACACTTTTTCTTGTTCTTTTAATAAAAGATTCAACATCTAATTTATTTAATAAATTTACAAGTATATTCATTTGGTTCATTTTAGAATCTAAATATTCTTCATATATTGACTGTGAAAACATAACATTAGAAAATACATTTTTATTTAAGTATGATGACCATCCATCTCCTCCAAAAAGTGCTCCTAAAAATTCTCTTATAAATGATAGTGGACAGTTATCGTTTAATATAAATTCAGGATATAATTGTTCTTGTTTTGTTTTTTTACCAATTATTATTCCTTTCAATTTTATTATTGAATTTAATAACATGTTAGGTATATTAATACAATAAGTTGAACCACCATGTTTTGAATAACAATTTTGTATTTTTGGAGTTTTTCTAGTTAATATAAATATATCTTGTAATATATTATTAGAATCTATTAAAGACCCTGTTATAATATTTGATATATATGTTTCATCTGAACGTTTACAAATGCAACCATCTGTGTATAAATATCCTAATATTCTTGCAAATGCCAATGATTTTTCCCTTTCAACTTCATTTTTCATATTTAATAAATATTCTCCAAATTCTAATTTCCAATCCTTCTCATTTTCATATATTATATCTTGTGTTCCTTGAATACACATTAATAAATCATCTTCATAAGTTAAATCCTTTGCTTCTTTCCATATATATTCATTATCACATCTAACTTTAAATTTATGTTCTGGTGTACATATTAATTCTCTTCCATCTATTAATTTTAATTTGATTGTTTCTTTAATCCCTTTTGATTCCATACCTAAAGAGAATGATTCTTCGATCCCTTTTAATTCAGGATTCCATGTAAATACTTTTTCTAATCCTTGTGTTGAAAAAGTGTCAATTCTTCTAGACAATCCATTAGATAATGTAATTAATGATTCTCCAACAAAACAATGTGGATTGATAATAATATCAGGTACAATACCGTCACTTGTAAATGGCATATCTTCTTGACTGATAGTTAAACCACAAGTACCCTTTTGTGAATATCTTGAAGCAAATTTATCACCAATTTCAGGCAATCTCACAGATCTTGTGCGTAACTTTACTGAAACATTATTATCTTTTGTAGATGAAATAACAATATTATCACAGACACCTTCTTCATCTTTTTTTAATGACATACTTCCTGCATTTTTCTTATTTTTATTGCATTTACCAATAATAATATCATCTTCCATTAACTTCATTCCAATATCTGGAAATCCATCATCTTGTAATTTATTTATTTTGCGACAATCAAGTGGTATTCCAAACTCTTCCTTCTCTGAATTTTTTTTGTTTTCTTGTTCTTTGTATGTTCGGAAATACATGGATCGAAAAAGTCCACGATCTAAAGCAGACTGGTTTAAGATTACGCAGTCTTCTTGATTAAAACCGCTATAAGATAAAATAGCTACAATAGCATTCTGTCCGCTGGGTATATTATCTAAATTCATAAAATCACTTGCATGTGTTGTAACAAGTGGTTTTTGAGGATACATAAGAATATGCGACATGGTATCCATTCTATCCTTGAAATTTAATGCTGTTAATCCAATAGATTGTTTTATCATACCACATTGATATGTGTTACGAGGTGCTTGATTATGATCAGCATAAGGGACAAGAGATGCACATACACCAAATATCAAGGATGGATGTATTTCACAGTGAGTATATTTGTAAATATCATTTTGTAAATCTTTGACATCACTGCAAATCAAATAATTCTCTTCTTCGTGAGGATCCAAATATTCAATTATACCCATTTTAACAAAATCGTTCCATTTATATTCTCCTTTCTCTAATTTATCTTTATCTAATAAATTTAATCGAGTATTATTGTCATTATCGTTGTGATCGATAACAAATAAAGGACGAGTACATCTACCAGAATCACATTGTATATTTATTTCTCTTTGTTTATGATTTATATAAATAGAAACATCAAACGGAATGATACCTCGTAATTTATAACTTCTTATTACATCATATAATTTAATTCCATCATTGTGAACACCAATCCATTTGCCATTAATCAATACTTTATAAACATTATCAGTGATTAGTTTATTGCAAAGATTATCACTTGATGATACATAATCATTATCATCATGATCATTGGATTTGATAGAATATTGACAAGATGAATGGTTTGGTAAACAGTGATTGATCCAATTATTTAAAAATATTATACCTTCATCATTAATAATTTCAGTGATGTATTCAATATCATGTTGATTACTAATGTGACAAATAAGTGATAAATTCTTAACTAAACCACAACAATGCCCTTCAGGTGTTTCAGCTGGACAAATATAACCCCATTGTGTATTGTGTAATTGTCTGGGTTTAGCACTTGTATTATTTTTTTTTGATATTGATGTGGTTATTCTTCTTAAGTGTGATGTTGCAGATACATTATTAAGACGAGATAATACTTGGGAAACGCCTGTTTTATTATTAATATTTTTATTAACGGTCCAATTGCCAGTTGCTAAAACGTAAGTCATATCTTTGGTTATTATTTTATTGTCAATGATATTTGATAATTGAATGTTTATATCTCTGTAATGAGTGATATTAGCCAATTTCTTTTTCAAAATGGTTTGAGTTTCCTTGTAAATTTTATGAAAAGATTGTCTGAATATATTAGATAATAAGTTTCCAGTTATATCTATTCTTTTATTACCATAATGATCTCTATCATCATAATCATCTGTTTTAGTGACAACACACAATAATTTGTAAATCATATAAGCATAATAAAATGTTTTGTTCATTCTATAAAATCTTCCAAAACCAATATGTGGAAATATTTCTTTATCTATAATATGTAAACCGTGTTTTAAATGTTCTTCTTGTGTATCCTTTTCACAAAGTGAACTGTTTTTACCAATATATTCAATAGCTTCTTCTTGTGTACTAATACTAAAAGCATCTTCCCATGCACATTCTACAATGAATTTGATATCATCATTGATGCTATTCTCATTGTATATACATTTATTAATACTATTTTTATCAGTTAAACCAAATGCCTTAAACAGAATGAATATTGGTATTTGTTTTTTAAGATATGGTATTTGTACTTTAAGTGTATTGATCATTCTTCTGTCCTGTTTACAATTGATAGTGAAATTGATTGGTGATTTTTTACTGTTTTCTTCACAAGAACGAATTTCAGCAACACTAACATCATGTTTTGCATTATAAAAAACAAACAATTGGTTATTTGCAATTCTTTCTTGTCCAACAATAACTTTTTCACCACCATTAATAATAAAATATCCACCGTCATCTATTTCACATTCACCATTGTACATCTTTAATTCTTTCATTTTATTTATAGAACAGTAAGCAGATTTTACCATTATAGGAAACATACCAATAAACACTTTATCTGTTTCTGAAAATATGTCAATACATTCTTTGCTATTTGCAGATTTTTTTCTTATGGTTTGTTGGACATCAACATATAAATGAGAACAATAATTAATATTTCTTACTCTTGCTTCATATGGTGTTAAATATTCTCTATTTCCCTTTTCATCAAAAGTAGAAGGAAAATCAATAAAAGGATTTGTAAATTTTATATTGTATGATATGATATCATCATAATTTTCAATTGGAAATATATGTTCTATTTCAGCAAATTCATTTATAATATTTGGCATATCAAAAGCAATAAATCGATTGAAAGAATCGAGTTGATGAGAAACTGGTCCTTTATCTTTAAACATTTTTTCAACAATGTTCCAAATCATTTTGCTATTATCAGATGAGTTCATTTTCAGTTGTTTCACAAATTGGATGATAAATTAGGTGATATATTTTGTATATGTGATTATAAAGTTACTATAATTATAGTAATTCTTTAACAAAATTCAATTTTTTGTTTAGATTTTATAATTTAAAATAATTATAAAATTTATTTTCATTTATTTTTATTTATTTCATGAATAATATTTTTGTAGTTTAAATAATTGAACAAACATACGTAAACAAAACCAGCTTGACTGTTTGCAAATTCTTTTCATTTTTATTGTATATTGATATGTTTTAATTCTATTCTAATAATGTTTGCAATTTATCAATTCTTTTTTGATTATATTGTATTGCAGATATTAGATAACCCAATAAAGATGTATAATTTATTGAATGTAAATCATTAATATTTATATCACCATTTGCAGTTACATAAGTTGAACTATTAATATCTACAGTATCACTAATAATTTTTTCCAAATCTTGTGCAATAATTCCTGTATATATTCTTTCATCTTCTGGTCTGTCTTTGAATTTATATTTCACAATATCTATTTTATTGATATCCTTATTGGACTGTTTTTTACTAACACCACCTACAATATTCTTAAATCTCTCATCACTTAATAATACAACATTTCTGGCAGAAAGTGTTCCATCAATATTTAATGAATAATCATTTAATAAAGCACTTAATTCGGTTGGACCCACTGTTAAAGTACCTCCCAGTACATACATATTATGATCTGTAACTCTCAAATCTCTTTTCATATTAAATCCGTTATCAGAAACACCAAGTACCTGATTTTGTTCTAAATCTTTAATTTGAAAATATGTTTTATTAGTCTGTGATTTTATTTCAAAATAATTTGTATTGACAATAGATGATGCAGGATTAATTGCACTATTTAATACCCAACTATATCCACCATCAGTACTTACATAAGAGATTGGATCTGTTCTATATTGACCATTATAATTATAATAATAACCACCACATGCTTGAATAATTGAAAAATCATCAGTTGCCACAATATTGGAACAAATATTTAAATATGTTGGAAAATAAGCTGATCTTGTCCAGGTATTTCCACTATCTGTAGAATACAATGATATTGTTGTTGTGTTAAATATAATAATTACTACTTGTTGTGAACCATCAGGTGATATTTTAACACATGCACCATTTAGAGTAGTAATACTTAGTGGATTGTACCATTCTGGAAATAAAGCATGATCAGTAATAGCAGTGTATGTATAATCTGTATTGTTTGTACAAAGAATAGCTAATTCATTAGAAGTTATACCAGTTATTGTACCTACAGCTGTTTTATATTTTCCTTCTAATGAAGAATTTGAATTGTAATTTTGTTCAATATATTTTACCGATTCTGTTAAAAGAACTACATCAGGACTTCTACTTGAATATATTGCATTGTTTGTCCAACTATTATAATATGGTCCTGTATGAACATAGACATATAATTGTGTATTAATTGTTATGAATAATGTGCAAGTTGTGTCATCTTTTACAAATAGATTTACATAAGTAATAGAACTACCAAAAGATATAGTAATAGCTGTTGAATTTTGAAAATTAGTTCCGTAAGAAGTGGATTTTTCAAAGAATATAATTTGCGATACATAAGGAACATGGATAAAACATTGTGTCTCGCCTGATTTTGATATACCAGATAATGCAACAGTTGGAACAAGATCAGTTATGAAATATGGTATTGTAAATGTATTTCCATAATCACTACTAATATATATTTCAGAAGAGGATGTACCATTATTATATTTATAACACATTACATATTGTCCATCACTACTTGCTTTCATTGGAAATGTAACATTTAATGTTTTCTTTGTATATGTTGAACCACTATTTGTACTTAATTGGTAAAATGATGTGTTTTGTGCTATTCTATATTGCCCATCACTAGATACAAGATAATTATTGTCTGTATTATTTGTACCTGTTGTAGTTGTTTGGTTTAATAAATAATCAGTAGTCCATTGTAATTTAGCAGCTGCACCTGTATTTGTGTTTATATAATTACCAGCTCTTAATCCAAAAGTGTCAGTATTGTAAACAACACCATATGCTTGTCCATATTGATAGAAAGTATCGGGTTGAATACTTGGATTAAGAGTATATTCAGCTGTCATTTTATTTGTATTAAATAATGGTGATCCATTACCATCTATTAAGAGTTGTACTGTTTGATTTACATATTGATTATTTGTATCTACAAATGGAGTAATATCTACATAATTAGAAGGATTTGATGTTGGATAAAGTCTGATATTTGTAAAACCAGGAAAACTGTTGTTATTTTTAATTACATATTTAAATATTTCACTTGTACTTGTAAATGTATAATTTAGTTTATAAAAATACGGATTTGCATTACCGATATTCACTTGTGGGTTCCAATAATTAGAAGATATACTATCATACAAATTCGCAACAGAATTGTTTTTTGTATAACCAGTATTGGTTACATCTTCAATATTTGTTATCATGATTAGATTATTTGAAATAATTGTATCGGTTTCACCTTGAGATGTAACAGATATTTGATTTTGTCTAGTTTGAATAAAAGAAGTAAGTGTGTTTACAGGTATTGGATTGATCACATCTGCTGTTACAGTTACAGGTATGTTATCAACTACTTTATTAATTTCATTTTTAGGGTTAATATTCATTTGTAGAGATGTGGATGCAACAGTATTTACCAGTGCTGTTTGATTATTGTAAAAAGGTTCAATAAGTTTTGCTTGAACAGGAACAACAGTTTTAAGATAAGCACGTAAATTGTTAATATTCACATTGACAGTTGACATTCTGTTTTATATTATTATATTATACATTATTTAATTATTTATTGTTGATTTACATTTTTTACGAGATTTTCCAAATAATCTAATTTATCGTTTGTATGTTGATATGCAGATATTAAATATGCCATTATTGTTGTATAATTAATTGAATATAAATTATCAATATATATATTTCCATCTGAATTTTCATATGTTGAACTGTTAATATCCACCGCATCATCAATTACTTGTTTAACTTGTTGAGCTATCATTCCAACAAATTCTCTATCATCATCTGGTCTATCTTTGAATTGATATTTTACAATATTAACTTTATTTATTTTATCAAATGCATCATTTGTATCTTGTTTTGATATTACATTTTTAAATCTTTCATCACTTAACAATACAATATTTCTTGCAGATATTGTACCATCTACATTGAATGTATAATCATTTAATAATGCACTTGCAGTATCAGGACCAACTGTCATTGTGCCTCCTAATACATAAGCATCATTATTGTTTACTCTTAGATCTTTAGACATTTTAAATCCGTTATTTGAAACTGAAAATACTTGATTTTGGTTTATATCTTTTACTAAAAAATATGTTTTATTGGTTACACTTTGTGCTGAATAGAAATTTGTATTTACAATAGAAGATGCAGGATTTATTGCACTGTTTATCGTCCATGTGTTTCCGTAATCTGTGCTAACGTAAGAGATAGGATCTGTTCTATATTGACCATTATAATCATAATAATAACCACCACATGCTTGAATGATTGAAAAATTACTTGTAGCAACAATATTAGAAAATGAATTTAAATAAGTTGGATAACTACTAGATTTATTCCAGGTTGTTCCTGAATTTGTTGAATAATAACTAGTAACAATATCAGGTAATGATGGAGTATTTATGTAATACCATTGAACTATTACTATCTGTTTTGAACCATCATTTGATATTTTTACATTTGCATTTCTTATTTGTAATCTTAGTAACGAATTAGATATTCCTGTATTATATTCAGGGAACAATGATGAATTGTTAATGATACTATAAGTCGAATCATTAGTTGTAACAAAAAAACAGGGATTACCATAATACCCATCATAATCATATAATCCAAAACCAGTTTTGTATAAACCTTCATTTGCATCTGAACTATAATTTTGATCTAAAGCTGCTAAAATGGTTGGAACACCTGATGCAAATGGTGTTATTTTATCCAAGACTGGATAAACATTTCCAGCTATTTGATATCCGTATATTACAACACCATATGCAACACCTTCAACAGAATTAGATCTAGAATTTATAATAACTAAAATTGTCCCATCAATTTTTTCTATTACGTTTATTACTTTTACAAAATAATTAGGAGAAGGCGTTATGTATTGTAATAATCTGGATGAGAAACTGCCAGTTCCATAATTTTCGTTTTTGTATACTATGATACTTGATAGAACTCCGCCTTTTACAGGATCTGATACAAACATTTGATATTGACCTGTGTATAATATTGATGAATATGGATAATTTGTAACAGTACCATAACTTAAATCTTTAGATGTAAAATTGTTTCCGTAATCATTGCTGACATATCCTGTATTATTATTATTCACTATCACATATTGTCCATTTGGTGTTGATTTCATATTTGTACTTGTTGCTAATATTTTTTTAGTGAATGTAATCCCATTATCATTGCTCCATTGATAAAATGATGAGTTCTGTGCTATTCTGTATTGTCCATTACTTGATACTATATAATTATTGTCTGTATTGTTTGTTCCTGTCAAAGTTGTTTGATTTAATAAATAATTAGTGGTCCATTGTAATTTGGCAGCTGCACCTGTATTTGTGTTTATATAATTTCCTGCTCGTAACCCAAATGTGTCAGTATTATACACAACACCACAGGCTTGACCATATTGATAGAAAGTATCAGGTTGTATACTTGGATTAAGAGTATATTCAGCTGTCATTTTATTTGTATTAAATAATGGTAATCCATTATCGTCTATTAATAATGCCACTGTTTGGTTTACATATTGATCATTTGTATCGGTAGAAGGTTCAATATCTATATAATGTGTCGGAATATTGGTATCATATAAACGTACATTGGTAAAACCAGGAAAACTATTATTATTTTTAATTACATATTTAAATATTTCACTTGTACCTGTAAATATATAATTTAGTTTATAAAAATACGGATTTGTGTTACCAATGCTAACTTGTGGATTCCAATAATTAGAAGATACACTATCATACAAATTTGCCACAGAATTATTCTTTGTATAACCAGAATTAGTAACATCTTCAATATCGATTATAGTATCCAATACAGATTCAATAATCGTATCGGGAGTACCACCTGATGTGACTGATACTGAATTATTATTTGTTGTTATATAAGATGTAACTGTATTTACTGGTATAGGATTTATAACGGTTCCGTTTTCAATTGGATTTAAATTCATTGCTCTTGATGTAGTTGAAACACCTGCAACTGTTGCTACTTTATTTGCATATACAGGTTGTGTATTTCTTGCTTGATCTGCAACGATTTTATTTGTTGTAGATCTTGTAATAGATGACATTTTGTATTTTTCTTATATTTATTACTTATAAAAATATATTAAATATTAAGATTGTATTTTAATTTAATTTTTTCTTCCAATTCTTTTATTTTTATATTGGTAAATTGCAATGTTGCTATCAAATATGATACTATAGCAGTATAATTTATTGAATATACATTATTAAGATTTGTAATTCCTTCACTTGTTTCATATGTGCTTGTATTTATATCCACAGCATCACTTATCACTTGTTCCACTTGTTGTGCAATCATTCCAGTATATATACGATCATCATCTGGTCTGTCTTTGAATTTATATTTTACTATTTTTACGTTTTTTATTTTATTATAAGCATCGCTTAAATCAACTTTATCAATTACATTTTTAAATCTTTCATCACTTAAAAGAACAATGTTTCTTGCGGATAATGTTCCGTCAACATTTACTGAATAATCGTTAAATAAACCACTTGCTATATCTGGACCCACTGTTAATGTACCACCTATAACATAAGCATCATTATTATTAACTCTCAAATCTTTGGTAATTTTAAAACCATTGTCTGAAATACCCAATACTTGATTTTGATTTATATCTTTTATTTGAAAATATGTTTTATTTGTTATGGAATTTGTTGTAAAAAATGATGTGGTGACTATTGAAGAAGCTGGATTTATAGCACTATTTATCGTCCATGTATTTCCATAATCAGTACTTACATAAGAGATTGGATCTGTTCTGTACTGATCATTATAATTATAATAATAACCACCACATGCTTGAATAATTGAAAAATCACTTGTAGCAACAATATTGGTAAGATAATTCAATAAACTTGGATATACATTTGATTTTACCCAAGTAACACCAGAATTAGTTGAATAATAACTAGTTATTAAATTGGGAAGAGATGGTGTATCTGGGTAATTCCATTGAACAATTGCAACTTGTTTAGATCCATCATTTGATATTTTAATATTACAATTATATATATTTAAACGTAAACTTGGACGAGGATTATTATAATATTCAGGAAAAATAGACGAATCGTTAAAAATAGTGTAAGTGGAATCGTTATTTGTTACAAAAAATGTGGGATTACCATACAACCCATCATAATTATATAAACCAAATCCTGTTTTATATTGACCTTCTGTGATTGTAGAATTGTAGTTCTGTTCCATTGCATATAATAGAGTCTTAACACCAACAGCAAATGGAAAACTGTTTGTAAATGTTCCACTAACACCTGCATCCAGTGTTGCAAATAACACAACACCATATGATACACCTTCAACAGGATAAATAGCATTCAAGACTAATAATAAAGTACCATCTGTTTTAATAAATGTGTTTACTATTCTGACTGTGTGAAAAGAATCGGGTATTGTATATACTGCTGTATTGGCAGTAAATGTACCAATTCCATAATTTTCATTTCTATACACTGATATTGTTATAACATTTCCACTTGGTGATATTTGAGATACAAACATTTGGTATTGACCGTTATACAGTACATTGAATTTGGGATAATTCACATAATTGCTGTCTAATGTTTTGAGTGTAAATGTTTCACCATAATCACTGCTAACATATCCATTTGAATTATTAGAAACTAATACATATTGACCATCAGGAGTAGATATCATATTGCTTGTTGTAGTTAATGTTTTTTTGGTAAACACTTCTCCTGCATCATCGCTCCATTGATAAAAACTTCTATTTTGTGCTATTCGGTAATTTCCATCTGATGAAACTAAATAATTGTTATTTGTGTTATTGGTTCCTGTCAAAGATGTTTGATTTAATAAATAATGATATGTCCAATCCAATTTATTTGCATTGATTCCGGTATTTGTGTACACATAATTTCCTGCACGTAAACCAAATATGTTACTATCATACACAACACCATATGATTGTCCATATTGATAAAATGTATCTGGTTGAACTGATGGATTAAGTGTAAACTCTGCTGTCATTTTATTTGTATTAAATAAAGTATTTCCATTATCATCAAACAATAATGTAACTGTTTCATTTACATATTGATTATTTGTATCTGTTGTTGGTGTTATATTTATGTAATTAGAAGGATTTGATGTTGGATATAATTTAATATTTGTAAAGCCTGGAAAACTTTCATTATTTTTTATGTAGAATTTAAATATTTCACTTGTGCTTTTAAATGTATAATTTAGTTTGTAAAAATAAGGATTTGCATTTTCAATATTTACTTGTGGATTCCAATAATTTGAAGATATACTATCATATAAATTAGAAACAGAATTATTTTTTGTATAACCAGAATTAGTAACATCTTCAATATCGATTATGGTATCCAATACAGATTCAATAATTGTATCGTCTGTACCTTTAGATGTAACAGCAACTTGACTATTGACAGTTTGTATGAATGCGTTCAAATTGTTTATTGGTATTGGTGTAATTACAGGTTGTGGTACTTCTATTGGACCATTTGGTGTAACAACTATTATTGGATCTGTTTTTGGATTTATGTTTAAATAACTAGATGTGCTTGCAACAGCGTTTACTTTACTTATATTACTATTGCTAAAATCTTTGGCTATTCGTAATTGATCAACAACAACACTCTTTAAATATTTTGCTAAATTATTCATATTTATCTGAGTTGCCATTTTTTACACACTTATTGAATTATAAATGATTTTATAATTTTATATATTTGAAATATATAAAATTAAATTATTGCAATATTATATTAACGAAATTATATATTATATCTAAATCACCTATAAATACATATTGAGTTATTACACAAAAAAATATGAATAATTCTGTCATGTAAGCTAGTGTTACAAATAATAAACTTAACGTATCTACTTTATTCCATTTGTTATCTGATTTCATAATAAATAAAACATATAATAATATAATTGATATAACAATTATTGGAATACCACAATATATCAAAAGTATATCATTATTGTATTGATTTCTCTCTTTTATTATTAGATCAAAATTGGCATTTGATAAATAATTATTTTTGTATTCATTAATTACATTTTCTATGTATGGATTATTATCAGATAATATTTTTATCAATTTAATTTTATCATTCAATACATTTTCAAATTGTTTTGAAGCAACATACAGAAAGAATATTGTTTGAATAAACATAAAGAATAACACATTTGTAAATATTGGTATTAGATCATTTCGTTTTAAATAATTAAACCATAACATTATTTAAACAATAATAATGATACAAATACTATGTTTGATATTAACTTTGATATTGTCTATCAGATAGACAGATACGATTGTTATATTTTGTTTATAACATTCACTTTAAACATTATAAATTATTGTTCTGTCATTAAATATAATATTATACACTTTTATTATTATCTATTATATTTATACAATCAATTTATAATAACAATAAGAAAGAATGAAGGATTAAGGGTTTGTTTCATTTCAATATTTGTTGCAACTATTTTAACAATATATGAAATATTATTATTTTATGGATTTGTAATACCAGAGATAAATAAAGAAGTAAATGAAGGAATAAGATTAATGGCACATCAAGTGAAACAAGAATTAAATTTGAATATTATTAATTCTGATACTATTCTGGATAACAATAATGATTTGTTTTCAGGATTATTGAATTATTTGAATATAACAATTCCCTATTATGACAAAGATACAAACAGTATGATTTACTTAAATCAATACAATATCAATTATAATGAAATGTATAGTTCATACATCACAACTTTTAATACTTTTATTATTTCAAATATAAATAACATATTACAATATCTGTTGAAAAATAATATAACCAAAATATTCATATTAAGCATATTGAAAACTTTATATCTAAGAGAATTGGAATATGTTAATAGAATTAATACTTATACTATTATTACCGTCACATTATTATTCGGATTTTTAATTTTTAGTTTATTATTAATATACAACACATTGAATGAAAGGAAAGAAATTTTGGGTAATTATGTGTGGATTTCAAGTGGATTTACAATATGTATGATATTATTATTTCAATATTCTTTTTTCATTTATGCAAATAAATATAAATACATGGGAAGTACCAATACAGATGAAATTATATATTATATATTATATCAATTATAATAAACATTTTATAAAATATATTTTATAAAATGTGTTTTATTTTATCTTATTTATATAATAAATTATTTTTACATTTATAATTATAAATTAGAAATTAGAAATCAGTATCAAAATCAACACGATTTTCATCTGAAGCTGTTAATACTTTTTGTTTAGCATAAGCTGTTGGTCTATGTACAAAAAAATCGGCTTTTACAGACATAGATATCATATTCATCCATTCAAATGGGTTTTCAACTTTATATATACGTTTTCCTATCAAATTAACACATAAATGATCAGATACATATTCAATATATTGACACATTAAATCAGAATTCATACCAATAAGAGAAACAGGCAATGCTTCTGTGCAAAAATTCTTTTCTATTTCAACTGCTTCTCTTATCATTTCAATCAATTCTTCTTCTGATAATTTATTTACAATATGATCACGATATACTAGACATGCAAAATCTCTGTGAATTCCTTCATCTCTAGAAATTAACTCATTCATATCACATAAACCTGGCATTAATCCTCTTTTTTTCAACCAGAATATACTACAGAAACTACCACTAAAAAAGATACCTTCCATAATAGATGATGCTACTAATCTTTGTACAAAATTTCCATTTATGATATATTTTCTCATCCAATCTGCTTTGTTCTTAATACTTGGAATATCAGTAGTTGCATTCAATAATTTATCTTTTTCAACTGGATCTTTAATATAAGCTTCAATCAAATCAGCATAACTTTGAGAATGAATATTTTCACGAGAAATTTTATCAGCATTGAAAAAATTATATTCAAGAATTGTGACTTCTTCATCATCCTTTTTTTGATTTTCATTGATAATAAAATCACTGCCTGCAAAGAATGCTAAAGTCCACTTTATATAATGTCTTTCATCATCTGTTAATTTTTCACTCCAATCACGTACATCTTTATACAAATCTACCTCTTCTGATACCCAAAATGATGACTTGTGTAATTTATAATATTCCCATAAATCTTTATGTTGAATAGGATATAATTTTTGACGACTGTTATTTGGATCTAAGAAAGGTTCAATAATTGTATTTTGTGAAGATGACATTTTATATTATGTTGATTGATGAATATATATATTATATTTTTATATTATATTAAAAAATCAATTTTTTATTTCATTTATTTTTTCAAGAATTTCATTGGATTTAGATAAACCTGTATTGAATTTGTATTTATCAATATCAAATACACAATAAATGATAATACAAGATAATCCAAATGTTCAAATGATACTGGAATAATTAACAAAGGTAGAAAATGAAAGAATATTTCAAAAGGAAGTACATACGGATATTTTGGATTAATCACTGCGATTGTTTGACTTAATATAAATACAAATAATGCAATAGGAAATGTGTTACCTATATAACCGTAAATATACAATAAATGCATAACAAAAGCCCATATAGTATAGAAACAGACGAAACGGCTCAATTTTATATGTTTTAGAGAATACAAATAATTCACCATTTATTGTATATAAACATTTTAGTATTTTTATTAAACACGTTTTGATAAATATATTAATTTTTCTCTCATATTATTTTGAAACAAGAAAAATATAACGCCAAATAAACCTGCATTTCTTAATTCATTTAATCTCATATGATCATATCCATACACACCGTTAAATGGAAAAGGTATCCATTCAACTATGTTTCTAACAATATACATTAATATACCTATACAGGCAAAATGTAATAATATTTCTCCATATAATTGAGCTGTAGATTTATCATCTGCTTCTTTTGGATCAAATTTTCCTAATTGTCTGTCAATCGATATTGATAATACTGCACCTAATGTTAAATAAATAGAAGCAACATAAGCAATATCGATAATTTTTATTCCTCTAGTTTTAATTTCATCAGATAAATTTTTTCCTTCCCCAATAAATCTTGGTGATGATAATTTTGACATTTATATTATAATAAATATAATAAATAAATTTTAAAAATCATTGATCATACGGATTATTTAATTGTCTATTTACTTTAACAAATTGTGTGTTAAATTCAAAGTCTTTTATATCATCACAATTAATATAAGTTCCATAACTTCGTAATCCTCCCATTATATCATTTAATGTATCTTTCACATTACCTCTGTAATCAATATAAAATGATCTTCCTTCACTTGTTTTATAATCTTCCATTCCTCCATTATATTTATTCTGAGCTGTTTCAGAACTCATTCCATATATTAACATTTTCTTTTTTCCTTCTACTTCAACCACTTCTCCTCCACATTCTTCATGTCCTGCCATCATCCCACCAAGCATAATAAAATTGGCACCTGCTCCAAATGCTTTGCATATATCAGAAGGCGATGAACATCCACCATCACTTGCAATAAACCCATTAGTTTTATAATCTTTCTTACAATCCAAGATACACGATAATTGAGGATATCCTACACCTGTTTTTGTTCTTGTTAAACAACACGAACCACTACCAATTCCAATTTTTACTATATCAGCACCACACTTAAATAGTTCATTACATCTTTGTTGTGTAACAACATTACCAACCATAATAAGAATATATGGATGATATTTTCTAAAATATCTAATAATATTGTCTACTTTATCTAAATAACCATTGGCAACATCAATACATAATTTATCAATGTTTGTATTATCTAATATATTCTCTGCGTATTTTATATCATTTTCATTAATCCCACATGATATGAATGTGTAATTGTAAATATTTTCATCTAATCCTTTTATATCTTCAATGTTATTGTATTTGTGCAATACTGTTAAACATTTATATTTAGCCATTTCTTTTGCCATTGATATAGTACCAGTTGATGTCATATTAGATACAATGATTGGTACACATTTCAATTCCTTTTTATAATATTTAAAATGAAAAGTTCTTTCTAATTTCACTAATTTTCTTGAATATACATCTGTATTTGTTGGAACAATCAAGACATCTCTAAAATCAAGTTTAATTTCATTATTAAAGAACTTGTTCATTTTCAATTTGTATTTCTAGACACACTTTAAATTTATTTTATAATTATAAAATAAATTTAGTTATATTTTATTTTATAATTATATATATTTTTACAATAGTTGTTTTATTCTTTTCACTTTTAAATATTTTATAATTCACGAATTATAAAATAAAGTTGCACCAACTGGGAATCGAACCCAGAATTGTTCATTGGAAGTGAACCGTGATAACCATTTCACTATTAGTGCCATTCAAATTATTTGGGTATTATGTCCTCTAAGAGGACGAGTGTTCCATGCCAGATTTGAACTGACGATCTTCTGCTCATAAGACAGACGCATTTCCAGACTATGCTAATGGAACTTTTTATAGAACTAATCTATATAGTAATTAATATACTAATTACTATATAATATATATTTTTTTAAATATGTTTTATTTTATTATTTTTAAATATTTTCATTTAATTCTTTTTCGTAATATCTGATCCAATCTGTAATAGTTCTATATGACACATCATATTTTTTTCCTAATTCAACTTTTGTTACTTTATTATTAATTTGTTCTAATAATTCTTCATATGAAGGTCTTTCAACCTTTCTTTTAACTATATGTATACACTTGTTACAATAAGTTGATTTTTTATATATTGCTGTGTCACATTTTTTACATTTATTTTCTTCAAGTATTATTTTATTTTTAACATTTTTTCCTTTGTATGTATCAGTCAAAGCATGACAATTACAACATAAAAATGTTAAATTTTCAATTCTGTTATCAGTATGAATTCCATTTTTATGTTCTAAATCTAATGGTATAGGTTTACCCATCCATTCTGTTAAATTACAATTATAACATTTATATTCAAAACCTTTCTCTTTTATTAATCTTTTTTTTAGATGAGGACCACCACCATTATATTCTGAATTTTCAACCAAAATTTCTTCAATTGTATATTTTTTGAATATTTTTCCTTTATGTCTACTATCCCCTTGTCCGGAAGGTAAATGTGAAATATCAATATTTAATTTTTGACAACGTTTTAAAACAGTCTTATTATTTCCAAGGTTATTATAACCGCATTTTTTTAAAATGTCTGTCCAGGTTGTTGAATTTTTAATAATTTCAATAAAATCTTCATCTTTGATATTGTAAATAGTATAAACAGAACTCATTTTATCAATATAAATAAAAAATATTTTTATATTATCTTAACCTTTAAACAAATATAAAAAATACATATTTTTTTATATTAAATCTTATACTATTTTTATACACAAATGACGACAACTAGGAGATTTGAACTCCTGCACTGAATCAGCATTAGATTTCAAGTCTAACTCCTTAACCACTCGGACAAGTTGTCTTTCCGACTTACTGGAATTGAACCAGTGACCTATAGATTACTATGTATATATCACACTACAGTCTACCGCTCTACCAACTGAGCTAAAGTCGGCAAACAGGGGGAAACTGGGAATTGAACCCAGGACCTCTCGGACCCAAACCGAAAATCATACCACTAGACCATTTCCCCTTTATCCTTTTTTATTAAAAAAGGTAAAACAAGCCGTGTGCGAGGATTGAACTCGCGACTTACTGGTTAAAAGCCAGTCACTCTACCGTCTGAGTTAACACGGCCAATAATACAATTATTATATAATATTAATATCATGTAATATTATATAATAATTGTATTATTATATAATAAATATTACTTTAAATTTATTTATTTTTATAAATATTTAAATAATTATATATTTGTGAATTAAATATTAAATTCTCCATTTTTCCACTGCATAACTTTGAATACATAAATAACCATTTTTATTAAAACGTTTTGCTAATTTCAATGATTGATTGTTGAAATATGTGATCAATTCATATATTTCATCCATTTTTTCTGTTATTAATTGTGCTGATATACTCTTTGGTTTACTGTTCACAGCTGTATTGTATATAAATAAAATAATATCTGAACTAACAGTTGAAAACATTTGAAATAATTGTGAAAGATTTGTAAGATATTCTAATTTATATTCATTCTGTTGTAATGTCACTTTCCATTGATTTTCATCAATTTCATTCATCAGATATTCACATCTAAGATCTAATTCTTTTCCTCTCAATTTCTCAATATCTTCTTGAAAAGAACGGAGTTCAACTTCCTGTACATGTGTTATCAACCGAATTGTATTATATAATGATGGCATATAACTACGTTGTACTATTTGTTGCATAGGAGACATACTATGCATATATGATGATTTATCTTCATAATATATATATGGTTCAACATTATTTCTCATATTATAAACTTGAGGTACACCACCACATGGAATATCTAACAATTCTCTTTGTTGTTTTCCTCCTTTTCTCATCCATTCGTAATAATGTGGATTGTGAATTCTTCCTGTCTCTATTATTCCAGTTTTCCATGAAAAAGCAGTCTGACAATTGGTACAAAACATTTGTGAACAATTTGACTGAATTGTCCTTTCAGGTAGTACAAATTTATGATTATCATTTAATAAAAATCCATAATAATCTCCATATTCTTTTTTAACAATTTTAATAAAAGTCATTGTGGTATCTTTTGTTGTATTTATACATTTTTTTCTTGGTAATAATGTAGGTATATCACTTACATTGTTTCCAGAAATATTTACTTTATATTGATCATCATAATCTTTGAATTCTTTAGATTTTGGACACTTAATATGTTTTTTATGTTCAATAGTACAATTAACAATAAATCCAAGACTTTTTGCTAATTCTGCTATTTGATCAGATAAATGTTTATTTACTTGTGATATTGTTATTCTTTTTCCTTCCATGTCAACATATCCATCAGTATCTATTAATCCTGACAACAACAGTAACCTATTTTCTCTTGTGTTATATAAATAATCATCTGGAATATGTTTGTTGTCAATCAAATTATATTTTCTCAATGCATCTAAAAATAAATTTGTTTTATTTTCACCTCTATTAAATGATAAATAATATGATTTAACATATTCTTTCATATGTAATTTATTATCACTGCACCAATTTTTTAAATATTCTTTTATTTCAATATCTTCTTCAAAATTATGAGCAATTCTTGAACTATTTTTACTTCCGTCTCCTAGCCACAAACCAAGAATATATGGATTTAATACTTCATCAACATTTCTTTTTTCATATTTTACATATTTTATGGATTTTACACCCATTAATTCTTTTTTATACTTGTCTTCTAATTTCAAATAATCATCTACTTTAATTTCAATATATTCTGATAACTTCAGTTCTTCTAGATATTTTAATAATTCTTTTTCTGCGTTTTCTTTTGATTTGTACAATATATCAGAGAATACTTTTATTTTAGGTCTTAATTCTTGTCTGCAAAACCATAATAAATTATAACAGTTGGTAGAATTTCTTCTATATATACAACCATCTTTTCTGTATTTTAATACTAAAGTATGTTTACTATTCACAACATAATTAACACCTTTATTTTGTTTAACTTCGTATAATTGGTCTTGTCCATGAAAAGTATCAAGAACTATTCTTTTACTACCATCATCACCGATTAATTCATCACCAATAACAATTTCTTGAACTTTTTTAATTGTTCCATTCCATAAAGGTATTTCAGTATCTTTTCCAAAACATCCATCTATCTTATATATATAAGTTGCACATTTTGGACAATTTTTACAATCTTGAGCTAATAATTTAGTTGTTTCAATATTTTCAGGTTTACATACATGTTGATTGTTGTCATCTGTTTTTATTTCATGACAATCAGCACACACATTAATATTGCATAAACCGCATTTCCAACGTGTACTCAAAAAACCTCTACAATCAGTATTTGGACATTTTTTCACAAATGTTCTGGCTTGAATATCATCGGCTTTATTGGTATATAATTGACGTCGTAAATGATGTGATTCAAGTTCAATATGTCTCAATTCTTGTTTAGTTTTCTCAAACAATTCATTCAAAAATATTTTTCTTTCACTATATTCATCAAGTTTCATTTTTGCTTGTTTTCTTGTTTCTGCAATAGGTAATGTAGCTTGTAATAATGATTTTTGTTTATCCATCAAGACATCTTCTCTTCTCTTTTTATATTTTCCTTTCATGAATACTTTTGTAAAATTTTCATCAAGAAATTCTCTATTCCAAACTGCTTTACAATTCATACATGTACTTTCTGTAGATTGTAACAAATATTGTTCATAACAATTTCTACATGCAATATAATTACAAAATAAACATTTTATTTCTTTTCTGTTACTTCTGTTCAATACATCAGCACATATACTACATTCTGTAGTTATTTTTGTTTGTTTAGTTTTGGTTGTTTTATTATTTTCGTTTAATGTTTTATTGGTAATAACTTTTATTTCATTATTGGTTTGTGTTTCATTTTCTTCATTTGTTTCGTTATCAATATTTGTTTCGTTATCAATATCTGTTTCGTTATCAATATCTGTTTCGTTATCAATAACATAGTCATCTTTTTTCTCGTCATCTTCATCTTCATCTTCATCTTCATCTTCATCTTCATCTTCATCTTCATCTTCATCTTCATCATCTTCATCTTCATCTTCTTCTTTCTTTTCATCATTATCAAGATAATTTCTTGTATAATAATATTCATCATCTGAACTATCAGTGCTATCAGAACTATCAGAACTACTAGTATATTCATAAGGATCAATAGGGTTATCGTGTTCATTATCACTTGTGACAAAGTCGTCATAAGAAATAACTCCGTTATTATTAAGTATACTCATTTTGCAATAATCAATTATCAGAATAATTAGAATTATAAATGATTGTTATATATACTATTGTTTTTAGTACATGTTTAAAATATTCAATTTTTTACAATAATCATTTAAACAATTGTTACATATAATTTCCAATACAAATGTCTAAATTTTTTCAAACATCATTAAAAAAGGAGAAATTAAACCGTGCACATTTAAAAAATGATGTCAATCATGAAAAGAAAAATATACATGATGAATCTGTAAAGAAAAAACACACTAAAAAATTCATGATATCACCAAATAAAGATAAATCTGATAAACTTGACAAACAAGATAAAAAAGAAACATTAGATATTGAAAACAATATTAATAACAATGATCATATATTCAATATAATTCAGAATGATTTTGATAATACAAATAATATTAATATATTAAAATCTGTATCAACATTGACACATATTACAAATAAAACTGATTTATCATTAATGTATAATAGATGTGCATCTCCTTTATACAAAAATATTGATACGAATAAAAACAGTATATCATCAACACTTTTTTATGAACCTATCATTGACACAATAAGTAAAAATGACAACAATAACTTTCATGCAGATAATAATATCAATAAATATAAAATAAACGAATTACAAAAAGAAGAGAAAAATTATACTTCAATTAATAAATTAAATTTCAATACATTATCAAATGAACCTACTCTCACTTTTATTCAGAAAGATAAATATAAATTGTATAACTATAATATAATGTTGGATACAAAAATAAACGGTATCTTGGATTATTCAACAGATATTCCATGTTATCATTGTAGAAGAAAATTTGATCATGTACCTTTGGGTGTTCCTGTTAAATATTATCCTTCATTATATATTATGATTGATAACAGTTTACAAACATCTAAATATTCTTTTAATTATAAAGAGAACACAATCAAATTAAATAATAATGAGAAAGAGAGAATAATAAATATATTAAATAATAATCCAAATTTAGTATATGATAAAATATGCAACAAAGATAATAAAAAAGAAGGTAAAAAAGAACACAAGGTTATCACAAAGAATTTTTTTGAGACAGAAGGCATTGTTTGTTCATTTAATTGTATGGTTAGTTATATTGATGATAATAGTTTAAATCCATTGTATCAAAATTCATATAATTATCTTCATTTAATGTACAAATATATATTTGGTGAATATCCTTCCAATCCTATCATACGTGCTCCTTCGTGGAAATTAAGAAAAGAGTATGGAGGTCAATTAAATGACACTGATTATGCAAAATATTTACAGGAAATTCCTATTGTTGATAGTAAACAAATAAAAACAATAAATAATAATATTAAACCTGAATTTGTGTATGAAGTTCTAGTTTGAATTAAAGACAATATTTTATATAATTTAAAGAGTAATTATATAAAATTTATATTATTTATAAATAATATACTGTGATTTATATGGTGAAACCAGTTGTACAAAATGGATAATTGTCAAGTATCAAATAAATACACAAAAAATAAATTAATAAATAGAATAATATTTAATACTATTTATCACGGAACACCTAATTCTGTTATTGTTGATAAAGATAGATTATTAAAATGGAGAAATTCATCTGAATATATTGATGTATTAATGGGTACATATCACGAGTGTGAAACGTTACATTTAAATTTACAACATGTCGTTGATCTTGATTGTTTAATGATTATTTTTAATTATTTTGATACAGGTAAAATATCAAATGTTGATACAGAACAAAAAGATAAAATAATAAACGGACTTGGATATTTTGGTATCAATTCTGACACATTAAATTCAATCAGAAAAGGATATGGAATGGTTTGGAAATTACATCCAATCGATATGAAAATAAAAGAAGATGAAAATATACTATTTAATAAAATAAATGAAATGATTAAAGAAAATAAAGATACAAATACTATAAAAAATATTGACAATGATATAATTATGAATAAAACAACATACAATGAATTATATGAGAAAATATATTCCAATTATTCTGTAATTAAAAAATTATATGAAACACCAAATACAATGCAAAAAATATATCCTGAATTTGATTTAAGTTTTATTGTACAAGAATTTGAAAAATTATCCAATCGTATATTCGATGATATTGATGATTGTATTGTAACTGGTGGTATGGTTAATAAACATTTTACTTATAATGGATATTTTGTAGATACTGACTATGATGTCTTTCTATTCACACAATCAGAAACTAGAGCTATTGAAATAATTAAAACTATATATGAAAGAATGAATTCCAAATTTAAAACATATATATTAAAAACAAAAAATACTATTACTTTATATAATAATAATTATGAAGTACAGATAATCACTAAATTATATCATAATATAACTGAAATATTATGTAATTTTGACTTGGATTGTTGTTGTGTTGGATATAGTAAAGGTATTTTATATGCTTTGCCTCGTTTTGTGAGAAGTCTTGCTTATTCAGGTAACATATTGGATCCTGATAGATATAGTGCAAGTTATATTCACAGACTAAAGAAATATAACAAAAGAGATTATATGTTGTATATTCCAGGTATGAAGAAAAATGATCCTGATTATAATAAAGATAATTATATAATGAGAAATCTGAGAGAAAAAACAGATAAATATGATAAAAATTCTTATTATTGTGATTTAATTGTTATTATGAAGAATAGAGATAATAAAGAAATTAAACAAATGATTGAACACTTACATAGTAAAAATCAATATTTAGATACTTATGAAATAGATAATATTGCATCTATTCATATTACAGATGTAAATAAATGCAATATAAATTGGAAAAACTCAAATAACTTTAACAAAAATGATAAATTTGAGTTGTATTGTGATATGTATAATTCTATATATATAAGATAAAAATATGTAATATTATATTTTTATATTTTTATATTTTCATGTTTTTTATATTTAAATTATTGAATATAAAATACTATTTGTTTAAGAATGTCAGTATTTGTCAATAGACTTTTATCTAAAACAGGAAAAGATATGTTTGTACAAATATATAGTTTTAATGCTACCAATTCTAAATTTATTGATGATGCATTATTTTTGAAAAAAGATTTTTATAATTGTTATTTATCGAATGATGGTTCCTTTGTGATATACAATAAAAATATTGCAACTAACGCCTCAAGTGAAAAAACCACTATTGAATATATAAACAAATTAACTAAAAAACCAGTTATTGTAAGTAGTGGAATTAAACCTTTATCTTTAAATTTATCTGTACCTAATCAAAAATATTTTTTCTCTTTGAATTCTAAATGGATACTTTATAGAGATCCTTCATCACCTGTAATTTATTCAATATTATATAATACAATTCATTTTGTTGATTTTAAGAATTACTATTCTATTAGTGGAAACGAATCTAGTTCAACTATTTTATTCAATAAATATTGCAAAGAAGTTAGCAATTTAGATGATGCATGTGCTTGTTTTAATTTTGATGATAACCCTGCATGTCTATATGATTTGCTTGGCAAAACAGATACAGACGCTTTGAAAAGTAAAAAAGATACAGCTAGTTTACAATTATATAATACATTATCATCTGGTTGTGCATGTGTTAATCAAAAATGTACTGTATTTAACAAACAAAATGCTGATTCCAAATCATTCATTCCATTTTACATTAATAAAAATATGAATAATTGCAATCAAGATTTTATTTTGACTTATTGTAATTCATCTATCACTGCTGGCAGAGATTTATCTGCTGAAGGTAAAGTAAGTGTAAATCAAGCTTGTAGTGCAAGTGGTGTTAATTTACCTGCAAATGGTGGAACTAGTGGAGGATCAAGTGGTGGTGGAACTACTGGTGGTGGAACAGGTGGAAGTGGATCAAGTGGTGGTGGAACTACTGGTGGTGGAACAGGTGGTGGAACAACTACTAATAATACCAACACAACAAACACAACTAATAACACAACAACAAACACAACAAATACAGGAGGTGATACAGGTAATGGTGATAAAACACAAATATCAATAGGATTAACTGATGATTTTAATAAATTAACAGATACACAAAAATATATTGTTGTTGGTGTTGGTATATTATTGTTTACAATATTATTATTTATGTTGATAAGATTATTAAAGGGTCAAAATAGAAATACTTCAACAGAATAATCACATTAAGGTTTTTTCATCATACCAGCACCCATACCGCTTGTTTTACCAGCACCCATACCGCCTGTTTTAGCAGAAGCAACATTTTTTGATATTTCTCCCCAATCTTGTTTACTTGCAGCATAACTAATACCACCAAATAAAACAATAAGTGCTATACCAATCATAATGTATTTTATCCATTTTCCTTCAAATAAATTGGGCATACCAGCATTATCTGCTTTTTGTGTCACATCAGTAGTTGTTTTTTTTGTAATTTCCGTCATACTGTTAAAAGTATTGGATATTTGATCATTTAAAATTGATGAAGCCATAATTTCCATTACTAAATCTTGATTTAATTTAGTATCTTTTTTGAATGTCACATTATTACCTGTTATATTCAAAGTATTACCACCTTGTACACTTGTTGTTATATCATTCAGTGTTTGTGAAACACTTTCATCAAAATTTGTATTTTGTATTTTAGACAATGTATCACTTATATATTTTGAACCTTGTGGAGTAGCACCAAATCCTGATTTAGAATCTTGTAAAGTTTTAACAATGTCATCTGTGGTTGTCTTGACTGTTTTTGTTATTTCACTCTTTTGTTCTTGTGATAATTGTGATAAAGTAACTAATGTTAATTTTAATTTCTGATCTATTACTAATGGTGCTTCAAATGTAACATCACCTTTTGTTGCAGTAATATTAATACTGTTTATACCTGTAACTGTTGTTTGATTAGAAGTAGCGGTTTGTCTGAGAACACATGAAATATTTTGTTGAGATTGATAATAACTATTAGCCATTGCCATTACTTGATCACATCCAACAGCGGAACTACCACTTACATTCATACTTGCTGATGTAATAAAAGCATCAATTTCGGCTTGAGCACTAAAAGCAGAAGTTTTACAACTTTCTATTTTCATTGCTTTTGCAATTTCAGCAGCTGCACTTCCTAATTGCTCATTAGTAGGTGTTGGAGGAGTTGGACATGAAGCAAATGGTAATTTAGAATCTTCAGATTTAAATATTACAGGTTTGTACATATTATCATATCTTTCAATTTTATAGTTATTTGCAAAAGAAGATGGATATTTCTGTTGCCACTGTTTTTTCCATTGGTTACTCATTTATTTGTTGTTCTTTGATATTTTATTTATTTCAAATAAAAAAATAAATAAAAAATAAATAAAAAATCATTTAACATAATTGTTAAATTTATTAACCATAATTGTTAAATATCTTTGAATGATCATGTAATGAATTTTTCAAATTATATTATTTAATTAAATTATTTTCATTTATTTTTATTTTTTATAATAAATTTATAAAAAATAATTTATAGAATAATTACAAATTTAGCATTTTGGTTATATTATTTATTTTGTAATTTTATATCTTTTCAAAAATAAAAAAAAATATATATACAAGGAATTATTTTTATGTCCCAAAAAATATAGATGGTAATATTTTTTATCAACACACACACAAATGTTTTTTGATTTTATAAAAATTCTATTAATTATTTTTAACCTTGTATCAAAGTGTAATTTTATAGGATTTATACATAAAAACTAAACCTGTAAGTAATGTGTTTTATATGTATTTTTTCTGCTTTTATAGTATTATTTTCTGCTTTTAGAGAAAATAATCTCCATTTGTAGAAAAGGATTTAAAGAGTAAGATATATTAAAAAATGGATACTGTATGTGATATATGTGAATGTAAAATAAAACATAAAAAGGATTTACTAAAACATAAAAAAAGTGAAACATGTAAAAAAATAGAATATTTATTATTAAAAAAAATAAAACCCTATGAAGAAAAAATACAAGAAAACACAACTAAATATAATATTTTACAAAAACAAATTGAAGAAAAAGATATCCAATTAAAATTAATTCAAAATAAATATGAAGATTTAATAAAAATAGTGGAAAATACTTCAACTAATTTCAAACCTAAACAAGAAATATTAAATAATATGTTTGAGATTGATATCAATATTAATAATAAACAACTTAATAAAACTAAATATAAAGATATTCCTGAAGATGTTGTTAAAACAGATATACAATCTCTAAAATTGAAGGATAATTATCAACTTGAATATAGAGAAGAAGATGGATTTATTAATATTACAAATCTGTGTAAAGCAGGTGGAAAACAATTTAAAAACTGGAATCAAAATGATAAAACAAAAAGATTTTTAGATGTATTAGGTATGGAAGCT